>Ga0137395_10000180_pt1 | contig 22838 bp, 16 predicted proteins | sample czobulk216metaG_FD_108283 | JGI IMG/M metagenome (GOLD analysis project Ga0137395, IMG submission 108283) | Vadose zone soil microbial communities from Angelo Coast Range Reserve, California, USA - czobulk2.16 metaG | ecosystem: Environmental > Terrestrial > Soil > Vadose zone | place: USA...
CCGATGATCGTTCGGTCGGCGCCGAAGCGGCTCGCCCACAGTTCGTAGTTGAGAATCACCACGCGGCTGCGGCCGTATTGCGCTTCTTCCGGAAGGAAGGTGCGCCCGAGCAGCGGAGTCACGCCGGAGATGCTGTAGTAGCCTGGCGAAACGCGCATGCCACGCAAGAGCACCGGCGCATCCAGGCCGGTCAGCGACGCGCTCCAGCCGCGCTGGCCTGCCAGGAACTCGAACACGGTGTTCTGCTGCTGCCAGTCGAGCAGATCGAGCGTGGTGATCGGAAACGGCCCGGTGGGCAGCTTCTGCATCACGCGGACGATTCGATCCGGCTCGGGGTACGGCAACGGCTTCAGCAACACGCTGTCGAGAAAACTGAAAATCGCGGCGTTGGCGCCGACGCCGAGCGCGAGCGTGCACACGGCCGCGAGCGTGAAGGCCGGATTGCGGCGGAGCGCTCTGCACGCGTAGCGAACGTCCTGGAAGAAATCTTCGAGGAGCCGGAGCCGGTACGCGTCCCGGCACTGTTCCCTCACACCAACCGCACTCCCGAGGGAATGAAGTGCCGCCCGGCGCGCTTCCGCCGGTGGGCGGCCCGACGCGAGGTACTGGTCCGTTCGCTGCTCGACGTAAAACGCCAGCTCGGCGTCGAGCTCGAGGTCGACGTGCCGTCGTCGCCACAGCCCGCGAAGCCGCCGGCGCGCCTTGTCGATCCACCGCATGGCGATCCTCCTGACATACCGTTCCGATATCGGTATACTATATTACACGGGATCTGGAGGACATGCTGTGAGCCCTCGCCGGGAAAAGACCGATCTCCTTCGAGGCACGCTGGACCTGCTGATTCTGCGGACGCTCGAGCTCCAGCCCCTTCATGGAGTCGCCGTCGCCGACCGGATTCGGCAGGTGACTGGCGGCACGTTCGTCGTTCCGGCCGGCTCGCTCTTTCCGGCCATGCATCGGCTCGAGCAGGACGCGTGGATCGAGGGCGCGTGGAGTACCAACGATCAGGGCAGGCGGGTGAAATCCTATGCGCTGACGGCTGCCGGGCGAAAGAAGCTCGCGAGCGAGAAACGGCAGTGGGCGCGCATCGTGGCGGCCGTCACCCAGGTGCTTTCTTGAAACCGGCTGAGGCTAGCTCGTTCGCAGCAACGCCCGGACCTCGGCGACGACCTGCTCCGGCACATCGATCATCAGATTGTGTCCACCCGGCAGGCCCTTGCCGCTGACTTTCGTGCCGCGCTCCTTCCAGATCGCCAGCACGTCGTAGATACGGCCCATCGGCCCGCGCTCTCCCCACAGCGTCGAGAGCGGGCACGTGATTTTCTTGTCCAGATCCGCCTTGTCGTGCTGCAGATCGATCGACGCGGCCGCGCGGTAGTCCTCGCACATCGCGTGGATGTTCTCCAGCGTCGACGCCGTGCGCAGCCACTCGATCTGAATCGGATCGGTCGCGCGCGCTTTGGCGGCTTCGTTCTGCGCGAAGAGTTCCTTCTCCGGAACGGGCGCGGGCCGCAGCTGATGGAACCAGTGGTAGTAGGCCTGGACGAATTCGATGGTGACGTGCGTATAGAGGTAGTACGTGGGGACGATGTCGAGCACGGTCAGCTGCGTGACCTTGTCGGCGTGATCGAGCGCGAGCCGCTGTCCGACGCGGCCGCCGCGGTCGTGGCCGACGACCGGGAAGCGGGTGAAGCCGTAGTGCTTCATGACCTCGACCATGTCGAGCGCCATCGCGCGCTTCGAGTAGTTCGCATGGTCGGGTGTGTCCGGCGACTTGCTGCTGTCGCCGTAGCCGCGCAAGTCGGGCATGACCACCGTGTGATCCTTCGCGAAGTCGGGCGCGACCTTGTGCCACGACACGTGCGACTGCGGCGCACCGTGGATCAGGAGGAGCGGCGGACCGTCGCCTCCGCGCACGACGTTGATCGTCGCGCCTGAGGTCTGAACTTTTTCGTGCTTGAAACCGGCCGGAAAGAAATGAAGCGTGTCTGCCGCCTGGTCCTGCGCCTCGGCGGCGCGGGGCGCCGCGACGCTGGCAGCGGCGACGGTGGCGAAGGCCGCCGCCGTTTTCAGAAGCTCACGCCTGTTGAGATCGATGGACTCGGACATGATCGGCCATTCCTTTCGAATGGCCGATTCTATCCGCGTTTCACGCAAAAAACCGTCAAACGCCGAAGCGGCGGTCGTACCAGGATGTCTGGAAAGTTCCGATGAAGTCGTGGAATTCCGGAATGTAGTGGTAGGCGGCCCAGATCCCGAAGATCATCAGCGCAAACCAGGCGAGGCCGTTCCACATCGAAACCCAGGCGTAGTGCGGATGCGCGTAAGGTCCGTAGCCGTAACCGTGGCGCCACGTTCCGAACGGCATGAAGATCAATCGCATCACCATGAAGAAGATGATGATGCCGATCCAGTGCGGAAAGCCCCAGAAGAACGGCCAGCCGAAGAAGAAGTGACCGCGCGTCCACAGCGAGAGCCAGAAAAACGCGAACACGACGAACACGATCATGCCGAACATGCCCCACCAGTTGCCCGCCGGGTGGTACGCCATGCGCGCGGCCTGTCGCTCGGTGCGCCACTCGCGTCGTGCCTCGCGCGCTTCCTGCCTTGCGTCGCGCGCCTCCTGCCGTGCATCTTTCGCATCGGGGCCTGCAACGGCGGGCTGCGGCAGCGGACTGCGCGGCTGCTCCCACGGCCATCCGTGCTTGTCCCATGGCCATCCGTGCTTGTCCCACGGCCATTCGTGTTTGTCCCACGCCCAGCCGTCGTCCCACGGCCAGTGATGCGGCGGGAACGTCCCGCCGGCATCGTGCGCCTTCGCCTCTGCGCGCGTCTCGGCGCGAGGGGCCACGAACATCAGGACGGCATACGCGATGATTCCCCATCCGCTCGTCATCAGCGCCCACAGCACGAACAGGATCCGGACGAACGTCACGTCGATATGCATGTACTCCGCAAGGCCCATGCAGACGCCGCTGATCATCGAGCCTTCGCGGATCTGGTAGAGCCGGCGGCGCACGAACGGTCCGGCGGATGACGATCCGGATCTCGCGCCGGTGCCGGCTCCTGCGGTTGCTCCAGATGTCGACTGGCTGCCGGCGCCCGCGGCGCGATTCGCGTCGGCGCCGGGCCCGGCATTCTCAACACGGATGGGTCCGAGCTCGGCGAGCATGCGATCGATTTCCATCGACGTGACGACGGTCTTGTGCGGCGAGAGACACGCTTTGCAGAGCTCGGCGACTCGCGATTCGAGTTCGGCAAGCCTCTCCGCACGATCGGGCGCGTCTTTGAGCTGAGCGTCGGTCGCGTCCAGATGCGCGAACAGCGCGTTGTAGCCGTTTTCTTCGATCTGATACGCGTTGCCGTTCAGGTTGATGCTGACGACTCTTTGCATGCCGTGTTACCTTGTGACCGCTCTAGCGTAGACGGTCTCCGTAGGTACCAGGTTCCGGCCAAACTTTCAACTTATGAAGCGCCTGCTGCTCGTTGGTCTGGCTCTCTCGGTGGTGTCACCGGCGTTTGCGCAAAGCGAATCGTGCGATCGCGCGTGCCTTGAAGGGACGGTCGATCGATTCGTCGATGCGTTCATCCGGCACGATCCGAACCTCGTGCCGCTGACACGGACGGTCAGGTTCACGGAGAACGGCCAGCGCCTGACCGTTGGCGACGGCTCGTGGCGGACGATGACGGCGCGGGGTACCTATCGCCTGTTCGTCAGCGATCCCAAGGCCGGGCAAGTCGCGTTCATCGGCACGCTCCGCGAGGAGAATCAGCAGAACAAGGACGGCGCGCCGGTGCTCATCGCGCTGCGGTTGAAAGTCGAGAAGCGGCAAATCGCCGAGATCGAGGTGTTCGTCGTCCGGAATGAAAATGCCGCCAGGAACTGCGAGAAGCTCGGCATGCCGAATCATCTGTTTCTCGAACCGGTGCCGGCGGCCGAAGGGATGTCGCGAGCCGATCTCGTGAAGACGGCGAACATGTATTTCTCCGGCATGCAGCAGAACGACGGGAAGGGCGTCTATCCCTTCACCGACGACTGCGATCGGTTCGAAAACGGCAACCAGACGACCAACGCGCCCACGCCGGCCGGCCAGACGCGTCCAGATCCGAAGACCGCGAACAACTACTCTGGCCAGTGGGGCTGCAAGGAGCAGTTCGATTCGGGCCTGCTGCATTTTGTGTCGCGCATTCGCGATCGACGCTATGTTGCCGTCGACGAAGAACGCGGGCTCGTCTTCAGCTTCATCTTCTTCGACCACATGGCCGGCGACACCCGCCATTTCACGACGCCAACCGGCCGGGCGGTGACCGGCGGCCCGACGACGCCCTGGACCTGGCAACTCGCCGAGATGTTCAAGCTTGAAAAAGGGAAGATTCACCGCATCGAGGCAATTCTCGACCGATCGCCGTACGGAATGGACTCCGGCTGGAGCAGTTGGGAAGACGGGATGTCCGACCGCGCGCGCGATGCCACCGGTGTTCGCTAAGTAGCCTTGGGCCTTGCGTTTGCCTTCCAGCCGTCCAAGCCGTTGGATCGCGTCCATCGTTCCCGACATTGCGCCTAATTTGGCTTGACTCGGTGTACGCAGGGCGATATTAACAACGCTGAAATCTGCCAGTCCGTTCATAGGGAGGGGAAAGCATGCGTGGACTTTTGAGGTTCGCGGCGCTCGCGCTCGCGGTCCTGGTGCTCGCACCAGCCGCGGCCTACGCTCAAGCGTCAATCGTGGGAGCGGTCAAGGACAGTTCCGGTGCGGTGCTGCCGGGCGTCACGATCGAAGTCGCCAGCCCGGCGCTGATTGAGAAAACGCGGTCAACGGTGTCCGATGGAGCTGGTCTCTATCAGATCATTCAGCTCGTCCCTGGCACCTACACTGTCACATTCACGCTGCCGGGCTTCAGCACCTTTAAGCGCGATGGCATCGAGCTGACGGGTTCGTTCATCGCGACGATCAACGCGGACATGAAGGTCGGCGCCGTCGCGGAGACGATCACCGTCACCGGTGAGACGCCGCTCGTCGACGTCCAGAGCGCCGCGGTTCAGAAGGTGGTCACGAAGGAAATCGTCGACGCCATTCCCACAGGACGCCTCGGCATCAACCTCGCCGCTCTTCAGCCGGGAATCATCCTCGGTGCTGGCGGCAGCGTCGGCGGCGCGAACGCGAATGCCCTCGGCTCGCAGGACGTCGGCGGAACGGCCGGCGATACCTTTACTGACTTGGCGATTCACGGCGGCAAGCCGGCCGAACAGCGGCAGACGATCGGCGGCCTTTCGGCCGCGACGACGATTCGCTTCGGCGAATCGCTCAGCAGCTCGCCCAGCTTTACGGCGATGCAGGAGATGTCGGTCAACACGTCCGGCGCCGACGCGTCGCTTGCTGGCGGAGGTGTCCAGATTAACTACGTGCCGCGCGACGGCGGCAACACGTTCAAAGGCCTGATGTTCGCCTCGGGCGCGACCGGCGGCATGCAGGGCACCAATTACTCGAGTGGCAGCCGCGACGCGACGGGCGCCTGCACACCGATTGAGAGTTTGTTCTGCCGGGGTCTCCTCGCCCAGCCGGGCGCACTCGTGCACGTGTATGACTACAACCCCGGATTCGGCGGGCCGATCGCCAAGGACAAACTGTGGTTTTTCGTGACAGCGCGATGGACCGAAGCGAAGAACTACGTCCCGAACGACTATCCCAACAAGAACTTCATCGCCGGCGTGACGCCTTCGAATCTCCTAAACGCGGCGACGCTGTCGTACGTGCCTGACACGAGCAAGCCGTTCGACACGACGCTCGGAGGTGGCGGACGCTTCTGGGAACAGACGGCGCGGCTCACGTGGCAGGTCAGCCCGAAGAACAAGATCGGGATGTACTACAACAACAAGAAGCGGGAATACACCAACGGCGCGACGACGAGCTCGCACGAGGTACTGAACACGACGTACTTCTTCCCGTTCTCGGACAACTTGATCCAGTGGTCGTCCCCGATGACCAACAAGTTCCTGCTCGAGGCGGGATTCTGGCGCCATCAGGAAACGTGGGGCAACAGGATCGGCGATTCGAGCTTTGCCGATCCGCTGGCGATCGGCGTCACGGATCTCAACCCGAAGAATGCGGACCCGAATTACACGCAGATCATCCAGAACTACCATGGGCACGTTGGAGCCACGGATACGGGAAGCCACAACCCGAACTACCGCGGCAATTTCGCCGCGTCGTACGTGACGGGCTCGCACACGTTCAAGGCCGGCTTCGATCTGAACGGCGCCTTCCGCTGGTCGCTCAATCAATCGGTCGTGCCGTACAGCTACGGCGTCAGCACATTGGTGAGCAACGGCGTGGGTCAAGGCATCCCCGTGCCGGTATCGCTGTCACTCCGCTCCGACGGCTGCACGGATCCGCTCCTCCGAATCGTCAGCGGTCGCGTCGTCGGCGGCGCTACTTCGATCCAGCCGGGTTGTCCGACCGACGCCGCGGGATCACCCAACAGGGTGAGAACCGAGGGCGGCGTGTTCGTCCAGGACAAGTGGACGCTCAATCGGCTGACTGTCAGCGCCGGCCTGCGAATTGACTGGTTCGACTCGCAGAATCCAGCGTTCCACCTGGATCCGTCGTTGTTGACGCCAAACCGGAACTACGACGTGCCCGCCTTCGATACCACGCGGTATCGGGATTGGACGCCGAAGGTCGGCGTGGCGTACGACCTTTTCGGAGACGGCAAGACGGCGATCAAGGCAAACGTGGGACGATACGTTCTCGGTCAGGCGCTGGTCCTCGGTGGGCTCGCGAGCAACCCGGGTTACATCGTCCAGCTGACGTCTTCGCGCAACTGGGTCGACAATAACAAGAACTTCATTCCGGACTGCGACCTGACACGCAACACCAACCAGGGTCCGACGGCGACGGGCGCCGACAACCAGATCGACACGTGCAACGCCGCAGTCGGTCCGAACGGAAACTTCTACGCCAACTCGCTCATCCCGAACCTCGCCGTGCAGGACGACGCGCGGTACGGCTGGGGCAAGCGGCCGTACAGCTGGGAGTTCTCGGTCAGCGCACAGCGCGAACTTGGCCGCGGCATCTCGGTGAACGGCGGCGTCTTCAAGCGGTGGTTCGGCAACTTCCTCGTCACCGACGACACGAGCCACACGGCGGATCAGTTTACGCCGTACGGCGTGTCGCAGTCAGTGATCCCCGCGGCTCCGGCCTCGTCCGGCGGTCAGAGTCTGCCGACGACCGGTGTCAACACGACCGGGTTCTACAACATCAACGACACGCGCCCATCGACACCGTTGACCGGTCTCTCGAACACGATGTTCCCCGGGAGCAACGTGATCGACCACTGGTTCGGGTTCGACGTGGGCCTGAACGCCAGGCTACCCCACGGAATCATCTTCCAGGGCGGCCTGAGCACCGGACACCAGACGACGGACTACTGCGACGTCGAAGATCCTGCCAAGGCGGGCAACAGCGCGCTCGTCGAGATGCTGATCGTCGCGGGCGTGGCCAATTCACTGACCACGTGCCATATGGACCAGAAGTGGCTGCCGCAGGTGAAGTTCCTCGGGTCGTACACCGTGCCCAAGGTCGACGTCCAGATCGGGGCGTCGTACCAGAGCCTCGCGGGCATCGAGCTCGGGGCCACTTACGCGGCGCCGAACACGGACTTGGCGCGCTCAACGGCCAGCGGCGGTCTTGGCCGTCTGCCGACGAGCGGCACGACGATCGGAACGACGTCTGTCGGTCTGCTCCAGCCCGGGTCGCTCTATGGCGAGCGGTTCAACCAGATCGATCTTCGCCTGGGCAAGATTCTCCGCTTCGGTCACACTCGCTCGAACATTAGCCTTGACGTCTTCAACCTGACTAACTCGGCGGTGATCAGCGGCGCCAGCACGACGTACGCCACGTGGCTTGCGCCGAACAGCGTCGTGGCGCCAAGGCTGTTCAAGGTGTCCTGGACCTTCGACTTCTAGTGCGATCACGAAGAGGTCAGAGGTTAGGGGTTAGAGGTTAGGGGTTAGGGCTAGAGGTTAGGAAGGGCAGGACGGGCTGGACAGGCAGGATAGGCTGGACGGAAAAACACGATGTTTTTGCCGTCCCGCCATTCCTGCCCATCCCGCCTTTCCTGCCTTTTGTGTCTGATCCTCCTGCCGGCCTGTAATCGCACGCCGGCTTCTCCACAACCCGCAGCCGAATGGTTCACCGATCGCGCTGACGCGAGCGGACTGAATTTCGTCCACCACAACGGCATGTCGGGAAAGTTCGAGTACGCGGAGATCATCGGATCTGGCGCCGCGATGTTCGACTACGACAACGACGGCGACCTCGACGTCCTGCTCGTCCAGTACAAGGGACAGAGCCGCCTGTTCCGGAACGATCTCTCGGATGGAAAACTTTCGTTTACTGACGTTACCGAAAACAGCGGCGTGAGCTCGCGCGGCAACGGCATGGGCGTCGCGACGGGCGACTTCAACAACGACGGCTGCGTCGATCTTTTTCTCACCAATCTCGGGCCGAATCAGTTGTTCCGCAACAACTGTGACGGCACGTTCACCGATGTGTCGAGGCAGAGCCACACTGATGGTGAGCCTGTCTCGCCGAAGCTCGCGATCGATCGCAAGGCGAGCGAAGGCGGATGGAGTGTCTCGGCGGCGTTTGTCGACTACGACCGCGACGGATGGCTCGATCTCTTCGTGGGGAATTACGTGAGCTGGCACGCTGAGACGAGCATGCCGTGCTTCAGTCCGTCGGGCAGGCAGGACTACTGCTCGCCGAATGTCTTTCAGCCCCAGCCGAGCCGTCTGTATCACAACAACCGCGACGGGACGTTCACTGACGTCACCGCCGCCGCGGGGTTGTTGCGTGAATATGGTCCCGCGCTCGGCGTGTCGACCGCGGATTTCAACGGCGACGGCTGGCCCGACATCTACGTGGCGAACGACGGCCAGCCGAACCAGTTGTGGATCAATCAGCACGACGGGACGTTCAAGAACATGGGCCTCCTGTCGGGCACGGCCCTGAGCGCGCACGGCAAAGCCAAAGCCGGCATGGGTGTCGATGCCGGCGATTTCGACAACGACGGAGACGACGATCTGTTCGTCACGAATCTCACCGGTGAAGGCAACGACTTGTACGTCAACGACGGGATCGGCTTGTTCGAGGAACAGAGCGCGCGCTCCGGTCTTGGCCCGGCAAGCCGCGCCTACACCGGCTTTGGAACGGCCTGGTTCGACATCGACAACGACGGCTGGCTCGATACGCTCATTGTCAACGGCGCCGTACAGACGATCGAGGCGCTGAGGCGCCTGAGCGATCCGTTTCCGCTCCATCAGCGAAAGCTACTGTTCAGGAACCTGCGCGACGGGCGGTTCGAGGATGTGACCGCCCGCGGCGGTCCGGCGTTTCAGCTGTCGGAAGTCGGCCGCGGCGCGGCGTTCGGCGATATCGACAACGACGGCGACGTCGACGTGCTGGTGGCCAACAACAACGGCAAGCCGCGTCTCCTGATCAACAACATCGGTTCGCGTAGTCATTGGATTGGTTTGCGATTGGTTGCGGGGAAGGGCCGTGACAGGATCGGCGCGCGCGTCGGCGTCGTTCTCGACGCTGGCAGGACGATCTGGCGTCGGGCGCGGGCGGAGGGCAGCTACGCATCGGCGAACGATCCGCGCGTGCTCGTTGGACTCGGGCAAACGACACACGTTGCGCTCGTGCGGGTCGTGTGGCCGGACGGCAGAACCGAAGAGTGGAAGACGGTTGCCATCGATCGATACACGACGCTGACGGAAGGCGACAGCAAGTGACGAAGCGCCTCGTCTTGATCTGCCTGGGAACCGTGCTCTGCGCGTGTTCATCGGAGTCGAAGGTGACGCCCGAGCCGCTGACGCCGGTCGCGCTCCCGGATCTGTCGCGGATGGACGCGCCGGTGCAGCAGCAACTGCGCGAGCGTTCGCAGACGCTGGCGTCAAAAGTCGAGAAGCCGGACACGCCGCCGCTCGAGCTTGCGGAATCGTATGGAGAAGTCGGCAACCTCCTGCTGGCTGCTGAATATACCGAGGCGGCGGAAGCGTACTACCTTCATGCCCAGGCCCTCGCCCCGAGCGACATGCGCTGGCCGTACTACCTCGGCCACGTTTACAGGCTGCGCGGTGATCTGGCGACGTCGGCGGCGTCGTTCGAGCGCGTGCTTCGGTTGCGGCCGAACGACCTCGCCGCTCTCGTCTGGCTCGGCGACGTCAACGTCGATCAGGGGAAGCCCGAGGCGGCCGAGCCGCTGTTCGCACGGGCACTCTCGCTGCAGCCGCGTCTGGTCGCTGCGCTATTCGGGGCCGGCCGAGCGGCGCTGGCCAGGCGCGACTACGCGCACGCCGTCGACCAACTGGAGCAGGCGCTTGCGGCGGATCCTCGCGCGACGATGATCCACTATTCGCTCGGGCTTGCGTACCGCGGCCTCGGCGACACGGCGAAGGCAGACGAGCATCTGCGGCAGCGGGGCGGCGTCGAAGTCGGTCCGCCCGATCCGTTGATGATAGCGCTGCGAGGACTGCTGCACGGCGCCGTGAACGAAGAAGAGCAGGGCGTGCGCGCTCTCAGCAGCCGCGATTTCGCGTCGGCGGTCGTGCATTTTCGCAGGGCGGTCGAACTGGCGCCCGACAACCCCGCGCTTCGGCACAAGCTTGGGACCGCGCTGTCGCTGTCGGGCGATACCCGGGCCGCGTTCGAAGAGTTCGAGGAAACCGTGCGGCGCTCGCCGGGTTTTTCGCAGGGGCACTACAGCCTGGGAGTGCTCCTGGCGCAGGAGGGCCGGCTGCCTGAGGCCGTCGATCGGTTCGGGGCCGCCGTCCGGCTCGATCCGGAGTTTCCCCAGGCCAGGTACGGATATGCGCTTGCGCTCGCGCAGATGAAGCGGTATGAAGAGGCTCGCAAACAGCTTGCTGAAGGCGCGGCGCGCTTTCCGGACCACCAGGAGTTCGCGGAGGCGTTAACGCGTCTCAAATAAGGGGGGAGTATGAAAAGGGGAATCGTCGCGGTACTGGTTGCGGCCGCGTTGCAGACGGCCCAACCCCACGCGCAAACGACAAACCCGGCGCCGCCCGCGCCCGCGGCAGCGCCGGTGACGCTCGACGCTGTCTCGAAAGCCGTCGGCGCGTCCAAGGGACTCACGTCCCTGCAGTTCTCGGCCAAAGGCAGCAACCACGCCTACGGCCAGGCGTGGCGCGCCGACCTGCCGTGGCCCGCGTTCAAGATCTTCAGCTACACGGCGACGTTCGACTACGCCACGCCCGCGATGCGAATCGATCTACAGCGCACGAATCCCGACACAACGCCGGTGCGCGGCGGCGGCGGGTTGCCGCTCCTCGCGCCGCAGGCCCAGAGCCAGGCGGTCAGCGGAAAACTCGCGTGGAACCTTGCGACGCCGGCAAGCGGCGGCGCGCCCGTCGCGACGCCGGCGCCGGCCGCAGTGGCCGATCGGCAACTGCTGCTGTGGACGCTGACGCCGCAGGGCGTCATCAAGGCGGCGATGGCGAACAACGCCACCGTGGCCGCGCGAGTCATCAGCTTCAAGGTCGGCGACACGCAGGTCAAGGCATCGGTCGGTGCCGCAAACCTGATCACGTCGGTGCGGACGACAGGCGACGCAGCCGTCCTGGGAGACACGGTCACCGAAACGACGTTCAGCAACTACGAGGAATTTCGCGGCGTGAACTTCCCGATGCACATCGTACAGAAGCAGGGCGGCTTCCCGATCCTCGATCTGACGGTGACCAGAGTGAGTCCGCAGGCGAACGTGCTGATCGACGTGCCGTCGGCGGTTCAGGCGGCAGCCGCACCTCCACCGGCCGCCGTCCGCGTCGACACGCAGAAAGTCGCCGACGGTGTGTACTACCTGACGGGCGGCAGCCACCACTCCGTCGCTGTCGAGTTCAAGGACTACGTCGTCCTCGTCGAAGCGCCGCAGACAGACGACCGTGCCGTCGCGGTGTTCGAGGCGGTGAAGAAAACCATTCCGAACAAGCCGATCAAGTACGTCGTGAACTCCCACAACCACTTCGATCACCTTGGCGGCGTGCGCGCGGCCATGGCCGACGGCTACACGGTCGTGACGCAGGCGGCCAACAAGCCGTACTACGAGCGCGTCGCGGCGATGCCCCACACGGTGGTGCCGGATCGCCTGGCAAAGGCGGCGAAGAAGCCGGTGGTGGAAGGGGTGGTCGACAAGCGCGTGTTCACCGATGACACGAACACGCTCGAACTGTATCGGCTCTCGACCGATCATTGCGACACGATGCTCGTCGCGTACCTGCCGAAGGCAAAGATCCTCGTCGAGGCCGATATGTGGAATCCTCCGGCGGCCAACGCACCGCCGCCGGTCGCGGTGAGTCCCGTGACGGTTCAACTGGTCGATGGAATCAAGAAGCTGAATCTCGACGTGCAACAGATTGCCGGCCTGCACGGCCGTCTTGCGACGATTCAGGAATTGCGGACGGCCGCCGGCCTGTAACTCTTGTCGAGCTCGGCGAGCAGGCGCTCGAATCGTGAATCCCCTCGGAAGGGATCCATCTTCGGATCGACCTCGAGCGAATAGAGCCAGGCGGAATTCTCCTCGTGCGCGCGGGCGAGCTCGTCGAATGCTCGCTCGCGCTGCCCGACGGCCTCGCACAGCACGGCCATGAAGCACGCATCGACGTACTCCGACTGACGAAGCTCGTCGAGCTGGGTCAGGATGGCGAGTGCTTCGGCCTGGCGCTGCTGCCTGGCGAGGCAGGTGGCTTCCTGCGCGCGCAGCCAGGTGAGCTCAGGCGACATCGCGATGGCCGTCCGGCAGTGCGTCAGCGCTTCCTCGAGCCGTCCGGCACATTCGAGCGCTTGAGCGTAGGACGCGCGTCCCACTTGCAGGTAAGGATGAAGCTCCACCGCCCGCGCCCCTGCTTCAATCGCCGCGGCATATTCTCGTCGGTAGTACCGGACGTTCACCTCCACGACCGCCAGCGTCGGCAGCAGCGGATCGACCAGATAGCCGCGCCCGAGCACCTCGATGGCCTCGTCGGAACGCCCGAGCGACGCGTGCAGCATGGCGAGGCGCACGTACGCGGAACCCAAAGCCGGATTGTCGCGAATTGTCTGCTGAAACTCCGCTTCGGCTTCGGCAAACCTCCGCTCGAACATGTGCAGGCCCTGCGCCCTGTTGCATCGCAGCTCCGGCGTCAGCCCGCCGATGTCGATCGCGCGATCGTGCGCCTGAAGGAACGACTCGTACATGCCGCGCGGCGGCCGCATGCCGAAGATCGCCAGCGCCAGGTACGACGCCGAGAGCCCTTCAAGCGTCCGGAAGTCGGAGGGACACTCGCTCGCGCCCCGCTCGAAGCAGTCGATGGCGTGTTCAAAGCCTTCACGAGTGCGGCGGCTGTAGAAGTGCCATCCCTTCCGGACGAGCTCGTCCGATTTCGGGACTTCGATGCTGTAGCCAAGCTTGGGCCGGTTGACGATCCACGTGCCGAACTCGCCGAGGCTCCGGCGGACTTCGCTGACGGTGACGTCGACGGTGTGCCGTGAGACAACCGTTCCTTCCCAGCCCTCCGCGATCATCTGCTCGTAGCGCACCGTGTCTCCGCTATGGCGAAGAAGAACACGAAGAGCGGCGAGTGCCTGCGGGCGCAGCCGGATCGGCTGGCCCTCGCGCAGCAGCCGGGTGGCGCTGAAATCGAGGCTGAACGGTCCGAAGATGATTTCCGCCACGTGCGAGTGAATTTGACCTGTTTTTGCCGACGCGTCAAGCTGGCGGCCGGCGATCCATTTCGCCCCGGTCTGCTTCAATCCCGCTTTGATTTGCTTCATTTTTGAACGCCGCCGGCCCGGCATTCATCCACGATAAGCGCCTCATTCACAAATCGGCCTGCGAGTCCGGCCGAGAGGAGCAGTCTGCATGCGCACGTTGCGACGGATTCTGGTCGTCCTGTCGATGGTTCTGGCCCTGCCGCTGTCCGCCTACGCGCAAGCGTCGATCGCGGGCATCGTCAAAGACGCGTCCGGAGCCGTCCTTCCTGGTGTGACCGTCGAGGCCACCAGCCCCGTGCTGATCGAGAAGACGCGCACCGCCGTCACCGACGACACCGGCAGTTACCGCATCATCGACTTGCGTGCCGGCGCGTACACGGTCTCATTCGCGCTGTCGGGGTTCAGCACGATCCGTCGCGAAGGCATCGAGCTCTCCGGTTCGTTCACCGCCGTGATTAACGCAGACCTGAAGGTCGGCGCGATCGCCGAGACGATTACCGTGACCGGCGAGACGCCGATCGTCGACACGCAGAGCGTCCGGCGGCAGACAACCATCAGCAACGATCTGATCACGGCGATTCCGTCCGCTCGCGCGTACGCCGGCCTCATGACGCTGATGCCCAACACGGTCGTGGCGACGGGTTCCGCGTCGGACGTGCAGGTCGTACCGGGCATGGTCGTGTTCGGGGGCGCCGGCGGCCGCACCAACGAAGGACGTCTGCAACTGGACGGGATCAGCGTCGGGTCGGCATTCAACGGCGGCGGCGTCTCAGCGTACATAGCCGACGTCGGCAACGCCCAGGAAGTCGCGATGACGACGTCGGGCGGGCTCGGCGAAGCCGAAGTCGGCGGGCCGTCGCTCAACGTCGTGCCGAAGACAGGCGGCAACACCGTGAAAGGCAGCGTCTATCTGTCGGGCGCGACGAAGGGAATGATCGGCAGCAACTACTCCCAGGAGCTGAAGGATCGGGGCCTGCTCACGCCCGGCTCCAACACGAAAATCTGGGACTTCAACGGAGGAATCGGCGGACCGATCAAGAAAGATCGGTTGTGGTTCTTCTACACTTTGCGCGACGAGGGCAGCCATCGGACGGTGCCCGGCATGTTCGCGAACCTGAACGCCGGCGACCCCACCAAGTGGACCTACGCGCGCGACGACAGCAGGCCCGCCGCCGTGGCCGGGTCGTTTCGCACCACGTCGATTCGCTTGACCGCGCAGGCGACGCCGCGCAACAAGTTCAGCCTCTTCTGGGATGAGCAGATGCCGTGCGAAGGCGCCGCCTGGCCGGGCGCAACCGGGTCCGCCTGCCGCAAGTCGGGTGACAACGAGATCATCGCGGGTGGCACCGCGGCGCCGACGCCGGCTGCGAGCGCGACGTTCGCGCCGGAGACCGCGGCGTACCGCAATTACGGGACGCGCTTCCGGCAGATGTCGTGGCAGGCGCCAACGACGAACCGGCTGCTGCTGGAAGCCGGTATCGGCAACTACGCGAGCCGCTACCTCGGGAAGCCGATGCCGGGCACTCCCGCCCTCGACTTCATCCAGGTCACCGAACAGTGCGCGGTCACCTGTGCGGCCAACGGAGGCATCCCGAACCTGGTGTACAGAGCGGGCGGTCAGGGCACGAGCTGGCAGAGCTCGAACAACTGGCGCGCGTCGATGTCGTACGTCGGGGGCAAGCACTCCATGAAATTCGGCTATCAGGGCGGATACCTGATGGACGACCGCTTCCCCTACACGAACAGTCAGTTCATGACCTTCCGTATGAACAACGGCAGGCCGGATCAGATCACTGAGATCATCGATTACAACCTGATTCAGCAGCGCGTGACCTACAACGCGTATTACGCCCAGGATCAGTGGACGAAAGGCCGGATCACGCTCCAGGGAGCGCTGCGGTTCGATCGCGCGACGAGCATCTTCCCCGAGGCGACGATCGGCGGCGTCCGGTTCCTGCCGACGGTCACATCATTTCCGGAAACCAAGGGCGTCGATTCGTACAAGGACCTGACGCCGCGGGGCGGCGTGGCCATCGATCTGTTCGGCGACGGCAAGACGGCGCTGAAGTTCAACATCGGCCGCTATCTCGAGGCGGCGCAGAACGGCGGACTCTTCATCGCCAGCCGCCCGACCTCGCGCATCTCGACGATTGCGACGCGCACGTGGACCCCCGCGGCCGGCAATTTCGCGCCCAGATGCGATCTGTCGAACAACGCGGCGCAGACGGTCGGCGGCGACTTCTGCGCCGCCGTCACCAACACGAACTTCGGCAAGTCGGTGTTCGACACGACGCAGGATCCCGCGCTCTTCAACGGCTGGGGCGTCCGATCCGGCGACTGGCAATGGGGCGTGTCGATTCAGCGGCAGATTGCGCCGCGGGTGTCGGTCGAAGTCAGCTACCTCAGGCGCTGGCTGATGAACTTCGTCGTGACCGACAACCTCGCGATCGCAGCGACCGATTTCGATAAGTTCACGATCACGGCCCCCACTGACGCGCGGTTGCCGAACGGCGGCGGCTACGCGGTTCCCGGCGCCCTCTACAACGTGAACCCGTCGAAGGCGTCCGTCGCGGCCAACAACTTCGTGACGCTCGACAACAACTACGGCGCGGAGAGCCAGAAGTCGCATGCGATCTCGCTCAACCTGAACGCGAGGCCGCGCAGCGGCCTGGTCATTCAGGGCGGCTTCAACACGAACACGACGTCGTTCGACTACTGTGCGGTCCGCGCGGCGATTCCCGAGCTCACCATCGTCATCGGCCCGCCGACGCTCAGCCCGACGAATCCGTACTGCAGCTACAACTCGGGCTGGGTGACGCGGTACACCGCGCTCGGCTCCTACACGATTCCGAGGATCGACGCCCAGATCGGCGCCACAGTGCGCAGCGATCAGGGCGCCGCACTCGCGGCGAACTGGGCGGCGCCCAACTCGGCCATCTTTCCGACGCTCGGCAGGAACCTGTCGAACAACGCGCCGTCGGCCACGGTCAACTTGATCCAGCCGGGCACGTTGTACGGCGACCGTGTCAACGAACTGGACCTGCGGCTCGCGAAGAACATCCGCATCGGTCGCGTGCGGACGAACGTCGGCGTCGACATCTATAACGTGTTCAACAGCGCGCCGGTGTTGACGTATAACCAGGCGTTCGTGCCGGTGTCGGCGACATCCGCCGGCAGCTGGCTGACGCCCACGTCCGTGCTGCAGGCGCGGTTCTTCAAGGTGAGCGCGCAGATCGACTTTTAACGAGGTTCCAGGTTCCGGGTTCCAAAGTTCAAGGTTCTGGTTCGAGGTTCGCCGCGCGATTCGAACCGGATCCTTGGATTCTGGAACCAAGAACTCTTGAACCTAGAACTCTTCGATAACAATGCCCTCACGTCGAACCTTCCTCGCGGCGATTGGCGCGGCCGCCTGCACACCGGCCGTCAGCGGGATCACGTGGGCGCAACTGCCAGCCGCGCTCCCGCTTCAGAACCTGGGCCTTGAACACCTGGACATCATCGTCCCCGATCCGGCGGCGTCGGCGCGCTTCTACGCGCGGATCTTCAAGACGACGCTGCACCAGCAGCCGCTGCGCGACACGATCCGGTACTTCGTGCTGCTCGGCGACCTTCCCGCGGATCGGCAGGTGGGGTACATCGCGATTGGCGCGGCGGCGGGCCGGACGCCGTCCATCGGCCACTACTGCACGCTCGCGAAGGTCTACGACCGCGCCGGGATGGGAAGCGCGCTCGAGGCTGCGGGCTTTGCCGGCATTCGGGGTGCCGGCGGTCTGGGCATGTGGCCCGATCCGGATGGTCTCGAGCTTCAGCTGTTCCAACCGCCCGCAGGTCTCGTGACCGCCGCGGTGAAGTCTTCACTGCCGGTCGACGGCGACGGCCTCGTCTCTCCGATCGGCGTCGACCATGTGCTGCTGAAGGTCTCCGATGTCGAACGTTCGTTGTCGTACTACCGGCTCGTGTACGGCGCACAGGCCGAAGCGCCGCGCCGGGCCGGCGATGCGCGCGTCTGGTTCAATCTCGAGCGAGGAACGCGGATTGGCTTGCAGAAGGTGGCGAGCGGCGAGACGCCGCGCATCGGCCACTACGCGATCAAGGTCGCGAGATTCGATCGGGGCGCGGTGACGACACGCTTACAGGAACTCGGCGCGAAGGTAATGCCGTCCACCGACGAACCGGATGTACTGCGTTTCGCCGACGACAACGGCATCGGCGTCGAACTGCGGATGGGGGAATCGTAGGGCGGCCCTTTCAGGGCCGCCACGGCGGGGCTGAAAGCCCCGCCCCTACTTCACAGCTGTAATCTTGATCGCCTTGAGCGCTTCCAGGTCCGTCGCGAGTTCTTTCTGGCCCGTCGGATACTTGTTGAAGTTAAGGATGAACGCGACCAGTTCGACAACCTGATCGCGCTTCAGGCTGCCGGGATTGTCGGCCGGCATCGTGGCGCGAATGCGCTCGAAGAGCGCGCCCACCGTTTCGTCTTTCCAGTTCGCGCTGAAGTCCGTGCCGGCGAGCGCCGGCGCCGTGCCGCTGCCCGCCAGCTGGGCGTCGTGGCAGGCGGCGCACTGCATCGCATACACGTCGGAGCCCCGCTTGGCCTGTTCGGCCGTGCCGACGCCGTCGTTTGTCGTCTGACCCTGAGCGTAAAGCGTGGCCGCTGCGAGTGTGGCTGCGGCGAGAAGGATGAGTGCGGGTGATTTGATCGTCATACTCAACATTCTACTAATTTTTCGAGCCCCGAGCCCCGAGCCCCGAGTTATCGATAGTTGCCAAAATGCAGCGAGACGCCGAAATCGTGGCCCCGCAGCTGCTGCATGGCTGCCTGCAGCTCGTCTTTTGACGGAGACGTCACGCGCAGCTGGTCGCCCTGGATGGCCGCCTGCACCTTCTTCAGCTTCTGGTCTTTGATGAACTTCACGATGTCGCGGGCGGCCTCGATCGGAATGCCCTGCTGAATGGTGATCACGCGACGGAGCTTGCCGCTCGCCGCCGGCTCGGAGTCGGCCTTCTTGAAATTCTTCACGGGCACGTTCCGGCGCGTCAGACGTGCCTGCACCATTTCCCAGACCGCGTTCATTTTCATCTCGTCATCGGTCAGGAGTGTGAGCGTTTTCTCGGTCACGTTCAGGGTGATCTCGGCGGTCGCGCCCTTGAAGTCGTAGCGCTGGCCGATTTCTTTGCGCGCCTGGTTCAATGCGTTGTCGACTTCCGCAAAATCCACCGGCGAGGTGATGTCGAATGAGGCGGTGTCGGCCATGGCAGTAGTTTAAATGCAGAATGGCAGGATTGCAGAATGGCAGGACTGTAGAATACCCGCCATGGTCGAGGCGATTCGGACTGCAACGTCGGCACCTTTGCTGTCGAGAGAACGGATCATCGCGCGGCCCGGCTTCAATCGCTGGCTCGTGCCGCCGGCCGCGCTCGCGATTCATCTGTGCATCGGCATGGCGTACGGCTTCAGCGTGTTCTGGCTGCCGCTGAGCAGAGCCATCGGCATCACGCAATCCGCGTCAGGCGACTGGAAGATCAGCACGCTCGGCTGGATGTTCACGCTGTTCTTCGTCATGCTCGGATCCTCGGCCGCGCTGTTCGGCGCCTGGGTTGAACGAGAAGGTCCGCGCAAGGCCGGCTTCGTCGCTGCGTGCTGCTGGAGCGGCGGGTTTTTCGTCTCCGCAGTCGGCATTCACCTGCATCAGATCTGGATGCTGTGGCTCGGCTCAGGCGTGATCGGCGGCTGCGGTCTCGGTCTCGGCTACATCTCGCCCGTCTCGACCTTGATCAAATGGTTTCCCGATCGCCGCGGCATGGCCACCGGCCTTGCGATCATGGGCTTCGGCGGCGGCGCCATGATCGGGACGCCGCTGGCCGATCTGCTCATGAAGCGCTTCGCCACCCCCGACTCCGTCGGCGTCTGGCAAACCTTCATCGTCTTCGGCGTCATCTACTTCGTCGTGATGATGGCCGGCGCTTTTGGCTACCGGCTCCCGGCGCCGGGCTGGCGTCCAGCTGGATGGACGCCGCCGGCCGACAACAACGTGACCGCTGATGCCGGCTCCGTTCCCGTGAACGTCGCGTGGACGACGAGGCAGTTCTGGTTTCTGTGGGGCGTGCTGTGCCTGAATGTGACGGCCGGCATCGGCATCCTCGGCATCGCGTCGCCGATGATCCAGGAGATCTTCAGGGGCCGCGTGACGGCGTCGGCCGCCGCCGGATTCATCGGCCTGCTCAGCCTGTTCAACATCGGCGGACGCATTTTCTGGGCGTCGCTGTCGGACCGAATCGGACGGAAAACCACCTACATGGTGTTCTTCGCGCTGGGCATGCTCCTGTATGCGTCGGCGCCGACCGCGGGCGCGAGCGGCAGCCTGGCGCTGTTTGTCGGCATCTACTGCGTGATCCTCACGATGTATGGAGGCGGGTTCGCAACCATTCCGGCGTATCTGGCCGACACGTTCGGCGTCGGGAACGTGAGCGCGATTCACGGACGCCTGCTCACGGCGTGGTCGACTGCGGGCATTCTCGGTCCCGTGCTCGTGAACTACATCCGCGAATTCCAGATCGGCCAGGGTATCGCCGCGGCGAACGCGTACACGTTTACGGTCTATATCCTCGTCGCGTTTCTTGGCATCGGCCTGATCTGCAACCTCGCCGTGCGCCCCGTAGAGGCGCGGCTGTTCACGCTCGCGCCGGCGGCGGCCCCGCGAGCGCAGGCGGGCGCTTCGATTGTCGAGGATCATCCAGGCGAGTGGGGTCTCGTGGCAGCCGGCTGGCTGCTCGCGGGCATTCCGATCGGCTGGGGCATCTACAAGACGCTGACGCTGGCGGCGCAGATGTTTCGGTGACGATTGGATCATTCGGCGATTGGGTGATTTGGTGATCTCCATCTGGCAATCGGGATCGCCAAATCACGAGATCGGCGAATGACTCAATCCATTTGATGGACGGGGAATGTCGATGAAGAAGTACGGGCTTGTGATCGTGGCGTGTAGCGTCGTGACGGGCTCTGTCGTGGGGGCGCAGTGGCTGGATCATCCGACCGCTGGCATTCCGCGGCTGGCGAACGGGAAAGCAAACCTGGCGGCGCCGACGCCGCGGAAGCCGAACGGCCAGCCCGATCTCTCGGGCATCTGGCAGGTGCCGGGAATCAGGTTCCTCCTCAACATCGCCGTCGACTTGAAGGACGCCAACGTTCCGTTTCAACCGTGGGCAGCGGCCATTTATAAAGAGCGCGTCGAGAACTTCGGTAAGGACGATCCCAACAACCGCTGCCTGCCGTCGATCACGCCCGAGAAAATCGCGGTCACCTCGCCGTGGAAGCTCGTCGAAACACCGGGCGTGACCATCGTGCTGTACGAGTCGCGCACGATCTTCCGGCAAATCTTCACCGACGGCCGCCCGTTTCCCAAAGACATGCAGCCTGCATGGCAGGGCTACTCGGTCGGCAAATGGGAAGGCGACACGTTCGTCGTCGAAACCAAAGGCTTCAACGACAAAGGCTGGCTCGACACCAACGGACATCCCGTCACCGACGCGCTGCACGTGATCGAGCGGTACATGCGCAAGGATTTCGGACACATGGATGTGTCGATCACCATCGACGATCCAAAGGCTTACACGCGTCCATGGACCGTCGTCGAGCCCGCGGTTTACCAGCCGGACACTGAGCTCATCGAGTACATCTGCGAGGAAAACAACAAAGACCCGCAGCATATCGTCGGAAAATAAACAGCCGATCACCTGCTTATCACGAAGACACGAAGGCTTTTCTTGCAGTAAGGCTTCGTGACCTTCGTGACTTCGTGATAGACAAGCTATGGAGTTAGCTATGAAGAGTGCCTTTATGCTCGGCGTTGGTGCGCTGTTAGTCGCTGGCCAAGTAGCACGGCCGGACAACCCGCAGTCGCTCGCGCACATTGAAGCGGCAAAGAAGCTCGCCGGCGATGATGCATGGTTGAAGGCGCCGTTCAACTTCTACTGCGTCGCGGGGAACGCACGCGGGAACAGCACCACGGCCCCCGCGCTCGAGCCGGTGAAGCTGTTCGACAACCTCTACGCGGTCGGTAATTCAGAAGCGACGGTCTACGCGATCACGACGTCGCAGGGCATCGTCCTCATCGACTCGGGCTACGCGGATCGAGTCGAGGCGCAGGTGGTGGACGGGTTGAAGAAGCTCGGCCTCGATCCGGCGAACGTGAAGTACATTCTGCTCGGCCACGGACACGGCGACCATTTCGGCGGCTCGTCGTACTTTCAGGAGCACTACGGCACCAAAGTGGGGACGACGGCGGCGGACTGGGATCTGATTTACCCGGCGAATCCGCCGGCGAACGCCGCGAGTCAGGCGAAGCCGAAGCGCGATCTCGTGCTCACCGAAGGCGAGCCGGTGAAACTGGGCGACGAGACGGTGACGGTCGTCGCCATCCCCGGACACACTCCGGGATCCCTCGCATTCATCTTCCCCGTGAAGGACGGCCGGCGGTCGCATATGGCGGGTTTGTTCGGCGGCACGATCCTGACGGTCGATCGCATCACGACGCCTGGCGTACAGCAGTACGTGCAGTCGATTGCGCACTACCTCGAGGTGGCGAAGAAGATGAAGGTCGACGTCGAACTCCAGAACCACGCGATCTTCGACGGCATGCCGGACAAGCTCGCCGCGCTCAAAGCACGAAAGCCCGGAGCTCCGCATCCGTTCATCGTCGATGCGAATCGCTACGCGAAGTTCTGGTCGATCATCTCGGAGTGCATGCAGGCCGAAATCGCACGTCGATAGAAGTCACACAGCTATTTATCACGAAGACACGAAGAGCACGAAAGATGTCTTGTACAAGATGTTCTTCGTGTTCTTCGTACTTCGTGATGCGCAGGCCTTTCAAGGTAGCAACGTCGCTGCTGAAAGCGGCTCGTTATCGCGAGTTGGGAAAGATCGCCGGCCGTGCGTGCTTGTGACACGTGGTGCAGGACGCGTCGATGCGATCGGCTAGCGCTGCGAGAGCCTTCGCGTCATTCGCTTCCGCTGTCTTATAGGCGGCCGAGCCGGCCTCCGTCAGCATTTTCGCGTCGGCCACCCAC
>Ga0137395_10000181_pt1 | contig 22835 bp, 22 predicted proteins | sample czobulk216metaG_FD_108283 | JGI IMG/M metagenome (GOLD analysis project Ga0137395, IMG submission 108283) | Vadose zone soil microbial communities from Angelo Coast Range Reserve, California, USA - czobulk2.16 metaG | ecosystem: Environmental > Terrestrial > Soil > Vadose zone | place: USA...
CAACGGTGCACACTCCTGCAATTCGTATGACGGCGTCAGCTGCAGCAACTTCGGCGATAACGGCCATGGCGTCAGCAGTTTACGTTAGCGCTCACGCTTCGAAGCGGCCGTATTGTCAGCGCGCTTGTCCGCTGAGCCAGTGCGTGGTATTATCTCGCGACGTTCCTTAAATGACTCTAGTGTCATGTATAGTCACCCAAGCGGGACCATAGTGTGGCCCCCAATCGACCGATAGGTAACCGAGGAAGAAATCCAAAGAGAGCACGAACAATGATGAAGCACAAACTGCTGTCGGTCGCCGGTGCGTTCGCTCTTCTCGCGACGACGTCGGCGTATGCGCAGACAGTCGCGCCGAAGCTGCTCCCCGGCACGAAGACCGGCGTACTTTCTTCCGTCTCGGTGTATGCGACAAATGCCACGAGTCAGCCGATGGGCAACACGCTCGTCCGGCTGCGCGACGTCCGCTTCGGGCGCATCGTCGATACCACGATCACCGACAAATTGGGGCAATTTGAATTCAAGGGTGTCGACACCGGCAGCTATATCGCCGAGTTGATGAGCCCGGTGGGCGATGCCGTGCTCGCGTCCTCTTCAATCATGTACGTGGGTTCAGGCGAGCTGCTGACGACGCTGTTGAAGATGCCCTTCAGCACTCCCGCGCTCGCGGGCTTGCTGGGCAACACGGCGCCGTCCGCCCTGTCAGCCATGACGTCCGCGGCCCAGGCCGTGGCCGCCGCAGCAGGCCGGTCGAACACCCCTGCCATCGCGCCTTCCGGCGAACCCGCGACGAGCCAGAATCCAACTCAGCGCTGAGAATCGATCGTTGAATCAGGAACCGCGACTCACCGTGCCGCCCACGAGCCCCAAGAGCGGAGCCGCGCCGTCGGCCCCGGGATTCACGCCCGACACGGACGTCCACATCCTCGATCGCATCGCCGTCCTTTACCGTTACCGGCGGATCGCGCTCGCCGTCTTCGTGCTGACGTCGGCCGCGATGATGATTCAGGGCTACACCACGATCCAGTACTACCGCGCAGTGGGCCAGCTGCTGATTGAGAACGAGCGAAGCACCGCGGTGCCGGGCATGGCAGGAGCAAACGCGGAGTTCTACGAGGACCCGGAGCCATACTTCCAGACGCAGTACAAGATTCTGAAAGGCCGCGACCTCACGCGCCGCGTCGTCAAACGAGTCAAGCTGGATCAGGTACCCGAGTTCAACGGCACGGCGAAGCCGCCGTCGACGCCGCTCACGGTCCTGACGGATCTTCGTGCGCGTCTCACGTCGCTCGTCTGGAGCAAACCCGCCGTTCAGGAGGCGCCGAAGGTGGACGAAACGCCTGATGAATCGGCGCTCGTCGGCGCGTTCATCTCGCGAGTCAACGTGGACCCGGTCCGAGGCAGCCGTCTCGTGCTCGTCGCGTTCGATTCGACCGATCCCACCGTTGCCGCGACGTCCACGAACGGGCTGATGGACGAGTACGTCGAGCAAAACCTCCAGGTGAAGCTCCAGTCGTCGCAGAACATGATCGACTGGCTCGACAAGGAGCTCGCGAACCAGCAGAAGAAGGTCGAAGACAGCGAGCGCGCGCTTTCCGATTACCGCGACAAGCAGAACGCGATGTCGCTCGACGACAAGCAGAACATCGTCCTCTCGCGGCTGAACGCGCTGAGCGACGCCGCCACGAAGGCGAAGATGGAGCGTGTCCAGAAGGAAACGCAGTACGGCCAGATCAAGGGCCTGATGCGCGGCGGCGTGGCCGGGCCAGTATCGCCAGACCAGCTTCCGATCGTCGTGCAGAGCGCGCAGATGCAGACGCTGAAGGCGAGGCTTGGAGAACTGCAGCAGCAGAAAGTCCAGCTCTCCCCCAGGTACGGCGACAAGAATCCCAAGATTATCGACGTGAACAACCAACTCGTCGACACGCAGCGTCAGCTGGATCTCGAGACAGCCAAGGCGCTTCAGACGATCAAGAACGAGTACGACACGGCGGTGCTCAACGAACGCACGCTGTCGCAGAACGTCGAGGCGGCCAAGGCAGACGCCCAGGACTTGAGCCGCAAGAGCGTCGGCTACAACGTCATGGAGCGCGAAGCGAAGAGCAACCGCCAGGTCTACGAATCGCTGCTGCAGCGCGAAAAAGAGCTGCGCGTGTCGAGCAACAGCCGCGCGAACAACGTCCGCGTCGTGGATCGCGCCGAAGTGCCGAAAACTCCGCTGGCGCCGACCGGCCGCCGGACGTGGCTCACTTCGATTGCCATCGGCTTTGCGCTGGCGATAGCGGTGGCCTTCGGCCTCGACTACATGAACGACACGATCAAGACGCCGGAAGACGTGACCCGCCGTCTCAAGCTACCGTTCCTCGGCCTCGTGCCGTCGGTCCGCGGCGACAAACACCCCGTGCTGGCGTCGTCGCACGTGCCGCACGATTTCGGGGAGGCGTTCAGATCGCTGCGTACGTCGCTCATCTCGAAGTTCCCCGACACCGGAACGAAGATTCTCATCGTCACCAGCGCGCAGCCGCTCGAGGGCAAGACGACGACCGCGTGCAACATCGCGATGGCGCTCGCGTACGGCGGTTCGCGCGTTCTGCTCATCGACGCCGACATGCGCCGCCCCGGCCTGCACCGCCCGCTCCGCCTCACGAACGAACGCGGCCTGTCGCAGGTGCTGATCGGCCAGGCGCGAGTGCGCGACGTCATCCAGCGGACGGTCGATCCGAACCTGCTGGCGATCACGGCCGGACGCACGCCGCCCAATCCGTCGGAGCTGCTCGCGTCGGAACGCATGAAGACGCTCATCAGCAACCTGTCGCACGGGCCGTTCGACTGGATCGTCATCGACACGCCGCCCGTGCTCGCGGTGACCGACGCCGTGATCCTTGCGCCGCTCGTGAGCGGCGTGACGTTCGTCGTCGGCGCCGAGATGACGCGCCGCCGGCTCGCGGAACGCGCGCTCGAGACCATCATGTCCGCGCCGCCGAAATCAGCCAACGTCGTCCTGAACAAGGTCGACTTCGCGCGCAACAAGTACTACTATTCGCGATACTACGGGCAACAGTACAAGAACTACTACGCCGAAGCTGCGGTCTGACCCGCAGAAGCTACGGCGGGCAGGCCCTCGCGGTCTCGTCGCGCTGCTCGCCTTCCTCGGATTCACCCTCTTTCTCTTCGCCGGCGAATACGATTGGATGGCTTATCCGCTGGCCGCGATCGCTGCTGGCCTGACGCTCGCCGTTCGTCCCGCAATCCTTGGTCGCGACACTCGCTGGCTCGATCTGGCGCTCATCGTGTACGTGCTGTTCGTCGGGCTGCAAAGTGTCCCGCTGCCTCCTGATCTCCGGCTGCGCGCGTCGCCGGCTCTCCGCTCCGTCGACCTTCAACTTCGCGTAGACGCGCCGGCTGTGCCGAGCGCCGACACGCCGCACGCGCTGTCGCTCAACCCCCAGGGCACGACGCTCTCGCTTCTCGTCGCCGTGAGCGTGGTGCTGACGTTCTGGTGTGCGCGGGCGGCTTTCGCGAGTGGGGGCGTCCGTCTGGCCGCGCGCGCGGTGGCCGGTCTTGGGCTGGCACTCGCGGTGTTCGGCATCGCCCAGCACACGACAGCCCCGCACAGCTTCTACGGGACGACGGTCCCGCGGCAGATCTCGCCGTTCGGTCCCTATTTGAACCACAGCGACTTCGCGACCTGGCTGGTGATGGCGTTGCTGCTGACAGTCGGTTATCTGATCGCGCGCCTCTACTCGCAGCGAACGGCCGACGGTGCACCGAGTCTCTCGGCCGAGAGTTTCGACAACCGCGCGATGTGGCTGAGCACGGCCGCCGCTGCCATGGCGGCGGCGCTTGTCGTCGGCCTCTCGCGTTCGGGCCTGATCGCCGCTGTGGCCGGACTCGTCACGCTGTGGATGATGTCGAGCGGACGAATGCCCCGACGCGGGCGCGGCTGGCTGCTCGCCGGCTTTGCCGCCATCGCCGTGGCCGCTGTGGCGTTTACGAACACCGCCGCGGTCGCCGGGCGCATCGAGGAAACGTTCAGCGGCGTCGGCGGCCGCACCGCGATCTGGCGCGCCACGTGGCCGATGGTGAAGGACTTCTGGCTGACCGGCATCGGCGCGGGCGCCTATGAACGCGGCATGGTCGTGTATCAGCCCTCACCGCACGAGACGTTTTTCAATCACGCGCACAACGACTACCTGCAGATGCTCTCGGAAGGCGGCGTGCTCCTGGGCATCCCGGCCATCGTCGCCGCGGTCGCGGGCATCGCTGGTATTCGTGCGCGGCTGCGCTCCGATCGATCGTCGATGTACTGGATGCGCGCGGGAGCCGTGAGCGGACTGGTGGCGGTCGCCGTGCAAAGTATCTGGGAAACCGGGCTGCGCGTGCCGGCCAACACGCTGCTCTTCGCCGTTCTCACGGCCATCGCGCTCCACCGGCCAGCCGACCAGTAGGTCAGCAGCTGCGTCAATCATCCGCCGTTGGACGACGGAGCCACTTCGGCAACCCGTGAACGACACGCCAGACGTACAGAGCCGGCAGCATGGCGTTCGACCGCACACCGTATTTCGCCCGCATGTAGTTCGCGGATGGCAGCACGTGTTCCCGAATCAGACGGACACGAGTCGGCCAATCGGGTAGGGCCCGCAGATCAAGATGCAGCACCTGCGCCTGCGTCCACGGCTGCTGAACGGCCGGCGCCGGATCTCCGGACGTGTCCCCGAACCAATGGCTGGCGAGCGTAAGCCCTTCGGCTGCGATATCGGTCAAGCCGCGGGCATCGGCGACATCGTGAACCTGTCGCATCTGTGCGGCGGTCAAGCTGCGGTTCAGCAGGTGAAAATCGTAAAGCCAGAGGAGATTCGTCGAGCCGGGATGATGGCCGGCACGATGCACAAGAGCCAGCAGCAGCGCGTGGGTGGCGTCGACGGCGGCCGCCGCCGGGCCGAGACCATCAACCCCGACTCGACGGTCCCACAGTTCGCCATGCGTGAAGCGATTGGCCAGCGCCTGAAAATTCGAAATCTTCCAGTGCACATCGAGCGCATGCGTGACGCCGTGGCGATCCGTCTTCTGATAGTGACTCTGGTACGAGACGAGATCACCCGCCGTTTCAGCCGGGCGGACGTACCCCAGGCGGCCGATCACGGCTTCGAGCGCGTGCAACTCCTCGGCGGGCACCAGCAAGTCGGTATCGGCACGAGGACGGACGTGCGGTGCCGGGTAGTGCGTGTACGCGAGCGCGGCGCCTTTGAACAGCAGCGCTCGAACACCGACGCCATCCAGTGTGCGAAGCACGCTGGCGAGCTCGGCGTGCCTTACGCAGTCGACGTACAGCGCCTGACGTTCCACCCTCTGAAAGTCATCGACGAACGCCTTCGGCCAATCGTCGAGCGCGCCTGCCGCACGCAGCATCCAGCCAAGCAACAGGTCGACCCGATGCCGCCGGGCCGTGTCAATTAGCGCCGACACGTCCGCGCCCGACCAATCCGGCGACACGGCCGGATCGCGGAGGGCGCCGGCGAGAACCGCGGTTACGCGTCCCTGGCCGGGAACCATGTGACGACCGTGAGCCGCCGGCCACACGTAACCGGCAGCACCTCGTGGACGACGTGTGATCGAAACGCGAGGAGCGTGCCTGGCTCCGGATCGAACGGGAGCGGGCATGCCTCCCATTCCGGGCCGTCGAGCACGCGATGAAATCGGAGCGTCCCGCCGCTATAGCCGTCGGTCGCGTGTCCGGACGGACCGTTCAGAAACAGAATCGCCGACACTCGTCGAGCCCGAATCTCCGGTGGGTCGTCGGGGCCAGTGTCGGCATGCGTCGCGAAAAAGGCGCCGGTCTCGTACACGAGAAACCCGGGCGTCTCGCTCCCCGCCAGCGGCGTGCCGAAGTGCGCTTCGAGCTGGCTGGTCAGCTCGACAAAGCGTTGCTTGAGGCGAAGGCGGGTTGTCCGCGGCACCAGCGCCGAGCTCGTCGCGCGTGTACGCTGGTCGAGGACGCTATCTACGCCTTTCCTGACTACAAGACAGGGCTCACGAGGCGACTCGTTGACTTCGGCTATGAGCCGCTCACACGAGTCACGATCGAGAAAATCCCGTCGAACAAAAAACCCCAGGCGAGCGAAGAAATCCGCGGAGGGCATGAGCGGCTACATCGTAATACGGACCACTCATTGGCGAATCTCGATCAGATTCTGCTTGACGAGCATGCCCACCAGCAGCCGAATCATCTCCTCATCGAGCCGTCCGGCCAGCCCGTCGACGATGTCGCTAAACGGCCGGGCCGACCCATCGGCCAGCTGCTCGACGATCCACTGCATGCCGCTGGGAAACCGGAACGTGCGCCCGCCCAGGCGCAGCTCATAAGCGCCCGGACCCGAGCCGTTCGACGCAGCCTCCGAGCGGCCGCTCATCTGCACCGTGAATCCGCGGCCCGGCGGCAGGAGCTCGGGCGTCGCGCTCCACGGAAGGCTGAACGAGGGACGCGGCTTGACGTCGGATTCGGTCTTGACGCTCACCGTCAGGTGGAGCGTCGGCTCGTTCATGGGCAATGCGACGTGATAGCAGCCGCGCGGAATGTAGAGGAGATCGCCCCGTTCGAGAATCTGATCAAGAGCGGCGCCGCCGGGAGGCTCCGACTGGCTGGCGAGGCGGCTGCGGTCGACGCCGTCGATTGAATGGCCATAGAGGAGCCAGCGTTTTCGCCCCTCGAGCTGAAGAATGAAGACTTCCTGGTCGTCGCAGTGCAGATCGAGACCATGCTGCGTGCGCCATCCTGCGTAGATATTGATCTGTGTCCCGGCGTGAAAGGACGCCTCGAAGGATTCCGCCAGACGCGTCAGCGGCTCGTGGACCTCGTCGATCGCGTCAAATGACAACGTTGCGCCGCGCCGCAGATGATCCGTCACGTCCCTGGAACGAATGCGCGGCGCGGATCCGCCCAGGTCGGCGTACGAGGCAGGATCAAGGTCGCGGCCTCGAAGCGCGAGCCGGAAGCGAAACGTCTCGCGCCAGTGATGTTCGAGGATCGTGTTCAGCTCCGTCCAGGACAGGAGCGAAGCAAACCTGGTCGCGGGCCCGCGACAGAACGCGAACCGGTTCAGCCAGTGGATCGACAGGAATTCGCCGACGGACACGGGCGCGAGCAGAACCGCCAGCCCGGACCGGGCATCGGCGCGGGCATCCATTTCCGGCCGGCTACGACGGCTCCACCCTAGGATGTGAAATGTTTGTTCGGGTGAGCGTCGCCGTCGTTCGCATTCGATCCCATGGCGGCCTGCGTGATCTCGGCCAGGTCGCCGTACACCTGCAGCTCGGGCTTCTCATAGGCCTTGCGAACCGGCGTCTGGCCCGACGGTTTTTCAGGAACGGGTGCGTCCTCCGTCTTCATGCACGTCTCCTTTTCATCAGTTCTCGCTCAGGTCCTGCAGCCAGAAATTCAAACCGAGCGGCCGCAGCACTGCCCGCAACTCGACGACGCTCGTGACGGCCGACGGAACTTCGCGCGCATTCACGTATCGCGAGAGCGCGGGCACCGGCCGCAGCCGGGGCAATCCGGCGGCGGCAACGCGGGCGAGGTCGGGGCTCACGCGCGCGCTCGTTTTCTTTCGCCTGAGCACCTCGCGCGGCAACATCGTCTTCATCGCGCGGCGGATGATCAGTTTGTTCCGGCACCACGGCATGGCCGGCAGCGCGAGCAGGTATTGTAGCAGCCGTACATCGAGAAACGGGTGGCGAATCTCGGCCCCGGCGAGCGCACCGTGGATATCGCAGTCCTCGAACAGCGAGGGCCAGACCGATGTGCTGAACCCCGCGTACCCGACCGGCCTGACGGGATGTGTCGACGATGGCGCACGCCGGCCCTCCTCCCAGCGTTCCAGGCATCCGCACGTGCGGACGAATTCTTCGTTGAGCCAGCGCGGGAATTCCGCCCGCCAGCGCCGCTCGCTCGAACGCGCGCCTGCCGCCTCGCGAGCAAGCGACCACAACGGCACTCGCGGGTGCATCACCAGATCGCTGGACAACGCCCGAAGCAGCGCACCGAAACGGCGCGCGGCCACCAGATGCGACAGATACGGACGCCATTCGTACCGCAGCGCGTTGTCCGGCCCTTCACCATAGAGAAAGACGCGCCCCTGCGCCGACATCTTGCCGAAGAACTCGGCGCCCGCCACGAACGCCGCCGGATTGTCGACCGGCTCGGGCGTATGGACAGCGACTCGATCCCAGTCCGCGATCGACGTCTCATCGTCCCTCACGTCGTAGTGAATGGGGATCTCGAGGTGTTTCGCAACCAGGCCGGCGTAATGCCGCTCGGCGTGCGGGATCAGCCGATCGTAGACCGAGGTGATCGCCCGCAGCGCGAACGTGCTCGAACGCTCCCGCATCAGATTCACGGCCACGGCGGCGAGCGTCGGCGAATCGAGCCCGCCGCTCATCAGCACGCCGGCCCGAGTGGTGCGCAGTCGATCGGAGACCGATGCGCGCAGAAGCTCGTGAAACCGTTCCGTATAGTCGGCCGCGCGCTTGAAGGAGATGGGCTCCTCGACCGGAAGCGTCCAATATCGCCTCTGCCTGGCCGTCTCGAGCGACCAGCTGATGCAATGCGCCGGTGGAAGCCGCCGGATGTCCCGGAACGTGGTGGTGTCGTGCTGCTGGTTGGCGCCGAAGAGCAGAAAGTCGGCGACCGCCTGATCATTCAGCTCGCGTGAAACGGCCGGATGGAGCCGGACGCAGTCGAGCGTGTTGCTGAACACGATCGTGCGCCCTGGTTGCGCATAGAAGAATGGCTTGACGCCGAGATGATCGCGGGCGCAGAACAGGCGCCGCTCGGGGCCATCCCAGATCGCGAACGTGAAGTCGCCGACCAGATGCGCCACGCAGTCTTCGCCCCACGTGCAATAGGCGCGCAGGATCAACTCCGCATCGGCGGCGGCCGCGCCAGGCCGCTGGTCCCGTGCGAGGAGCGCGGCCACGAGATCGTGTCGCGCGTCGATTCGCGCATCGGCCACGATCCAGCTCCGCCCATCCAGGGTGAACGGCTGCTCGTCGGCGGCGCAGTCTTCGACAACCTTCAGCAGGGTGTGACCGAACCCGACATTCCCGACGGCGTGCATGCCCTGCCCATCCCGGCCGCGAAAGCCGAGATACTCGGTCATCCGGGCAAGCAGACGGCCGTCGACAGGCGATCCGTCCAGGTTCAGGATGCCGGCAATGCCGCTCATTCCGCGCGAGGCGTGTCGGCGGCGGCCGTTTCGATCAGCTGCTGGCCAAGCAGTCGATCGATGAACTCGTCGAGGTCGGCGCGCAACCGGGCAGGCTCGACGTCGTACTCCTCGAGCAGCCGGTCGTACGCCTCCTGTACGGAGGACGCACCGGCGAGCGCCGTCCACATCCGCGTCCCGACAGCGTTGAGACCGAGGTAGCGCTCCGTATTGAGATTGACGAGCACGCCTTCATCGCCGACGAGACGAAACATCACATCCGGCGCCACGCGCACGCACGCTGAAAAGGAAATGGGCATGTTCATGCTCGACCAACGTCGGCGAGCACCGCCGCGCGGACTTCCGGCAGGCGGTCGATCGCTCTCGGATACGCCAGCGTCTTGACCGTGACACGGTCCGCCAGGCTGGCCATGGCGTCGAACTGGCGCTCCACCCTTTCCGCGCTCACAAGCCGCCGGTTGAACGTGCCTTTGATGAGCGCGAGAAACGCCTCTCGCGGCGACAGCGTCTCGATGCGGACGTCCGGCGTCCTGCAGGCGTCGCGGGGCGCGACTACCGCATAAACCGTCCCGACGACGACGGGATCGGCGCAGGTCTGATGAGCGTCGAGCCGCAGAATGCGCTTGTCGGTGTCCGCGTGCATCGCCGGGCCGTCCACCGGTTTACCGAGAACGCGGCCGGCCACCCTGGAAAACAACTTGATCCGCGGCGGCCCGGGATACGCCAGCACGCCACGTGAGGACTCGCGCAGGATCAGCAGGTCGTCGGTCAGCAACTTGTAGCCGGCCGCCAGGAACGACGCGGCGAGGCTCGACTTGCCAAACGCGTTGCTGCCCACGAAGGCGACGGCCCGGCCGTCTACGACGACTGTCGTCGCGTGGAGCGGCTCGAGGTGCTGATGGACCAGCGCAAACGACAACGCCTGCCCGAGCAGGTACACCTGAAACGACTCGGAAGACACTTTGTCTTCACGCCGGCCGACAATGCGCTTGCCGTCGGCGGCAACGAGAAACTCACCGACGTTGTCCCACCGCACGTACGACGAGCCGTCCTCGAGGAGAGCGTACCGATACCAGGAGCCCGGCCGCGATCGAAACGACGCGTTCTTCACGGCGTCTGCAAACACCGGCGGCCGCGCCGTGACACAGTCCACGCAGCCAAGATCGTCGTGGGCATATTCCGGCAAGTCGAGCGGAGCGTCGCTCAGCACGCGAATGCCGTAGACACCGTATCGGTACGGACTCACGATGGTTCCGGCGAATCGTTCACGCGGCCCGGCGATTCGCCAGGCGGCGGCGGATCGCCCGCAGGCGCAGCGGCATATCCGCCAGACCCTCGGACGGCATCGCGGCAAGGTCCGCAATCGTCGGTCCCGCTACGTAGCGCGCGATCGCGGCGGCCACCGCCAACGGGCGATCCGCGATCCGCAGCGACCACCGGAAATGCGTAACGGCCCCGACGATGCGACGATCGTTTCGCAAGCGATCGCTGATCGCGGATACCGCCCAGGCGAGGCGCGCGTTCGCGCGCGCCTCCTCGCTCAATGCGTGCGCGGATGCGGGAAGATCGACGGCGACATCGGGGAGCTGGAGCGACTCGGCAAGCGTCGAAGCCTGCGTTTCGGCAACCGCAAGCGCTACGCGGACGATATTGAGACCGCCGTTGCGTTTCGCGATCTCGCGCGTGCGCCTCCAGTCGATGCCGCCGGCACGAACGAGTGCCAGCAAGTCCGACAGCCATCGAATGCCTACGCCGCCCGATTTCATGCCGTCTGCCGCGTGGATGAGAAACAACTCGTCGGCCGGCGGCCAGGATACCTCCGAACCGATGAACTCGCGCGGGCGCGCCGTCGCCAGGACGTCCTCGACGCTCACCGGCGCCGGAAACCAGCGCGGCGCCAGACTCCAGTGCAATTCCAGCAGCACGCCGCCACGTCGAGTCACGAGCGGCAGTTCCCACGTGGCTCGCGCCAGCCACTCGGAACGGACGGCCTGCGGCGGAAGCGGACACTCGTAGCCGAGCGTCGAGAGCGAGTTGACAGATCGTTCGATATCGACAGGTGAGATCAGGACATCAAGGTCGGTCAGCTCCCTCGATTCCACGCCCGCGCCGGAGAAGGCGGCAAACGCCGGACCTTTGAGCGCAACAGCCCCGATGCGGGCGGCTCGAAGAGCGTCAAGCACCCGGATCAATTCAGCGCTCATGAACAAGGCGCGACCGGCGTGCGCTTGCGCCCCTTCCGCAAGACGAACGCTGACAGCCGCGGGCACGACGCCCGCGAGGGCCTCTCCTGCCAGACGAGCAGCAGCCTGCGGATGAAGCTGATTCACTTCGACACTCGCAAGGAGTTCGTCCCAGCTCTGCACGCGTTCGGCCAGGCGGCCCGCAATCATCGAGATGTCGAGTCCAGGCGGAGCCAGCGCGCAGGTCAGCAGGAGCTGGCGACCGGCATCGAAATCGTGGAGACCGGCCGTGCCCAACACCTAGTCCACGTCGAGGAGGCCGTTGGCCTTCAGATCGTCCATCAGACGCGCGAGATCCGACTGGGCCCGTTCGAGGGTCACGTCGTACTCGAGCGCCAATCGTTCGCAGATCTCGGCCGGCGAGTGACGTTGCGACAGCATCTCCCAGATACGCGATCCCACGCTGTCGAGTCCGAAATACGCTCCGCTCGTCACGTCCAGGATGACGCGGTCGTCCCCGAGCTGGCGGACCATCACGTGGCGCGGAACGCTGAATTTGCCCGTCATCTCAATGTGGGTTGCCGGCGTGCACCACGATGGCGTGTCGAACGCTGTCCAGCGCGTCGAACGCACGTGGAAAATGGAGGCGGAAGCAGGGGACGTGCGCCACCAGCCTCGCCAGCCGATCAAACTGAGACGCGAGAAGCGACGGTTCCTGCGGATCCAGCAGAAAGGAATTCTTGATCAACTCAATAAGCGCCTGCGACCCGCCGAGACCCTCGAATCGGGGCGCTGCAGCATCAGGGTCGCCAAGAACGTACACTCGTGACAGCTGACGGGGCTCGTCGCAAAATGCCATCGCGGTTTTCACGCCAAGACGCTTCTTCGAACGAGGGGCCTCGATCGGCTGCGGACCGACGCCAAGCAGGGCGTGCTCGCTGTCGGTCCACAGCCGAATCGATGGATGACTCGGCACCGCGCGGTACTTCCTTCCATCTGCTTCTTCCACCACCAGTCCATCGTCGCTCAGGAAAGGGCAACCCGCCGTCGCGAATGCGGCGGCCAGAGTCGATTTGCCGCTTCCCGACGGCCCCGCGAAGATCACGGCGCGATGAGACGGCAGCTCCACGGCGCTCGCGTGAAACACCAGCTTGCCTCGCTTGCTCAGGGCGAGGGGCAGCACCTGGTTCATGTACAGGTTGCGGCACGTTGCCTGACTCGCCGAAGGTGTTGGATGACAGGTAATCGCGCTCGTATCATTCGAGATCTCGAAATCGGCGAGCAACGGGAAACGGACGAGATAACCCAGACCGGTGCGATGAAACGACGCTGCCGTCGCACCGTCCGGCAAGTGCCACTCGGCAAATGCCGCGGTTTCAGGCGCGTCCTGCGCGCGGCTCTCGAGAAGACTGAACATGATCCGGGAGGAGCGCGTCGGTTACTCTCGTGGCCTAACCGGGGAATCGACCAATCCCGAGCATCTCATAGTCGACAACCGTGTGCCCCAACTCACTGGAGGACAGCGCGTGCGGCGCCACGCTCGCCACTTCGTCGGCCATGACGCCAAACTGCCGGCCATGACCATATAAGTCGCGGAACTCAGGCTTGTAGTCGAACAAATAGAGGCCAATGCCAAGCGGATGCGTGCCGATTCGAACGACATCCTGCTTCATGAGCCGGCTGCTGCCCGGCTTCTTGACGCCGCTGCCCTGCGATCCCTCGGAACTGCCGCTGGTCGATGCCTGAGTGAGCGACCGTACCTCGCCGTATTTCACGAGCTTCGGCGTTTTGTAGGGCTTTTTCTGAGCCGTCTCGCGCGTTGTCGACTCTTCTTCCGGTCTCAGCTCGTCTTGAGTCATGTTCGGTTCCTCATTGGAGATGGAATCGTTCGAAGCGCGCGCTCATCCAGTGCGCCGAAACCACCAGAGACAGGAGACCGAGGCCCAACTCGAGATCTCCCGTGCGTTCATGGATTCGCCACGCATGACGCAGCTTCCGGACGTCGACCCACGGCGACAGTCTACTCTCAAGGTCGCTGCGATTCCAGATTTCAGGTGCGCCTGCGGCGATCTCGGCGATCAGCCGGCCGCGGAATTCTCCGCCGGGATGCATGCCGACGTCACGCCGCCAGACGACTTCCTCCGGCAGCATGTTCGTCATGCTCGTCCGCAGCAGCCATTTGTACCAGCCGGCGGCAAGCTTGGCTTCGCGTGGCATGCGTACGGCGAACTCGATCATCCGGCGATCAGAGAACGGACTGCGCGGTTCGACGCCCGACGACAGCGCCACCTGCCCGTTGATCTCGTGAGCGTACGAAAGCAGGCCGGACGTGAACGAGCACGCGTGGTCCGAGGCGTCAGTTCGCGGGGGTAAGGCGTCGACACGGCGGCGCCGCTCGGCCAGCCTCGATTCGACGAGACATCGTGCGACACTGCGATGCATCAGCCTGGCGTTCACGCCCGGCCGCCAGAACGCCTGGCGAAGTCCACGACCCAGCGTCCGAACCGGCTCCGGCGTGACAGCCCACGACCCTCTTCCGATGAGCATTCGCAACATTCCGCCCTGCCCGTGCCGCCGCGCCGCCTGAAATACCGCACGGGTTTGCGCAAGCGTCGTGCTGCACGCAAGACTCCGGCGGAACGAGTAGAAAAGAAGGTCGCCGGCCGTACCATCGAGGACGACGCCGCACGCCGCGTCGCGAGCGGCACGGCACAGAAGAAACTCGGTGTACCCGGCCGTGAACGCCGCGGGCTCGTTCAACCGGGCAAGGCCGCCCGCATAACTGCGCCAGACTTCGGCGCCTATCCGGGGCGTGACCACGTGTGAATCAATCCAGCCGGCGGCGACGAGGCGGCGAATGCTGCGCCACTCGGGACATTCTTCCCGGTCGGCTCTCACGAGCGAGAACGTCTTCAATCGCTGTGGAACGCCGTGCGGGAGCTCCGTTCCGATCAACCCGAGGATCGAAGACGAGTCGAGGCCCCCGCTCAACTGGACACCGATCGTTCCCGTGGCGCGCAAGCGGCTCTTCACCGCGGTACGCAGTTGTTCGGTGAAGGCCTCGGCGCATTCGCCGAGCGAAGCAAAGCGGCGTTCGTCCAGACCTCGCGGATCCCAGTAGCGCCAGGTCCTCGCGCCCTGTTCGGTGACGCGGAGCGCGTGGCCGGCGGGCAGCCGGTTGATGCCTTTGTAGAAGGTGCCCACCTCGTCATCGCGATCGAATTCGTCGACGAGATAATCGAGCAGCCTCGACTCATTCAGTTGAGGATCGATGCGAGCCAGCGCCAGCAGTCCGTTGATTTCAGAGGCGAACGCGAACCAGCCCTCGGCCGCGTAGTAGTAGAAGTGCCGCGTTCCGGCTGCGTCGCGAGCCGCGAACAATGTGCGGCGCCGCGAGTCCCAGACGAAGAACACCAGCTCGCCGATAATGCGGCTGGAGCTCTCCTCACCCCACAGCTCGTACGCCTTCAACACGAGCTCTGCGTCGCTGGCATCTCTCAGCGCGACGCCGCGCGCCGTGAGGTCGCGCCGCAGATCCTCGCGATTATCGACGCACCCGTCCATGACGAGCACCAGTGCGCCGTCGCTGCTCGTCAGCGGCTGGATTTCGGCGAGCGACTCCGGCGTCGAGCGCAGCGCGCAATGGCCGAGGGCGACCGGCCCGTTTTTCCAATGGCCAATTCCGTGCGGGCCGCGACACACCATTGCCCCGGTCATCCGTTCGATCGCATCCGGCTCGATTTGGGCGCCGTCGAACTGGACAATCCCGGCGACGGCGCTCACGGCGCGGCCCGAAGGCGCGGCGGGACGCGGCCATCGAAAGGCGCGAATCGTTCGGCGACATCCGCGGAGTCGTTGAGAGGTGCGCCGTTGAACTCCACCCATGCGTGCGCCTGAAGACGCCCGTCGATGAGGCGGACGCCGAGGCGCAGTTCGCTGTCGACGCCGCGCCGCCGCAGCATCCAGTCAAGCAACAGCGAGCGTGTCAGACAACTGCACCGAATCGGCAGATTATTGGACGCGGCGTTGACGAGCGCCGCAAGCGCATGCGGTTCCGCGTCGCGGCGCGTTCTTCTCTGAACGAACGGGTTCGCCAGCCAGCGGTGGATGCGCGCGAATCCAGCGACGCGAAGTGCGGCGGCCATCACCGGCAGCAGAACCACCGAAGTCAACAGCAAGGGACGCTCGTGCGGAGACAACCTCGCGAACTTCGACAGGTTGGGGAGCAGTCTCATGCGATCGCCTGACGTACAATCCCGTCCGTGACGGACTCAGGCGTCGGGGTCGTCAGCCTGTGGTTCGCGCTCGTCTTTCCCTCCTCGTTCATCGTTCAGAAGTATCTGGGATGGGAATCCTGCATAGCTTACGCGATTGTCGTCGCCCTGATCGTCGCATTCACGCCGCGGCTGACCGATCGACTGACAAACACGAGCGTCCGGTGGCTGGCTGCTCTCACGATCGCGGCCGTGGTCGCCGCGTTCCTGCTGATCTATCCGATCGCGAACACGCACGCTCCAGGCGCCGGCAGCGACGACGACGATGCGCTCGACATCGCCACGAGGGCGCTGTTCACGGGCCATTTTCCCTATGCGACACGAACGTATCTTGGAAACGCGGTCCATCATCTTCCCGGATCCTTCGTCCTCGCGGCTCCGTTCGTGATGCTTGGCGCCAGCGCGCTTCAGAATCTCTTCTGGCTGCCCGCGTTCCTGCTGATCGTCCTGAAAGAACGCGACGGCCGGACAGCGCTCTGGCTGGCATGGCTGATCCTCGCGCTCAGTCCGGGCGTCATGCACGAGGTCGTCACGGGAACCGGCTATGTGTCCAACACAATCTCGGTCCTGCTGGGATTGTGGTGGCTCGTGCGGACGAAACATCGCGACGTCGCGGCGGTCGTCTGGGGCGTGGCGCTGACGTCGCGCGCGAACTTCATCCTGCTCGTGCCCCTGGCTCTTGCCTTCCTGCGTCAGCATCTTGGCTGGCAGGCGGCGATTCGCGCGGCCGCGTTGACGTGCGCCACCATCGCGTGTCTGACATTGCCGTTTTATCTCCATGCTCCTCGGAGCTTCGCGCCGATCGAAGGCGCCAGCCGCCTGCTCGTGTTCGACAGGTTGCTCCCGCATCTTGGCGTCGCGTTGATCCTGGCCATGGCCGCGCTTTCGCTCGGGTTGTCGTTCAGCCCCATGGACGCGCCGAAGCTCTTTCGAAACGCCGCCCTCGTGCAGGCGTTCCCGGTCGTGGCCGGCGTGGTGCTTTCGACCGTCCGCGATGGTCACGCCAACCTTATATATGCACGCTACGGCGCGTTCTTCGCCTGGTTCGTGTTCATGGCCGTCGTGGGGCCAAAGCCGGACACTACGGACTCCCGCCCGGCTGGCCGATAAAGGGTGTACTAGAATAGGCGCCAAATCTCTGTGCCACAGTCAGTTCAGAGGCGGTTGAGGATCGAGCCGGCGCGTTCGTGGCAGGGCTTGCAACTCGCGGAACTCTGGCGGTACCGCGAGCTCCTCTACTTTTTTGTCTGGCGCGACATCAAGGTCCGCTACAAGCAGACGGTCCTCGGCGCGCTTTGGGCGATCATCCAGCCGCTGGCGGGAACGGCGCTCTTCACCCTGTTTTTCGGCCGGCTGGGCGGCCTGTCAAAGCAAGTCAACGGGTCGTACTCGCTGTTCGTGTACGTCGGCTTGTCGCTCTGGACCTTCTACGCGAACACCGTGAGTTCTGCGGCCAACAGCCTGGTGGGGAGCAGCCACCTGATCGCGAAGGTGTACTTCCCGCGACTGCTGATTCCGATCGCCGCCATCTTCGCCGGCCTGGTGGACTTCGCGGTGGCGTTCGCATTCATGCTGGTGCTGATGGTCGTCTACAGCGTGCCGCCGTCGCCGCTGATGCTGACGCTGCCGCTGTTTCTCGTGGGGACAATGGTCGTCGCGGCGGGCGCCGGCGTGCTCTTTTCGGCGCTCATCGTGAGCTATCGCGACTTCCGGTATGTCATCACGTTCGTCGTGCAGCTCTGGCTGTTTGCGACGCCGGTGCTGTACACGATCGAGATCATTCCCGAGAAATGGCGTCTGCTCTACGCGGCGAACCCGATGGTGGGCATGATCGCCGGCTTTCGCACCGCCGTGCTTGGCGGCCCGCTGCCCTTCGGCCTGATTCTGATGTCGGGCGTCGTCGCGCTTCTGTTGCTCGCGGCCGGCCTGCGGTACTTCACCAGTGTGGAGCGGCGGTTTGCCGATGTCATCTAACGGCGTCGCCATCGACATCGCCGGCGTCAGCAAGCGCTACACGATCGGCGAGGCGCAACGGCCGACGAATTTCCGGGAATCGATCGTGGCCATGATGGCGGCGCCCTGGAAGCGCCTGCGCCATCTCCGCGGCCACAGATCGACGGCGACCGACTTCTGGGCCCTGCGCGATGTCAGCTTCAACGTGCGCATCGGCGACGTCGTCGGGATCATCGGGCCCAACGGTGCGGGCAAGAGCACGCTCCTGAAGGTGCTGTCGCGCATCACGCCGCCGACGAGCGGCCATATCGACCTCGATGGACGCGTCTCGAGCCTGCTCGAAGTGGGAACGGGATTTCATCCCGAGCTGACGGGCAGAGAGAACATCTTTCTGAACGGCGCGATTCTCGGGATGCTTCGCTCGGAAATCCGGCGCAAGTTCGACGCCATCGTCAGCTTCGCGGAGCTGGAGAAGTTCATCGACACGCCGGTGAAGCACTATTCGAGCGGGATGTACGTCCGGCTGGCGTTCGCCGTGGCCGCGCACCTCGAGCCCGAGATCCTCATCATCGACGAGGTCCTGTCGGTAGGCGATCTCCACTTCAGGAATCGCTGTCTCGGCCGGATGCGGGAAATGCGCGACGAAGGCCGCACGGTTCTGTTCGTCAGTCATGATTTGACGAGCGTGCGCCAGCTCTGCAACCGCGCCGTCATGCTGCTCGGCGGACGCGTCGATCAGGACGGCGCACCGGACGAAGTGACGCGCGCGTACGAGCAGATGAATCGCGACCCGTCGATAGCCACTGCCGGGATGGCGGAACGCGTCAATCCCCCGCCTCACTACCATCTGCGGCGGGTCGAGCTCAGGAATGCAGCGGGCGCCGTCACGCGCGGGTTCGACGCGGGCGACGTCATGGAAATCCATCTGTGGGCCAGCGGCCGCGCGCCGGCGGACTCGTTCACCGCTGAGTTCCAGCTGCTGAATGATGCCGACGAGATCATCAGCTTTGGATCGGCGAACCCGGTTCGCGACACGTACTATGTGGCGGACCAGCAGCATTTCGTCTGTCGGCTCGGACCGCTGCCGCTGACCGAAGGCGCGTACTCGTTCAGCTTCACCGCCCGCGTCTGGAACCAGGTGCGGTGGGATTTCTGGGAGAAGGCCATTGGCTTCGACATCCAGCGCTGCGATCTGTTCAGGACGGGACACGGCATCACCAACCTGCACGACGGCGACTTCGTGATCCAGCAGGAATGGCTGGCCGGCGACTGAGCGGAGACAATCGCGTGCCACTGGTCTCCATCAACATCCCCTGCTACAACCAGCTGGCCCTCGCGCGCCGGGCCGTGGAGTCCGCTCTCGCCCAGTCATTCGGCGACATCGAGGTCGTCCTGCGCGACGATGCGGCGTCGGACGAGTACGAGAGCTATGTCGAGTCGCTCCGCGACCCGCGGGTGCGTTATGAGCGCAACCGGGAACGCCTGGGCGCGATGCGGAACATGTTCGCAGCGATCGAGGCGGGCCGCGGCAAATACACGATGGCGTTTCACGAAGACGATCTGCTCGGCACGGAGTACATCGCCGCGGCCGTACGCATCCTCGAGAGCCATCCCACCTGCGGATTCGTCGCCTGCGATCTGCGCGAGTTCGAAGCGGAGCCCCCGGCCGAAGAGCTCTCGAAGCCCGCGCCGCTGCCGGCCTTCGAGATGTTCGCGAATGGCGCCGAGATGGTCCGCGGCATTCTGCGCGGCGTGGAGCCGATGTTCGGATCGGTCGTCTATCGCCGCGCCGCGCTCGAACACGTGCGTCCTCATCACGAGGCGTACGCGTCGCTTGTCGATCGCCCGTTTCTGCTGTCGGTGATCAAACGCGGGTGGACAGCAGCCGTGATCCGCGAACCGCTCGCCTGGTACCGCCGCCACGGCGGCGACGGCGACACGCGGCACATGGCGATGACGACAGATCACGTCCTGCGGCTGCTGCGCTCGTATCGCCGGCGGCTGCCCGAGCGCTGGAACAAACAGGACCGGGCGCTGTTCCTCGCTTATACCGGGTACTGGCTGTTCGAGCTGTACAAACTGACGCCGCCGGCAGGCCGGCCGCAGGTGTGGCGCTATCTGTTCAGAGCCTGGCGCATGGGCCTGTACGATCCGCGCGCCCGTGGCCGATTCGGCGTGCGGCAGATTCAGCGCGCCGTGCTGAATCAGCCCTCCTAGCAGCCCGCATGAAAACCATCGCGCTCGTCCCCGTCCGGAACGAGGCCTGGGTGCTCGAGCATTCACTCGCGTGCTGGTCCGGGTTCTGCGACATCGTGATCGTCAACGATCAGATGTCGAGTGATTCGACGCGGGAGATCTGCCGCCGTTTTCCGAAGGTCGTGCTGCTCGAGTCGAATCCGGCCGACACCGTCGCGAGGCTGCCCCAGCAGGCGCGCTGGCGGCTGCTCGACACGGCCCGGAACTACGACGGCAACAACCTCCTCTGGTGCACGGACGCCGATGAGCTGACGCCGCCGACGCTGGCGCGCACGTTCTTCGAACAGCACGCGCGCGAACTCGCGCCGGGACGCGTGGTCGAGTGCCGCTTCTACAATTTGTGGGACAGCCTCACGAAGTACCGCCAGGATCTCTCGTATTACGGCCCGCTCTGGAAACCCATGGGATTTGTCGACGACCGCCTCGTGGACTACCCGCGAGGAGCAGTCCGACCATTGCACGAACCACGCATGCCGATCGAGACAAGCGAGACGGCGCTCAAGGCAGGCGACCTGCCGATCCTGCATCTGCAGTGGACGATGTGGAACCGGAATCAGATGAAGCAGGCGTGGTATCGCTGCATCGATTTGATGGACAAGCGGATGACCGCGGCTGAAGTGAACGCGTTCTACAGCGTCACGCTGCGCGAGCCGTACGTCCGTACGCAACCTGTTCCTCAGGCATGGCTCGCCGATGTCACGTTGCCAGCGGCCGGCGTCGACAGGCAGCCGACCTGGCAGGAGGCGGAGATTCTCGGCTGGTTCGACGAGCGCGGTGTCGAGTTCTTCGAGGCTCTCGAGATCTGGCACCTGCCATCGCTCCGCCGCGAATTCCGGCGGCGGACGGGCCGCAACCCGCGTCCCGATCGATCGTACAGGCCGTCTCGCCTCATCCGCGCGCAGCGGCTGGGGCGCCGCGTCTTCAACGCCGCCAAACGGCGGATCGTGCCGTGAACCGTCCGTACCTGACGGTGCTCACGACGCCGATCCACTCGGCGCCCACGCGCTTGTATCAACGCGCCCGCCGTCTCGTCCGGAACGTCGTCAAGCCCGGCGTGCCGCTGCCTGAGACCTCGCCTTTTCCGGGACACTTCGCGCTCGTGCGCAGCGTCGTCGAGGGCTTGCGCGCGATCGGCGCCGACTTCAATTTCAACCCCGGCAGCTTCAGCGAGCTCGCACGCGTCGTCTATGCGCCGGCGAATGAGGCCCTCCGGCAGGCCGCCGGGTTGAAGCGAAGCGGCGCCATCGACTTTCTCGCCGCCGGACCCGTGAACGCTCTGTACGCGGACGAATGTCAGAGCATCCTGCAGATGCCGGAGATTGATCTCGTCATCATCCCATCCGAGTGGACCCGCGATTTCTACCGGGATGTCCCGTCGCTGGCGGCCAAAGCCCGCGTCTGCACGTGCGGCGTCGATACCACGTACTGGCAGCCGAGGGCCGGACGGAAGAATCAGACGGCGGTTGTCTACTGGAAGAGCGGCGACGAACGCTTTTGCGAGGCCGTCGAATCGTTCGTCACTCAATGCGGCCTGGAGCCGCTGCGCGTCCGGTCGCGCCACGGGGAACACCGGATCTTCACGCAGAGCGACTATCGCGATCTGCTCGATCGCTCGATCGTCGGCGTGTTTCTGAGCACATTCGAGACCCAGGGCATCGCGCTGGCCGAAGCGTGGTCGATGAACGTGCCGACGATGGTGTGGGATCCGCGGGGCGACGCGGAATGGGCGGGACGCCGGTTCACCGCCGCGTCGTCGGCGCCGTATCTCACGCCCGCAACGGGCGTGGCGTTCCGCGAGGTGGGTGAACTGAGGCCGGCGCTCGACGGCGCACTGCGGTCCCTCGGCAGCTTTCAGCCGCGCGAGTGGGTGCTGGCGAACATGACGGACGCCGTCTGTTCGAGGAAGCTGTACGAGGTGATTAGAGGAGAGGCGGGACGGGCAGGATAGGCAGGACGGGCGGGACGGGCAGGACGGAGAGAAAGCCGGCGGGCGCGTCTAGCCGAACATCGAGCGGAACAGGATCTTGCGCGCCGGCGGGTGCCTCAGGAGCGCCCGGATCAGGTGGCGATGATCGTTGAACCGGGCCGTCTTGCGGACGATCGGCATGATGCCGTCGGTACGAGCGAGTTCGAACAACGTTTCGATTTCGCGATCGCTGAGACGCGTCACCAGATCCCGCAGCGAACGCTGTTCGGCAAACTCCTCGCCGAGCTGTTCGCGCCACTGCCGTTCATACGTGGCCAGCGCGGGCGCATCGAGACGATCGGTTGCCAGCGCATCAACGGCGACATCGGCCGCCAGCGCGGCGCTCACGAGGCTGTAGTGAATCCCGCCCCCAGTCGTCGGCTTGACCAGGCCCGCTGCGTCGCCGATGACCAGCGTACGATCGGCGTACGTGCGGTCGATCGCGCCGAGCGGGAGCAGTTTCTGCCTCGGCGGCTGCTGCACCTCGTCGATGTCCCAGCGCGCGGCCACACGGGCGAGCATCCGCGAATAGCAGCCCACCGGGTCTCGCGACGTCATCACGCCGACGCGGACGTAAGACTTCGACCCGCGCACCACGGGCACCGCCCACGCGAAGCCGTCTGGCGCAACCTCCCGGCCAAAATGCATCTCGACTTCGCCGGTGCGTCGCGCCGGAAACTCGCGCTGGGCCGTGTGGAGATACGCGCGCGGCAGGCCCATTCCAAACCGGCGCTGGAACGCGTAGTTGGCGCCGCACGCCACCACGAGGAGGCGCGCGTTGATCCAGTCGTCCCCCACGAGCGCGCGCACTGCAGACGGGCCGGTCTCGATGACCGACACGCGCGTACCCGATCGAAGCTCCGCGCCGGCGGATGTGGCGCGAACCGACAGCGCGCGATCGAACACGCCGCGGTCGATGACGGTGGCAAGCGGCGCCGGCGTCGAATGGGAAATGATCGCGCCCGACGGCGAAAAAAATTGTGCG
>Ga0137395_10000183_pt1 | contig 22796 bp, 20 predicted proteins | sample czobulk216metaG_FD_108283 | JGI IMG/M metagenome (GOLD analysis project Ga0137395, IMG submission 108283) | Vadose zone soil microbial communities from Angelo Coast Range Reserve, California, USA - czobulk2.16 metaG | ecosystem: Environmental > Terrestrial > Soil > Vadose zone | place: USA...
GGCATCTCAGGATATATCGGTCTTTCCTGCCTGAGGAATCTCCTTACATCTCTCCGGTATTCCTTCCACAAAGTTCCGGCACCATACTCAGGGTGCCCCTGGAAATGAACGAATAGGCTCTTCCTTTTCTTCTTCACAAACAGGTTGACGCCAGCTTCCGCTGATTTGGTCAGCACACTATATCCGCACGAGGTCAGGGCCTCTTCCCTCACCTCGTTCCACCTCGAGTGAGGGAACCGCATTGGCTCCGAGGTCCCGCTCGTCAACAGGTGGTCAGAAACCTTTCGATCGTCAAAAACTCCGAATTGTTTGTCATCCAGGGCATGCCGGCCAATGCCGTCGCTATGCAGGACGGCTGCGTGCGCCGCCAGGCACGACAAAACCGTCGAGGCAGTATTCTCTTCGGCCCAGTCAAGAACATCGGCCAGTGCAGACCAGTATGGTTCATCCCGCAAGTTCGGCTGGCGCGGTTCGGTTCCGGTAATGATGACTCCGTCAAACCGGCTGCTGAAAAGATCTTCAATGGGGAAGTAAAAGCTGTTCAAATGCCCTAGTCCCCGGTCGCTTCGCGGAATCTTCGGCAGTGAGAAGAGCTTGAGCAGTACGGGATTGTCCTCCGCTGCGGTATTGAGGAGCTCGAAAAATTGTAGCTCAGTATCTTCAAGAGCCGCGTCCGGCATATTGTTGATGAGCGCGATTTCGATGCACTCTGTGTGTCGCAACTGTCCGCCGACAGTCCCCGCGTGCCAATCTTTTTTCTCAGCCCACCGAGTCGGAATTCGGCCTCCATCTATCATCAGTGGCATGACATGCCTCCCAAACCGGTCACCTCTACGAGCCAACTAATCTCATACTGCCGCCTTGTCCAGCGCCTGATCGAGATCGTCCAGAATGTCGTCAATGTGCTCGATGCCCACACTGAGGCGAATCATCTCCGGCGTCACTCCGACCTTCAGCTGCTCCTCGGGAGACAGTTGCCGGTGGGTGGTCGAAGCAGGATGGCACGACAGCGACTTGGCATCGCCCATGTTGACCATCCGTTTGAATAGGCGAAAAGCATTGAAACACTTAGTGCTGGCGTCGAAGCCGCCTTTCACGCCAAACGTGAGCAGGGAGCAGCACCGCGGGCCCAGGTACTTCTTCGCCATCGGATACAAGGGGCTGTCTGGAAATCCAGCGTAATTGACCCACGCCACCTTGTTGTGGTCGCGCAGAAATTCCGCTACCCTTCGGGCGTTTTCGACATGGCGCTCGACGCGGAGTGCCATGGTCTCAACCCCTTGCAGCAACAAAAAGCCGTTGAAAGGCGACAGCGTAGCACCGGTATTGCGTTGGCAAACCGTCCGACAGCGCGCGACATAGGCGGCGGCGCCAAAATGTTCGGTATAAACCACGCCGTGATAGGAAGGCTCCGGCCGGGTGAGCATATAAAAGCGCTCGGGATAGTCGCGCCACGGAAACTTTCCGCTATCCACAATCATTCCGCCGATCGTCGTGCCGTGCCCTCCCATGAATTTGGTCATGGAATGCACTACGACGTCGGCGCCGTATTCGATGGGCCTCAATAAGACTGGCGTGGCGACCGTATTGTCAACGATCAAGGGCACGCCGTGTTTGTGGGCGACCCGCGCCAGCTCCTCGATGTCCGCCACGTTTCCCGCTGGATTACCGACGCTCTCACAAAAAACCGCTCTGGTGTTTTCGTCGATCAATCTTTCCACCGCATCGGGGTGATCGCTGTCTGCAAACCGGCCACAAATTCCCTGCTTTGGCAAAATGTGCGCGAGCAGGGTATAGGTAGCGCCATAGAGCTGCGGAAGAGAAACAATGTTGTTGCCCGCCTCGGCGATGTTCACGAGTGAATAGTGGATCGCGGACATCCCTGAGCTAACACTGAGCGCCTCCACCCCGCCCTCGAGGGCAGCGACGCGCTTTTCGAGCACTGTGTTTGTGGGGTTCCCAATCCGAGTGTAGATGTTTCCCTGGACTTCAAGATTGAAGAGGGCCGCTCCGTGCTCTGCGCTGTCAAATTCGAACGCCACAGTCTGATAGATCGGCACGGCGACGGCCTTCGTTGTGGGGTCGCCTTCATAGCCTGTGTGAATCGCGATGGTTTCTCTTTTCATACGTTCGCGGGCGCCAACCTGACTTAGATACCTTGGAGCAACCTCCGTACACCCGCCCAGTTTGGCTCCATGAATTGAAGAAATCCGTGGTGAACGGATGTGATGACGTTAGAACAAGAGAGAAAATACTCAGTCGTTTCCATCGAGCTTCCTGAACGAGCACCAGATGTCTTCAAATCGCTCCAGTCCCTTCATCCTTGACGGCCACGGCGCGACGAGCAGCGCCAAATGCCCGTCCGAGTGAGAGTGATTTCGCCATGGTTTCAGCAAGACGGCGAGCAGCGAAGCCAGCGCCGAATGCGAACCGCATGACTGGCCCGAAGCTGTTTGCTGATGCCACACCGACGAAATAGAGGCCGGGGACGGAAGATTCGAAAGTCTTTGAGAGCACAGGGGTGCCGTCGACGGCCTTGACCTTAGAACGAATCTCTGAGCTCAGGAACCTCAATCGTTCCAGATCTACCCTGTAACCGGTTGCTGCGATGATATGGTCGGTCACAATTTCCCGCTCGCTGCCATCAATTGAGCGAAGCTGGAGACGGACCGTACTACCCTGGGCCTCGGCGCGCACCACCGTATGCCCAAGCAGAACAGGCAACTTCCCAACCACTTTCTCTTTCGCGAACCATCCTCCGGATGGCCCGAGGTGTTTTCGGACCGTCTTCAGACGGAGGCTTTCTGGCCAACAGTGAAACATCATGGGCGCATCGGCAAAAAAGCGCGACCGCCAGCCAGGCCCGAGCCCCGATTGTGGATTCCGAACTCGCTGCCATAGAGAACGGGGCTTACCTAGCTGTGGCTTCCCGTGGAATTTCAATTCGGTGGCACGGGCCACGAGCTGCACGTCGGCATCAGCTTCGCGCAGCAATCCTGCCAAATCTGTCGCCGAAGAACCCCCACCGACCACAACGACGCTGCGGCCTCGGAACCGCTCAAGGTCGTGATGCTGGAAACTATGGGAAAGGAGTTCCGGCGGCAGATGGGCTAAATTCGAGGGTATGTGTGCAAAGTGGGTGATCCCGACGGCGAGCACTACGCGCCTGGATTTGACCATCTCGCCGTCCTCAAGCTCGAGAACAAAGCCGTCCTGCGAATGCTCGACGCTGACAACTAGTTTTTCCTCTAGTTCCGGCACCATGCGGTCTCTGAAGGCCAGTCCATACTGGGTAAAAGTCTCCCGGCTCACCGGGAGCCCCGCGTCGGAATAGTTGATCCCCTTCTCGGCACAAAAGTGTTTTAAGGTAAAGCCATCTGCTGGATCGTAGATGTTCGATGCGAAACCGTCAGACTTTAGCATCATGCCCTTGGGCATATGCGCCAGCCAGCTATCCATCGGACGACCGAAAATTCGGAAGGGGACTCGAAGACCACGCAAATGAGCAGCTACGGAGAGTCCGTACGGGCCGGCGCCGATAATCGCAGTTTCTAACATGACCGAGAAGGCTCCCTTCAAAGTCTGTGACTCGGTGCAGCCTGTACGCCGCGCCGACCTACCCTAGGAGGTTAGCAATTACCGAACCAAGTGAACTACCTCCAAGTCCTTTGACATGATAAAGATACGCGGGAACTGAACACGCAGTGGCGAATTAATTATCCCATAGGGACAACTGTTTACCCACGAATGTCCGTCCCTGCCTGTTCTTGGCACTTACTCCAGCAGAGACCCTCTTGGTGCAGTTGTCTGATTGGTGGCCTTCAGCTGCTGAGGAAGCGCCGTCCCAATGCGACTAGCCGGCTTGGCCTCGGGAAATCGCGTCGTCGATGGATCTCTTTAGGGCAGCGGCCAGATGCTTGACGAATGGTTCGGCGAGCATGCCCGGTGCATTTACGGGTAAAACGATGATTTCTTGGTCCCCTTGTGCTAGCCGATCCCATTTTAGTTCTGGCTTGTCGTAACCCTGATATTGCTTCTGGGGACGAAAGTCCGTGATTACGCCGGGATAGGGTTTCGGCAGGTAGTTCAAGCAAGCACTCAGATTCCCTTGCCAGACCCGCGCCAAGGCCCCGGATTCGGACGATACTGTGGGGGAGTTCTTGCGAAGTCCGTCGAGGAACATGTTTCGCCACACGGGAATTCGGCCTCGGAGAGACTTGATTTTTTCGCGAATAAATTTAATCTTCTCTGCATAATCAAGAGAGAGAACATTGGCAACATGGAAGATCAACCGCTCGCAATTGTAATAGCTCTTCTCCCAAATCGAAGGCTCGGGATATTTGGACCAGTCCAACGCGTCGAACAATGCCAACAAGGCAACGCGCTCTCCTTCCGCCTGGAACTGCTGAGCGACCTCGAACGCAATCGTTCCTCCCATACAATAGCCACCTATAAAATACGGCCCGTGGGCTTGGATATTGCGTATCTGCGTCACGTAGAGTGCCGCCATGTCTTCGACTCGAGTTAGGGGTGCGCAACCGCCATCCAAGCCCGGGGACTGCAAGCCATAGAACGGCTGGTCGGGGCCAAGATGCCGGGACAGGTCACGATAGATCAAAACGTTTCCGCCATGAGGATGCATGCAGAAGAAGGGAGGGCGTGAACCTGCTGGTTGGATGGCAACGAGTGGTGACCAGCTGGGAGCAGAAGCCTTGCGGCGGAGAATCGCAACGAACTCTTCGATAGTCGGGGCCTCGAAGAGCGTAGCCAGAGGCAATTTGACTTTGAAAACTTTTTCGATTTGAGCAAACAACTGAACAGCCAGGGGTGAATCTCCGCCTAGATCAAAGTAATTCTGGTCGGGATGGATAGGACGAACGCCGAGCAGCTGTTCCCAGATGCCGGTGAGGTCTCTTATAGTTTCGTCTTCCACCGTGATCACGCCAGACGATAGATCAGTCACATAGCTAATCACGGCGTCCTGTTCCAGGAACTGAACGTCGCCCCCCCGGGGGATCAGGTCTTACAGTCCCGCTTCGCGCTTGCACGCTAGTACTCCTTTGTGTCTCTGCAATAAACATTGCCTTGGTTCAAGGCAAGCACTTGCAAGAGATTACCAGAAAGTGTTGAAAATAAAAACATTGTTGAGATTTCGAGCGACGTGATCATCGAAGATTCTCCTCAGCCAATATGTCGATAAATTAGCTTTCCGGTGGCCGTTAGCAACCACTTCGGCATCAAAGGGACAATCCGCCTAACAATTCCAGCTCCCCGCTCTTCCATCGGCTTTACGTTGACGGACCTCGAAAACCTCCAATAATCAAGTGGCTTTGGAGCAGCTCCCCAATGGCTCTTGAAAGTGATTAGTCCGGGGTTGTCTTGGTCGGAGCGTCCGAAATCAAACTCCGTGGCGCCCGTGGCCTTGGCCTCTTCGATCGCCCTCCAAAACAGAAACGGCATTCCGCCACTGGCTTTGTACCGCGAGTCAAGGCATCCATATTTGTAATAAATGGTGTTCTTGAACCGTAAGTTCAATATAGCCGCAATCGGGGTCTCTCCCTGGTACGCCAAACGGATCTCAAGCCTGTCACCCAAACAGTCGACTAGATTTGCAAACCACTCATAAGGTTGCGGGGGCAAGGAATGGCGAATCCTGGTCAGAATCAGAAGGTCGTAAAAATCTCTTAGCAAATCCTCCGATCGCCCACATTTCTCTTGAAGGCCGGCCCGTTCAGCCCTGCGAACTCGTCGAACGATTGAGTCCTTGTCGAAACCCCGGCGAATCTGGGCAAGGTCGGGACGCAAGTCGAGGCGGTGAATGTAGTACTGCTTCGCAAGTCGAAATCCCGTTCCGTCGCCTTCGCGGAGCAAGTCACTGTTCAGGGGCCGAATCTCGATGTATTTCCAATTCCCCGCTGTCGCTTCAGATTCCAAGCTCGCAACAACGGAGTTCCACTCCTCAATGGAGTTGATTAACGGCTCACAGTGATCAGAAAACGGCACTGATACCATCCGCTCTCCCGTCAGCCAGCTATCAATATGGCAGAAAAGCAGACCACCGCTTAAGACTTGTGCAAGGGAAGAGGTCGTATAGACGACGGGCTCGTATCCATAGGTCTTGCGCAATGCCTTGAGCCATGCAGCTGAATGGAAAATCGAAGCGTTTGGATCCCTGTCTAGAAACGCTGACCAACGGGGATCCTCAATTGGGTCCACGCGATAGAGTTGCTTTACTTTCCCGGTAAAGATCGTTTCAACGGTATGCGCACTGCCTTCTACCATGCCATACGACCGAGGAAATCCCCCGTTAGTCTGCACACCTGCGCTCCCGTGTTCCTCTCGAATTGTCATCTTTTGACCAATTCTGCCGATTGAGCAGATTCTTGCAACCCTTAGACCACATTTGAATTGCTGTAAACCAATATAAACAAATGGGTTATGCTTCACCTTGAGGTTTGCTCTCGCCAACCCGCGCCGCTGTATGTGAAAATCTTTTCCTAGAATGCGCCCAGATCATCGACATTTCGGGGGCGAGGCAAGAGGGCGTCCAGATGGTGCGCCTATAACGGCATAGATGCGGTCGAGACTAGGCGACTGTGGCCATGCCTGCCTAGACTTTGGTCGTCTCGAAGGCCCACGCCCCATCAATCACTTAGGCCGAGTGCTTGCCAAGATTTCGCAGGAATCACTAGAATGCAATAAAATCAAACGATATGCCTGATCCTAAAGGCTGGGGTCCAAACCCCGGGCCCCTAGCACTTGAAAAAGCTGAGATTCACGTCTGGCGAGCTTATCTTGATCGCGCAGAGATGCTGCTTCATCAATTCGAAGCCACGCTCTCGACCGACGAGAAGGCCCGAGCGGACCGTTTCGTCTTTCGACGCGACCGAAACCATTTTGTTGGCACGCGGGGACTCCTTCGGGAACTGCTAGGGATGTACTTGAGCCGCTCACCGCAAGATCTGCAGTTTGATTACGGCGCTCTGGGCAAACCATCCCTGCGCGGGGAGACTTTCAACCACGCGGTTCAGTTCAACGTTTCGCATTCCCACGGCTTGGCGTTGCTTGCCTTCACTTTGGGACGCAACTTGGGCGTTGACGTAGAATTTGTCCGTCCCGGTTTCGCGAGCGAAGAAATCGCCAATCGTTACTTCTCGCCGCAAGAGGTTGCAGAATTACGGACATTATCGCCCTCGTTGCAAGAGGAAGGGTTTTTTCTTTGCTGGACACGCAAGGAGGCATACGTCAAAGCGCGAGGCCAAGGGCTGCACATCCCGCTCGACAGCTTTCAGGTTTCACTCACGCCGGGCCAGCCAGAGACGTTAAAGAGTCCCGATAGTTGCCGTTGGAGGATGTGGTCTCTCCATCCAGATCCGCAATACGTAGGGGCATTGGTGGTCGAAGGACAGGACTTGAAGTTGCGCCAATGGGGCTGGCAGCCGCCGGACAGCACGGGCGGTCGCTGAGGTTCTCTGGACTCAGGAGTGGCCAACCCGCAAGAGTCCGTCTACAAGATTCAGGTACTCATATTTCTTCTGGGCCCAGTCGTTCTGTGCGACAAGCTCTGTGGCGCGCTCGATCAAGGCTTGCCGCATTTCCTTATGCCGGATCAAATCAAGGATCGCGTGAGCCAGATCATTCTCGTCTTCGCCGCGGAAAAATCGAACCACCGAATCATCAAAGTAGTGGCGGTCTATCTTGGTATCGGAGACGATGACCGGTACACCCATAGCCATGAATTCAAGAATCTTTGTGCTGAAGGCTTCGTTACCAAAGTTGTCTTTGCGCTTGGGGACGATGCCGAGTTTCGCTGTTTCAATCACCAAAGGGATTTCCCGGAGCGGTATCCTCTCGTGCATTAATACACGGTCTTGGAGCTGAAGCTCCTCGATCAAGAAAAGAAGCTCTGGTTTCGAGGGTCCGTCACCATAGATATGGAACTCGGCTTCGGGGACGAGATCCTTGACCTTGGCAAAGGCCCGGACGGCCAAATCCAACCCTTGATGCCAGTTCAGCGTTCCATGGTAAAGGATCAGGAACCGATCACTCAGGTCTTTGTTCTTGTTGCTGGGCGTGAAGATGGATCGGTCTGGAACATTGAGAACCACGGTACTTCGGCCTGGGTTGACGGATCGGGACAAAAGCCGCTCCTGCCAAGCGTGATTCGCAATGATCAAATGGCTCGCAAACCTGGCACAGAAACGTTCGGCCCTGCAGAGGAAACGGAAACCAAGTGATTTTTCAGAAACTCCGAATTTGCTGGCATAGAATTCCGGCAGGATGTCGCGGATGTCAAGAATGATGGGGGTTCGTCGAAAGCGAGGCAGAAGTGCCGAAAAAACTAAGAAGTCAGGCACCGAATGAATGTGCACTATATCGTACTTCTTACGGAGATCGTGGATCGAGACTTGATACAGGGCACGGGTCAGGAAAAGGAGAAGGCGCCAAATGTAGGAGAGCAGGTTTTTCTCGTTGAACAATCTTCCTTGCAGCCGTCGGACCCGCACGCCGCCCAAGATTTCCACTCGCGCCGTCCCGGGCTTTCGCAGGGAAAAGACGTCAACCTGATCGCCTCGTTGCGCGAGTGTTTCCGCATAACGCATTACTCGACTGTCTGTTTCATAGAAGGTGTAAGCGACCATGCAAACGCGAAGCGGGCGACGCTTCTGCCGCGCCGTGATGCGCGGGCCCTTCTCTCCATCTTGGATTTCCTCTTGAAGTTCCGCCACTGGCATATTCTGCATCGGACTGCTTGAAAAGGAACTGGCTGGTTTTACGAAGCACAGCAGTTCCGAGTACTTCTATTCCCTTGCTTAACTGCAATTCCTAATCCATCTGTCGCAAATTGGCCCGCCCCTATCCAACACCTTCATTATCACATACATAGAACAATTTCCACATATCGAAAGGTCATTCTAAGAGTTGACATTGTTGAGCCAGAGGAAAAATGATTCCACACATCGTTCAAGCGAATCCGAGTCGAAAACCCACGATCGCACTGTGGCACCAGTAACGGAGTAAGAGTCTTATCCAAATTTTGACTACATGGATTTGCAATAATCAATGCCGTGAAACGCCCTTCACCCGGGGAATGAGTTTACAACAAAGGGGCACGGGTTTTCTCAGTACCAGGGAGAAATGTCGACCTCGGATTCCCGTCCTGAAATCCACGATCAGTAACTCATGTATTTTCAATCACTTAGAAAAAACAGAAAACGGCCGAGCGCCCCTGCGGCCGTTTCGCCATTGGCAGGGGAATTGCCGCTCACTCTCCGGAGATTGAATTCGACTGGGACTTTTGTGGCGGGAGCCTAGGCAGGCTGTTCTCAGCATCACCTATGTCCCCTGGTCCTCCAAGGAGAGACTCTTCGTGAACGTTCTGGCGGATGCCGCAAGGAATTCTTTCGATGGCAAGTCTTGGTTTGCACTTCAGGTGCGGTCAAGGCGTGAGTCTAGCATTGCGGCTCAACTCATTGAACAGGGCTATGAGTGCTTCCTCCCTCTCTACAAAAGCGTCCGTCGCTGGTCAGACCGGATGAAAGAACTGGAGCAACCGCTGTTCCCAGGTTATTTGTTCAGCCGCTTTGACTATCTGAATTGTCGGTCGCTTTTGATGACTCCGGGCGTACAGCAAGTCCTGGGGAACGGCCGCAGTCCGATTCCGGTGGAAGAGCAGGAACTCCAATCGATCCGGCAAGCGCTCGGCTCGGGATTGCCGAATCAGCCGTGGCCGTACCTCCAAGTCGGCGAGAGAGTTCGAGTGAACTACGGAAGCCTGAACAACCTTGAAGGATTCCTGATCAATTTCAAAGGGAGTCATAGAGTGGTTTTGTCTGTGACCCTCCTACAGCGGTCTGTCGCCATGGAGATCGATCTTGCCTGGGTGACACCGGTGCGCGAGACAAGTTCGGCAACCACATCGAGAGTCTTCACTGGCCAAATGGCGAGAGCCACTGTTCTATTGCAGTAGGCGATACAAGCGGGCTTCGCTTTTGTCAAAAGAGAAGGGAAGAATGGGACTATTCCGGACAGCAGTTAATAGGGAACCGAAGCGGCCAGATTTGGTGGTGCGAGCGCCGCGTACCAAAGCCCAAGAGGTCTCGACGCGAATAATCTTGGGTGAAGCTGAATTCTGTTCGATGGTCTATTTGGAGCGCCGCCGTGCAGAGCGGGCGCAGAAACGCTATGTGCTGCTGCTAGTGCATGTGAAAGACGCCATCCAGGACACCCAGAAGACCCGCACGTTAGAGAAGATTACGGGGACGCTCTGCAAGTTTACGCGCGAAACCGATATCATCGGCTGGTACGTCGAAGACAATCTAATCGGAGTGATCGGCACGGAGATTGGGAAAGCAAGTCCAAAAGAGATACGTGAAGCAATTACTGAGAAACTTCGCTGTGCGTTCCTCGAGGCCGTGGGGCCGGAGAAGGCTTCTCTGATCTTCGTATCATTCCATTTTTTCCCCGAAGAGCACGAAAACGGGGATTTGGACAATTCGGAGAACATCGAGCTCTATCCCGATTTGTGGAGAAAGGGAACTTCGCGCAGGCTGGCGCTGGGTGTGAAGCGCGCCATGGATATCGCCGGAAGTGCTACTGCCCTCCTCCTCCTCTCACCCTTGTTTGCGCTGATTGCGCTGGCGATCAAAGTGACGTCGAAGGGCCCGGTGCTTTTCGGCCAAGAGCGCCGAGGTCAGTACGGCAAGAAATTTATGGTCCTGAAGTTCCGCTCGATGCGCACGGACTGCGACAGCCGGATCCATCAGGAATATGTGAGTCGATTCATCGCCGGACAGGTCTCAAATAGCAGTGCGAAGGGCGAAAAGCAGGTTTTCAAGATTCAGAAGGATCCGCGAATCACTCCTATCGGACGTATTCTCCGCAAAACCAGCTTGGATGAACTGCCGCAATTCTGGAATGTGCTGGTTGGCGAAATGTCGCTCGTTGGCCCCCGTCCTCCGGTGGAATATGAATTCAAAGTTTACGATGTCTGGCATCGCCGCCGCGTGATGGAAATCCAGCCCGGGATCACCGGCTTGTGGCAGGTCGAAGGGCGCAGCCGCACTCAATTTGATGACATGGTTCGCCTGGATCTGAAGTACGCACGGATCTGGTCGATCTGGCTAGATCTGAAGATTCTTCTTCGAACCCCTGGAGCAGTCGTCTCCGGGGACGGCGCACACTAAACAACGGGTTGCCGTTTATTGCCACTCGAGCTTGCCCACTTTACCTATGCCCTCCCGCGGGTCGCCGTTCCCCGGGGTCACGAAGGGCGCTACAGCGCATCGCTAACTAGCAGTCAAGAACCGGAAGCTACCCCGCATTTCCGAATTGCCGAGGCAAAGAGGGGACCCATGTTAAGGATCGGCGTGATTGGCTACGGATATTGGGGCCCGAACATTGTTCGTAACTTCCATAACCACGAGTGTTCGGAGGTGGCGCTGGTCTGTGACAAGAGCCCGATGGTGCAGGAGCGCTTGAAGAAGGCGCATCCGGCGATCCCGTTCACCTCCGACGCGATGGAAGTCGTGAAATCGCCGGACATTGACGTTGTGGCGGTGGTAACCCCAGTGTGGACACATTTCGAGCTCGCCAAGGCCGCCCTAGAGAATGGCAAACATGTGTTTGTCGAAAAGCCATTTACTTGCAGCGTTGCCCAGGCAGAGGCCCTCATCGAGTTAGCCGATCGCAAGAATCTACAGATCATGGTGGATCACACCTTTCTCTTCACCGGGGCGGTCAAAAAGATTCGGCAGTTGGTTGATGATGGAGCGCTCGGTGATCTTTACTACTACGACTCCCTCCGCGTAAACCTGGGATTGTTTCAACACGATGTGAACGTCATCTGGGATCTGGCGCCGCATGACCTGTCAATCATGGACCACGTCATAAAGGAAAAACCTGAAGTGGTGGTGGCGACGGGTGAAAAGCACCTGAACGGTGTCGAAGATGTGGCGTTCATCACGGTTTATTTCCCCAAACGAATCATCGCTCACATCAATGTGAATTGGCTCTCACCCGTCAAAGTGCGCACGACATTGATCGGGGGCGAAAAGAAGATGCTTGTGTGGAACGATCTTGAAGCCGACGAAAAGATCAGGGTGTACGACAAAGGCGTAAGCATGGCAAGCAATCCAAGCAATTTGCATCAGCTGCTCGTGAGCTACCGCTCCGGAGATATGTGGGCGCCACAGGTGGAACAGATTGAGGCCTTGCGAGCGGAGACGGCCTATTTTCTGAAATGCATCGACGAAAATAAGAAACCGTTTAACGATGGGGTCGCGGGCCTCCGCGTCGTACGGATCCTCGAGGCCGCTGAGAAATCCGTCCGCAATCGCGGAGAGGCGATTTCGCTGTGAGCGAGTTCGTTTCGATCGCGCCGACCGTCAGGCTTGGAAGAGACGTAAAGCTCTCGAAGTTTATCAATCTCTATGGTTGCGAAATTGGGGACGAGACCAAGATCGGGGCTTTCGTCGAGATCCAGAAGAATGCGCGGGTCGGACGACGCTGCAAGATTTCAAGCCACACATTCATCTGCGAGGGCGTGGACATAGAAGACAACGTGTTTGTCGGTCATTCCGTGACGTTTATCAATGACCTTTATCCCCGAGCCACAACCGTGAATGGCGAGCTGCAATCCGAAGCGGACTGGAAGGTCGAAAAGACACTCGTAAAGAAGGGCGCTTCCATCGGGTCGGGCTCGACAATTTTAGCCAATGTTACGATCGGCGAAAACGCCATCGTTGGCGCTGGAAGTGTTGTGAGGAAAGATGTCCCGGCAAACGCCATTGTTGCCGGGAATCCCGCCAGGTTTCTGCGGTTCATTACAGAGGAGAAGAAATAACACCCATGGCAAACAACGCAAAAATTCCGTTCCTTGATCTCGTGAGTCCTCACCGGGAACTCGAGACCGAATTGCTTGCCGTTGTAAAAAAGGCTTTCGATACGGCGGGCTTTATCGGCGGCCCAATGGTCGAAGAGTTTGAGCGTGAATTCGCAAAGTTTTGCGATGCGAAATATTGTATCGGTGTGAGTAGCGGCACCGATGCGCTGCGCTTTGCGTTCATGGCGGCAGGTGTCGCACCCCGAGACATCGTCGTCACTGTTCCGCATACCTTTATCGCCACCACCGAAGCGATTTCGCAGGCCGGCGCGCAGATCGCCTTTGTGGATATCGACGAAGAAACCTACACCATGGACCCGGAGAAGCTCCGCGAATACCTGGAAAATAAATGCGAATTTGACCCGTCGCGGGGAAAATTGATTGATAAGGCGTCGAAGTGTGTTGTCTCGGCCGTAGTTCCCGTGCACCTCTACGGGCAGATGGTGGACATGGACCCGATTCTGGAGCTTGCCGAGAAATACAATCTAATTGTGATTGAGGACGCATGCCAGGCACATGGCGCCGAGTATTTCTCGAAGAAAGACGGCAACTGGAAGAAGGCAGGTTCCATGGGCCACGCATCTGCTTTCAGTTTCTACCCAGGAAAGAATCTTGGGGCTTGTGGCGAAGGCGGCGCGATCACAACCAACGATGAGACTATGGCGAAGACAATGAAGATGATCCGCGACCATGGTCAGGTGAAAAAGTACTACCACGACATAGAGGGCTACAATGGGCGGCTCGATTCCATTCAGGCAGGGTGGCTCACCGTAAAGCTCCGCCACCTGGCGAAATGGAATGACTCGCGCCGTACTTTGGCGCAACGCTATCATGAGCTTTTCTCAGAACTGAAGGAGGGGATCACTATCCCGAGAGAAGCTTCTTGGAGCAAGGGTGTCTATCATCTCTACGTCGTACGCGTTCAGGACCGGGAGGCACTACAAGCGCATCTCGCTGAGGCAGGTATTGGCACAGGCATTCACTACCCGATTCCTCTGCATCAACAGAAAGCGTACGAGCATCTTGGCTATCATGTCGGGGATTTCCCCGTAACAGAGCGCATCGCGCAGGAGATCGTCTCCCTGCCGATATTTCCCCAGTTCAGCCCCAGCCAGCAGGATGAGGTTGTGAGTAAGACCGCGGAATTCCTGAACGCTAGGGTGACGGCGACAAGATAGACAACTCTGTCAGCAGGATAAATCAAGAAACCCGCAATCGATCGGCGGGCCCCTTAGAGAGTTTTTCAGAGCTTCCTTTTCAGGCAATCCTAATTGCCGCATCTCGGAACTGACTCAACATGCCTCGCATAGACCGATTGGTCACGCTCTACCTTTCTCATCCCTTGGCTCGTGCACTCGGACCCGACGAGAGGTCGCGGGTGCCGATTCTGATGTATCACAGCATTTCCGACAATTTGTTCGGAATGTCTCATCCCTATTTTCACATCAACACGCTCCCCGAGGTCTTTTCGGCCCAGATGCGATGGTTGCGGAACTCGGGCTTTAGGACAATTGGTCTCCCCGAGGTGTTAACAGGTCTGCAAACGGGAGCGGATCTCTCGAAGACGGTTGCAATCACGTTTGACGATGGCTATCGGGATTTTTACACCGATGCGCTGCCAGTCCTGAAGCAATGTGGCTTTACCGCCACGCTTTTCCTTGCGACTGACCGAATCCGAAATACACCGGCGCGAATCGAAGGGGCCGACTATTTGACTTGGAGCGATGTGCGCGAATTGCACGCCGAGGGAATTTACTTTGGCTCTCACACAGTGACACATCCCGATCTACGTTCGCTCGGGCCCGATCAACTCGAATATGAGCTCGGGCGCTCTAAGGAAATCATTGAGGATTCCCTTGGAATTGCCATTGAATCGTTCTCGCATACGTTCGGGTTTCCGGAAGAAGACCAGGACTACGCGCGATACCTCGCAGACGTCCTCTGCAATCTTGGCTATGACCACGGTGTCTCGACAATTCTCGGGCGGGCCAGTCGGAAGAGTGATCGATTCTTCTTGCCGCGCCTTCCCGTAAACAGCTTCGATGACCACTGGCTCTTCCGTGCTAAGCTCCAAGGTGGTTACGATTGGTTGCACTGGCCTCAACTGCTCAAGAAAATGGTGTTGCACAACAGTTCCATTCTGCAGGGGCCTGGAGCAAATGAGCGAACCGCGAGAACCAGCTGAGATCTGGGCAAAAGGGCCCCTGCGGGAGAAATATCCATCCAGGCTGGAACTCAGCGTTAAGCATAGTCCAACGCAACATCATCGTTTAAGGCTATGGAAAACACTCTAAGCTACGTTCTGATAACGCCGGCACGGAACGAGGCGGCTTTTATCAAACGGACGATTGAGTCCGTGGTAGCACAAACGGCACGCTCAGCGAAATGGGTGATCGTTAGCGACGGATCGACCGACGGTACCGACGAGATCGTCAGCAAGTATGCAGCAGAACATCCTTGGATTGAATTGGTCCGGATGCCTGAACGTCGTGAACGCGACTTTGCGGGGAAGGTGCGTGCGTTCAATGCTGGATACGCGAGAATGGCAGGCCTGAAATATGACGTGATCGTCAGCTTGGATGCCGATATTTCGTTCGAACCAGACTATTTTGCCCTGCTGCTTGAAAAACTCTCGTCGGATCCGAGACTAGGGGTGGTCGGGACTCCGTTCCGCGAAACTTCTGGGCAGGTATACGATCATCGCTTTGTCAGCGTGGAGCATGTCTCCGGAGCATGCCAGGTGTTTCGTCGTGAGTGTTTCGAACAAATCGGCGGCTATTTGCCAGTGAAGGGTGGGTCGATCGATCACATAGCCGTGATTACTGCACGAATGAAGGGTTGGAGAACTCGGACATTTACTGAGAAGATTTGCCTGCACCATCGAGCAATGGGAACCGCCGGGCGGAGCTTGCTGAACGCACGCTTCAAACTCGGGGTGAAGGATTATTCTATCGGGAACCATCCCGTATGGGAGCTCTTCAGGACCGCTCGCCAGATGAGTTTGCCGCCGATCTTCATCGGTGGGCTAGCCCTCGCAGCAGGCTATTTGTGGGCGTCCATCCGTCAAGTTCCGCGTCCAGTATCACCCGAGCTGGTTGCCTTCCACCGACGAGAGCAAATGCAACGCCTAAGCCGGTTTATCCGCCGTAACCGGGCAGTTGTTATCGAGGATGTTAAACCCTCTAGCTATTGCGCTTAACAACTGCTCTTTTGATTGTGCGATGCAGAGCAAGAATCCAGAAAAAGTTCCGCTCCAACAGATCAAGTCGGCGACGAGGTTGCGTTGACGGAAGCGAACATTCATACGAAGCCGGTCTCTTGCGGCTGTCTCATCATCAATGCCGACGACTGGGGCCGCGATGACCGAACCAGCAATCGAATCTTGGAATATTTCAGCGACGCGTACTTCCTCTGCGACCGGCATGGTTTTGATGGGAGATTCCGAACGTGCTGCGAATATCGCCCAAGAGCGAGGGCTTGACATCGGTCCCGCCACGTGGGAAATCTTGCGAACGGCTTACCAGATGAGTAACGAACCGTTTGTGTAAGAGTTTTTAGTCGGCTGCGGCCCTCGCCCAGTACTGCCGTTGGCGGAGCGCCACTGACTACAGAGACGCAATTACACCTAGTTACCCCCCAGAAGGTAAGATAAATTCATGTGTGGAATAGTCGGCGTCTTGGGATTTCAGAATAGCGACTTTCGGGTTACGAAGCCGTATCTCGCCCGCCTGCGCGATCAAATGATTCACCGGGGGCCGGATGGCGCCGGGCTTTGGATCGACCCCGCCTTAAATGTCGGCTTGGGACACCGCCGGCTCGCGATCGTAGACCTCTCCCCGGAGGCCGACCAGCCGATGTGCAATGAAGATGGAAGCCTGTGGGTCTCTTTCAACGGCGAGATCTACAATCACGCCGAGCTCCGTCAGGAGCTAAACCGCATTCGGCCGCGGCATTGGAAAACCCATCACTCAGATACTGAGGTCATCGTCCACGCATTTGAAGAGTGGGGCATCGACTGCCTGAACCGGTTTCGCGGCATGTTTGCAATCGCGATTTGGGATGGTCGTTCCCGCGAGATGTGGCTCATCCGCGACCGGATCGGCATAAAGCCGCTCTATTATACGCTGGACAACGGCCGACTGGCGTTCGCATCAGAGATCAAGGCGCTCTTCGCCGATCCCCTCCAGAGTCGCGATATTGACGAAGAGTCGCTGTTCCACTATCTCTCGTTCCTCACGACCCCAGCGCCGCGCACCTTGTACCGGGGAATCAATAAACTTCAGCCCGGGACGTGGATGCGGGTCCGACCGGACGGAAGCGTTCAGCAACGTCGATATTGGGATGTCTGGGAACACACGAAGCCGCTCATAGGCGTTCCGGAGCCCGAGCTTATAGAGCGCCTCATGGCCGAGCTGCGAACCGCGATCCGCCTGCGGAAAATGGCGGACGTTCCAATCGGCGTGTTCCTTTCCGGTGGAATCGACTCCAGCCTGAATGCGACTCTGTTCTCCGAGGGCGAGTCTAACCAAGTACACACCTTCACGGTCGGGTACGATGGCAATTTCGCATCCGCCCCTAACGAGACGGAATACGCTCGCCGCACGGCCGCGAGAGTTGGCGCATCTCATCATGAGAAGCTGTTAAACGTCAACGATGCGATCGGATTCCTCGACATGATGGCCAGGCTCCAGGACGAGCCTTTAGCGGATCCGGTTTGCGTACCAATCTATTACCTATCGAAGCTGGCCAGGGAGCACGGATGCATCGTCTGCCAGGCGGGCGAAGGCTCCGATGAACTGTTCTGTGGCTATCCCCTCTGGCTCCGGTTTCTACAACTGCAGAGCGTCGACCGCCTTCCCGTACCTTCCGCGATCAAGCGCCTCGGGTTGGGCGCACTGGCGGCCGCCGGCAAGGATCACACCGTTCATTACGAATGGTTACGGCGTGGCGCGAGCGGTAATCCCGTGTTTTGGGGCGGTGAGGAAGCTTTTACCCATGTGCAGAAGCTCCGGTTGCTTCACCCCGACTTGCGGAAACGGTTCCGCGGTCTCACTTCTTGGGACGCCATTTCGCCGATCCGGGAGCGGTTCCTTGCGAACGCGTGGGACAAGTCCGATCTCCACTGGATGTCGTATCTGGACCTGAACCTCCGCCTGCCTGAGTTGCTGCTGATGCGCGTCGATAAAATGAGCATGGGCGTTAGCCTCGAAGCCCGCGTGCCTTTTCTCGATCATAAGTTTGTCGAACTCGCGCTCAGCATGCCGGCTAGGGCGAAACTCGGATCCGGAGGGACAAAATATCTTCTCAAGAAGGCCGTTCGCGGATTGTTGCCCGATGAAATCATCGATCGAAGAAAGCAGGGCTTCAACGTCCCGCTCCCCGAGTGGTTCAACGGCGCACTTGGGGCGACCACGCGAAGCGAGTTGCAGGCCTTCTGCGCCGACACTTCTTTCCTGGACATCGATGAAGTGACGAAGTTGCTGGATAGTCCCGCGCGGGCATCCGCCTGGCCCCTCCTCAACTTCGCGCTGACAGTCCGGCAAACTCAACGGCGTGATGTAGTTCCCGCAGCGGTTTAGCTCAGGGATGTTTTCTCCCTAATGCTTCAATATGCCCGATACCGGTTCATGTATTCACGGGAATTAATGCAGCCATTCCAAACATAAGTTCTGATCTCGCCGGGTCGCAACGAAGCGCAGTTCATCGCTCTAAAGGCGCTCTTCACCAAACGCAAAGCCCTGCTCGGCCGTGCGGCCACAGGCCGTCCTGCTCACCTCGATTGCGGCGGTCCTAAAGTCGCCATCACATCAATGCAAACCGTTGGAGTAAATGTAGCGATGGAAATCGCGCCAGAGAATCTCAAAGTGGTCCGGGGCGGAGGTCATATCGCCGTCTGTGTCTTGACTTATCGAAGGCCCGTGTGGCTCAAGCGGCTCCTCGAAGGCCTCGACAAACAAAAGACCGAAGGCAAGTTCACCTTCTCCATCACGGTTGTCGATAATGATAAATCAGGCTCGGCAAAGGCGATTGTCACGGCATTTGGATCCGCTTCCAATATCCGTGTCACCTATTTGGTTGAGCCACGGCAGAGCATTTGCCACGCGCGCAACTTGGCCATCTCGCACTCGACCGGCGACTTTATCGCTTTCATCGACGACGACGAATTTCCCGAACCGGACTGGCTCCTTGAGCTTTACACTTCCTGCAATTCTTATGATGTCGCGGGTGTTCTTGGCCCGGTCCTCAGGCATTTCGACGAACCACCGCCGAAGTGGATCCTAAAGGGCCCGTTCTATCAGCGTCCGCGCCACGCGACGGGCTTTGTGTTGCCCTGGCAGGAAGGGAGGACCGGGAACGTATTGCTCAGACGGCGCATCGTTGAAGACGGCCAGCCGCCTTTCGACCCCCGCTATCATCGCGGGCAAGACGTGGCGTTTTTCAGGAGAATGATACAAGCCGGCCACGTCTTCATCTGGTGCGATGACGCAGTTGTGTACGAGGTGGTGCCCCCTCTTCGCTGGACACGAAGCTTCTTGCTCAAAAGGGCTCTACTAAGAGGAAGCATTAATACTAAGCGCGACGGGTTCCAAATGCGCAGTGTGGGAAAATCAGCGGTTGCCGTGCCGATCTATGTCGTGGCACTTCCGTTTGCCTTTGCGGCGGGTCACCATCACTTTATGAGCCTGATGGTCAAGCTGTGTGATCATTTGGGCAAGCTCCTGACGTTGATGGGCCTGAAACTCTTCAAAGACGACTTCATTACCGATTAGGCAAATTTAGCGAAAAACGAAGCACCGTTCCGTGTTGAGTTTGGGACCGCCGGTGGAGAGATGCACTTCTTTCGGAGACTAATGGAACAAGGTCGAGTATTTATTTGGTGTGAAGAGGCGGTCGTTTTTGAAGCCGTCCCGCCATCACGGTGCCGGCTGAGTTACCTGTTCAAACGCGCCCTGATGCGCGGCAGCACGTTTCACAAGCATCCTGTCAATCGGATGAAGAATACGGTGAAATCCCTGATAGCTTTTCCCACTTACATCATTGCTCTGCCATTCGTCGCGTTGCTCGGCGCACACGTTTTTGTAAAATACTTGATCAAGCTCTGCGATCACTTGTCCCGGCTTCTCGGTTTTGCTGGCATCGAGCTCGTAGGGCAGAGGCCAACCTAGCAGGCTCCGCCAGGACCAGCCTCGATCCTACCCGGCATCTTTGGCACGAGTAGCGAAGAGTGCGACTGACTAGGGGCAGGCGTGATTCTTGTGGAAGAATTAACGACAAGCTTGTGGTAGCAATGGAGAGGTCGCTGGTGGCTAAGGCAGTGGCCGGTTCGCCGGCCACGATGGGTCATCCCATCCGGAGGGTTCGAGTCCCTTCCCTCTCCGCCAATTTCAACTGACAGCCCTGAGATAGGCAACCCGATCATTACAAACTTCAATCTCGTGCAGACTGCGGGGCGCCCATTGCGCAATCATGGTTCCGGAATATGACAAAGGTGATTGATGTTTGCGGCAGAGCAATACGTGTTCAGGGCAGAATTGTCCGTATTGCGCGGCCACATGGCGACCGATACCGGTTCTTAGACGACCCCGCACCGATTATTAACGGATTGCGGAAGTGCGGCGAACGGGTGGATTTGTTCTCTTTCGCCCAACGGTTACCGGAGAGTGTGCCGAAATTCTCGTACCTTTTTGAATGGGACAACCTTGCCGTGTTACCCGTATCGACATTTGAGAATTGGTGGACGAAGCAAATTGGATTCAAAGCCAGGAACAAGGCGAAACAAGCGGAGAAGAATGGTGTCGTATTGCGGGAAGTGCCCTTCAGCGACTCATTAGTTGCCGGAATCCAGGAGATCTACAATGAATGCCCAATCCGGCAGAATCGACGTTACCCCCACTACGGAAAGAATTTCGAAACTGTACATCGCGAAGAGGCGACATTCCTGGACAGCAGCATCTTTATTGGCGCGTTTTTTGAGGACAAGCTCATTGGTTTCGTGAAATTAGTGGCGGACGAGACCTTCACTCAGGCAGGGCTTATGAATATTGTTTCAATGATCAAGCACAGGGACAAAGTGCCCCAGAACGCCCTGATTGCTCATGCCGTCCGAGCCTGCGCGAGCCGGAGCATCCAATATCTCGTGTATTCCACATTCGACTATGGGGCTGGGAGGAAGGAACAGGATGGATTACGTGACTTCAAGGAGCGTAATGGCTTTCGGCGAGTAGATACGCCGCAATACTACGTTCCTTTAACGGCACTGGGGTGGGCCGCCTTTCGCTTGGGACTTCACCACAGGTTGGCCGAACGCATTCCGGAGGCTGTGGCGTGTAGGCTTCGTGAGCTTCGCGCTCACTGGTACAAGCGAAAGTATCGTCTGGTAGAGGCACTCTAGTGCCGGGTATCGTAGGATTAGTTACGAGAATTCCGAGGGAGCGCGCCGAGGAAAAGATCGCCGCCATGGTTGGCGCACTCCGCCACGAGTCCTTTTACATAACTGGGACATGGAGCGACGAGCAATTAGGCGTATATTGCGGCTGGGTGGCTCGGGCGGGTTCATTCTCCGCAAACATGCCGCTGTGCGATCCCAGCGGAGAGGCTGTGCTTGTCTTCTCGGGCGAAGACTACTCAAGGTGCGCTACCTCGGCAAGCAAGGTGGTCTGGTCCGGGGCGCAGAATGACGCCGGGTATCTCCTCCAACGCTGGCACGACGATCACGCATTTCCGGCAAGCCTGAACGGCCGCTTCCAGGGGCTCTTAGCTGATCGTGTACGGGGTTACGCGCTGCTATTCAACGATCGATTTGGAATGCACCGCCTGTACTATCACGAATCCGCTGATGCATTCTACTTCGCCGCGGAAGCCAAGGCCATTTTGGCTGTGTGTCCCGAACTGCGGCGGGTGGACCCCCGGGGTTTGGGGGATCTGGTTTCGTGTGGTTGTGTGCTTCAAAATCGCTCGCTGTTCGAGGGCGTCCGGGTCCTGCCGCCCGGGTCGGCGTGGACCTTCCGACCGGACGCCTCTGTCCAAAAGTCCTTCTATTTCCAGCCACGGGAATGGGAAGAACAGACGCCATTGGAACACGAGGCATACTATGAAGAGCTAAAATCTGTATTCACTCGTAACCTGCCACGATATTTCGAAGGCCGGGAGCGTATCGGGATGTCGTTGACCGGTGGATTCGACACCCGGATGGTCATGGCGTGGCAGAAATGTCCGGCGGGATCGCTGCCGTGCTACACCTTCGGTAGCGCGTTCCGCAAGAATCGGGATGTGATCATCGCGCGGAGGGTCGCCCGTGCCTGCGAGCAGCCGCACCGTGTAATCGTAGCCGGGGCCGATTTGCTGGGAAACTTTCCCAGATATGCCGAACGGACGGTGTACCTGACGGACGGCTGCGCGAGCGTTAACCACACCCCCGTCCTCTATTCCAACGAGAATGCGCGAGCGATTGCACCCGTAAGAATGACCGGGAACTATGGCGATCCGATAATCCTGCGGTTGAGAGCTTTCAAGCCCTCGAGACTGACGCCGAGTTTGTTCCATCCCGACTTTGCCGCCCACGTCAACGCCGGCGTCGAGGCGTATTGTGCCGCCACCGATACACACCCTCTTACATTCGCAGCCTTTCGTCAAGCGCCTTGGTTTCATTACGGACTGGCGGCACTCGAGCACACCCAGCTCACCCTGCGCACGCCATACCTGGATAACGACTTCGTGCGTACGAATTACAGGGCGCCTCAGTCCGCATTGACAAGCAACGAGGTGCGCTTACGGTTGATTGCGGAAGGCAATCCCGCCCTTCGGCAAATAGCGACGGACCGCGCCAGCAGTAGCTCCATCGCAATTACCGCAGCCTTGGTCCACGCTTATCATGAGCTGACCTTCAAGGCGGAATACGCATACGACTATGGTA
>Ga0137395_10000184_pt1 | contig 22786 bp, 19 predicted proteins | sample czobulk216metaG_FD_108283 | JGI IMG/M metagenome (GOLD analysis project Ga0137395, IMG submission 108283) | Vadose zone soil microbial communities from Angelo Coast Range Reserve, California, USA - czobulk2.16 metaG | ecosystem: Environmental > Terrestrial > Soil > Vadose zone | place: USA...
AGCCGGACGGCGCGTGATCTCAGCACTGAACTCGGGGTCCGGCTGCTGGGCGAACTGGCGCAATCGGACGAGCTTTCGTCGCTGCCGGCCTTCGCCCCGGAGCGCCTCGCGACGACGGCTCGGTTATTCCTCGATCTTGTTGCCGTGCCCATGCTGCTTCGGGCGCTGTTCGAGGTGAACATCAAGGTGCTGGATGCAGAGATCGACGCGCATGTGGCGCGCAGCGTTGCGTTCTTCCTTGCAGCGTCCAAAAACGGCGGCGTGAGTTGAATCTCGAAAAGCCATAGCGAGCTCTGGCTCGGCACCTTCAGGCGGTACGCGACCGCTCCAACGACTCGCCCCCACACCTCGATCTGCCAATGGTGACGCGCGCTCATAGTTGGACTTTTCGCTGTAAGCCGTTGATGTCCAATGCTCGGATTCTGGCGCAGTTGGAAAAATTCGCTCGAGATATCAATGCTGAGACCATGTCTCTTAATCAGCGGGTCCCAGGTTCGAGCCCTGGTGCGCCCACCACCCAGTCCCTGGGTTGGGGCCCTTGCAGGAATAGTCGCAGTTGTAGCGCTGGGGTGTGGGCTTTGGCTCGCCCGGCCGGTCTCCACTGAGATCTCTGCGAAGCATAAGGGTGCTATTTGCACGCTGGTCTCCGCAGCTGAAATGCCCGTTCCCGGCGCAATCGGAGACTGGTTCGACGACTGCGTGCTGGGATCCCAGATTTTGGGCTTCGGGACCAGCGCTTCGGCTATTTCGGGTTGAGCCCGAGCGCCTCGAACTGCCGGCTCCATTCGGTCGGCGGATCGCGGAGCCGCTCGATGCCGACGCCGCGGGGCAAGCGGCCTTCTACGGCAGCTTTGACAAGATTGGGCGCGAGGAAGGCCAGCGAGATGGTCATGTTGGCCTGGCGAACGCTGCAGTTCTCGCGAGCGCCAAGATCTGCAACCGTGGTGACCCGACCCGATACCACATCATCGAGCCAGTGACGACCGCGGGCGATGGTGCTGACCAAGCGCGCCCGGCGCTCGAACTGCTCCGGACGGGCGTCGCTCCGCAATGTATTATGCGGGAGCAGGATTTGGCGAGGCCGTCTGGAGGGTGGTTTCTGCCAGGGAATCGTGAGCGAGCGGGCATCTGAGGAATCGGACGCATCGTCCGCGCAATCTGATTTGAGACTGATGATTAGCCTGTCCTTGTGTACGACGATTCCAGTAACCAGCTCCGCGATGGTTTCGCGATCATCGAGGCTCTTGGTGCTCGACGTCGTGCTTTGGTTGGCCGCAATAAATTCCTTCAGTGATTTTATGACGGTATTTTCAATATCTGCGGCGGGAATGCGGGAGACCGATCCGACCGACGCGGTCCCGGCCTCTCCATGCAAGACTGGCGTCGACGCGTAGTAGCGGTAGCGGACGCCGGCTTTTGTGGCGTGGGTCGGAATCATGCGATACCCAGCGTCGTCGAACAGCAGTCCTGTCAACAAGTGGTCGGCCTTGTTGCGTATGGTGGTGCGATGGGACCATTGGGCGAGAGATTTCTGGCGGACTGCATCAAACAGGGTGCGATCCATGATAGGAGGCTGCTGGCCCGGTAGGATCTCATCCTTATATTTGACCTCACCGATATAGAAGTGATTGCTCAGTACGTAGTATAGCGCACCACGGCCGAACAAAATTCCGCCGCGAACGACCCCAGTGGAGAGCAGTCTGCTTTTGGTTCGAATGTTGCGCTCTTTGAGATATCGTAGCACTGCGTTGACGCTGCCGAGTTCTAGATATCGCCGATAAATAGCTCGGACGAGTTCGGCTTCTTCTTCGACGATGGCGATCTTGCCGTCCTGCGTCTGATAGCCCAAGGGCAGGTTGCCTCCCACCCAAATCCCCTTCCGTTTCGATGCCGCAATCTTGTCACGGATACGCTCGGAGGTGACCTCTCGCTCGAACTGGGCAAAGGACAAGAGTACGTTGAGCGTCAGCCGACCCATCGAGGTGGTAGTGTTGAACTGCTGGGTCACAGAAACAAAAGACACGCCATGGGTGTCGAATAACTCAACCAGCTTGGCAAAATCTGCCAGCGATCTCGTCAGGCGGTCGACCTTGTAAACGACGATCACGTCAATCCTGTGGGCGCGGATGTCCTCCAACAACCGCTGTAGATCGGGACGATCGATTGACCCGCCGGAGTATCCGCCATCGTCATAGCGGGACCCGATCGAGGTCCAGCCGGCATGGGCCTGACTCTTGATATAGGCGGAGGCAGCCTCGTATTGCGCGTCGAGAGAGTTGAACTCCTGGTCCAGCCCGTGCTCGGTAGAGACCCTCGTGTAGATCGCGCAGCGGATCGGTTTGGTCGAGGGTGCCTTCATGACGGAGCCTCGACCGTCGATCGGTCACCCTTAGCCCGGAGGCCGAAGAAGCGTGGGCCGTTCCATTTGGTGCCGGTTATGGCAAAGGCAACTTTGGATAGGCTGTCATAGGTCTTGCCGTTCCAGGCAAAGCCATCAGCCATCACCATTACCCTCTGGGACCTTTGGTCCCATTCCCGGACCAGAACCGTGCCCGGGGTAAGCTCGGTTCTTTTCTGGTCAAAGCTGGCCAGGCGGGCTGACATTGCCGGTGCGATTTCCTTTGCAATCGTTCGATCCAGCACTTGCCTGGTCGCGTGATCGAGATCGCCAAAGCGGTCAGCCTGGAGACGATAGGCGATGACGGAGAACAACAGGTGTCGCGTCAGATGTGCTGGGGCGGCTTTTTGAAACACGCTCACCCAACGTGCACGAAGTCCTCTGAGATCGAGACCGCGCAGATGCGCGATCTCGTCCTCAACGGACGTCTTGGTCGAAGCACGACCATTGCGGCGTTTCTTCTGCATCGCATCAAGCCGCCTGTTTGGCTCGGCCCGCAGCGGCAGGTGACGCCTTGCCTACCCTGATTCGATAGACTCGCCCCTTGTCTGATTTCTCCGAGACAAGGTTGAGCCCGAGTTTCTTGCGAACCACACCGGCAAGAAAGCCACGCACGGAATGCGGCTGCCACTCAGTTGCGATGACGAGAGACGCAATGGTCGCGCCAGCCGAAGCTCGTAGCATTGCAATGATACGGTCGTGCTTTGTAGCGGATCCTGCGCCGGATTTAGACGGTGCGGGCGTCGATGGTTTGGGCGAGGCGGGCTTGGCGGTCTTGCGAGCGATCGAGGGGTTTGCGGCCTTTTGCTTAGATCTGGGCTTGGTCATGGGGTCCTCGAAGTTGGTGCGGCGCCATCCGCCGCACCACCTCAGCCCCGCGCAGGCAAGTACCAGGCAGGGCAGATCCCTGAAACCCGCCTAAGCCGCTCCAAGTCACCACAGCAACGCTCCGTTTGGGCTGGAAGACCAGTCAATTCTGAGCGCAGAGTTGCTTTTTTCCTTGTCGCTTCGACCGAAAACACGCCGCATCGCAAAAAAATTCGCTACGTCGGCAGCGGGTTTTGAATGCCATCCGGAGGTTCGATCCCTCCCGCCCCGGCCACCCATTCCGGCGTTCGACCGGGCTCTCGAAGAGACGCGAGAATAGGCCGAAAATCCCAGCTTTTCGTACATTCGCCTTCGTCTCCAGACTCCCGGTCTGGCGAAGTTGAGGGCGAAATGGCCGAAAGTCTCCGGCCCAATCCGCAAATATTCCCGTTTTGCGGAGACTATCGGCGGAGATCGGTTCGATCACCACTGCCGCCCGATCGTGGCACTCTGTGTGTGCCGGTTCTCCGGTCCCAATCGCGGAGAATTGGGAATCTATCGTCTGGACTGCCGCGCGAGAGCAAGAGTGCCGGCGCCACTCGACGCAATGCTAGCGTGTCGCGAAGGTCAGCGTTCGTCTTGCGAAATCAAGCAGCTCGGTATCGTTGATCGCTTGCGTGCGGGACGCGGGGTTGCTGTCGTGGTGAAATCTGTTCGCGTATTCGGTTAAGCGGCGCAGTTCGTCGATGTCGACCCGATCAAGGATCTGATCGGCCGTATCGACGCGCTGCTCGCACAATCCACGAAACGGCCCGAGCAAAAAGCCTGGAGGAAAATTCGCCGGATAAGCAACTCGCATGAAGGCTTCGAGCGTTGGCCGGAGCGCTTCGGCAACCTCGCGGCGGTCGCCCTGGGCAGCATGCACATAATCGCGGAGCAGGGCATGGCGGCGGTCGTGGTCGGTGATGAGGTCTTGGTTGACATCCCACGCACGGAGCGTCGAACCGTTGGCCGCTCGCTCGAACGTGAATGCGGAACGAAGGGTGGGATCGGTGCCTTCCCAAAGCGCGCAGAGGAACGGCTTGCTGTGGGATAAGACAACGACCTGGGCTACGCGCTGCGCCAGCGCACTCACCTCGTGAACCGTCGATAAGGTTCGGTGATCGTCCAAGCTGGATACCGGATCATCGATGACAACGATCTTGCGCGCCAGATTTGTATCCTGCTCAAGCGATGCAAAGAAAATGGCCAGCGCCAGCGTGTTGCGGTCTCCGGCGCTTAATGTGCTCTTGAACGAAGGTGAGCCGGTGGGCGGATTGGCGGCCGACACCGGTACCGCCTTGTTGTTGATCAGCACATTGTAGGTGCAAGATGAACCGCCGCGCGTATTGTTCGACGTCACGCTATCGAGACGGAAACCGGCGTTGAACCGGCGTAAGCAGTCGTTGATGGCCGCCTGATACGTGGGGAAAATGTTCGTACGATATTGATTGAGCGCCGCGCGAGCCGCGTCGCGGGCCGCTTCGGCGGTCAGCTTGTTCTGGTTCTCCGCCTGATAGTTGTCGCATAACGGCGCGACTTCTGTCGTATGGCGACTCTTGGTGGCCCGAAATTGCGATAGATCGCTCCGCAACACGGCCATATTGGCCGTTGCCGCCCGTTCCTTCACCAAGTCGATGGCGAGCTTGGTTCGCTGCAACTGCTCGCTTAAGCGGAGGACCGATGCGGCTTGTAGCTGATAGCTCTCGACCGCGCGCGCCACACCCGCACTAAGCTCAATTCGATCAAGCGGCGCAGCGCGCTTGGCATCAAGCGCGACCTTGATGGCGTCACGCGCGCTTGTCCAGGCGGCGTGAACCGCGTCGACATCCAGGTCGATCTCCGGGATATCCGTGAATTGCGACCAGAAGCCGTGTGCCTCGGACCAGAGTCGCACGATGCGCGAAAGGTGGAGCTGCGCGTCGGTACTGTGTTCTGACGCAAACTGCTGGATTACCGTGTCGATGCTGCTCTTGTGGCCGGCATAAGCCGCCGCGAAATAAGAGCGATAGTGATTTACGAGCGCTGATCCTCCGAGGTCCTGCGCACAGAAAGGACACGGTTGGCCGTTCCCGTCTTCAAGCCCGCCAGGCACCCGGCTTATGCCGCTTTCGACCCACGCCTCGCCGCCGCGTCCTAACGACGCGAAATGCTGTTGAACTTGGTTGGTGGCAGTCTGGTCCAACCCTTCAAGCGTCCGCCCGAGAAGCGCGCGAATGGGTTCGATGGCAATTTCAGGCAGCGTATAAGGCCGAAAGGCTTCTCCCGTGCGGATAGCTTCCTGCTGACTGGCCGCCGCCACGGCGCGCTCGGCCTCCCGGATGGTCTGATCGACGTCGGGATTAGGCGGAAGGGAGCAAAATTGTTCGACCGAAACACCGAAGCGAGCCGTTTCGGGAATGGCATTCCCGAGTTCGCGTAAGGAACGGGTAATTGTTTCGATATTCTCGATCTGCGATTGAACCGCCTGGTTCAACGTGACGCCTTGCGCGCCAAGAATAAATTCGTGAAGACGTTGGCGGTGCGCGGCATCGATCGCAAGGCCAGAACAGATATTTTGGTCGACAAAAGCGTCATCGAAAACCGCGATGTCGGGGACATGACGATTCCATGCGCCGTTATCGTACATTGCATGGGGTGGTCCTCCTGCACAGTCGACAACGATGCGCGAAGTATGAGTCGCGCCAAGCCGGTGCCGTTCTTGGATCAGGACTGGATCGTTTGTCGAGAGTGAACGCAGGATCGACGAAAGGGTTGTCTTGCCTCGGCCGTTCTCGGCATAACCTAACGCGAGCTTCGCAAGCGGCAGGTTTGCTCCCGTTGCGACGGAGTCGAATTGGCCGACATTCTGAAGAAGGCGGAATGCATTCAGCATGGCAAAAGCCCATCACATACAGAGTAGGAAGTCAGATACGGACCAGGGGTTGAACAAGGATCGCCGTTCAATGGGAGCCTAAGTGCTCGGCGCGGCATTCCTAGTAAACAGCAGAGACCGAACGGAGCTGCGGTCAATCAGCCTGGAAAACTTTTTGTAATTCTGGTGGTCCCGCTGCCATCGGCCAGCCACTACGGTTACGGGCACGAGCGCTCGCGCCGATACCGTTGTGATGTCGTCGAGGCCTGAAGCATGACTCCAGACGACTTGCTCAAGAATGGAAGAAGGAATCAGGGATTCTTGAGCAAGCGTATCCGCTTCTTGCTCTAGAACATCATCACTGTCGATTTCCATGTCGTCCACGAAGGCTGTATGTCCGTCGACTAGGATGTCGTAATGGAGACAGATATGGGACAGTTCATGAAGAAGAGTGAACCAAAAATTGTCTGCCCGATCATAACGGAGCGTAAGACCAACCACAGGCGCATTTTTCGAAGTAACCATGGCTGCGCCGTCCAAGAAAGTTCCAGGGAGTGAAGGCATCACGACGACGGCGATCCCAAGATTTGAGAGATTATCAAGTGCTCGCCTTATTCCGCCAATCTTGGAGCTAAGCTTCGCAAGTTTACGCAAGTTTTCTTTGGTGAATTGGGAGCGGTCAAATTTGCTTGTCAACGTTAAATCTTCTGCGCGCTGCAAGACAGCAGCCTGCCAAAGCATCAACGAACCTTGATCGGTTTTTGAGGCTGCCCGTTGAGTACGGGTCTTGCGAAGCAGCGCCGATGGCGCAGTGTTTTGAAGGGAGAGCGGGATGAACTGGGGTATTTCATCTCTGTCGAGCGAGAAGCCAAGTGTATTCAGCCGCCGGAGCGCGTTGCCGGATATTTCTTCTACACTTTCGGTTCTTCTAGGCCGCGCCAGTAACGAGGCGTACGGAATTCCGAGCCCCTCGTGAAGCGAACGGATCATGTCGATCGACAAGCTTCGTTTGCCGGTGAGTACTTCGGATACGCGCGCGCGTGATCCGATAAATGGCTCTAGCTGACGGGGGGTGAACCCTTTTTCTTCCATCCTGAATTTGATCGCGGCAATAGGGTCCGGCGCATCGATCCGTGCGAATCTTTCTTCAAACTGCTCGATCAACGTAGTCAGAACTTCGATCTCGTCATCGAATTCACCAGAATTTTTTAGCAGCAAGCCGGCGAGGCGAGCCTTCGTCGCAGATAAATCGGAAGTATTGCGGATCGGCTTAATGGTCACGATGCTCTATTCCAGCGTTGCGTTTGGTTGGCGCGCCGGGCGGCAGATAGGTCAATGGCCAACAGCATGACGACGCCAATGCGAAAATCGATCAGGGTGCGGATGCGGAGCGCCGAAGGAAGCAAGTAGAAAACCACCCAAGGCAGCGCAGACACGTCGACGTTGTGAAAATCGGCGGCCAGCGCCGTTGCCGAGTGCCATTGCCCAGACTTCATCTCGGCAACCCACGCTCTTACGGTATTATCGTAAGCAGGCGAGCCGGCAAGAAACCCCGCAACCTCGGTTTGACCCACGAATCTCATGATAATCTCCTGGTTCCCATTTTGGGAGCTTTTTTCTTGACGGCAAGAATAAAATGATCCACGCTCCCAATCCGGGAGCATTGATGCCTTGCCGTGGCACAACCCAAAAGTTTAAGGAGACTAGCATGCGTCGCATTACGATACTTGGCCGCAATCTGAAGGATGAACAGGTCGAGCAGCTCAAGCGTCTCGCCAAGGATGCCGGCATGGCCGATGACGAGATCGAGCTGGTTGATGCCGTCGGCGAGCCCGCTCCCGACTGCGAAGACGAAATCGTTTTGATTTTGGCCTCGCCGGAAACCTGCGGCGATCCGGCACTTGAGACAGATCTTGCAACCACGCAGCGGGGCGGGCGGCGCGCCATTTGCGTATGGCCGCAGGATACGGCCGTAGACTCCGCGCCGCCGGACTCCATGAACAAATACGCCTACTCGATCATCCGCTTCGACCCCGAGCGCTTCCGCGTCGTCGCGACGGAAGAAGACCAGCACTGCTTTGAAAACTCGGACGGTCAGCCCCTGCCCCTGCCCAAGACGGAGCGCAACCTGTGCGTAGACGAAGAAAAAGCGAAAGCATCATGACCCTTTTCTCCTACGTCATCGAGCACGATCTCGGCTTTGCCCCGAATCCCTTTCATGGTGTCTGCACGCTCGCATGCTGCAAGCCGCAGATACGCAAGTTCGCGAAGAAGGGCGACTATATCCTCGGCACGGGTGCCGTTGAACCAAAGCTGACGAACCATCTTACCTACTGGATGCGCGTCGACGATGTGATTGGTTTCGACGACTACTGGAAAGACCGTCGTTTCCGCCGCAAGAAACCGGTGATGACCGGATCGACTTATCTGCGCTACGGTGACAACATCTATCATCGCGACGGTGGCGAGGAGTTTTTGCAGGAGGACTCCTTTCACAGCCTAGAAGACGGAGGCGCCTCGCTCGGCGATCTCCACCGCGATACCGCTACTACGGACCGGGTGCTGATCAGTCACGAATTCGCCTATTGGGGCCGCCTCGGCATCAAGATACCCGATCATCTCGCATTCGTTCTCAAGAAGGGCCCTGGGCACCGCTGCATCTTCACCGATGAGCAGATCGCCCAAGTGATGGCGTGGCTCCAGACTTTGCCTCAGCGCGGCTACGTCGGCGAACCCGCCCACTGGCAATTCATCGGGACGAAAAAGTCCCGCGCGAAGAAAGCTGTCAGCGCGAAAGCGGCGAGCACATGAAGCCGGTCTATTACGCTGCCTTCGTCGAGAAGACCAAGCAGTTCGCCGGCAAGCCGGCCGACGAACAGCGATCGATTGCGCTTTATGGGTTGGTGAGCGAGATCGGCTCGCTGGTCGCGGCGGTGAAAAAGAAGATTCTCTCCGAGGGAGGCGAGGGGCCTCACTGGGATCAGCCTAACGACGAGATCAAGGAGGAGCTGGGCGACTCGCTGTGGTATTGCTACTCGGCCGGGCAGGTCATGAACGGCCGATATGTCGATATCCTTGCCGCCAACATCGGCACGCTGCGCACCGAGATGAGCGGCAGCGACGATCGCGCTCAAATGATTGGGGAAGTGCTCGACCCCGCCAAACGCAAAGCCTTTCTTGACGGCGCTGCCGCTTTTCCAACGGATGACTACACTTTTGATGAATACCAGGGGCTCGCTTACAAGACCGCGCGCACAGACGGCCGCGTTTTGCTAGAAGTGTGCCTCGCGCTCCTATGGCAGCACGGCGCCGAACTCCTGCGCGCCATGCTTCCCGCCACCGAAGTCGCGCTGCATACGAACGTTGCCAATCGGGACCCGACCGCTATCCTCGGCGGCATCGCCTGGCACCTTTCGGCGATCGCGAGCCTCTATCACTTTTCGCTCGATGACGTTGTTTCATCGAACTGTGAAAAGGTGCAGTTCCGGTCGGTGCGCAGCACGCCAACGCCACTACATGATGCGGACCGCGATGCGAAGGAGCAGTTCCCACGCCAATTCGATGTCGCCTTCGTACGCATTGGACCGCAGAAATCTCGTATGTATTTCGAGGGTAGTCCGCTCGGTGATGATCTAACGGATAACTATTACGATGACGACGGATATCGCTTTCACGACGCCATCCATCTCGCGTTCATTGGGCATCTTGGCTGGTCTCCCGTCGTGCGCGGTCTGATGAAGAGAAAGCGCAAAAGCCGCGATGACCGCGTCGACGAAGTGGAAGACGGAGGTCGCGCTAAGGTAGTCGAGGAGCTTGTGATCAAAGCCATTCACACGGAAGGCAACCGCCAAGCGAAGGCCGCCGGCCGTTGCGTCGTTGGTGCGCCGACGCGTCTTTTTCCTGAACGTACACTCATCAATTTTAAGCTGTTGAAGACGCTCCGCGCCTATGTTGATGGGCTTGAGGTCGCCAAAAACACGTTTTGGGAATGGGAAGACGCGATCTTCGATGGCTGCGATATGTTCTTTCACCTTTCGAACGAGAAGCAGGGCACCGTGCATATTGATCTTGATCGCCGGACGCTTTCTTTTTCTCCGACCGTTTGTCCGGGGGTCCAAGGCATCAGCGCCGGCCTCGGTATGGGCTCTGCAGAGTTAAGGAGGGAAACAAGCGATGCCGCCCTAGGGGTCGCCGAGCAGGAATGGGCAATGCGGCATAAACGGTGCGCAGAAACCGCCGCCGCAAAGCGCGCCATTCTCGACGCGCTTGGACTGGACAAGAACTCCGCCGAGCTTTGGTCTGAAATCGAGGTGCGGCTCGGCACCGGCAACGTGGTCTACATCAAGGCGGCGAAATCCGTCCAACAGCGCGCATGGAAGTTAAAAGCGGTCGATTACAAAATCGCCTTTAGCCAGGACGTGAACAGGATTATCTGCACGGCCACAGCGATTGCCGACATCCACGACATGGCGACTTGAGCTTACCGAACGCCGATCTTCCACTTCGGAGGATAAAACGGCTCAGGCAGGGGGCCCGTACGTTCGTATTTCTGCTTAATGCGCGTGCGACCCGCTACGCCTGTGTAGTCGGGAAACGCTACCCGCGCGTATTTTGAGATCTCGCAAAAGAGGTTTTGGCAATCTATGAGCTGAAGCCGGCGCCCCCAAAGGTTAGGAAACTCGATATCGAGCCTCTCAAAGTGCTCTTCTTGATGATCGAACATGTACCGAATGACGTCGGAGGACGTTACCGAATCCAAGCCCGTGAAGCATTTCGAGATGCCATCAAGCGCGCCCGGCCCCGCCATGACGAATTCGTCTTCTCCGAAATTCGTCAGCTCGCTGTAATTGAAGTCCGTCGCATACTGATAGGCTAGGAACGGTCCTACGAAAGGCACCGTCCGCAGAAGCGCGAACGCATCAGCCATCGTCTTGCAGTCGGAGAGCTTCTCCGGATACCGTTCGGCGAAAAGAAGCTCGATCATCCGAAGGTGGTTTCGATGCTTAAGCTTGTGTCCGAAGACGCTGCCTCCTGAAGGCATAATGTACGCGGCCGAGTAAATGGGTTCTCCCGAGGCCATCCGGTTCGTTAAAAGTTTGTCGTAGCGCGCAAACTCAAAATCGTCCCACGTGATCTTGCCGATCGCTGCTTCCAAATGCTGCCATGTCTCGATTTTGTTGAAGAGTTTGAAGAGGATCGTTCGAAAGAAAACGTTCCGTGCATCGGACGGAAGGTCTCGGCGGTAGATGATGTTGCGAAGGAGGTACTGGCTCGCACGGTCGGATGCGCGATAGGCGTTCGTGAACTTGAACAACTTGAGGACTAGATCGGTCGTGACCGCTCCGGACACACCTTCCAGGCGGCGAAAAAAGATCCGCTGCCGCTCTGCCGCGAACTCCCAATAGGCATCAAAAACAGGCGTTGTCCGCAATTGGCGAGTGCCGATTTGAACGACGATACCGCGTTGGCGGCTCGAAGCCACTGGGTCAAGCGGGAGGCGCGGGGCGAGGTCAGTTGGCATCGTGTCTCGAATCTGTGTCTTTAGCATACGTGTTTCGCATAAGCGTGCTTGCATCGCCAGAGCTCTCAGGACCACGGTGGCCTAAAAAGTTGCTATTGACCCTCTCCAATAGTCGCACGCACTAGGAGACGTCCCGCTGTAGAGCGAGCAAAGTTGAGGGCGCGAAGGTGAGCTATGAGGTCGTTGCGAACCGAGGCAAGGAATCGGCGATATCCAGTTCCGATGAAGTTTGCGCAAGAGCGCATGGAGGCCAAGATTGCGATACATCTGCTCTCCGAGCTGGACAAGGTTTGAAGACATCTTTCCCGGTTTTCAGGGGCGGCCTCCTATCTCCTGGTGCCCAGGAGACCCAGTATCGTCTCCGTCCGGTGCATCGCACCCGCTATACGCCTTCAAGGCCATAAGTACCGACGCTCGATGGGAACTTGGGAAATGAATCAGAGTTGGGCAATTTCAGTTCTCGGGCTAGGCGATGGCTTCGAGGCCGTCCGGGCGGAGGCATCGCGCGTGGCCCAAAAGGACAATTGCTGGTTCTGGTGGATGCCAGAAGCAGGTGGCTGGCACCGTTTCGTCTTCACCGATGTGGTCGCGGCAATCATGTTCAGCGGTTATTTGAGGAAGGAAATCGTTAATCAAGACGACAGTCGCATCAGGCGACTATGGGTTTCACGGGACGAGATCAGACTCTTCGCGGAGCACTGCGTCTACATACGATCGGTGTTCGAGTGCTATGTCAGGATATTCGCCGAGAGCACTAAAGCCGAGTACGCAGCGATGGAAGCCGTCGCGCCTCGGTTCTTCGAGGATCTGGCGCAAGTGTTCAACGAGTTTGCTATCTTGTCCGCCTGTCGTATCACCGATCCTTGGATTGACAAGTTCGGCAACGAGAACCTCACTATTGGGTATTTTGCGAATATCCTGAGCCTAGGCAGGTTCGAGCCACTGTACGCACAATTGGTCGCGCTCAAAACTAGCATGGAAGAGCATCGGGGTCGCATCAAAGATGCACGAAACAAACTGACCGTCCACGCCGATCTCAAAACAATCATGGCGGGTGAAACTCTGGGCGCGGCCACGTGGCCGCAGTGGGACCAGTTTTGGCAGGACTTGGGTAACTTCGTCTCGCTCGTCCACCAGAACGCGGAGGGATCACCGTTCGACATTCGTGCAGCGATGGTCCGGGGCGATGCCGAGATGGTGCTTAAGAAGATACAATTGTAGGATCGACAGCTTTTGTTCGTTGCTCTCCTTCCCAGCTCGCGTGGGGAAAGGTTCCATAACTTTCGATCGACGAAATCAGGCTCGATTCGAGAACCGGTTGATCGCACTCATTGCCTGTATTCGGGGTTCGACATTCCGCAAATAGATGGTCGTTCTCAAGAACTCGATCTCGTTTGCCTGGCTGGGTTCATCAACGTCGATGTACCAAGATCTTGGTCGACCGTCAGCGCCATCGTTCCAGCGATATCCCCGTTTCTTCAACTCGTCTTTCAAATCGAACGGGGACTGCTCCGCCCAAATGCGTATGGTCTTGCGCCTAGCACGTTCAAGCAGGACTGCTAGAGCGGGTTTATTAACTTTCGGAAGCTCCGATACCAAAATCTCAATGAGCGCGTGGCAATCATCGATCGCTCGGTGGGCCCGGTGAAAGAAGCCGACACCGGCCAGCAAATACCCTAGCCGCGATCCATCGAATCCATGCTTGCGCCATTCCACTTCTGTTGCCGAACATCCCCACGACTTTTGTTCGAAAACCGGCCAATAACGCTCGGCGAATTTGCGATCGAAGTTCGCGTTGTGGGCAATGACAATAACGGAGTCTTCCACGAACGCTGTCACGACGTCCGGGTCAATTCGATGCCCGGCGACCATTTCGTCGGTAATTTCGGTAAGGTCGGTGATCTCAGCGGGTATCGGATTTGATGGTTCGTTAAACGACGAGAAGACGTCTACGATACGTGCGATTCGGCCATCGGGCAGATAAGTGAATTTTACCATCGCGAGTTCGATAACTTCATCTCGCCCCGCATCAAGGCCCGTTGTTTCTACGTCTAGCAAAATACCGGTCTTAGTCGCTTGCCCGTCGCATGACGCAAACTCAGCTCGAGGCAACAGTCGACGAAGAACCCGATAATCCGCGGATTTCGCGAGCGTCTCGGCCATAGTTGCTAGATTGATTTCGTCAGGGGCCATACCGTTAACAATTACATCGAACCGTGGGGCGATCACAGAACTTCCGGTAAAATTGGACGCCACGGTATCCCGTCGTGTCGGTTTTGTGCCACAACCCGGAATGAAGGCTAATGTCCAATCCCAACCAGTGCCTGTCGACTTTGGATGTAGTCGTCGAAGGGATGGCCTCGCCGTCGTGAGTGGGGTGTAGGAGATCTCAAAGATGAAGGCGCCAACCAACGTCAGGATGACTGACTATTTCGCCGTCCCGCAATCTTTGGTTTAACGATCGGGGGTAACTTTGACGAGGATATCGCTTCGGGACAGACTTCTCATGGACCGAAAGGCGCTGCTCGACCTGGGCACGCGCAACAGGCTCGTAAACATTCCCCTCCGGACAAAGAACATCCGAGCAATCGAGATCATTGACGAAAAGTCATCGGAAGTGTTCAGGCTACTGGGGGAGAGTAAGCGTTTCACCTTCTTAGCCGCCAAAGCCGAGGCCATTGAGGGGCAACCTCCGTCGGTTCCCGATGACGAGTCTTCAGGCTCGATTGCCCAGCAATTCCACGTAGGCGACGGCACCGAAACGGGTTCCAGGGCGCGCCACTCGGACAGGCGGTTGCAAACGAAACTGCCACCCGAGGGACTTCAGAAACGCCTCCTGGACATCTGGTACGATGCGCGGACGCTCGAAGAAGAACAAGGCGTCAACATCCTTTATTTCGCCTTCGGTTTGTTGAAATGGTTCGAGGACGACAAATCGGACGTCGAACGTTTCGCGCCCCTCGTCCTGCTTCCCGTTCGGATCGAGCGGAGCAGCGCTGCCGATCGATTCCATCTCGCGTCGCGTGCGGAGCCGCCGTCGACGAACCTTTCGCTCCAAGCGAAGATGGACGGCGAATTCGGTATAAAGATCGAAGATTTTGGCGACGAAGATGACGTGGATATCGCTGCATACATCTCCGGCGTAGCTGAGACTGTTTCGGGCAAGTCGCGATGGGAAGTAAAGCCCGATGCCATGGTGCTCGGTTTCTTCTCCTTCTCCAAGTTCCTGATGTACCGCGATCTGGATCCCGAGAACTGGCCGACAGACGGTGGACTGGACTACCATCCTTTGATCCGCGGCTTGCTGCAAGACGGATTCGAGTCGCCCGAGCCTATCGTTGCGGACAACGGCAAGATCGATCCTATAATTCAACCCGTCGCGATGAACCACGTCATCGATGCCGATTCGTCCCAGACCGTCGCCATCGAGGAGGTCGCACGGGGACGTCACCTCGTCATCAAGGGACCGCCTGGGACCGGCAAGTCACAGACCATCACCAACATTATCGCGTCGGCAGCCGCTGAGGGCCGCACGGTGCTTTTCGTCGCGGAGAAGATGGCCGCGCTGGACGTCGTCCATCGCCGTCTTCGGGACGCAGGCTTGGCGTCGCTCGCGCTCGAACTTCACTCCAGCAAGGCCAACAAGCGTGTTCTTTTGGAAGAACTGAAGCGTGCCCGCAGCGCGGCCGCACCCACGCCTCGCGGAGAGGCCACGCTAGTGCAGCGGCTGACCGACAGTCGCGACAAGCTCAACTTGCACGCCGAAATGATGCACGTCGCTCATGAACCGAGCGGGCTCACGCCGTTCCGGCTCCTAGGCAGTCTGATCCGCTCAAGGGAATCCTCGGGAGAGCCAGATCATTCGCTGGAAGCGCCGGAGAGCTGGTCGCCGCTGGACCTCGAAACGCGGCGCGAACTGGTGAAAGAGATCGCGGAAAGGATAGCCGCGGATGGCGCACCGCACCGTCATCCGTGGCGCGGCGTTGGCCGTGACGCCCTCGATCCCAGCGAGATGGAAACATTGCGGAAATCGCTTGATTCGGTAGCCGGCGATCTGACGAGAATGATCGCTGGCGCGGAATTCGCGTACGCGCTTTTCGAGTTGCCCAAGCCCAAGACATTTGCCGAAACAGCGAGGCTTCTTGGATTCGTGGAAGCATCTGCCGCAATGCCAGAATGCGATCGTCAAGCGTTCTGCGATCCCGTGTGGGATTCTGTCGGCGACGTCATCGAAGTCGTCGAGAAAGGCGAGCGATTCTCTAAGCTCAGGACGGCCTTCGATTCAGCGTTCGTCGAATCGGCATGGAACGCCTCGCTCCACGAATGTCGGACGATACTGGCGCAGAAAGGTCGCTCGTTGTTCCGGGTGTTCAGCTCACGTTACCGGGCACAAGTCGCGCTTCTGAATTCATGCTTGAACGTCCCGTTGCCGAAGACGGTCGAGCAGCGTCTTCTGCTGGTCGATGGTTTGATTGCCGCGCAAGTCGCGCGCCGATCGTTCGAGGATCTTCAAGCGTCTGGACGCGCGGCATTCGGTATTATGTGGCGGAAGGAACGCTCCGATTGGACGAAGTTGGGAAACTTCATAGCGTGGTGGGCCGGATTTCCGAAGGAAAATCTTCCAGACGGCACGCGTGATCGCTTGGCGCGAGTGACCTTGTCGGCCGGAGATAGGAAATCGTTAGAGACGTTTCGAAAGGACCTCCAAGCGGCAAAGTCTGGCGTCGACCGTCTCATCGATTTCCTGCAACTCGACACGGTACGCATCCAGTTCGGCGCCGCCGACGACATGTCCATCACCGGCATTGTCAATGCTATCTCCCAGTGGCAGAAATCGCCCGAGCGCATCACGCGATGGGTCGCTTTCATGGATCGCATCCGGATCGCGAGGGAAAGTGGCCTCGATTCGATGGCCGAAAGCGTGCTCGATGGGTCGCTTAGCGAAGCTTCATTGCTCCCGACCTTCGATCGGTCCTACTTTGAGGCCATGCGCAGCGTGATCTTCGCTAACAACCCCGAAATTAAGAGGTTCGATGGGGAAGTACATAGCCGCCTCGTGGAGAGCTTCCGCAAGCTTGACCTAGAGCGCATGCGGCTCGCACGTGACCAGATCGCCTACGAGCACGCGTCGCGGCTGCCACGAAATGCCGGCGGCATTGGTCCACTCGGCGTCCTGAACGGGGAGATCGCCAAAAAGCGCAACCATCTTTCGATAAGGCAACTGCTGGAGCGCGCAGGACCCGTCATCCAACAGATCAAGCCGATCTTCCTAATGAGCCCGCTTTCCGTGGCGCAATTCCTCAAACCCGGAGCGATCTCTTTCGATCTGCTGGTTGTCGACGAAGCGTCGCAGATCGAGCCCGTCGACGCGCTAGGGGCAGTCGCGAGATGCCGCCAGATGGTAGTAGTCGGAGACGAGCGCCAGCTTCCGCCCACGCGTTTCTTCGCCAAATTGACCGGAAACGACGAGGACCGGGACGAGGACGAAGATCTTACCTTTCAGGCGAAAGACGCGGAAAGCATCCTCGATCTCTGCCTCGCGAAGGGCCTGCCGCACCGGATGTTGAACTGGCACTACCGCAGCAAGCATCAGTCGCTTATCGCGGTGTCGAACAAGCAGTTCTACGACAATCGGCTCTTCATCGTTCCCAGCCCGTACGACGCCGTCGCCGGCATGGGTTTGAAATTTCACTATCTTCCGGACGCGCACTACGATCGTGGAAACACCCGCACCAATCCGAAGGAGGCGCGCATTGTTGCGGAAGCCGTGATCCGTCACGCCCGCGAGGCACCGGGCAGGACACTGGGCGTAGCCACTTTCTCGGTCGCGCAACGCCAGGCGATCCAAAACGAACTCGAAATCTTGAGGCGCGAACATCCGGACACAGAGGAATTCTTCGGCCGCGGCACCAGCGAACCCTTCTTCGTAAAGAATCTCGAAAACATCCAAGGCGACGAACGCGACGTCATATTTATCTCGTTGGGTTACGGCAGGACGAAGGAGGGGTTCATCTCGATGAGCTTCGGACCGCTAAACTCGGACGGCGGTGAGCGCCGCCTCAACGTGCTGATCTCCCGAGCGAAGCTCCGTTGCGAGGTGTTCTCGTCAATTACCGGCGACGACATTGACCTCTCCCGATCGAAAGGGAGAGGTGTGGCGGCGCTTAAGATGTTCTTATCGTTCGCCCAGACAGGAAAGCTTGGGATCGCCGAGGAAACCGGCCGCGATGCCGATTCAATCTTCGAGGAGCAAGTGGCCGCGCGACTGACGGCACTAGGTTACGACGTCAAGACTCAGATCGGAACGGCTGGGTTCTTCGTCGACCTCGCCGTGTCGGATTCGGAAAAACCGGGGCGTTTCGTACTGGGTATCGAGTGCGACGGCGCCCAATACCATTCGTCGCGCTCGGCGAGGGACAGAGATCGTTTGAGGCAGAACGTTCTCGAAGCCCACGGCTGGGTACTTCACCGTATTTGGTCAACGGACTGGTTCCTAAGGCCGGAAGAGGAAACGGCCAAGGTCGTGCAGGCCATCGAGACGGCTAAGGTGCACTGGCGCGAGACAGACGAGCGGGCCGCGGATTCCGTGTCTGCCGTCCCGATCCGGTTCACCGCGCACGAGGAAGCGGACATCGACGTCGTGACCGTTGAAGTTAATGGGGACAAGTCCCCGACCGCGCGTTACGAGGAAGCCAAGCTATCAATCCGCCGCCAGGTCGACCCTCACGAAACTCCGGTGTCCGAAATGATGAAGCACGTCGTTCGCGTGGTTTCCATCGAAGGGCCAATTCACGAGTCGGAAATCGTTTTGCGGATTAGGTCGGCATGGGGGCTGGCACGAGCGGGCAACCGCATCCGCGACGCGGTCCAGGCCGCGATAAAGGCCGCGAAACGCAAAGGTGATATCGCTGGAGGCCCATTCTACCTCGTTCCGGGCCAAGCCGTTGTGGTGAGGAATCGGAGCGACGTCGAGTCCAATACGTTGCGCAAGCCCGAGATTCTGCCGCCCGAAGAGGTAAGGGTCGCAATCGCCGAGGTAGTTGAAGAGAACTACGGCGCGGAGCGAGATCAACTGGTCCAGGCTGTCGCCCGCCTGTTCGGGTTCGGTTCGACAAGCGCCCAGCTACGAGAAGTCGTCGAGACGGCTCTCACCGATCTGTTGGATGCCGGACGCCTTCGCTTGGAGGGTCGCCTCGTCACGCGAGCGCAGCTGGAAACCACTTCGGTTTGAACCCTCGATATATGAGGCAGGTGCAAAAATACTTCCTCGGGGCCGTGCATGTCGAGTACCTCGCCGCTGCGCAGTGATCTCGGCTTGGCTCATGGTGATGTTTATCGTTTCGTCACTCTTAGCCGCCCCCGGATTTTCAGCATTTGTATTTCGTAAATGTCGTGAAGCCTGCGACTTAGTTGTTGGCGGCTTTTGAGGTTGCTGATCATGCCAACCTCGTCTCTGGCTTTGGAAACAACTTTCCATTCGGCTTCGAGACAGCGGAAATCCCTGTTTGTGGCCCGTCGAAGCGCTTCGCCGTTGTCACGGGTGTCCCGTATGGCGGCCACCAATTCATTAAACTGACGTGACCGTGTCCGAGACTTGCGATAACCGAAGTCGACCTTGAAGAGGCTGCTCACCGGGTTTGCCGTTTTCTGGCAAAGCCGATGCTGATGCACCAAAACTGAAATTTCAACGGGGCGATGTTCGTCGCCCGTGTGGCACACATGATGAAGCTCACGGAAGAGTGCGAGATCGCGCCTTATGTTTGGGTGCACCCGGACGAGGAGAGGCGAGGGGGCGCCGGAACCGTCGTAAGAAAGGACGGCCAATCAGGTCCCGATGCCCTTGAACGAGGTGGCGAGAGCCCATGTCGAGAACATCAAACGTCAAATTTAAGGACTAGATTGGAAGGCGGCTTCAGTTCTGCCATTAAATTCTGTTTTAGAAAGCACTTCGGGTTTAGGCTTATTCCGCAGCATTGCTGCCAACATCTAGGCGCCCGGCCGCCTTTTGCCCCCAGCCCGCTCTTATCGCTTCGAGATCTTTCTCAACAAAGTCCAGCTTTGCAGCCCTGCGTCGTGCAGCGTTCGATTGATCGGTCTGGCGGCTCGCGCTCCAAATGTAACGCTGACGTGAACCCGCTACGCCATTATAGGAACGATTGCTCGCCCGAATGCCTTTCAAAAACCAGCACTTCGGCTCGCCAAGGTGCTTTGCGTTCGATCAAGGCGCGCAAGCTTGTGGAAGATTTTCCGCGCCACCATTCTCTAGCTGACTGGATTACGAAGCAGCTCGGAGAATAAAAATGCTGATTCACCTGCCGATCATTATTCTGACTTCCCTGCATCCCACCCCTATCGCGGACACCGCGCCGAAATTCGATATCGCGCGGGAGTGCCAGTTCGGCTCGAAGGAGGAGCAAAAAAGGTGCACGGACGAAGAGACGCAAGCACGCGACCAACTTCAAACGGAATGGATACAATTTAGTCCCAGCGATAAAACCCTTTGCAACCGGGAAACCAGCATAGACAGCGCCCCCAGCTATGTCGAATTGATCACGTGCCTCGAAATGGAGAGGGATGTGAAGAACACGTCGAAGTAACGTTCGCCGCCGTCGATCATTGACGTCAGCCCGGCGCAACAACGCCAGTGACTTTCAATCATGGGGTCGAGGGTTCGAGTCCCTCCGCGCTCACCAAACAAGCCCATAAAATCATTGACGAATCCTCTCTAGAGCAGGGTCGCCGGTTATTTGGCGCGGCGCTCAAATAACCTAAAATAAGCCTCTCAAGCAGCGCGCCGGAAGTTGCGACCCGTCGTCGCGGTCTTGGGCTTTTGCCCCCTATGGGCCATCAGCAGGCGTTAGCGGCCTTCCGAAACACAACGTCGTCGAACCGCCCAGCATGGTCGCTTTGATGCGTAACCATTACCCTTAGCCTGCTGCTGTCGTCGGCCAAGCAGAAAGACCTTTGCACTCGACGTGTACGGGCATCTATTCCCCGACCGCGCCGAACTGGCCGAGGCGACGCGAGCACTGCTGACCTGATTTGGCTAATATTGCACTCGCGCCCACATCAACTAAACGGGACCCAAATGCCATATGCCCTCAAGACCCCGCTCGATCTGAAGAAGGTGGAGCTTTCGGCGGCATTCTTCAGGACGCATTTAGGGCATCGCGAGAACGCGACCGAGCTTGCGATCGGCCTAATACGCAAAGGGGTCGAGACCGAGCGGGCGTCTGCCGGCGACGATCCGTTTGAGATTGAATGCACGGACACCGCGGAGCGATGGGCGATCAGCCATATCATTCAAGGTTGCTATGTCGAAGAATATCATCATTGGGAGAAGGCGATAAAGCAGTACTATAAAGGGCAAAGAGAGCTAAACGGCTTATCGGATGATTTCGACTGGAGATTGAGCAAAGCGACGTTTGTGAAGCGCGCCATCGATCTTCTCACCTTTTTCGGCACGACCGTCGATCCAGCGGTGATGAACGCAATCGACTCCATTCGAAAAAAGGTGAATCTGCTGAAGCACGATCCACTGTCGGGTCATGTCGAAAACGCTGACTATGATGCGGCCATAAAGGTATTCGAACGGTTCTGGGATATTCTGATAGAAACTGAATCGAAGCAGTTTGCTTAATACCCACCCTCACCCGCCGGCCGCAGCCCCGACGCCCAGCAGGAGACCTGGCTGGTCTTTTACTACGGGCGGTCGAGCAGCATGTCGTTACGGCGCACATGGATCGGGTCGGCTGTTGAAAGAAGAGCAGACTATCCTCGCGGCCCGGCACGCCTCTGGTGCGCAGGCTGTCCGCCTTCTTGGAGCGTCGCGGACATCGCCCTACTATGGGTCCGGATTTATGGTGACACGCCCTGGCGAGGACTAAAGCCCGCAAATGACGTTGTTAATCACTATCGCAGTTCTTGTCTGTTTGCCTGTAATCAGCGTCCTCTATTGGCGCGCAAAGAATCGTGCGTTTCGATCTGAGGTGATCATCGAAAACCTGCGCCTGTCGCGCGAGATGGTTGAGGACTATAGGAGGAACTACCCCGACGACTCCATGAGCAAGAATGTCAGCGTAGCGGAAGAAGCGGCCTATATGACGACGCACAGTCCGCTTCGTAAGAAAGTCATGACGAAAGCATGGGACAACGTGAAGAAGATGACGAAATACCACGTTCAAGAGTGCAGGATGGGCAAAGCTGTCGGCGGTTGGATGGAGGTCTATGCTAACAGTGATTTAGAGGCAGCAGAGAAAATTGTCGGTCCCAACCTAAGGCGTGCTGGCAAGCTAGGAGAGCTTCGCGCTCGTGTGCGCGCAGCCAGCAATCCGAAGAATGAAACCGACTTCTATGCAGATAACTGACATCGCTGCTGCAACGATGGGGTCTGCAGCAGACGCGCGTTAGGATCGCAGCATGAAATTCATCGAGCCTCGCCCCTTCGCCGACGCGCAAGCTGGTCGAGCTGGCCAACGGCCGCCAGCGGAATACAAGGCGGGCCCTGATCGCGCCATTGCCAAGGACTGCTGTGGCTACACGAAAGCGGCACCTACGTGAAGTTTACCGAAGTGGCGCGGCGCTGTTCGCCTGATGAGATGACCAATTCAGCAAGCCGCTCCTTCGAACGGATCACCACCGCCGATCTTCGGCGACTCTCGATGTTGGCTCTCGCTGACTTCGATAGTCTTTTTCACCGATATGAGCGATGGCGCCCTTACCAAGGCAGGTTGATCTTGATTTGCCTATGCCAAGGTGCGGCCCTGCATTACGTCAGGTCTCGGAAAGGCGTCACTTCTGATCGTCAAGGTGGCATCAATGATTTCGACGTCTGGGGCTTCTTCCGTCACCGCACAAACGATCGTCCATTCCCGCCTCGGCGGCATGGGCGCCAGGATTTCGGGCCATCCAAGTTTGGTCGCAACCCGAATGAGGAGGCGCGCTTCAGTGGCCGCCGGGTCGATGTTCTCGGCAGGTCGATTGAGAAGCAGCGTTCCGAAACTACAATTGAAGCCGTCCAGCGTTATCTGCGGAGGCCCCCGACACAGAGCGCCCGGCGTTTGGCCGAGCGCCCCGTCGTGGTACTGTGGCCCAGCGCGTGGCGTGGCCGGGTGATCTGGAAGGGGGCGGCATGAGATTCTGCGCTCGCTGCGACAACACCCGATTG
>Ga0137395_10000185_pt1 | contig 22781 bp, 35 predicted proteins | sample czobulk216metaG_FD_108283 | JGI IMG/M metagenome (GOLD analysis project Ga0137395, IMG submission 108283) | Vadose zone soil microbial communities from Angelo Coast Range Reserve, California, USA - czobulk2.16 metaG | ecosystem: Environmental > Terrestrial > Soil > Vadose zone | place: USA...
CGGAGACGGACATTCGTCCTGCCACCGCGCTGCCGCTGGTCAACATCACGCTGGGCAGCAAGGTGCACACCATCGAGCTCAAGCCGGGGCGCGGCGGCCAGGTGGTGCGCTCGGCCGGCATGTCGGCGCAACTGCTCGCGCGCGAGGGCGATTACGCCCAGATCCGGATGCCGTCCGGCGAGGTGCGGCGGATTGCCGGGCGGTGCAACGCCAACATCGGCCAGATCGGCAACGTCGAGCACGAGAATGAGAACGGCGGCAAAGCCGGCAAGAGCCGCTGGCGGGGCAAGCGCCCCTCGGTGCGCGGCATGGCGATGAACCCCTTCGACCATCCACACGGTGGTGGCGAGGGACGGTCCGGTGCCGGCGGCCATCCCCAGACGCCCTGGGGCAAGCCAACGCTCGGTTACCGGACGCGGCGCAACAAGAAGACCACCAACATGATCGTCCGACGCAGACCACCAAAGCGGAAGAGTAAGGGCTAACACATGTCACGTTCAACCAAGAAAGGACCGTTCGTTCATCCGTCACTGATGAAGAAAGTGGTGGCGATGAACCAGCAAAAAGAGAAGAAAGTGATCAAGACCTGGTCGCGGGACTCGAGCGTCTTTCCCGAGATGGTGGGACACACGCTCGCGATCCACGACGGCAAGAAGCACGTGCCGATCTTCATCACCGAGAACATGGTCGGGCACCTGCTCGGCGAGTTCGCGCCGACGCGGCGCTTCCGCGCCCACGGGCATCACACGGAAAAGACGACCGCTCTCAAGTAATCATGGAAGTACAAGCAAAGGCCAAATGGGTAAGGACGTCGCCTCGCAAGGTGCGGCTGGTCGCGCGCACGCTGCGCAACCTGCCCGTGTCCGAGGCGCTGGTCGCCTGCTCGTTCATGCCCAAGTCGGCGGCGCGTGACGTTGCCAAGGTGATCCGCTCGGCACAGGCGAACGCCGAGAACAACTTCAACCTGGTCCGCGACGACCTGGTGATCAAGGACATTCGGGTCGAGCCGGGTCCGATGTTGAAGCGCGGCCAGCCGCGCGCCATGGGCCGTCTCTTTAGCATCTTCAAGCGCACCAGCCACATCACGGCCATCGTCGAAGACCGGCCGGGCGCGGTTCGGCGGCGCACCGCCGCCCTGCCGCGGGCCCCACAGCCGGCCGCCCGCCCCACCCCGACCACCAACGCGGCCGCCGCCGCCCGGGCCGCCGTGGCGAGCCAACCGGCGACGACCGAATCGGACGAGCCCCAGGCACCGGCCAAACCAAAGCGCGGCAAGGCCGAGCCCAAGGCGCAGGCGTCAAGCGCGCCCGAAGCGGGTAAGAAGACTGAGGCCAAAAAGGCCGACAAGAGCCCGCAGGCAAGGGCGACAAACACCAGAGCCGAAGGCAAGAGCAAAGAGCAGGACAAAAACTTAAAACAGGACAAGAAGGGCAAATAGTTGGGACACAAAGTTCACCCGAACGGCTTCCGGCTGGGCGTCTACCGTAACTGGGAGGCGAAGTGGTTTGCTCCCGACAAGGAGTACAAGCCACTGTTGCTCGAGGACGTCCGTCTCCGCCGGATGCTGATGGCCCGCCTCAAGAACGCCGGCATTGCCCGCATCGAGACCGAGCGCTCGTCGTCGGCGCTGACGATCACGCTGCACACCGCCAAGCCCGGCATCGTCATCGGCAAGGGCGGGACCAGCGTCGATCAGCTCCGTGACGAGCTGGAGAAGACCACCGGCAAACGGGTCCGGGTGACGATCCAGGAGATCAAGAAGCCGGAACTCAGCGCCCAGTTGGTGGCGGAGAACGTCGCCGCCCAGCTCGAGAAGCGCATCGCCTTCCGGCGTGCCATCAAGCAGTCGCTGATGAAGACGATGCGCGCCGGCGCGCAGGGCGTGAAGATCCGGGTCCGCGGCCGTCTCGGTGGCTCGGAGATGGCCCGCGTGGAATGGAACCGCGAGGGTCGCGTGCCACTTCACACATTGAAGGCGGACATCGACTTCGGCCAGACCGAAGCCAAGACGACGTTCGGACGGATTGGCGTTTCGGCCTGGGTCTACACCGGCAACTTCCCGACCGAGGCTCCCCCGAAGCCGGCGGCCGCCGTCGAGGAGCCGATCGATGCCGGCATCCCGGTGGGCGACGTCCCGTCGCCGCTCGCCGAGCTCGTCCAGGCGGTCGTGGCGCCGGCACCGGTTGCCGTCGAGACCGTCGCCACGCCGGTGCCGGTCGCGACCGCCGAGGCACCGGCGGCCAAGCCGAAGCGGGCCACCCGCACGACGAAGGCGACCAGCGCCGCCGATGGCGGCGAGGCGCCCGCGCCCAAGCGGGCCACCCGTGCCCGTGCGACGACCACCGACAAGCCAGCCGCACCCAAGACCCCGCGCGCCCCCCGCGCGACGAAGAAAAAGGAATAACAGATGTTGCTCCCAGCCCGCGTCAAATACCGCAAGCTCCATCGGGGCCGCCGGACCGGCGTCGCCACCCAGGGCGCCGACCTGGCGTTCGGCGAGTTCGGCCTGCAGGCCTCCGAAGCGGCCTGGATGACGAACCGCCAGATCGAGGCGGCCCGGCGCGTGATGACGCGTTTCGTCCGTCGCGGTGGCAAGGTCTTCATTCGTGTCTTCCCCGACAAGTCGGTCACCAAGAAGCCGGCGGAGACCCGCATGGGCAGCGGCAAGGGGGCGCCGGAAGGCTGGGTGGTCGTCATCAAGCCGGGGCGCGTCCTCTTCGAAATGGGCGGGGTCACGCCAGAGATGGCCAAGCGCGCCTTCCAGCTGGCCGCCTACAAGCTGCCGATGAAGACCCGAACGCTTGGTATCAAGTCGGGCGTGAAAGCCGCCGCCGACGTCAAGATCAAGGGCCCGGCCGAGTTGAAGCCGGGCGAAGTCGCGGAAGGTGGGGTTCCTGGCGCGATCGCCGCGCCTGCGGCCGCCGCCGGAGCCGCGGCGAAGGGCCCGAAGGCCGCCCCCGGCGCCGCGCCGTCGATCAAGGCCGCCCCCGGCGCGGCGCCGAAAGCTGCGCCCGGCGCTGCCCCGAAGGCGGCCGCCGCGGCACCGGCAAAGCCGGCCAAGGGTGGTGGCAAGAAATGAAGATGAAAGATCTCCAGGGCCTGTCGATGCTCGACCTGCAGAAGAAGCTCAAGGACTCGCGCCAGGAGCTCTTCAACCTGCGCTTCCAGATGGCGACCGGTCAGCTGCAGAACCATCGGCAGATCCGGCACGTGCGTGAGGACCTGGCGCAGATCCTGACGACGATCCATTTGACCGAGCGCAATCCCGAGCCCGTAGCCGCGCCTGCGGAGACTGCGGCGACCAAGCCACGACGCCGCGCCAAGGCTGAGGAGCAGGCTTGACGGACGAGCAGGAAGCGTTGGACCGCGCTATGCGCAAGACCCGGACCGGCACCGTCATCAGCGACAAGATGGATAAGACGGTGATCGTCCGCGTGCGGACCCTTAAAGAACACGCCAAGTACAAGAAGCACATTCGGCAATCGACCAAGTTCAAGGCGCACGACGAGCAGAACCAGTGCAAGGTCGGCGACCAGGTAAAGATCATGGAGACCCGGCCGCTGTCGCACGACAAGCGCTGGCGGGTCGTCGCCATCGTGGAGAAGGCGAAATAGCCGTCGTCATGGTGCAGCAAGAGTCGCGGTTGAAGGTGGCGGATAATACGGGAGCGCGTGAGATCCTGTTGATCCGGGTCATGGGTGGCCATTACCGCAAGTACGCGGCCATTGGTGACGTCATCACCGCCGCCGTCACGGTCGCGACGCCCGGTGGGCAAGTTAAGAAATCCGAAGTCGTCAAAGCCGTCGTCGTTCGCACGTCACGCGAGTTCCGCCGCACGGATGGCTCGACGATCCGGTTCGACGAGAACGCGGCCGTCATCCTCGGCCCGCAGAACAACCCGCGCGGCACCCGCATCTTCGGGCCGGTGGCGCGCGAGCTTCGCGACAAGAACTTCATGAAGATCGTTTCCCTGGCACCGGAGGTGCTCTAGAAATGTCTCGACTTCACCTCGACATCCATCGCGACGACACCGTGCAGGTCATGTCCGGGAAGGACCGTGGCAAGCGTGGCGTCGTCGTTCGCACCGTGCCCGCCTCGGGCAAGATCGTGGTCAAGGGCGTCAACGTGCTGAAGCGTCACCGGAAGGCGAACCAGGAGAAGGGTGGCACCAAGGTGATCCAGGGCGGCATCGTCGACTTCGAGTCGCCGCTCGACTACTCGAACGTGATGCTCGTCTGCAACAAGTGCGACAAGCCGACCCGCATCCGCAAGACCGTGCTGCCGAATGGCAAGAAGGCGATCGTCTGCGTGAACTGCGGCGAAATCTACGAGCGCGTGAGGGACAAGGTATGAACGTCGCCGCCAAGTCGAAAGGCGTGAAGCCCGCCGCCCCGAGCCCGAAGGGTCCGAGTGTCGTCGCCAGCCCGGCGGGAACGGAGCTACGGCTGAAGAAGCGCTACCAGGACAAAATTCTCCCGGCGCTGATCCAGCGTTTCGCCTATACCAACGCGCTGCAGGTGCCGCGCCTCGAGAAGGTGGTGGCGAATATCGGGATCGGCGAGTCGATTTCGAACCCCAAGGCGTTGGACGCGGCCACCGCCGATCTGAAGAAGATCACCGGCCAGCAGCCGGTGGTGTTGAAATCGCGCAAGGCGATCGCGAACTTCAAGCTGCGCGCCGGCCTGCCCATTGGCATCAAGGTGACGATGCGCGGCGCCCGCATGTACCAGTTCGTCGACAAGCTGATCTCGGTCGGGCTGCCACGAATTCGAGACTTCCGCGGCATCTCGCCGACCGGCTTCGACGGCCACGGCAACTACACGCTTGGACTGCGCGAGCAGCTGGTCTTTCCAGAGATCGAGTACGACAAGATCGACAAATTGCGGGGCCTCGAGGTGACGTTCGTAACGACGGCTCGCACCGATGAGGAGGCGCGGGCCCTTTTGACCGAACTCGGGTTCCCGTTCAGGAAGTGAGGTTAGGACTCAGTGGCTAAGAAATCGACCGTCAACCGCGGGCTACGCCCCCACAAGCACGCCGTGTCGCAGCACAACCGCTGCAATCTCTGTGGACGCCCGCGCGCGTATATGCGGAAGTTCGGCATCTGCCGTATCTGCTTCCGTAGTCTCTCATCGCAGGGGCAAGTCCCGGGCGTGAAGAAGTCGTCATGGTGAGGAGTGACTCATGAGCACCGATAGCATCGCCGACATGCTGACCAGGATTCGCAACGCGAACACCGCCGGGCACGCGCGGGTGGCGATCCCGGCGTCCCGGGTCGGGGTGGAGATCGCGCGCGTCCTCAAAGAGGAAGGCTACATCGCCTCCTACGACGTCGCTACGGTCGAGCAAGGTCAGAAGCTCGACATCACCTTCAAGCCGAAGACGCCGCGGGGCAAATCCCTCGCCGGGCTCCGCCGCATCAGCAAGCCCGGGCTGCGGGTGTACGCCCGCAAGACCGAGATCCCGCGCGTGCTCGGCGGGCTCGGGATCGTGATCCTCTCGACCTCGCACGGCGTCATGTCCGGCCAGAAGGCAACCAGGGCGGGCCTCGGTGGCGAGGTCGTGTGTTACGTTTGGTGACCCCATGAGTAGGATTGGCAAGCTTCCGGTCAAGATTCCGAGCGGCGTCACGGTCACGGTCGTGGACCACACCGTCTCGGTCAAGAGCGGCAAGTCCGAGCTCACGCGAGTGCTGAACCCGGCGATGCGCATCACGGTCAAGGATGGCACCGTGGTTGTCGAACGTCCGAGCGAGTCGAAAGATCACCGCTCGCTGCACGGCCTGACCCGGACGCTCGTGTGGAACATGATCGAGGGCGTCAGCAAGGGCTACGAGAAGCAGCTCGAGCTGGTCGGCGTGGGCTATCGTGCCAGCCGTCAGGGTGAGGCGCTCGTGCTCAACGTCGGCTACTCGCACCCGGTCCGCTATCCGGTGCCGGAGGGCATCACGATCGACGTCCCCGAGCCGACCCGCATCAACATCAAGGGTGCGAGTAAAGAAGACGTCGGCCAGGTGGCTGCCGAAGTTCGCAAGATCCGCCCGCCCGAACCCTATAAAGGCAAGGGCATCCTCTATCGCGGAGAGCGCATCCGCCGCAAGGCGGGCAAGACCGGGAAGACCGGCGCCGGAGCGGCGAAGTAATGAACAAAGTTCCTGATCGTCGCGCCACGCGGATCCGTCGGCACAGCCGGTTGCGCGGACACCTCGAGGGCGGTCCGACCCGGCCGCGGCTGGCGGTCTTCCGTAGCCTGCACCATGTCTATGCCCAGGTGATCGATGACGCCTCGGGCCGGACGCTGGCGGCCGCCTCCAGCACCGACGCCGACCTCCGCAAGTCGCTCAAGTCGCCATCGGGCAGCGAAGGCGCGGCGGCGGTGGGCAAGTCGATCGCCGAGCGGGCCCGCAAAGCGGGCATCGAGACCGTTGTCTTCGATCGCGGCGGTTTCCCCTACCACGGTCGCGTCAAGGCGCTGGCCGAAGCCGCGCGCGGCGCCGGATTGAAGTTTTAAGTGAGTAACACTAAATGAGAAAGGCATGAGTTATCAGTACGGAAGAGGTCAGTCGGAGTTCACCGAGAAGGTCGTCCACCTGAACCGGGTCGCGAAGGTCGTCAAGGGCGGCCGTCGCTTCTCATTCAGTGCCCTCGTCGTGGTCGGCGACCAGAACGGCCGTGTTGGCGCCGGCCTGGGCAAAGCGGGCGAGGTGCCCGAGGCCATTCGCAAGGCGGTCGAGTCCGCCAAGAAGCACCTGGTCACGGTGCCCATGGTCGGGACCACCATCCCGCACGAGATTCGATTGAAAAAAGGCGCGGCCAAGGTCCTCCTCAAGCCGGCGGCGCCGGGAACCGGCATCCGCTCGGGCGGCGCGATGCGCGCCGTGGTCGAGTTGTCGGGCGTCAAGGACATGATCACCAAGTCACTCGGGACCAACAACCCGGTCAACACCGTCCGCGCGACGATTGCCGCGCTGCAGGCATTGCAGACGGCCGATTCGATCGCCCAGGCCCGAGGCAAGCCGGCCGACGAGATGGCCCGCCTCAGCCGCCGCGGGCCGAAGCCCGCGGTTGCGCCCGTCGCGGAAACCCCGGAACCTGAGACGGAGCCGGTCGCCTAAGCCATGGCGCGCTTGAAAGTGACGTACGTGCGCAGCGTGATCGGCCAGAAGCCGGACCAGGAGCGGACGGTCCAGGCGCTCGGCCTGCGCCGCCTCCACCAGTCGGTCGAGCACGAGGACAGCCCGCAACTGCGCGGCATGGTGCACAAGGTTCGGCACCTCGTCAAAGTGGAGGAAATCTCGTCATGAAGTTGCACGAGCTCCAGCCGTCGCCCGGATCCCACCATGCCCGCAAGCGCGTCGGCCGTGGTCCCGGCTCCGGCCACGGCAAGACGGCGACCCGCGGCCAGAAGGGGCAGGGCGCTCGGACCTCGGTGAACCTGCCAAAGACCTTCGAAGGTGGCCAGACACGGCTCACCATGCGGGTCCCGAAGCTGCGTGGCTTTCACAACAAATGGCGCAAGCGATTCGCGGTGCTCAACCTGACCCGCCTGAACCGCTTCGAGGACGGGACCGAGGTCCGGCCGGAGTCCCTGCTGGAGGCCGGCATCATCAAGGACGTCGGCGCGGGGATCAAAGTCCTCGGCACCGGCGATCTCCGTCGCAAGCTGACGATTCATGCCCATCGGTTCTCGGCCGAGGCGAAGCGCAAGATCGAGGCCGCCGGCGGAACGGCCGCCGTGATCGAGGTCCCGGCCCCAATCCGGCCGAAGACCAAGCGCGCGAAGAACCAACCGAAGCCGGAACGGCCCGCCGACCGGGCCGAGGCGGCAGAGGCGGTCGAGGCGACCGAGGCTCCGAAGGCAGCCGCCGCACCGGCCAAGGGCGTAAAGAAGGCCGAGGTCGAAGCCGCCGAGAAGGGCGAGAAGCCAGCGCGAGGCGAGCAACCCGAGAAACCCAGCAAAGGCCGGGCGGTCCGCGCGTCAGCCTCGGAGGATTCCCCTAAACCCGAAAAGGGTAAAAAGAAGAGCTAGGCCATGTTAGAAGCGATCGGCAACGCGCTCCGTATTCCGGAGCTGCGCCGCAAGATTTTATTCACGCTGGGACTCTTTCTCGTGTTCCGGATCCTGGCGCACATTGCCGTCCCCGGCGCTGACAAAGCCGCTCTCGACCGGCTCTTCAACAGCAATGCCTTTCTCGGCCTGCTCGATCTGTTCTCGGGCGGCGGGTTGTCCACCTTCTCCATCATCGCGATGGGGGTCAACCCCTACATCAACGCCTCGATCATCATGCAGCTGATGACGGTCGTCTCCAGCCGCATGAAAGAACTCAGCAAAGAAGGCGAGTTCGGTCGGCGGAAGATCACCCGCTGGACGCGCTGGCTGACGGTCGCGCTGGGCCTGTTGCAGGCGTGGGGGCTGACGTTGGTCTTCAGCCGCCAGGGCGTGCTCACCAACCTCAACTGGTTCGGCGTCGTCGAGATCATGGTCACGCTGACCGCCGGCACCGTGATGCTGATGTGGTTCGGCGAGCTGATCACGGAGTACGGCATCGGCAACGGCATCTCGCTGGTCATCTTCGCCGGCATCGTCGGCCGGATCCCGAACACGATCTACAACCTCCTGACCGGTGGTGGCGCTTCGCAGAATCTGGCGCCGCTGCTGCTGTTCGCCGCCCTTGCGATCGTCGTCACCGCCTTCATCATCGAGGTGCAGCAGGCGCAACGAAAGATCCCGATCCAGTCGGCGCAGCGGGTGGTGGGCCGCAAGGTCTACCAGGGCCGAAGTTCGCACCTGCCCCTCCGCGTCAACCAGGCGGGCGTCATCCCGATCATCTTCGCGATCTCGATCATGTTCTTCCCGGTGATCATCGGGAACTTCCTTGCGACCGCCGCCTCGCCCTGGGGCGATATCTCGCGGGCGTTGCGAACCTATTGGGTGCCGGCCGGTCCGAATGTACCCACCGACATTCTGTACAACTTCGTGTACTTCATCCTGATCTTTGGCTTTACCTACTTCTACACTGCGGTCACCTTCGACCCGGTCGACACCGCGGACTATTTGAAGAAGCACGCGGCCTTCATCCCGGGCATCCGGCCCGGCGTGGCGACGGCGCAGTATCTCGATCGCACCATGACCCGGATCACGTTCGCCGGCGCGCTCTTCCTGGGTGGGGTGACGGTCTTGATTCCTTTACTCGCGACGGCGCTCACCCGAATACCGACGCAGAACATGTACCTTGGCGGGACCGCGATCCTGATCGTCGTTGGTGTCGCGCTCGACACCATGAAACAGATCGAAACCCAGCTGATCATGCGTCAGTACAAGGGGTTCATCAAGTAGCGACTGCAAGTCGCATCCCTTACCCATGAACCTGATTCTTTTTGGCGCGCCTGGCGCCGGCAAAGGGACGCAAACGGGGTCCCTGATCGAGACCTATCACATTCCAGCGATCGCGACCGGCGATATGCTCCGCGCTCAGCGGCGCGCAGGGACACCGCTCGGTGACCAGGTCAAGGGCTACATGGATCGCGGAGAGCTGGTGCCCGATGACCTGATGATCAAGATCATCCATGAGCGGCTGCAAAAGCCGGATGCCAAGCATGGATTCATCCTCGACGGTTTTCCGCGCACGGTCGCCCAGGCCGAGGCGCTCGATGGCACGCTCGATCAGGTTGGGCGCCGGGTCGACGCGGTGATCTATTTGCGCGTAAGCCGCCAGGTGTTGATCGATCGTCTGTCGCACCGATACAGCTGCCGCAGCTGCGACGCGGTCTACAACTTCTCGCCCCAGCAAGTGTTGGCCGTGCCGCGGTGCACCGTCGACGGCGGCGAGCTCTACCAGCGACCGGACGACAAGCCCGAGATCGTGGCACATCGCATCGACGTTTTTCTCAAGCACACCGCGCCGCTGATCGATTACTACACCAAGCAACACAAGCTCGAGAACATCGATGGCCAGATGAGCGTCGACGAGGTGCGAGCCGATATCACCAAGCGGCTGAGCGCATTGCGGAAGGGCGCCGGGTCCCGATGATTATTTACAAATCGCAGGACGAGATCGAGTTGATGCGCGAGGCCGGGGGGATTCTCGCCGAAACCCTCAGCCATCTGCAGTCCCTGGCCAAGCCTGGCGTCACCCTGCTCGAGCTCGACCGCGAAGCCGATAAATTCATCCGCGCTCGCGACTGCATCCCCGGGTTCGTCGGCTACGACGGTTATAAGAACGCCATCTGCACCTCGGTGAACGACCAGGTGGTCCACGGCATCCCGACCAACCGCAAACTGCGCGAAGGCGATTTACTCAGCCTGGACGCGGGGCTGATCCACCGGGGCTTCTGGGCCGATGCCGGTCTCAGCGTCGGCATCGGCAAGGTGTCCGCGGAGGCGCAGCGGCTGATGGACGTGACCCGCGGGTCGCTCGCGGTCGGCATCGAGCAGGCCCAGGTGGGCAATCGTATCGGCGATATCAGCGCCGCCGTCCAGCGCTACGTCGAGGCGGCCGGCTTCTCCGTGGTGCGGCAGTTCGTCGGGCACGGAATCGGCCGGGACATGCACGAGGACCCCCAGGTCCCCAACTTCGGCATCGCCGGCCGGGGACCCATGCTCAACCCCGGGATGGTGCTGGCGATCGAGCCGATGGTCAACGCCGGCAGCCCCGAGGTCGCGCTCCTTGGCGACGGCTGGACCGTCGTGACGGCCGATCACTCGCTGTCGGCCTACTTTGAACACTCCGTGGCCATCACCGCTGAGGGGCCCGAGATCCTGACGGTCTCGAAGAAGGCCCTTCCGGCGCGCTCATGATTGGGATCGTGAGTCCTGTGGTATGCTATTCGTTCGTGCGCCGGAAATCCGGCGATCTTGCCATGGGCATTTGCCGGTGGTGAGTATTGTCGTCGGACGAGTGGTAGAGCCGATGCCCAACGCGCTCTACCGTGTCGAGCTCGACACCGGCCACAGGATCGTGGCACACGTGGCGCCGGCCGCGCGGCTTCGGTTTCTCCGGGTGATCCCGGGTGACCGCGTCCGCGTCGAGGTGTCACCGCTCGATCCGGGGCGCGGTCGAATCACGAAAAAAGAACAGTGAGTCCCGTAAGTCAATAGAGAGAGTGAGCACCAATGAAAGTACGTGCGTCGGTCAAGAAAATATGTTCGAAGTGCAAGGTCATCAAGCGCGGCGGCGCGGTGCGGGTCATCTGCGTGACGCCGAAGCACAACCAGAGGCAGGGCTAGGAGGGTAAATGGCGCGTATCGCCGGCGTTGACATTCCTCGTGAGAAGCGTGTGGAAATCGCGCTGACGTACATCTTTGGCGTCGGCCCCCACACCGCCCGGCGTGTGCTGACCATTGCCAACATCGACCCGAGCCTGCGCGTCAAGAATCTCAATGACGAGCAGGTCGGTCGCCTGAGAGACGTCATTGACAAAGAGGCGAAAGTCGAAGGCGAGCTGCGCCGCGAGATCGCCTTGAACATCAAGCGTCTGATCGAGATCGGGACCTATCGGGGTCTCCGCCACCGCCGTGGCCTTCCGGTTCGCGGCCAGCGGACGCGGACGAACGCGCGCACGCGTCGCGGCCCACGCAAGACCGTTGGCGTGCGCAAGAAGGTCGAGGCAAAGAAGTAAGTCATGCCAAAGAAGAAAGTCGTTCGCACCCGGCGCAGAGAAAAGAAGCACGTCATCGTGGGCCAGGCGCACATCCAGTCCACGTTCAACAACACGGTCGTCTCACTGACGGACGCCCAGGGCAACGTGCTCGCGTGGGGCAGCGCCGGGAGCCAGGGCTTCAAGGGCTCGCGCAAGAGCACGCCCTTCGCGGCCCAGGTCACCGCGGAAGCGACCGCGAAGCGCGCCATGGAGCACGGCCTCAAGCAGATCGAGATCTTCGTCAAGGGTCCCGGCGCCGGCCGCGAGGCGGCGATCCGCTCGTTGCAGGCAGCTGGGCTCGAAGTCACGGCGATCACGGACGTCACCCCGATCCCGCACAACGGCTGCCGGCCACCGAAGAGGCGCCGCGTGTAATGGGTAAGTATCAGGGCGCCGTCTGCCGTCACTGCCGCCGCGAAGGCGTGAAGCTCTTTCTGAAAGGCGAGAAGTGCTACACCAAGTGCACGCTCGACCGGCGCGCTATGCCGCCGGGCATGCACACCCAGGTGCGCCGCCGCAAGGTCTCCGACTATGGCATCCAGCTGCGCGCCAAGCAGCGGGCCCGCCGGATTTACTTCTTGCTCGAGAGTCAGTTTCGAATCTATTTCGATCGCGCCGCGAACATGACCGGCGTCACCGGCCTGAACCTATTGCGTCTGTTGGAGACTCGGCTCGACAACGTCGTCTACCGCGTCGGCTTCGCCGCCTCTCGCCGCGATGCGCGTCAGATCGTCTCCCACCGGCACATCACCGTCAACGGCCAGATCGTCAACATCCCCTCCTACTCCGTTCGAGTGGGAGACATCGTCGCCGTGAATCAGTCAAGTAAGGAAGTCGAACGGATCAAGACCGCGCTCGACGTCGGCGAGCAGCGGCCGGTTGTGCCGTGGCTCAGCCTTGACAAAGACAACATGACCGCGAAATGCACCGCGCAACCTGGACGCGACGACATGGATCAGACCATCCAGGAGCAACTGATCGTCGAGTTTTATTCGCGCTAATTTCATACCAAGGAGCACCATGATCGATACCGCCCAACCCCAAGTCAAGAGCATCGAGAACTCGACCAGCTATGGCAAGTTCGAGATCGAGCCGCTCGAGCCCGGCTTCGGTACCACCCTTGGCAACGCGTTGCGCCGGGTGCTGCTGAGCACGTTGAAAGGCGCCGCCGTGACGTCCGTCTCGATCGAAGGCGTCGCGCACGAGTTCTCATCGATTCCGTACGTCAAGGAAGACGTGACCGAGATCATTCTCAATCTCAAGGGCCTGAATTTGATCTCCTACTCTGACGACCCGGTGCGACTCACGTTGGACGTCACCGGGCCCAAGGAAGTCAGGGCGTCGGATATCCAGGCGCCCAGCGACGTCGAGATCGTCAATCCGGAGCTCTATATCTGCACGCTGGACTCGAACAAGGGCCGGCTCCGCATGGAGCTGACCGTCGAGCGCGGCAAGGGCTATGTGCCGGCCGAGCGCAACAAGAAGGAGGGCCAGCCGATTGGTGTCATTCCGATCGACGCGATTTTCAGTCCTGTGGTCAAGGCGAACTTCCTGATCGAGAAGACCCGCGTTGGCCAGGAGACCGACTGGGACAAGCTGATCCTCGAAGTCTGGACCGACGGCACCATCCAGCCGGATCAGGCGATCAGCGAGGCCGCCAAGCAATTCACGAGCCATCTCAGCCTGTTCACGCGGTTCACGGAGCGCATCAAGGATGCCGACGTGCCGCTGCAGAAGGGCAATGATTTATCTTCTCGGCTCGCGGATGTGCCAATCGAAGACCTGGACCTCTCGGTCCGCGCGCTGAACTGCCTCAAGGCCAACGAAATCACGAAAGTGGGCCAGCTGGTTGCGCTTCGAGAGGAAGATCTCCTGAGCCTTCGCAACTTCGGTCGCAAGTCGCTGGACGAGATCAAAGAGAAGTTGGTGCAGCGAGGCTTTCTGACGCCGGACGAGCTGACCAAGGTCCTGGTCTAGGAGCGGCACAGACGGTCTCATGCGGCATCAGAAGGCGGGGCGCAAGTTCGCAAGAAGTACGGCTCATCGCAAGGCGATGAGCCGCAATCTTGTCACGTCTTTGCTCGACCATGGCCGCATCCAAACGACCGAGGCCAAAGGCAAAGAGCTGCGCCGCTGGGTCGAGAAAGTGATCACGACCGCGAAGACGGACAATGTGGCGGCGCGACGTGCCGTGGACGCGGTCGTCGAAGACCGCGAGGTCACCGAGCGCCTGTTCACCAAGCTCATGCCCCGAATGAAAGACCGCCCCGGTGGCTACACGCGTGTACTCAAAATCGGACCGCGGCTCGGCGACGGCGCGGACATGGTCCTGGTCGAGCTCGTCGACCGATGAACGTCAAACTCATCGTCGAATACGAAGGCACCCGCTACCACGGCTGGCAGGCTCAAGCCGGCACGCCGACGATCGAGTCCGGGCTTCGCGCCGCAATTGCGAGTCTGACCGGCGAGTCGCCGGTGCTCACGGCGGCGGGTCGAACTGACGCGGGCGTGCACGCGCTGGGCCAGGTCGTCAATTTCAAGCTCGAGAAGTCGTTCCCGGTCGAGCAATTGCCGGGTGCACTCAACGCGCGGCTCGCGAGCGATATCTCTGTTCGGCATGCCGAGCTGGTAGATGACTCGTTCAATGCGCGCTACTCGGCGCGGGTCCGGCATTACGCGTACCGGATTCGCCAGGACCTGCCGCGAGGCGCCTACCAGCGCCAATACGCCTGGGGCGTGCGCGAGAGCCTCGATCTTGCCGCGATGCAGGCGGCCGGCGAGCGTCTGGTCGGCCAGCATGACTTTCGCGCCTTCGGCCGCAGCCCGCGGCCCGGCGGCCACACGGTGCGGCGAGTGCACGAGATAGAAATTAACGCTGCCGGCAACTGGGTAACGATCCTGGTCGCCGCGGACGCCTTTCTCTATGGCATGGTGCGCCGGATCGCCGGTGCGCTGGTCGACGTAGGTCGCAAGCGCCGGAGTCTTGCTTGGATCGACGAGTTGCTCAATGGCTCGTCGCTCGGCTTGCGGCTCGCACCGCCCCAGGGCTTGGTCCAGGTGAGGGTCGAATACTAAATGCCACAACCTGGAAAGACCTACAGCGCGAAACCGTCTGAAATTACCGCTAGCTGGTACATCGTCGACGCCAGTGGCCAGACGCTCGGCCGCCTGGCCGCGAACGTCGCGAAAGTCTTACGCGGCAAGCACAAGCCAACGTACACGCCGCATTTGAATACCGGCGATCACGTCATCGTCGTCAACGTCAAGGGCATTCGAGTTACTGGCAAGAAAGTTACAGACAAGATCTACACGTCGTATACCGGCTACCCGGGCGGATTGCGTAAACGCGCTTACGGTGACATGGTTGTCAAGCATCCGACGCATCCATTTCGTCACGCGGTGGGAGGCATGCTGCAGCACGGGACGCTGGGAAAGGCGCAGCTGAGCCGGCTCAAGGTCTACGTCGGCGACGCGCATCCACATAAGGCTCAGCAGCCGGTCGCGATAAAATTCTCGGCTCGAGGGGAGATTGAAGTCATTGGCCGATAGCGGCACGTATTACTACGGCACCGGACGTCGCAAAAACGCAGTCGCGCGCGTCAGGCTCTACCCTGGCGAAGGCACGATCATGGTCAACAACAAGCCGCCGCTGCAGTACTTCGGTCGGCGGATGCTCGAGATGGTCGTCGTCGAGCCCTTGCGGCTGACCGAGAGCGCGAAGCGCTTCAACGTGAGCGCCATGGTCGACGGCGGAGGTATGTCCGGCCAGGCCGGTGCGGTCCAGCACGGCATCGCCCGTGCGCTAATCGTCGCGGATCTTGCAATGCGCCCCGTGCTCAAGAAGCACGGGTTGCTGACCCGAGACCCGCGCATGAAAGAGCGCAAGAAGCCCGGCCTCAAGCGCGCCCGGAAAGCCCCGCAGTACACCAAGCGCTAGCCGAGCCGTCCGGCGGCGGGCCATAGTCCTTCCTAGCCCTGCGTCTAGCGCCCTGAACTAGCGCCGCGTGCCCGTTCCGGTCATGCCCGGCAGCTGCGGGAACGAACGTGTACGCGACCCACTGGGCGAGAATTAGTGCAACATGTGCGGCCGGATCGGTTCCTCGATGCCCCGGGCGGAGTTGCTCGAAGCGTACCACTGGCTCCGCGATGCGCCGGAGGATGACCCGCGCTATAACATCGCGCCTACCGACCCGGTAATCGCCGTTGGTCCTGATCGGGCCCAGGCCGTGCGCTGGGGTATCGAGGGGGCCAAGGCTGGCCTGTTCAACCTTCGGGCTGAAACGGCGCTCGCCAAGCCCTACTACCAACGCCTGCTGCTCACGCAGCGGGTGCTCGTGCCGGCCAGCCATTTCTACGAGTGGCGAAAAATCGGCGAGCGGCGGCTCCCGGTGGCCGTCTCACGCGCTGACGGTGGGTTCCTGCACCTCGCCGGCGTGCTCGCGCGATGGGAAGGTCAGCCGGCTGCCACCATCCTGACCACGACGCCGAACGCCGACATCGCCGACCTTCACAACCGGATGCCGGTGGTGCTGAACGATGACGACGCCGCGACCTGGGTCCTGGAGGATTTGTCGCTCGAGCAGTTGGCCGGCTTCCTCCAGCCGTGTCCTGCCGGCTGGCTGCGGCTGGCCCCGGCCTCGTTGCGGTTGAACGATGTCCACAACCAGGGTGCGGAGCTCCTCGACCCGCAGGCCCTGCCGGCGAACTATCAGATGGAGCTCATTCCACCGGCCTGACACTCGGCTAGGTAGGTGGGGCTCCTCGCCTCCGGGACATCCACCAGACGACGGCGGCGACGATGATGACCAGCACGACCACGCCGGCGATGATCTTGTTCGTCGTGATGGCGGTCGTGATCAGGGGGACGATGAGGGCGAACGCCGTATTCATCATATCCACGCTGCTCAGTCTACGGTTCGGTGTTCGTGGGCGCCAGCGCCGCCCGGATCCGTTGCGACGCATCGATCGCGTCGGCCACCGAGCACGATCGTTCGGCGGCGAGGTACTCGGGACCGCGAAGAGTGGAATCAGCCCACCAGGGCACGAGCCAGGCATGAAAGTGGGCCACCCGGCCCATCGTCGAAAGGAGATAAACGCGCTCGGCGCCGGTGCCTCGACGGATGGCGGGATACAGACGGCCGAGAAAGGGTCCGAAGGAAGCCCGATCGTCCGCAGGCATGTCCTCGAGGTCGAGAAAGTGTTGGCGCGACTCGAGAATCAGGGTTCCGGCGCCGGCGATGTCGGCTGGGGCGTGGCAGACGAGCCACGACTTCTCCTCCCACAGGTAGCCGCCGGGCGGGGGCGCGATCTCAGCCCGGTGCTTGCGGCAGATAAAGCAGTCGACGGTGGGCATGCTAACCCCGTTGCTACGGGCTTAGAGGATACTAGTCGCCGAAGTGGACGTGATCCTGCGCGACATCCTGGTGTTCCTCCAGAGCGGGAACATCTGGCGCCATGTCCTCGATCTGATCGACGTCAGCCTGGTGGCCTTTTTCCTGTACCGGCTGTTTCTGCTCGTCCGGGGCACCCAGGCCGTCCAGCTGATGTTCGGGGTCCTTCTGCTCGCCCTGATCGGCTTGCTGGCGAACCTGCTGGACCTTCGGCTGCTGTCCTGGATCTTCCGCAACGCAGCACCTGCCATCCTGGTCGGCATCATCGTGCTCTTCCAGCCCGAGATCCGGCGCGCGCTGGACCAGTTCGGCCGCATCGGCTTCATCGGGCGGCCGCTGTCGCACTACAACCTGCAAATTTTCAACCGCATGATCGACGAGGTGATCCGGGCCACCACCAAGCTGACGCAGCGTTTCACAGGCGCGCTGATCGTCTTCGAAAAAGAAACGGGACTGGAAAATTATGCTAACAGCGGCATCCGGATCAACGGCGAGTTGACCGCGGAGTTCCTCGAAGCGATTTTCTTTCCGAACTCACCGCTGCACGACGGCGCCGTGATCGTCCGAGGAAACCAGATCCTCGCCGCCGGCTGCGTGCTGCCACTGGCCGAGGAGGGGACCGTCCGTGAGCGGATGGGGACCCGCCACCGCGCCGGGCTCGGCCTCTCGATGCAGACAGACGCCGTCGTCTTGATTCTCAGCGAGGAGCTCGGCCAGATCGCGGTCGCTCACGAGGGCAAGCTCTTACGTAATCTTGATCCAGATCGGCTTCGCCAGGTCCTGACCTCACTACTTCAACCTCGCACCGAGCTTCACCGGCCGCCGCTGCCCGTCTGGCGGCGTCCGCCGGGCGCTTCGGTAAGATAGCGTTTTTGCTGGCGAACCTTCGGCTCAAGCTGCTGGCGATCGCGTTTGCTGTCGCGCTCTGGAGCGTCGTCGCCTACGCCCAAAACCCAACCCAACAACGAAGTGTGCAGCTGCCAGTCCGGGCATCGGGGCTGCCTGCGAGCCTCGTCGTCGTCGGCAAAGTGCCAACGGTGCCGGTGACGGTGATCGGGACCGCGGACAATCTCGCACACTTCGTCCCCGCCTCGCTACACGTCACCGGGAATTTCTCCAACGTCAAGGTCGGCACCAACAAGGTGCCGGTTGACGTCCAGAACGCCGATCCGAGCGTCACCATCGTCGCGTCCAGCTCGGTCACGGTGAACGTCGATGATCGTGGCAGCTCGACCCAAACGGTCTCGATCGAGCGGGTGAACAATCTACCTTCCGGATTCCATGAGCAAACCACCGCGACCACGATCACACCGGCGACCGTGCTCGTCGACGGCCCGAAAAGCCAGCTGAGCGGCATCCAGGCGGTGGTCATCGTCGACCTCGCCACGGTGACGGCGCCCGGCTCCACCCAGCCGGTGACCGTCGTGGTCTGGAACGCGAGCAGGAAGATCGTCCCTCAAATGACGGTGACGCCGCCCCAGGTCAGCGTCAAGATGGTGATCCAGGCGGACGCGGTCACGCTTAACAAGGGGGTGGGCTTTACCCTCACCGGCCAGCCGGCCGCTGGCTACCGGATGACGAACGTCCAGGTCGCGCCACTCGACGTCCAGGCGACCGGCCTCCAGACCACGCTGAGCCTCCTTGTGCTTCTGGCGACCGACCCTGTCGACATTACCGGCGCCAAGGCCGACGTCATCCGCACCGTCACCATCCGTCCGCCGGACGGGGTGACCGTCAATCAAAAGACCGCCACCGTCCACGTGTTCATCTCACCCATCCCCGGGGTATCGCCCCCGCCCTAGAAAGCCGTAACCTTGCGCCGGCCCACGCGTTTCACCAAAACTACGAACTAACTTCGTTCGTTTGTTTGCGCCTAAACGGGGAACATAGGAGGCTGCAGCATGTGTGGGATCATCGGCTACCTTGGCGAGCGCTCCGCGGCTCCCATCATCATGGAGAGCCTCAAGCGGCTCGAGTACCGTGGCTATGATTCCGCGGGGGTCGCGATCTTCAACGAGGCGGACGGCCAGACCTCGGTCGTAAAGAGCGCCGCCAAAGTCGACACCCTGGTCGAGCGCCTGACGGAGGAGATGCCGCAGGGCCGGCTCGGCATCGGCCACACTCGCTGGGCCACCCACGGCCGTCCGACCGTGATCAATGCCCATCCCCATACCGACTGCCACCAGCGGATCATGGTGATCCACAACGGCATCATCGAGAACTTCGCGGAACTCCGCAAAGAGCTGCAGGCCCAGGGCCATGTGTTCATCTCCGAGACGGACACCGAGGTCGTGCCTCACCTGATCGAAGAGAACGACAAGGGCGACCTGATGGCCGCGGTCCGCCTGGCGCTGGCCCGCCTGAAGGGCGCCTACGCGATGGCGATCTTCTCACAGTCCGACCCTGACTTACTGATCGGCGCACGGCTCAACGCGCCGCTGGTCGTCGGGATCGCCGACAAGGAATGGTTCGTTGCGTCCGACATCACCGCCGTGATCCCGTACACGAAGAAGGTCCTCCTGCTCGGCGAAGGCGAGATGGTGACGATCAGCCGGCTCGGACCCGAGGTGAGCACGATCGGCGGCACCGCGGTCAAGCCAAAAATCATCGAAGTCAAATGGGATATCAGCCAGGCGCAGAAAGGCGGCTACCCGCACTTCATGGCCAAGGAGATCAACGAGGCGCCCGAGGCGGTCTCCAACGCGTTGCGCGGCCGGCTGAGCGATGAAGGCGAAGTCACGTTCGAGGAATTCGGGCTGACCGATCGCCAGTTGCTCAAGTTGCACGACATCAAGATGGTGGCGGCGGGCACGTCGTACTATGCGGCCCTCGTCGGCAAATACATCATCGAGGACCTGGCGCGCATCCCGGTCGAGGTCGAGCCTGCCTCGGAATTCCGCTATCGCCAACCGATCATCGACCAGGACACCCTGGTGATTGGCATCTCGCAGTCGGGTGAGACCGCCGACACGCTGGCCGCCATCCGCGAGGCGAGGGAGCGTAAGGCCAAAGTCGTCTCCATCACGAACGTCGTTGGCAGCTCGATGGCGCTCGAAAGCGATGGCGTGATCTACCTCCACGCGGGCCCTGAGATCGGCGTCGCGTCATCGAAGACGTTTATCGCGCACCTGACATGTCTGTACTTGCTCGGCATCCGGCTGGCCGCGGTCCGCCACCACCTGGCGCCGGAGCGGCTGCGTGAGCTGACGGCCGAGCTCAAGGCGCTCCCCAAGTCGGTCCAGCAAGTGCTCGATCGCGCCGAGGCGATCCAGGCGCTGGCTCGGAAGTATTCCGGCCATCGCAACTTCATGTACATCGGCCGGGGCATCAATTATCCGATCGCCCTCGAGGGTGCCCTGAAGCTCAAAGAAATCTCTTACTTGCACGCCGAGGGCTACGCCGCCGGCGAGCTGAAGCACGGCCCGATCGCGCTGCTCGACCAGAACTTCCCGGTCTTTGCGATCGCGACCCGGGCGGCGACGCTCGAGAAGATGGTCAGCAACATCCAGGAGGTCATCGCCCGCGATGCGCCCGTGCTGGCGCTGATTAGCGACGGTGACGAGACGCTCGCCGAGATCGAGGCCGACCGGATCGAGGTCCCGGTGGTGTCCGAGTTCCTGTCGCCCATCCCGAACGCGGTAGCGTTGCAGTTGTTTGCCTACTTCGTGGCGACCGAGCGGGGCTGTAACGTCGACCAGCCGCGCAACCTGGCGAAGAGCGTCACCGTAGAGTAAGCAGCGTGACCCCACGGGTCGGCGTGGATGTGGCGGCGATCCCGCGCATCGCCGAGGCCCAGAAGCGCTTCGGGGACCGGTTTCTACAGAAATTTCTTACCCCGCGGGAGATCGACTACTGCGGCGGGAGCGCCGAGCGCTGGGCCGGCCGCTGGGCGGCCAAGGAGGCGATCGGCAAGGCGATGCCAACCGGTGTGCCACGCCCGCACATGCGCGATGTCGAGATCCTGCCGTCAGAGGATGGTCGTCCGCACGTGCGGGTCGCGGCGTCGACCACGTTGACCGGGCGCGACATCGACGTCAGCATCGCCCACGACGGCCACTTCGCGGTCGCGGTCGCCGTCATCCCAGACCTGGAGTCAACCCCCCACCCCAACCCTCCCCCACAAGGGGGGAGGGTGTCAGTCGCCGAGCGTCCGCAAACCACGGGTAACCTCCCGGATGGCTTCAGGCTCCCGGACCGGCCGCGGGACGGGCACAAGGGGACGTTCGGCACCGTGGTCGTGCTTGCGGGTTCGCAGGGCTACACTGGCGCCGCCTACCTGACGAGCATGGGGGCGGCTCGATCAGGTGCTGGCATCGTGCGCTTGATGGTTGCCCAGTCGATTTATCCGATCCTGGCCGAGAAATGCACCGAGGTGGTCGTCGGTCCCATCCCCGAGATTTCACCTGGCGTCGTCGGACACGCGGCCCTGAGCGCCGTCCTTCGTGGCTTTACCGGCGCCGCCTCTGGGATCGTGGGACCGGGGATCGGGCGCGACATGTCGACGCGGCGCTTGATCGAGGACCTGGTTCCGAAAGTGACCGTTCCCCTCGTGCTCGATGCCGACGCCCTCAACCTCCTCTCCGAACACCGCAGCCTCCTGCCCAAGCTGTCGCCGGACATCGTCCTGACGCCGCATCCCGCGGAATTCGGTCGTCTAGCCAACATGGAAACCAGCGCCGTCCAGAAGGACCGTCGCGGCATCGCCTCACGGTTCGCCAAGACCTGGAACAAGGTGGTCGTCCTCAAGGGCGCCGGCACCGTCATCGCCGCGCCGGACGGCCGCATCACGCTGAACCCGATCGCGACGCCGGCGCTCGCCTCGGGAGGAACCGGCGACGTCCTGGCCGGCCTGATCGCTGGCTTGATGGCGCAGAAGCTGCCACCCTTCGAGGCCGCGGTCACTGGCGTGCACATTCACAGCCTTGCGGGGATGGACCTCGAGGTGTCGGTCGGGCAGGCTGGCGTGCTCGCCTCCGACCTGCTGCCGCAGATTCCGCGCGTGATGGAGCGCTTGCGCTGACCGACCAGGGCGCGACGAAGTGGGCCGACGTGGATACGTCGGCCATCGCTCACAACACCAGCCTCATCAAGCAGGTGGTGGGATCAAGAACCTCTGTCATGGCGGTCGTCAAGGCGAATGGCTACGGGCACGGCGCGGTGCCCGCGGCCCGAGCGGCGCTCGAGGGTGGTGCCTCGTGGCTGGCGGTCTCCTCGGTCATGGAGGGCCTCGAGCTGCGCAAGGCCGGAATCCTCGAGCCGATTCTGAATCTCGGATACACGCCACCGGCTGCGCTCTCCGCGGCGGTCGCGGCGAAGCTGGCCCTAACGTTGTACGACCGAGCCGGCCTCGAATTGCTGAAGACCGCCGCCACCGAGATTCCTGTTCACGTCAAGGTCGATAGCGGCATGCACCGCCTGGGCGCCGCGCCCGAAGAAGCCATTCGGCTGGCGACCGAGGTCAACAAAGATCCGCATCTGCGCCTGGACGGATTCTGGACGCACTTCGCCAATGCCGATGGCGATCTCGCCTTTACGATGCAACAGTTACAGATCTTTCTCGACGCCCGGGCGGCCCTCGTGCGCGCCGGCGTCACCGGCTTCATCAGCCATGCGGCCAACTCGGCGGCGATCCTCCGCCTGCCCGAGGCACGGCTTGACCTTGTTCGCGCCGGCCTGGTCCTCTACGGCGTTCGGCCGGTACGCGGCTGGTCCGACCTGCCGACATTAAGGCCCGCGCTCGCGTGGCAGACGA
>Ga0137395_10000186_pt1 | contig 22776 bp, 18 predicted proteins | sample czobulk216metaG_FD_108283 | JGI IMG/M metagenome (GOLD analysis project Ga0137395, IMG submission 108283) | Vadose zone soil microbial communities from Angelo Coast Range Reserve, California, USA - czobulk2.16 metaG | ecosystem: Environmental > Terrestrial > Soil > Vadose zone | place: USA...
CCGAGCTCCGCTAACCGGGCTGTGTGGCGTCCCGGTCCGCAACAAAGGTCGAGGACCCGGCTGAAGTTGTCTACCGGCAAGCGCGCTTGGATTGCCAAGATGTCCATGTCCGTGTACTCAGTCGGAAGCGGCTCGAGAAACGTGGCGAACCATTGGGCGCTGTAGACATTCGGCGTCGGGAAACCTGAGCCCTCGCCCACGGCCCGGATGTTACGTCAGTTCGTTAAGTCGGAATGGCAGCTTGGTCTCAGGCTGCCAGTGAGTCCACGTCGGAAAGCGCGGCGATGACCTCGGCGGCCAAATGATCGCCTGACGACTTGCGCATGATCGCCAGAGCTCGTTCCTCGGTCATTGCCGGGCGGTAGGGACGCTCGGAAGTCATCGCCTCGAAGACATCGGCGACGGCGACGATCCGAGCACTCAAGCCGAGCGACTCGCCCGACAGACCACGGAAATATCCTTTCCCATCCAGGCGCTCGTGATGGCAGGCGGCGATCTCGGCGACGGCGCCGAAGAGCTCGATCTGCCTCAGGATCTCGCGGCTCAGCTGCGGGTGCCGCTTGATGACCGCCCATTCCTCCGGGGCGAGCGCTGCCGGTTTGTCGAGGATGGTGTTCGGCACGCCGAGCTTGCCCAGGTCGTGGAGTAGCGCACCGATTCGTATGTCACGAAGGCGATCTCCGGTAAGCCCAAGGCGACGTGCGAGACGATCCCCGATGGCGGCGACGCGCTGCGAGTGGCGGCCGGTCCAGGGGCTCTTCGCGTCGACGATATCGGCGAAGGCCGATGCAATCCGATCGATACCAGCATCGTCGGCGAACGCGATCGCCCGGTCGCCGTCCGCCGAGAAAACGTCTTCTTTGAGCGACGGGGATCGGAGTTCATCGAGGAGCCCACCGTCGCAGAGCTCGAGAAGCAGCGCCGTGAGCTCGGGATCGTACCAACTGCCACTCCGTTCGCGGACGACCCGTCGAGCCGGTGCCGGGCCTCGGACACTGGCGAAAATATCGAGCCCGGCACAGACCGTGACGATGCGGCTCAGGAGCGGGATCGCCTCGCCGCGCAAGCCACGCGGGAGGCCGCGCCCATCCCAGTGCTCATGCAGGTCCATGATCGCCTGGGCCACCTCGTCCGAACAGCCGATCTTCCGAGCGATGTCGGCGCCGCGCTCGCAGCGTAGCTCCTCGACCGCCCGGCGCTCGCGTGTGCCGGACAGCGCCAGCGCAATAAGGCGGCGTGCCTGCAGCGGTAGTGGCTCATCCGGGAGGCTTCGAATGGACAGATATGCCATCGCGAGCACGGATCGTCCCGCCACCGATTGCCGTGCCTTGAGCTCCTGGTCGTCGATGCCGAAGATCCTCGTCACCGCGGCCGCGTTGCTCGAACAGCCGGCGTCCTTCAGCAAGGCGGTGTAGAGGACGGCGCGACGGGTCTCCGGGGGCAGGCCAATCCGGTCCGCCAGTCGCAGGGCCAGGTAAGCCGTGTGCAGCGCGTGACCGGCACGTTGCCCTTCGGTCAGGTCAAGCGCCACCGAGAGGGCGGCCAAGAGCTCTGATGTGCGAAGCCGGCCCATACCAGAGAAAACGCTGCCCGCTCAACGAAACTTCGATCTTTCCCGTCAGGCCGCGGCGGTCTCCTCGACAACCACGGGTGGCGTTCGCTCCTTGGTGTAATTCAGGATGAAGATCACCGCGATCAGCAGGGCGGTACCGATGAACTGCGCCGGGTAGAGCGGCTGGTTGAAGCCATACGGGGGCGGTGCGGAGGCGATGAATGTTGCCGCCACCGGGAAGGCCATCTCCGCGATGGTCGCCAGGGTCGCCGGCGTGCTGCGCAGCGCCCGGTAATAGAGCAGTAGCGCGAGGAACCCGGGAATGAGGGCGATCCCAAGAAACGGGAGCACGTCCGACGATTGGTAGTGCGTGAACGCCGACCCGCCAAATTGGACCAGGACGATAAAGAGAAGGACGGGGAGCGCGAGCGTAAATCGCAGAGCGGTCGTTGTCGTGAAGCTCAGTTTGCCCAGGACGAAACGGCCGAGAACGGTCCCACTCGCCCACAGCGCCGCCGCACCCAGTGCATACAGGCCAGCCTCGAGCCGGCCATGCTGCAGGTCGGAGAACGGAGCGCGGAGATTTTGGGCGAAGACCACCATATAGACGCCGACGATGGCCAGCGCCGCGGTCGGCCAGAACCAGGGACGCCGACGTTCCCCAAGGATCAGCCACGCCAGCAGGATGGCGATCACCGGCTGCGTCTGCTGGAGCACAAACGTCTCCGCGTAGTGGCCGTACGAGAACGACTGGGTAAACAGGATGGTGGCGACCGCCTGGGGACCGACGGCAATCAGAATGATCGCGATCCAACCTCGCCGATCCAACCGGCGCAGCTCCGGGATGCCACGCAGGAGGAATGCCAGCAGGAAGAGGCTGACCAGCGCATCCTCGATGACGACGATCTGTGCCGGCTTCAAATGACCAACGAGTTGGGCACGGAAATAGGTGTCGGAGGCCCACATGGTCGCCGCCACCGCCACCAGCACCACCGAGAAGCGGTCGATGAGACCGACCCGTCGAGCCTGCGCTGCCGGTTGTGTCTTTATCGTCGGGACGGCCATCGTCATTACTCCTTTGGCCGCCGGGGCAGCAACCGGGCGCATGGCAGATGCGCGCCGAGGGCCTTCTTTCATCCCGACTGTACGGTCGGCCCCGGAGTGGGCTTTTCGCCTTCACCGGGTCATGCGCCGTAGGGCGCTCGCGGGCTTTACCGCCGATCAGGGAGTTACACCCCTGCCCCGAAGACCACGACAAGATTATCAGTTCGCTATACGGACCAGGCTACAGGCCGTCGACTGGAGGCTGAACGGGCACCAGCTGGTTCCCGACGACCACCTTGATTCGCTGCACCTGGTTGTTGCAAACGCCGTGGGCGTTCCACGGCGCGGACACGGGTTGAACGTTCCCCGCCGCGTCCGTCGCCCGGCAGGACAGCTCGAACTCACCCGCTTGATCGGCCTCCCACACGTGGCGCCATGATTGCCACGCGAACTCGCCGCCATCTCCGTGAAGTTCGGCATCGGCCCAGGAGTTGCCACCATCGGTGCTGACTTCTACTCGAACGATCGGCCCTCGGCCCGACCATGCCCGACCTTCGAGGATGCACGCCCCCAGGGCGAGCTGGCGCGTCCGTGGCAGGAAATCGGGGATGCCCGGCGGCACCATCAGCGAGCGGGGCAGCATTCGGGTCACTGGCTCACCCAATTCGTCCCAGGTACTGGTGAGGTGGTAAGCAGGTTCCTGTTGATAACCACGAAACGGCCGGGTTACCACGGTGATCGACCGAAGCCACTTGACGTGGGTCATGCCGTACCACCCAGGGACCACTAAGCGCAGGGGGAACCCATGTTGGGGCGGCAGCGGTTGGCCGTTGATCGCATAGGCGAGGAAGACCTCGTCACGAGTGGCTTCGGCCATCGTCAAGCTGCGCTCGTACTGTTGCTCGATGCCACCCTGAACACCCCGATCCATCCCAGTGAACACGACATCAAAGGCGCCTATGAGAGGTCCCGCCGCTTCCAGCAGGGGCCGCAACGGCGTCCCCGTCCACTCTGCGGTCCCGACGGCCTCGAATAGCCATGGTTGGCTGAGCGGGCGAGGCGAAAGGTTGGCTCGACCGTTGCCCGCACATTCCATCGTCACTGCCCGGGTCACCGCCGAAAGTCGCTTGACGTCGTCGAGCGTCAAGGTGAGCGGGGAACGCACGTGACCGCCGACCACGAGCTGCCACTTGGATGGATCAACCCGAGGGATATCGAAGTGGATCAGCAGGTAGTGCAGGCCGATCGGGGTGATCGGGTACCGCAGCGCCTCGAGGGGCAAAGAGTGATTCCTGACCGCCAGTTGCAGCTCATCGAGCGAGACGTCCGGGCTGGTCGAGACCCCGTGGGTCGCCTCCGGCTTGGCCATCAATGCTTGAAGTGGCGCTCGCCGGTGAGTACCATCGCCACGCTGGCGGCATCGGCGGCGGCGATCGCCTCAGCATCCTTCACCGAGCCACCCGGCTGGACAATCGCGCGCACCCCGGCGCGGGCCGCCACCTCGACGCCGTCGGGATAGGGGAAGAAGCCATCGCTGGCGAGCACCGATCCGGCGGCGCGTGGGCCGGCACGGTGGACGGCCAGCTCGACCGCCTCGACCCGGCTCATCTGGCCGGCGCCGACGCCAACCGTCGCCCCCTGGTGCGCCAACACGATCGCGTTTGATCGTACGTGCTTGGCTACGGTCCACGCAAACTGCAGGTCTTTCCAGGTCGGATCGTCCGGAGTCGTTGCCGTCACGACACGCGCGTCGCCCAACGTGTCGCCGGTGTGATCGGCCGTCTGGACCAGGAAGCCGCCGGTGATCGGGCGAATGTCCAGGGCGAGCTGCGACGGCCCCGGTCCCGGCTGTAGCACCCGCAATTTCGGCTTCGCCTTGAAGATCTCGAGGGCCGCCTCGTCGAAGGACGGCGCGAGCACGACCTCGAGGAAGACCTCGATCAGGTTCTTGGCAACGGCGGCACCGACCGGACGGTTGAAGGCCACGATGCCACCGAAGGCCGACCGGCGGTCGCTGGCCAGCGACCGATCGAAGGCATCGACCGGATCGTTGCCGACAGCGACCCCGCACGGGTTGGCGTGCTTGATGATGGCGACCGCGATGGTCGAGAAATCGCCCACCAGCGACCAGGCCGCCTGGGCATCGAGAAGGTTGTTGTAGGAGAGCTCGAGGCCCTGCCACTGTTTTGCGCCCGCAAGCCCGCCGCCGTCGACGGTTCGATAGAGCGCCGCCGACTGGTGTGGATTCTCGCCGTAGCGGAGATCGCGGTCCTTGCGGCCGCCCAGGGTGAAGTCCTCAGGAAGCGTTTTCTGCATGTGCGGCTCGCGAAGGTGGTCGCCGATGGCCGCATCGTAAGCGGCGGTATGGGCGAACGCCACCGCGGCGAGGTGGCGCCGCAATGAGGCGGCGATACCGGCCGGGTCTTTGAGAGCCTGAAGGACGACCGCGTAGTCACTGGGTCGCACCACCGGCAGCACATGATCGTGGTTCTTCGCGGCAGCACGGAGCAACGTCACTCCGCCGATGTCGATCGATTCGATGGCTTCGGCCGGACTGGCGCCAGCCGAGACGGTCTCGACGAAGGGGTACAGGTTGACGACGACCAGGTCGATCAGTTTCAGCTCGCGATCGGCAAGTTCCTGGAGGTGGCGCGGTTCATCGCGGCGCGCCAGGATGCCGGCGTGGACGTTGGGATGCAGGGTCTTGACCCGTCCATCGAGCATCTCCGGGAACCCGGTGAGTTCCTGCAGGGCGCGCACCGGAATCCTGGCCTCGCGCAAGGCACGTTCGGTGCCGCCGGTCGCGTACATCGTGATGCCGAGGTCGTTGAGCCCGCGAGCGAAATCGGTAAGTCCGGTCTTATCGGACACGCTGAGGAGCGCGTTCACAGCGCAAGTGGCAGCGGTTGGCCGGCAAGGCGCTTGACGACCACCGGCAGCAACGTGTGCTCCTCCACCTGGATCCGCTCGCGCAGACTCTCGACCGTGTCGTCGGGGCGGACCTCGACACGCCGCTGGGCGAGGATCGGACCCTGGTCCACATCATCGGTGACGAGGTGCACGGTGCAACCGGTTTCCTTGACGCCGCTTTGTAGGGCCATGGCGACCGCGTCCATAGTGCCGGCGAAATCGGGGAGCAGGGATGGATGGATGTTGACGATCCGGCCCTCGAACTGGCGGGTGAAAGCGTGCTCCAGGATGGCGTCGTATCCGGCGCACACCACCAATTCCACGTCGTGCGTTCGAAGCGTCTGGGCCATGGCAAGGTCGCGCGCCTTGCGGTCGGCGAAGTTGGCCAGCCGAAAGACCTCGCGCGAGATGCCCGCCTTCTTTGCCAGCTCGAGCGCGGCGCAGTCCCGGTTGGAGCAGACCATCACGACTCGCGCCGGGTACATGGGGGCTTTCGCCGCCTCGATCAGCGCCTGCAGGTTGCTGCCCCGGCCGGAAACCAGGACGCCAACCCGGAGCCGGCTCACTCTAGGATCTGGACACGTCGCCGCTCGGACGCCACGATATCGCCGACGACGAAAATCTGTCCCTCGAGCAGGCGCAGGGCGGTCGCAGCGCTCGCCTCATCGACCACGACGATCATCCCGATTCCCATGTTGAAGGTTCGCCACATCTCCTCGTCGGGGGTAAAGGGCGCGAGGTAGGAAAAGATGGCGGGTTCCGGCCAGGTGCCACGCTGGATGCGGGCGCCCAGGCCGATCGGGAGGATCCGCGGCAGGTTGCCGACCACGCCGCCGCCGGTGATGTGGGCCAGTCCCTTGATTTCGACCGCTTCTCGCAGCTGCCGCACCGGCTCGAGATAGGCGCGGTGCGGCGCGAGCAGCGCGTCGAGCACGGTGCGCCCGTTGCCGGGGATCGTCTGGCTCAGCGCCTGCCGCGGGATCACGCGCCGGGCCAGGCTGTAGCCGTTGGTATGGAGGCCGGTCGAGGGTAAGGCCAGCAGGGCGTCGCCTTCGCGAATCGCCGTGCCATCGATGATCCTGTCGCGTTCGCAAACACCGACCATGAAGCCCGCAATGTCGTAGGTGGTCGACTGATACACGCCCGGCATCTCCGCGGTTTCGCCGCCGAGCAGGGCACAGTTGACCTGGCGGCACGCCTCCGCCATCCCGGAGACGAGCTCGGCGATGACTGGGGGGTCGAGAACACCGGTCGCGACATAGTCGAGGAAGAAAAGGGGCTCAGCGCCCGCCGTCAGGACGTCGTTGACACAGTGGTTCACGAGATCCGCACCGATCTGGGCGTGACGACCCGCGCCAATCGCCAGCAGGACCTTGGTGCCGACACCGTCCGTGCTGGCCACCAGCACCGGCTGCCGGTAGCTCGTGTCCAGGGCAAAGAGCCCGCTGAACGGACCGACGCCGGCAAGCACCTGCGGGCCCTGGGTGGCTGCGGCCAGCGGGCGGATCAGCTCAACGGTCCGATTGCCGGCATCGATGTCGACGCCCGAATCGCGGTAGGTCGTCATCTGGCCACCGTCTCCAGCGCCAGTTTGTCCATCTCGAGCTGCACCGGTACCGGCACTGGGTAATCGCCGTCGAAACAGGCCATGCAAAAGCCGCTGACATTTTTCACGGCGCGAAAGAGCCCGGCCTTGCTCAGGTACTTCAAGGAGTCGGCTCCGATCAGGTGCTCGACCTCTTCCACGCTCCGACCGGATGCGATCAGCTCCGAGCGGCTGGCGATGTCGATCCCCATGAAACAGGGCCACTGGATTGGCGGGCTGCTCACCCGAAAATGGACGGTCTTCGTCCCGGCCCGACGCAATTCCTCCACGATCTTCCGGCTGGTGGTACCGCGCACGATCGAGTCGTCGACGAGCACCACGCGCTTTCCCTGGAGAATCTGGCGCAGCGGATTGAATTTCAGCTTGATGCCGACATTCCGCAGCCGCTCGTTGGGCTGGATAAAGGTGCGCGTGATGTAGCGGCTCTTGATCAATCCCTCGCTGTAAGGAATGCCGCTCGCCTCGGCGAAGCCCACGGCGGCCGGGGTGCCCGAATCCGGAAGGGAGATGACGATGTCGGCCTCGGCCGGTGCCTCCCGCGCCAGTTCGCGGCCCATGTTGCGACGGGCCTCGTAGAGCGACTGCCCCTGCAGGTGTGAGTCCGGGCGCGCGAAATAGATGAACTCGAACATGCACATCGCCTTGCGCGGCGACGGCATTATTCGCTCCGCGATCGGCGCACCACGCCCGAGCAAGACCGCCTCACCCGGTTCGATCTCACGAACAAACTCGGCGCCCACGGTATCGAGCGCGCAGGTCTCCGAGGTGATGATGGCACCGCCGTCGGGCAGGCGACCGAGACACAACGGCCGGATTCCGAGCGGATCGCGAACGCCGACCAGCGCGTCGGTCGTCAGGAACAGGAGGCAATACGCACCCTGCAACCGCGGCAACGCGCGGCGCAGGACTGCCACGATGTCGATGCCGCTGGTGTGCGCGACCAGCTCGGCGAGCACCTCCGTGTCGCTCGAGGTTTTGAAGCGAACACCATGATGCTCGAGATCATCGCGCAGCGCCTGGGCATTGGTGAGGTTGCCGTTGTGGGCGATCGCGATCGTTCCCAACTGGGGATGCTCGACGAGGATCGGCTGCGCGTTCTCCAGCCGGTTCGATCCCGTCGTGGAGTATCGCGTGTGGCCGAGTGCCAGGTGGCCGGTCAAACGCTCGAGGGCCTCCTGGTCGAACGCCTGCGCGACCAGCCCCATGTCCTTGTGCATCCGTAGCGTGCGCCCGTCACTGGTCGCGATTCCGGCGCTCTCCTGCCCGCGGTGCTGGAGGGCGTAGAGCCCGAAATAAGTCAGGTTCGCGACGTCTTCGCCCGGCGCATCGATGCCGAAGAGCCCGCACTCCTCGTGCATCCGTTCATCGGCCATCAGATGGCGTTGGTTCAAAACGCCGTCTCCCATGCCTGACGCAAGCTGTCGAGGGAAACGCGGATGTCCGACCCCACCTGGAAATCCTCGCCGCCGACGACGCCGACGGTGTAGAGCGGGATGTGGTGGTTCGCCATCAGCTTCTGCAGCTCGGGCACGCGCCGCGGGGCGGCGCTGACGACCACGCGCCCCTGTGACTCGCCGAAGTAGAACGCCTCGCGGCTGATCGAGCCCACGATGCCCGGGCAACGAAGCCCGCGTCCACCGTAGAGGGCGCTTTCGGCCAGCGCGATCAGCAGGCCTCCGTCGGAGACATCGTGGGCGCAGCGTATCACCCCGCGGCCGATGGAATCGAGCATTGCGGCTTGCAGGCGACGCTCCATCTCGAGACTCACCACTGGAGGGCGGCCTTCGGCGGGGGCGCCCAGTAGCCGCAAATACGCACTTCCGGCGAGCTCCTCTCGCGTCTCACCCAGCAAGAAGACGAGGTCGCCATCCTCCTGGAATCCAGAAGGGCATCGGAGGGAGAGGTCGTCGAGCAGGCCGACCATGCCGATGACCGGGGTCGGCGGGATGTTCCGTTCGCTCGTCTCGTTGTAGAGGCTGACGTTGCCACTCACCACCGGCAATTCGAGGGCGCGGCAGGCATCGGCGAGCCCACGGATGCTCTCCTGCAACTGGCCGAAGATGGCCGGCCGCTCCGGGTTGCCGAAGTTGAGGCAGTTCGTCACCGCGATCGGCCGGGCCCCTGTGCAGACAATGTTGCGGGCCGCCTCGGCAACGGCGGCCTTGGTCCCTTCGTACGGGTCGAGCGCGACGTACCAGGGATTGCCGTCCGTCGTTAACGCCAGTCCTTTCTTGGTGCCGGGCACGCGCAGCAAGGCCGCATCGAATCCGGGGCCGAACACGGTGTTGTCCTGCACCTGGTGGTCGTAAGTCCGATAGATCGGTCGCCGGCTACACAGGTTCGGGCTCGCGATCAAGTCGAGAAGGACCGCTTCGGGCTCCTCCACCGCGGGCATCACGACTGTGGGTTGCTTGTCGGGAAACGACGCGACCGGTGATCGCGGTGGGACGCCGTCTACCAGCGCCTTGAGCGGGATATCGGCAACCGAAACGCCGTGATCCCGAATCCGGATCCTTCCGGTCCCCGTCACTGTCCCGATCCGGTCGGCGTGGAGCTCAAAATGGTCGAAAACCTGGCGTGCCGCCGCCTCGGCCCCAGGTCGCACCACGACAAGCATCCGCTCCTGCGACTCGGACAGCATCACGTCGTAGGGTGTCATGCCCTGTTCCCGGCGACTGATCTTCTCGACGGCGATATCGATACCGCGACGGCCCCGATGGGCGAGCTCGCTGGCGGCACTGGTCAGCCCGGCCGCACCCAGGTCCTGGATGGCAGTCACGCCGTCGAGCTCATTGAGCTGCAGGCACGCCTCGCAGAGCAGCTTCTCCAGGAACGGGTTGCCGACCTGGACCGCCGGTCGCCGCTCGGCGGACCGCTCATCCATCTCTACCGAGGCGAAGGTTGCGCCCTGAATACCGTCGCGTCCGGTATCGGCGCCGACCAGCAGCACCACGTCACCGGCCCGATCCGCGGTGGCGCGGCGCAGTCGGTCGTGCGCGACCAGGCCGACGCACATTGCGTTGACGATCGGGTTGTCGCTGTAGCCGGCGTCGAAATGGACCTCTCCGCCAACCGTGGGGCACCCGAAGCAGTTGCCGTAGCCACCGATTCCGGCAATCACACCGTGGAAGAGGTGGCGATTATGGCCTGTCTCCAGCGGACCAAAACGCAGCGCATCGAGGATCGCGATCGGTCGGGCGCCCATGGCGAACACGTCGCGGAGGATGCCGCCCACACCGGTGGCCGCCCCCTGGTAGGGCTCGATCGCCGATGGGTGGTTGTGCGACTCGATCTTGAACACGACGGCGAGGCCGTCGCCGATATCGACCGCTCCCGCGTTCTCACCCGGACCCTGCAGGACATCTGGTCCTTCGGTGGGCAGCTGGCGTAGGAGCGCCTTCGATGTCTTGTACGAGCAATGCTCGCTCCAGAGAGCGCCGAACATACCGAGCTCGAGGTCGTTCGGATCGCGGCCGATCGCGCGGACGATGGCGCGGTACTCGTCTTCGTTCAGCGCGAGAGCCTGAAGGGACGGCACCGGCCCGCCGGCCGACGCGAGTGGCGCCGGAGGTGCCATACGAGCGTTTGAGGCAGTCATCAGGCGGCCACTCGTGCCACTGCGTGCATCGCCGAACGGAAGAGCGCAAGGCCATCGGTCCCACCGAGCAGGTCCTCGCAGGCCCGCTCCGGATGCGGCATCATGCCGACCACGTTGCCGCGGGCGTTGGCGATGCCAGCGATGTTGCTCAGCGATCCGTTCGGGTTGGACTCCGCGGTCACCCGTCCGTCCTGGGCGCAGTAGCGAAAGACAACCTGGCCGTTGCGCTCGATCGCCTCAAGGGTTTGGGGATCGGCGAAGAAATTCCCCTCGCCGTGAGAGATCGGGATGCGAAGCACCTGGCCTGGGCGCGAATCGAGCGTGAAGGCGGATTCGCTCTGCTCGACCCGAAGGTTGACCCACTCGCAACGGAATTCGCAGGATGCATTCCGCAGTAGCGCTCCGGGCAGCAGGCGCGCCTCCTGCAGGATCTGGAAGCCATTGCAGATGCCGAGCACCAGTCCGCCGCGGTTCGCGAAGTCGATTACCGCCTCCATCACCGGGGCAAAGCGGGCGATCGCGCCGCATCGGAGGTAATCGCCGTACGAGAAGCCACCCGGCAGGATCACGAGGTCGAGATCATCGAGACGTTCTTCTCGATGGTCCACGTAGCGGGTCCGCTGGCCGAGGATATCGCCGACCGCGTGGCCACAATCCCGGTCACTCCAGGTGCCGGGGAAAACGATAATGCCGGTCCTCAAGAACCCCCACCCTGGCCCGAACGTCTCAAACGCTCGCCTGGCACTGAAGCGCCGCTCGCGTGGGCCGACGGGCCCGCCCCAGAGGGAGATGCAGGCTCGGCGATCGGCTGCAGCTCGATGCGGTAATCCTCGATCACCGCGTTGGCGAGCAACTGCCGGGTCATCTCCTCGAGTCGCGAGCGAGCCTGGTCCTCGTCGTCGGCCTCGAGAGTTACCACCAGGTACTTGCCTGCACGCACGTTGGTGACGGAATCGAAGCCGAGCGCGTGCAGACCACCCTTGATGGTCAGGCCCGCCGGGTCATTGACGACCGGCTTCAGTGTGACGAAGACCTCTGCTCGGTAGATCAATTCCGCTCCGCAGCGGATAACATGTTCAGACGGTGTAATGCCTCGAGATAGCGGGCAGTCGTGCCGGCAACCACGTCGTCCGGGAGCCGCGGCGCCGGAGGTTGCTTGTTCCAGCCGATCTGCTCCAGGTAATCGCGGACATATTGCTTATCGAACGAGGGCTGGGGTCCGCCCGGCTGGTACTGCTCGAGATCCCAGAAGCGCGAGGAATCGGGCGTCAGGACCTCGTCAATCAGGATCACCTTCGAGTCGAGCAGCCCGAACTCGAACTTCGTATCGGCCAGGATGAGCCCGCGCTCGAGCGCGCGCTCCGAACCGAAGCGGTAGAGCGCGAGGCTCAACCGTTCGAGCGTCTGCGCCAGCTCGGTGCCGGCACGGTTCGCCATCTCGGCGCGCGAGATGTTCTCGTCGTGCCCGGACAGCGCCTTGGTCGCCGGCGTGAAGATCGGCTCGGGCAAGCGGTCACTGTCCCTCAGCCCGGCTGGTAGCGGTTCACCAGCAATGGTTCCGGTGCGCTGGTAATCCTTCCAACCGGATCCCGAGAGGTAGCCACGGACCACGCATTCAAACATGACGGGCTGCGCCATGACGACGCGCATGCTGCGCTGGTCGAGGTCCGGCATGGTCTCGATCAGCTCGGGATCGATCGATTGATTCTCACAGAGGTGATTGCGGACCAGGTCGCCGGTCTCGTGGAACCACGCCAGCGAGAGCTCGTTCAAGACCCGGCCCTTTTCGGGGATCGGCGTAGGGAGAACGACGTCGAACGCCGAGAGCCGATCGGTCGACACCATCAGGAGCTCGCGATCGCTCAGCCGGTAGGTGTCGCGAACCTTGCCGCGCGAGTGCAGCGGAAGTGGTAGGGAGGTCGTCAGGATGGCGCTCATGAGGTCCGCACTGCAACCGGGGCTGGTTCGAGGCCGAGGCGCTCGAAGGTCACGTCCATGTGGCGCAGGTAGAACGCTGGGTCGAAAAGCTCGGCAAGCTCGCGCTCGTTCAACCGCTCCGCAACCTCAGGGATCTGCCCGATCGCCGTCTTGAAGTCCGGTCCGCCATCGAGCGCGCTGATGGCCGTCCGTTGCACCAGGCGGTAGGCGTCTTGCCGCGACATCCCCTTCTGCACTAGCGCCAGCAGCACGCGCTGGGAGAACACCACGCCGCCGCTGCGGTAGAGGTTCGCCCGCATGCGCTCCCGGTCGATCGTCAGGCCCTCGATGATGTCGGCCATGAGTCGCAGCATGTAATCGACGAGGGTGCAGGCATCAGGGAAGATGATGCGCTCGGCCGACGAGTGGCTGATGTCGCGCTCGTGCCACAGCGCCTGGTTCTCGAGTGACGTCTGCGCATAACCCCGCACCACTCGAGCAAGGCCGCATACGCGCTCACTCAGGATCGGGTTGCGCTTGTGTGGCATCGCCGAGGAGCCCTTCTGCTCCTCGCCGAACGGCTCGCGGACCTCCGAGACTTCCGTGCGCTGCAAGTGCCGGATATCGGTAGCGAACTTCTCCAGGCCGCCGGCCAGCACGGCCAGTGTCGTCAAGTAGGCGGCGTGGCGGTCGCGGGCAATCACCTGGGTGGTGACCGGGGCCACCTTGAGGCCCAGCTTTTTGAGCGACGACTCTTCGACCCGCGGCTCGACGGTCGCGTGCGTCCCCACCGCCCCCGAGAGCTTGCCGACCCGGATGTCTTCGCGGGCCGTGACCAACCGCTGGCGGTCGCGGTCCAGCTCGTCCAGCCAGCCCGCCAGGACGAACCCGAAGCTGATCGGTTCGGCATGGATGCCGTGGGTCCGGCCGGCCATCAGGGTCTCGCGCTCCTCGATCGCGCGCCGCCGGATCACCGACGACAGGCGGTCGACATCCTTAAGAAGGATGTCCGCCGCCGCGACGAGCTGGAGGGCCAGTGCCGTGTCGAGCACGTCGGACGAGGTCAGGCCACGGTGCAGGTAGCGGGCGTCGTCGCCCAGGGGTTCGGCGAGTGAGTCCAGGAAGGCGACCACGTCGTGCCCCAGCCGCTCCTCCAGCCGGGCGATGTGGTCGGGGTCGACGCGGGCCTGGCGGAGGCGGTCGAGCGCCGACCGCGGGATCTCCCCGATCTCGGCCCACCCCTCAGAAACGATGAGCTCGATCCGCAGCCACAACTCGTAGCGCTGCTTTGGGGAGAAGATCTCGCTCATCTCCGGATGGGCGTATCGAGAGATCAATCGGCGGCTGGTCTCCTTGTGGGTGGCGTGCCGTCGGTGACGCGCTGATTATAGCCGCCGTAATGGCTCCGTAACCTCTCTTGCCGCCCGCGACTTTTCATAGACGGGGAGTTGCTGGTAAATTGGCCGGACACGTAACCAAGTGGGGGCGCCACCCGTTCAGTCTGCAGCGGGCGCCCAGTGGGGTGCCCTGATGCCGGACGGATTTGAAGAGCGGGAACTCGTCGAGCGAGCAAAGCAAGACCCGGACGCGTTCGGGGCCTTGTACGACCGGTACTTCCCGCAAATTTATCGATTTGCGTATTCGAGAGTTCGAGACCAATCCCTGGCCGAGGATGTGACATCGGAGGTGTTTTTCAAAGCGCTTCGAAATATCAAGCGATACACCTACTCGGGCCATCCCTTCTCTTCATGGCTCTACCAGATCACCCTGAACGCGGTCGCCGACCATTACCGCGGACTGCACGGTGAGGTGGACCTCGAGGAAGGCGCCAGCCTGCCGAGCACCGCTCCAGCCGTAGTCGACGAGGTCGTCCGGCGCGATCGGAGCCGCCGCATCTGGGCGGCGATCGACCAGCTGCCACGCCAGCAGCGGGCGGCGATGGTGCTCAAGTTCAGCGAGGATCGCAAGATCGATGAGATCGCGCACATCCTCGGAAAGAGCTCGGGGGCGGTCAAGCTCCTTCTACACCGGGGTGTCGATCGACTGCGCAAAGAGTTGCCTCAGCTCGAGGCGGAACTGACATGATGAACGATCCCGAACTCGAAGGGCTGTTCTCGGATCCGGCCGATCGCGCGGTGGTGGATCTCCTCAAGACGTCGCGGCCCGCTGCGCCGCCCTTGGATCCGCACTTCCACAACTACCTGCGCGCCAAGCTCATGACGGAAGCCCGACGGATGCTCCCGGCTCGCGCTTCCCGGTCGTGGCTCCCCTTCACCCTGTCGCTGAAGACGTTCGCGCCGGCGATGGCGGCGGTTGCGGCAGGCTTCCTGGTAGTGGTCGGCGTCGAGATCTACCTCCACGGCCAGACCGGGGGGCCCCAGGTCGCTTGCGACTGCGCCGCATTCAAAAACAAGACGAATGTGGGCACCGGCGAGCCGATCGTGATCCCCTTCACCGGGCCGGTCGACAAGACCGCCGTGGCGGAATCGGTCGTAATCGAGCCGGCCACTTCGGTGACCAAGCAGTGGGTCGGGCAGAACCTCGTGATCATCCCGGACCACCCGCTCGCCCCCAATACCTCCTACTCCGTCACCTTCAAGCCCCTGGCCACGCCCACACCCACGCCCCAGCCGAACCCGTTGGTTCGACAGACACCCACACCGGCTCCGTCCCCCGTCGTCGTCCACTTCACGACCGTCCGGCCGCCAGTCACGCCGATCGTTCCGCCGTCGTACAAAAGCACGAATGTGAGCTACAGCTACGACAGCCGGCTGGCCGATTCAGGGACCATTCTCAGTGCCACCTGGACGCCCGCGGGCCAGATCCTGGCTACCCGCCCAGCAGGCCAACGCGGCCCAGGCGCGCCCACCCCGTCGGCGTCCGCCACGCCGAGCCCGACTCCGGCAGGGCCACCTGCGCCCAAGGCGACGACCGACGTCTGGCTGATGAGCTCGCTCGGGACGCCGATCCGCATCCTCGTCCCGGGCGGCAGCTTGCCGGCCGCCGCCCCATCGGGCGGGCTGATCGCTGCCTGGCAGATTGCGCCCGGCAACCAGGCGAATCTCGGGGTCTGGGACCTGCAAGGCGTGTGGCAGGCCAACCTCGTCACCCTCAGCGGAGTCCCCGATCGGGCTCCGGTCTGGATCGGTCAGGATCGGATCGCGTACGTCGATCAGGGCCGACTTCACGTCGTCGACCTGCACGGAACGCAGGCCAGCGGCATCACCCTCAGCGTCCAGCAAGGCCGTCTCGCGGCGTCGCCAACGAGTCCGCGGTTGGCAGTCGAGGGCACCGATGGGTCAGTCGTTCTCGACCTGCGAACCACCGGGTCGACGACGTCGCTGACCACGGGAGCTTCCGGCTTCGCCTGGTCCTCCAAGGGCGACCTTGCGTTCCTCGTCCCGCGGAGTGCGAGCACGGATCTGTACGTGGGTGATGGCCAATCCTTCCAGAAGGTCGCAACCAGTCCCGTCGGTCAGAGCTGGTCGGACCTGAGCTGGGGTCCCGATGCGACCTCATTGCTCCTGGCGACCTCAGCCAGCAACGGCAGCGGGGTAGGTCCAAGCCTGCTGCTGGTCAACCGCGACGGGAGTAGCCCCACGGCCTTCGGCCCGCCATCAACCGAATACGCGTCGCCGCAGTGGTCGCCGAGCGGTGACCTCGTGCTCTTCACGCGGCGGGACGAGGGAGGCGGCCGGGCCTTCTGGACGGCCACCGCAACCCCGTCGGCCAGCGACTCGGCGGCCAACCAGGCCCTGGCCGAGGTCGCCAAGTTCATGCTGGCTCGGATCAACGGCGACGGCGCCGCCGCCCAGGCGGAGCTGGACGACGCGGGCCTCGCCGCGTACCAGGCCGGGGCCTCATCGCTCCTCGGCCCGGCCGGTAGCCACTTCAGCCGGTACTATCCCGTGACCGTCCAGCTGAGTACCAAACCCAACGCCTTCCTGGTGGGGGTTCGGATCTTCAGCGGCAAGAACGGCGTCGACACCAGCTTCTTCGAAGAGCAATTGACGCTGGTTGCGCTCGGCCAGCAGTTTTCGCTAGCGCCACAGGCCCACCGCTATCTGATCGACGCGGTGAGCGCCTCGCCGGCGATGCTGCTGGGCCATGGGCCCACGGTTGTCTCGGTCGAGGTGGTCCAAACCCCGCCGGGACAGCAGGTGCGTGTGCACTTCGATGCCGACCTCAAACCACAGACGGTCTCGAGCGACACCATCCAGGTCAAGGATGCCGACGGAAAGCTTATCGATGCCCACGTGAGCTTCGACGCCGACAACCACCTGGCCACGATCGCCGTCAAGCTGCGGCCGGGGACCTATCAACTGGTGGTGACAACCAGCGTGACCGACATCAACGGGAATGCGCTGGCGCAGGAATACGACGCCCCACTGGTCATCGGCCGCTAACTCTCGGCGCTGACGACGACCCCCGCAGCGATGGCGGCCGCGACCTCGCCCGCGCCATAGAGCGAGTCGAAGGGCGAGACCTCCTGCTCGAACGCCTTCGTCTTCTCCACGAGGCTCGGGTGATCCTGGATGAAGCTGGTCGAGATCCGGCCACTGACGAAGTCCGGCTCCTCCAAGAGCGCACGGTGGAATGGGATCGTCGTCTTCGGTCCGGTCAGGACGAATTCCTGCAGCGCCCGCCGCCCTCGGCCGATCGCCGACTCTCGAGAGTCGGCCCAGACGATCAGCTTCAGCAGCAACGAGTCGAAGTGGGGCGAGACCTCCTGGTGCGGTCGGATCCCGCTGTCGACGCGCACGCCCGGCCCGGTCGAGGGCGCGTAGCGGCGGACACGCCGAGGCGTCGGCATGAAATTGCGCAGCGGGTCCTCCGCGTTGATCCGGAACTCGATCGCATGCCCACGGGGTGGGCCGTAGCCGGTCGCCGCGAGCCGCTCGCCGCGGGCGATGCGGATTTGCTCCCGGACGAGGTCGATGCCGAGGACCGACTCCGTGATCGGGTGCTCGACCTGGAGCCGGGTGTTCATCTCGAGAAAATAGAAGTCCTCACCGGACACGATGAACTCAATCGTCCCGGCGTTGCGATAGTTCACCGCTGCCGCGGCTTTGACGGCGGACTGCGCCATGGCCTGCCGCCGCGGCTCGGTCAGGCCAACCGCCGGCGCCTCCTCCAGGAGCTTCTGATGCCGCCGCTGGATCGAGCAGTCGCGCTCACCGAGCGCAAGGGTCGTGCCGTGATCATCGGCCAGGATCTGCATCTCGATGTGCCGCGGGTGCTGCAGGTATCGCTCCAGGTAGACGTCGGGGCTGCCGAACGAACTCTGCGCCGCGCGGCGGCAGGCTTGAAAGGCAGCCGGGAGCTCGCCGGGCCCCATCGCGACCCGCATGCCGATGCCGCCCCCGCCGGCGGCGGCCTTGACCATCACCGGGTAGCCGATGCGTTGCGCTTCGCGAACGGCGGCGGCGTCATCGGCGAGCGCGGGCGTTCCGGGCACGACCGGGACGCCGGCCTCGATCATCCGCCGGCGTGCCTCGACTTTGTCGCCCATGGCCCTCATGCTGGCTGCCGTCGGACCGATGAAGGTCAGCCCGTTCTTCACGCACGCCTCCGCGAACGCCGGGTTCTCTGACAGAAAGCCGTAGCCGGGATGAATGGCATCCGCGCCACGCTCTTTGGCCACTCGCACCAACTGCTCGATGTCGAGATAGCCCTGACGCGGCGTGACGCCGCTGAGAGCAACACGCTCGTCGGCGAAAAACGTGTGCGGGGCGCGCGCATCCGGTTCGCCATAGACCGCGACTGTCGGGATGCCCATCTCGCGGCAGGTCCGCATCACGCGGAGGGCGATCTCGCCGCGGTTCGCGACCAGGACCTTGGTGACGCTAGCCAATCGTCATCAACACGTCGCTGGGACCGACGATGGCCCCCTCTTTGGCGAACACTTCGCGCACCGTCCCGCCGACGGTCGCGACGATGTCGTTCTGCATCTTCATTGCCTCCAGCACCACGACGACGTCTCCGAGACGGACCGTGTCGCCCTTTGCGACCTTGACCTTGACGACCATCCCCTGCATCGGCGCCTGGATAGCCCCATCGCCACCGGCACGCTGCGCCGCTGTCGGACCTGAGGCGGCGACAGGAGGCGCCGCCGGGCCTGGTGTGGCCCCGTCGCCAAGGATCCGAACGTGGTACGACTCACCATCGACCTCGACGGTGAACTCGCGGGCGGGTGATGCTGCCGCGCCGGGCGCCACCGGAGCAGGCGCGGCCGCCGGCGGTGATGCCGGGTGCTCGGGTGTCGATGTCGGCACCGGTGCGGTGGCGGCCTCGGCCCGGAGCGCGTCCGGTCGCAGGATATTCGGCGCGTCCTCCGGAAACAGGATGTAGGTCAGCACCTGGTCGATGCCAGTCGCCGTCAGGCCCTGCTTGCGCATCTGGCGACGTGCCTTATCCATCCCGGGCTGTAAGAGGTCCGCGGGCCGCAGCGTGATCGCCTCCGACGGACCCAGGGCGCGTTTGCGGACGTCGGGATCGATGGGACCGGGCGGCGAGCCGTACAGTCCCTTGACATAGTCCCGGAAGGGCTGCTCGATGTGCTGGTAGCGCTTGCCGCTGAGCGTGTTGGCCATTGCCTGGTTCGCCGCGATGCGGTTGATGGGCGCGGCCATCGGCGGGTACCCCATTTCCTGACGAACCAGGAGTAGCTCCTGCAGCAGCTTGTCGTATCGATCGATCGCGTTGCGTTCACGAAGGTTACGGATCAGGACCGCAAGGACGGGCGCCGGCAACTGGTGCTGCAGGACGAAGACATCATTTCGAAAGGCAATCGGGTCCTGGAACTCGAGGTACTCGTCATGGATCTCGTCGAAGTACCGGCTCGCCTGGCTGATCAGATTGAGGTCGAGGCCCGTGTCGTACGGCCCGTCGCGGAGGCTGGCGACCATCGTTTCGGTCGCGGGTTGGGAGGCGCCCCAGGCGAGCGCCGAGAGGGCGGTGTCGATGCCGGTGGCGCCGGCTTCGATCGCCGCGAAGTACGAAATGGGCGCGAGCGCGGTCGTCGAGTGGGAGTGAACACTGACGGGCAGCTTGGTGGCGCTCGCGATCGCGCCGACCAGCGCCCTGGCCTCGATCGGCGCCAGGATACCGGCAACGTCTTCGATCCCGATCCAGTCCGCGCCCATCGCTTTCAACCGGACGGCCGATTTGACGGTGCGGGCCTCGTCGACCACCGGGCTCGGGCTGTAGACGAGCGCCGCGATGACGCGCGCCCCTGCCTTCCGAGCCGCTTCAATCGGCACCTCCAGGTTTCGGAGATCGTTGAGCGGGTCGAACATTTTGATGACGCGAATACCGTCTTCGACGGCCTGCTCGATGAAGGCTCGCACGACGTCGTCGGGCTGGTGCGCCTGTCCGAGCAGCGTTTGGCCGCGGATCAACATCTGCAGCGGCGTCTTGACGATCACGGCCCGCAGCGCGCGTAGCCGTTGCCACGGATCCTCCTTCATGGCGCGGACCGAGGCGGCGAAAGTCCAACCGCCCCAGGCATCGAGCGCGTGGTACCCGATGTCGTCCAGGGTTGTGGCGATCGGCAGCACATGCTGCAGCTTGAGGCGGCCCTGGATGAGGCTCTGCTGCGCGTCACGCAGCACGGTCTCGGTGATCAAGACCTTCGGCACGGCGCTAATTGTATGCCCGCGTTTTAGGCCGGTTTTACTCCCCGGTTGGCCTCCCGTCGCTTCACCAGCTTGTCTCTGGCGGACGGATCGTTGAGCGCCAGGATTGCCATCGCCAGGTGGGCGGCGTTTCTCGCGCCCGCATCACCAATGGCGACGGTCGCGACCGGGATGCCGGCCGGCATCTGGGCCATCGAGAGCAGGGCGTCCAGCCCACCGAGCGCACCGCCCGACATGGGCACGCCGACGACAGGCAATACGCTCCAGGCGGCGACCACGCCGGGGAGATGCGCGGCGCCGCCCGCAGCCGCGATCAGAACCTTCATGCCGCGTCCTTCAGCCTCGGTCGCCCAGCTCCGGCATCCCTCAGGGTCGCGGTGGGCGGAGCGCACGACAACCTCGTACGTCACGCCATAGCCATCGAGCACCTCACAGCAGCGCTGCATCGTTGGACGATCCGACTCGCTGCCCATGACGATGCCGACCAGTGGCCCGTCGCTCATGGCAGGGCCGGCGCTTCCAGCTCGCGCACGGCGAGGTCGCGACGGTAGGTCACGCCCTGAAAGGCGATACGGTCGACGTTGCGGTAGGCGCGATCGCGCGCCTCCGCGATCGAATCGCCGAGTGCGACCAGCGTGAGGACCCGCCCACCGGCGGTCAGGTAGCCGCCGGCACCCACGGTTGTCCCCGCGTGGAAGGCCAGGACCCCGGACTCGAGCGTCCCCAGCCCGTCGATCGGGTAGCCGGTCTGATACGTCCCGGGATAACCGCGCGAGGCAAGGACCACACCCACGGTCGCTTGCTTCGACCAGGACGGCGTGACGCCGCCCAGCTCACCGCGAGCCGTCGCCTCGAGGAGCGGGATCAGATCGTCGGCCAGCCGCGGCAGGACCACCTGCGCCTCCGGGTCACCGAAACGGGCATTGAACTCGAGCACCTGGACGCCGGAGGGGCTGACCATCAGTCCAGCGTAGAGGCAGCCACGGTACGGGGTGCCGTCCTCGCGCAGCACCCGCGCCACCGGCCGCAGCACGGTCTCCAGGACGCGCGCGACGTCGTCGTCATCGAAGAACGAGACCGGCGAGTACCCACCCATGCCGCCGGTGTTAGGGCCCTTGTCGTCGTCGAGCGCGCGTTTGTAGTCGCACGCCGGCGGCAGCGGCAGCACGCGCTCGCCGTCGACCAGCGCCATCAACGAAACCTCACGACCGTCGATCTTCTCCTCGAGCACGATCCGGTCGGCGGCGGCACCCACGGTCTTGCGCAGCATCAAGGTGTCGATGCATTCGAGCGTCTCGTCGGCATCGCGCGGAACAAGCGTGCCCTTGCCTTTGGCGAGCCCGTCCGCCTTGACGACGAAGGCCCGGCGCTCGCCGCGCACGAAATCCTTGGCGCTGGCCGGGTCATCAAACACCCGGTATTGAGGCGTGGGGATTCCCGCCCTGGCCATGAGCGATTTCGCAAAAGCTTTGCTGCTCTCGATCCGGCCGGCCGCTCTGGTCGGGCCGAAGACCAATCGCCCGGATCCAGCGACGCGGTCGGCGAGCCCGGCGTCGACGGCGGCTTCCGGACCAATCACCGTCAACCCGACGTCGCGGTCGGCGTTGAAACGTGCGATCCCGTCCACATCCGTTGCCGAGAGCCCGGTGTTGACGGCGATCGCGGCAGTGGCCGCGTTGCCCGGCGCGCAGTAGACGGCGTCGGTCAGCGGACTCTGCAGTGCCTTCCAGGTCAGCGCGTGCTCACGCGCACCACTGCCAACTATGAGAACGTTCATGTGTTACGGGAGCCCCCACCCTGACCCTCCCCCGCAAGCGGGGGAGGGGAGATTTACTCCCATTCGATCGTAGACGGCGGCTTCGACGAGATGTCGTACACGACACGGTTCACGCCGGCGACTTCGTTGACGATTCGCGTGGAGATCTTGGCCAGCACTTCATAGGGCAGGCGGGCCCAGTCGGCGGTCATCCCATCCTCGCTCTGGACGGCGCGCACCGCGACCACGTTGCCGTAGGTGCGATAGTCTCCCATCACGCCGACGCTCTGCAGCGGCGTCAGGATCGCAAACGACTGCCAGAGGGAACGATAGAGGCCCGCGGACTTGACCTCATCGACGACGATCCAGTCCGCCGCCCGCAGCGTGTCCAGGCGTTCGCGGGTGACCTCGCCAATGATGCGAACGGCCAGCCCTGGGCCGGGGAACGGCTGGCGCTGCACCATGTCGTCGGGCAGGCCGAGCGCCGTGCCGATCGCCCGGACCTCGTCCTTGAAGAGATAGCGAAGGGGCTCGACCAGTTTGAAGCGCAGGTCCGCGGGCAGGCCGCCCACGTTGTGGTGCGTTTTGATCCGGTGGGCGTTGTGGGTGTCGTGGCTGGTGCTCCCGATGACATCGGGATAGAGCGTCCCTTGCGCCAGGAAGTCGACGCCGGTGAGCGAGGCCGCTTCGGCCTCGAAGACCTTGATAAAGGTCGCACCGATCCGCCGGCGTTTTTCTTCGGGATCGATGACGCCC
>Ga0137395_10000192_pt1 | contig 22598 bp, 19 predicted proteins | sample czobulk216metaG_FD_108283 | JGI IMG/M metagenome (GOLD analysis project Ga0137395, IMG submission 108283) | Vadose zone soil microbial communities from Angelo Coast Range Reserve, California, USA - czobulk2.16 metaG | ecosystem: Environmental > Terrestrial > Soil > Vadose zone | place: USA...
CAAGATGTCATCTCTGGGTGCTCCGAAAGAGAATGCTGGGTTCGCTAAAACCCAGTGTTCATCAATCTTTTAGAGCACCTTTTCTTTTTTTGCTAGCAAAATCGTGAATAATCCAGGCTAGGGTATCTGCACCAAGGGATTTGGCCCCTGAGCTTGCAGCTCGGCGTCAAACCGCTTAAATAAGCCTCCAACTTAATACTACTAAGGCGACAACTGGGATCATGTATCTGAAAGAGATTTTGAAGACATTACTACCCCCTCAAATACTTGCCCTCCTTCGGCGCCACCGCAGGAGGCTCAGAAAAGCAAGAGTAGCCTCTCACCCGAAGCTGACGGAGAACGTGTTCAGGACTATCCTCACCGACGACCTTGGGCTTACGGAAGGGGATACCCTCTTCATTCATAGCTCGATTGATCAGCTCAACTTAGGCTTTCCATTCAAGCGAATACTTCCCATGATCCAAGAAGTAACCGGTCAAAGAGGAACATTGCTCTTTCCTACGTATCCTCGGTTGGCATCCTTTGAGTTTTTGAGTAGGGGGGAGGTATTTGACGTACGCAAAACTCCGTCCTACACGGGTATTCTTTCGGAGATTGCCAGAAGGGAGCGCAACGCTCTTCGTAGCCTGCATCCCACCAAATCTGTGTGTGCAATTGGCCAGCGCGCCGGGGAGCTAGTATCTACTCATACCCATTCGGTCTATCCGTTTGATAAATGCAGTCCGTATTACAAAGTAATGAAGTACGGTGGCAAGGCTGTGGGCATCGGTGTCTCGACCAATTTTTTGTCGTTTGTACACAGCATCGAAGATGCCCTACAACGCGAGTTTCCTGTACAAGTCTACGGCGAGCGGCTTTTTTCAGCGCGCTGCATCAACTACAACGGCGAGGAGGAGATTGTCAGAACTTATGCCCATAACATCAGAAACGTAAATGATCACGACTCGCCGCGCTTCATGAAACGCTATATAGACGAAGGTATCTGCAAGGATCTGACCATCCGCGGCATGAAATTCTTCCGCGCCGATACTAAGAAACTATTTGATCTCATGATTGAGTTAGCGAGAGCCGGTATTACCATTTATCCAAAATCTTCGTACCGGAGATCATCGGTTGAGCGCTATAACGGAAAAACAAAAATCTCTGGCGGAGCCTAGGATCTTCCCGGCTCCTCAGGATTGCAAGTGACCTCATGTCCTCGTGGCTGGCCTTAGCAGAGTTGGAATCGCAACGTGTCCGGAAGGAGTTGATCGCACTCTTCTCCGAAAGACTCAATGTCGACGTTCCGTCAGAAGAAACCAACCTATTTGAAAGTGGCATTTTAGATTCCCAAAAGATCGTCGAATTAATGGTACTGATCGAAGAGCAATTTCACACCCAGATTGAAATTGTGGACTTCGAAATTGAGAATTTTTGCTGTGTCAAGAGGATAGCCGATCTCATCCTGCGACGGAAAAGCACTCCAAGTAATTTGACAGCGTAATGAACCATCGTTGCGAAAGTTCGTAAAGAAGTGCCTGGCTGTTCTCCAAATGGGGCTGGTAAGCAGTTTCTTCGATCTCCCGCGGGACCAAATTCTTCTTCGGAGCTAACCCATGGTTCATTCAACAGAACTCCAGGTCGGTGCCAAGACTTTGAAAGTGTTCTCCACATGTCCACAGTCGTGCGCCGTCGATCGAGGGTCTTACTTTCAGAGTGTGATTGACATCGCGCGCTGGAGTGAGGAGGCCGGCTGCGAAGGAATCCTCGTTTATGCCGATAATTCGCTAGTTGATCCTTGGCTGGTATCGCAGATCATCATCCAGCACACGAAGAGCTTGTGTCCTCTGGTCGCCGTGCAGCCGGTATACATGCACCCCTATTCCGTTGCCAAGATGGTAAGTTCGCTCGGGCATTTATATCGGCGACGCATTTATTTGAACATGGTGGCCGGTGGTTTCAAGAATGACTTGGCCGCCCTGCACGATACAACTCCCCATGATGACCGCTACGTCCGCCTCTTAGAGTACACCGTCATCATCAAAGAACTTTTGTGCAGCGCTACTCCCGTTAGCTATCAAGGACAGTTCTACGTCGTTGACAAACTGCGCATGACACCGCCCCTTGCCAGCGAGCTATTCCCGGGAATTTTCGTGTCGGGGTCGTCAGAAGCTGGATTGGCGGCAGCCCAAGCTGTTGGTGCTACCGCCGTTAAGTATCCTCAACCCGCGGAATGTGAGTCCGATCATTCCAATGACACGTTGGATTCCGGTGTCCGTGTGGGCATCATCGCGCGTGAACAAGAAAGCGAAGCCTGGAAAATCGCTCATGCTCGGTTTCCCGAAGACCGCAAAGGGTACCTAACCCACCAGCTTGCCATGAAAACATCAGATTCCGTATGGCACAAGCAACTCTCGCAGTTGGCTGATGGAGCTAAGGTAGGGGTCAACCCTTACTGGCTCTTTCCATTCGAGAACTATAAGACATTTTGTCCTTACCTAGTTGGTAGTTACGAAGGAGTTGCTTCGGAACTCGCGCGTTACATTGGACGTGGATATATGAAATTTATTCTCGACATCCCCCCGACAAAAGAAGAGTTGAAACACATTAATGTCGTGTTCAACTGCGCTCAGCAAATGGTAGCCCGATGACTCGGCTCTTGCAAGATTGGCTGCGCACACAGACCGAACGCCGGCCGGAAGCCGTCGCATTCATTGCAGGTTGCCAGAATGTTACATATAGCCAATTGGAGGCGCGGAGCAATCAACTCGCGAGGATTCTAAAAGCGGCCGGCTGCAAAAAAGGCGACCGCGTTTGCTTTGCCATACCGAAGTCGCCTGCCGCTATCGTGGCCATCCTAGGAATCCTGAAGGCCGGCTGCATCCACGTGCCTGTGGACACATCTAGTCCGGCAGCACGAATAGCCAAGATTCTCGACTCCAGCGGGCCGCGCTTTATTCTGGGAGTCGGGGCCGTTGCCGGGCTGCTGGAGCAGTTGTTTGCTTGCCAGAACCTCCACGACGCTGTTTCCGTGGGCTGGATGGAAAACTCTTTTCCGCCTAGCAGTAACGTCAGGCCGGAATTTTCCTGGAATGACATAGAGAGCTTTTCCCGCGAGCCCCTAGAGAGTCGAAATAGTGAGCAAGATCCCGCCCACATTCTATTCACATCCGGCTCAACCGGAGATCCAAAAGGTGTTGTGATTACACACTCGAACATCATTCATTTCATTGAGTGGGCTGTGAAGTACTTTGGGATTGACTCGTCAGACCGAGTCTCTGGTCACCCGCCTCTACACTTTGATCTTGCGTACTTTGACATCTTCGGTGCACTTGCAACCGGCGCGCAACTCTTTCTAGTACCAGCCGAGCTTAGCCTCTTGCCCAACAAGCTCGCGGAGTTCATGCGATCCTCCCGACTCACGCAGTGGTTCTCCGTTCCTTCGGTCTTGAATTACATGGCGAAGTTCGATGTCGTGAGATACGGTGATTTTCCCAGTATGAAGCGCTTACTCTGGTGCGGTGAGGTGTTTCCTACGCCTGCTCTCGTCTACTGGATGCAGCGGCTTCCTCACGTCACGTTTACGAATCTTTACGGACCCACAGAAACAACCATCGCTAGCAGCTATTACACGCTCCCTTGTTGCCCCAAGGACCAGCACGCGCCCATCCCGATTGGAACGGCTTGCGACGGCGAAGAACTGTTGGTGCTGGACGAAGGGCTTCGACCACGACCGCCGGGAGCCGTGGGAGATCTTTACGTTAGCGGTGTGGGCTTGAGCCCGGGCTACTGGTGTGACTCGGAAAAAACCACGGCAGCATTCCTCCCATATGGACCAGATGCGGGCGATCGAATTTACAGGACCGGGGACCTGGCTCGGGTTGGAGAAGATCGCCTGGTATATTTTGTTGGCCGAGCGGATTCTCAAATCAAGAGTCGAGGATATCGGATTGAACTCGGCGAAATCGAAGCCGCGTTACACACACTGGATGACCTGAAAGAATGCGCAGTTGTGGCTATTCCAAACGATGGCTTCGAGGGGAACCTCATTTGTTGTGCGTACGTCGTTGCGGAGGGCAAGCAAGCAACAAACGCAGAGGTTCGAAGCAAACTAAGCAAGCTCATACCAGGTTACATGCTGCCCTTACGTTGGTTGGCCTTCGGCCAGCTACCCACTAATTCCAACGGTAAGATCGACCGGCGTACGCTCAGTGAGCTGTTTGTCATGCGGGAAACAGCAAAGCTTGCGCCCAAACCGGTCAGCCTTGATTCGATTCACACTGCCGGATGTGGCGAGCTGCAGCACAGTGGTTCACACAAACAGGGATCACGGTAGTGCGCCTCGGAACTTCACAAACTAAATCTCAAAGGCGATCACGGATGTCATCGTCAGAACTAGCCATTGCGCATTGGAACAAAGCCCCGCTGTACTTTTCAGAAGAAGAGCGGTACGCCAAGTATCCATGGCTCTACGAAGCAGCAGAGTTCCGGCGCCATAAAGGCGAGCGAGTTCTGGAGATCGGCTGCGGAACCGGGTGTGACCTTCTTCAGTTTGCCAAGAATGGCGCCATCGCTGTCGGGATTGACATCGCTCCAGAACATATCAGATTGGCGCGCGAACGAGTTGGAAACCTTGCGCAGGTCTTGCACGGAGATGGCAAGAATATTCCTTTTCAAGACGAAAGCTTCGAGTACGTGTATTCCCACGGTGTTTTGCATCACCTCGACCAACCGCGCCGAATGGTTGAAGAGATTTTCAGGGTTCTGCGTCGCGGTGGGCGGTTCAATGTACATGTCTACGCCCTTTGGTCCTATTGGGCTATCCTCCTCATACTGAAGCACGGCCGGAGGTGGAAACTCTGGATTGAAAACAGCAAGGACCCAGTGCACATTGACCTGTATTACGGACGAAAACTGCGCCGCCTGTTTGCTCCGGCGAAGATTTCAGTTGAGAAATTCGAATTCAAATATTTGCCCTCGCTGGAGAACAAGCTGGGCTGGTATCTTGTCGCCAGAGGGCAAAAATGAGGCGCATCGTGATCTGGCCGCCGTCTGAAGGCGAATGAGGTGCGAATCTCAATTCCATCGGCGGTCTAGTTTTAGCTCGTTCGCATGAATCACATCATCTCGTCCCACGAATTGCCGGGCAAACAGCTGGTGCGTCTGCAGTGTCTGAGTGGCGAAATGCTGCTTGGTAGCTCCTCGGCTTGTTCGCGCTTTCAGCACTTCGCCCTAAATCTCCCATCTGGTGCGGTATCATAGATGGACCACAAAGAACTGAGCCAAACCGGTGTCAGATTGCCTGAGGTTGGCTTGGGCACCTGGGAATACAAGGGTGGCGTCGAACCCCTCCGAAGAGGGGTGGACCAGGGTGCGTGCCTGATCGATACGGCTGAGGGGTATGGAACCGAAGAGATTGTCGGCCTGGCCCTAAGAGATATAAGGCACCGCGTTTTCTTAGCGACCAAAGTCTCACCGGAACACTTCAGCCGCTCGGGCCTGCTGCAGGCAGCGGATAAAAGCCTTCGGCGATTACAGACCGACTATATCGATCTATACCAACTTCACTTCCCGAATCCCCAGATACCCATTGAAGAAACGATGACCGCGATGGAAGAGTTGGTTGAGGTGGGCAAAGTGCGATTCATTGGAGTCAGCAATTTCTCGGTGTCCGAGCTCAGGAAGGCGCAGGCATGCCTAACGAAGCACAGGATCGTCTCCAATCAAGTACGCTACAACTTGGTGGATAGACGCATAGAATTTGGTCTCCTGCGTTATTGTCAAGAGAACAAAATCACAGTGATCGCCTACAGTCCTCTTGCCCGCGGTATTGAACACATCCGAAAAAACGACCGGAGCTGCAACCTCGCCGGAGTGGCAACAGTGGTCGGCAAAACCGAGGCTCAGGTAGCCATCAACTGGTGCATCTCGAAAGAGTCTGTGATTGCCGTGGTCAAGGCAAACTCGATCGAGCACACCGCAGAAAACTGCCTGGCCTCTGGTTGGCAGATGTCACCGAGAGAAATCCGACTATTGGAAGAAAGTATAGAGTTTCCAGGCCGTACCGAAGTTGCTCTTCGCGTGGCCGCGCGCCGCGTCCTCCAAAGGGTACATTTTCCAAGCCGTGCCGAAGTTGCTCTCCGCGTAGCGGCGCGCGACGTCCTCCAAAGGCTTGGCTATCGCTAGGGCCTTTTCATGTCGGAGACCGCAGGCCCACTGCTCTGACCGATCCCCAGAAGTTACTTTTACTTACGAGGTAATTATGCACTTTTCTTACTATTCGCCCGATGGAAGTGCGCAGATGCAAACAGTCGCCAACGATCAGACGACGGCACCTTCGCGGAGTGAAAGCCCGTGAAATCATCAACTACATTTTCGCTTGACATCTTGAAGATCGATCCGGCCGCCGAAGCTGACCGCATGGCGGCCGCCATCCGGAATATCGTATTCCAACAGCTAAGGCGCAGAGGAATAGTCGTTGGCGTGTCCGGTGGCATCGACAGTGCCGTCGTGGCCTTTATTTGTGCTCGCGCAATAGGCAAGGACCGCGTACTTTCCTTGTTCACACCTGAAGAGGACTCTTCCCCTGACAGCCTTCGACTGGGCCGAATAGTGGCCGACTGTCTTGATGTCAACTACATTGAAGAAGACGTCAGCCCTGTTCTCAAGTCGCTGCGCTGTTACGAGCGCCGCGATGAGTTCATCCGTAGCATCATTCCCGAGTATCGCAAAGGGTGCAAATCCAAGATCGTTCTTCCTGGTCTTCGCGACGCCAAGCAATATCAAATTTTTTCGGTCGTTGTGCAGTTTCCCACCGGAGAAACCAAAACAGTACGCCTCAACGCAAAAGCCTATCTCGGCATTGTGGCTGCCACGAATTTCAAGCAGCGGGTCCGCAAGTTGATCGAATACTATTACGCGGACCTGCTTCAATATGCGGTGGCCGGCACTCCGAATCGTCTCGAATATGACCTGGGTTTCTTCGTCAAGAATGGGGACGGTGCTGCAGACCTGAAGCCTATCGCCCACCTCTACAAGTCTCAGGTCTACCAGTTGGCTGCATATCTCGGCGTTCCGGAGGAGATCCAACGCCGTGTTCCTACGACCGATACCTATTCTCTGGGGCAGTCCCAGGAAGAGTTCTACTTCTCTCTGCCACTCCACAAGATGGATCTATGCCTGTACGGAAAAAACTCGGGGATCCCCGCCGCGAACATAGCTCCAGCAATCGGGCTCCATGAAACAGAGGTTGAGCGAATATATGGGCTCGTCGAGGCCAAGCGCAAAGCTGCGCGTTACCTCCACTTCGGCCCAGCCCTAGTACAACCCATCAACGGAGATCATGACATCCGGAGATAAATCTTGCTTTTTATGTGAGCCAGTTCCAGATTCGGCGATGCTTCCCTCTCAACAACATGAAATTCTTGTGCCGCCACTCTCACGCAAGCGCGCGCACACTCCGGAAAACGTTACGCGATTTCTTCTGGAGGGAAAGCCCGCAGACCGCGGAGCGTTGCTGCTGCCGGAACGACAGTATACGTACGGTGAGCTACGTTCAGCATCAACCCATGTGGGGAGGTTCTTAGTTCAATCAGGCGGCCGTAAAGGCGATCGAGTCGTATTGGCGAGTGAAAACTCGTTTTTTTGGGTGTCGGCATACCTCGGGATCTTGGATACAGGTATGGTCTGCGTACCGTTGCCTGCTAATCTGTCGCCCGACGACTTGTGGCCAATCCTGCAAATGGCGCAACCACGCTTTGCGTTTTTGCAAGCGAAGCTCGCCGCCCAGAATCTAGCCCAATTTGGCTCTATCCTGGTGATCATCGATAGACAAGTCCCCGGCTTGCACGCGCCTCTACCTTGTCTTAGCTTTGCATCGTTGCGTGCTCAGGTTGCAACCAGCCAGACAAGTGTACCAACCGTTTGTTCCCAAGATCTCGCGGCGCTGATGTTCACCTCTGGATCCACAGGTAAACCGCACGGAGTTATGGTGTCGCACGGAAACATCGTTGCCAACACGGAGTCCATTATTCAATGTATGGGGCTCACCGAGAGAGACCGAGTCATGACGGTGTTGCCATTTCACTATTGTTTCGGCACGTCATTGCTGCACACCCATTTCCGCGTTGGCGGAAGTCTCGTTATCGACCCGCACTTCATGTACCCAGAAACAGTGATACAACACATGCGTGAAACTCAGTGTACAGGGTTCGCAGGTGTGCCTAGCCATTATCAAATCCTGCTGCGCAGAGCGAGCTTGCGAAAGACGAGACTTCCTCACCTGCGTTACGTGCAGCAAGCCGGGGGCTATCTGGCGCCTGTTTTTATTCGTGAACTGCGCGAAGCGCTGCCGGCAACTCAGATCTTCATTATGTACGGGCAGACTGAAGCTACAGCACGCCTGTCTTCCCTGCCTCCCGAATTAGTTGATACGAAGCTGGGCTCGATTGGCAAGGGAATTCCAGGCGTAAAGCTTCGCGTTGTAAACGAATCAGGACGGGAAGTAGCTCCCGGGGAAGTGGGCGAGATTGTGGCGGAGGGTAAGAACGTGGCCCGCGGGTACTGGCAGGAGCCGCAGGAGTCCGCGGCTTCTTTTCGCAATGGCCGCCTCCACACGGGTGATCTTGCCACCGTGGATGAAGATGGCTTCATCTATGTCGTTGACCGTGCCAAAGACTTCATCAAGTGCGGCGGCCGACGCGTGAGTTGCCGTCAGCTTGAGGAGCAAATGCTGGAATTTGACGGTTTGCTCGAAGCAGCCGTGGTGGGAGTCCAAGATGACACCCTGGGCGAGGCAGTGAAGGCGTTTGTTGTTTCACGGGATCAGGACTCTTATGCGCTACAAGAACGCCTGCGTCAGTTCTGCAAACGCCGTATTCCGTCGCAGCTAAACCCCAAGGAAATCGTGGTTCTCGATGCTCTTCCAAAGAACAGCGCTGGCAAGGTACTGAAGTCAGCCCTAAGAATCATGTAGCTATGTCGAGAGGGATTTCTGCTGCTCAATCAAACCTCGCGACCAGTCCGCAAACAGCCAGGGGAAGGGGAAGTATGGCCACACTATCGAGCAAAGTTTTCGTTTTCGGTTTGTTGCTCAGTTTTCTAGGCACTTTCGTCTTTCTGCGGTCTCAATCGACGTCTCAAGCAGATACCCGTGGCGTGAAAAGTTTTGGGGCAGCAGGTGATGGAGTTACAGACGACACCGCGGCTATCAATACAGCGATAGCAGCATTACAGCCGGGTGACGAATTGTTCTTTCCTTGCGGCACGTACAAGATTAGCTCCGGCCTCACCATCCGTGTGAGCAACGTAACAGTCGCCGGGGCTCCAGGCTGCGCCACAATACAAGCTACGGGAAGCGGATTTGTAGCAATGACCGTCACAGGGGGTGGGCTCTCAGGATCAACGCCGCTGACCGCGGATTCCCCGGAATTATCCACCACCTTCACCGCCAACCTGTTGCCCATCGGAGGCCTGGCGGCCGGCGATTACATTCTTTTGCAGGAAGGTGGAAGGGATTTTTCAACTGATGTTTCGCCTGGTGATGACCAGGGTTGTGATGTCTCCGGCTGTCGAGGCGAAGTTCTGCAGATTTTGTCCGTGAACGGCAATACCGCTACTGTGGCCACCGCGATGCACTTCCCCTACAACGTCGCCCTCAACGCAGTCAGCGTTTCCAAGATCGTTAATCCGGTGACAGGAGTTACCGTCCGAGATCTGACCTTCGACGGATCCGGCACGGTCGGAGAAGGTCTCTACCTCCGCGCCATTGTCAATTCCGTAGTTTCCAACGTCACCGTTCAACACTTTGTCGCCGAAGGAGCATTTTCCTACTGGGGCTACAACCTAGCATGGGATAACATTACGATAACAAGCTCCGGCAATTATAACTATGGCTCTGGAAACATTTTCAGTCTGATCGACCAAGGAAACGCCAGTGTCAACGGGATGTTCTTATCATCTTATCCTGGCTCAAACGCTTTCGGCTGGGGACTGCATACTGGCGCCAACGGCACATATACGAACGTGAGTGTGGACAAGGCCGGCAGTGGAATAGGTAGACCATGTAAGATCCACGCGAGCAGCTATAACACTTTCAACCGGCTTACCTGCAAGAATGGCACCGGAAATTACAACGGGCTAATCCTTAACTATTATTCGTCGCATAATACCTTCAACAATTGCGTGATAACGAATAATTCGGGCAATGGAATCGTCGGTTTCGGCAACTACAATCAATACAATACTTTTAACAACTGCACCGTCAGCGGAAACGCCGTTTTTCAAATGTTTGCCGGCGGCGATTCTGCCTTGGGCAACCGTGACGACCATTACTGGACGGTTAACGGTGGAGTATATATAAGCCAGGTAAACTCATATGCCATTCAATTTTATAACAGTAATAATGTCTCCGTGCACGATACTCAGTTTGTGGGTCCCGGAGTACATGGGTTAGACGTCCAGGCCAACGATGCTTGCGTGAATCGAAACACCTTCTCGAATTTCACGACTGACATTGTTTTGAACGGCATCAACAATTTGGGCTCGGGCAACACTACGCCAGATGGCACGATTCCATCATTGATCCCGGGGACGTGTCTTCCGTAGCCTGGTAGCGCGTCCTCCTCAATTATCATGTCCCATCGGCGAAATCACTGCGGACGCAACCACACGGCGCTCCTAACTGTGTCGAGATGCCATGCTCTCGCTGCTTCATTCTAGCGCGGCGACTTCGCGCGTATTAAGTTAGGCTGTAAAACGACTTTCTCTCAGTTTCGTTGGGCGCACCCATGTGCGGAATCACTGGAATCGCAAACGTACGCGGCGGTCGTGCGGATCCCGACCAACTACAAGAAATGATCGCGAGACTCGCGCATCGCGGTCCGGATGGCATAGGTACTTACTCTAGTGGTCCTGTCGGCCTGGCCCACGCACGCCTAAGTATCATCGATCTCCAGGGCGGGAAACAGCCTATGTCGACTGCAGGTGATGACCTGTGGATTACTTTCAACGGCGAAATCTTCAACCATGTCGAGCTCAGAAATGCATTGATCCAAAAGGGACACATATTCGCCACTCGATCTGACACTGAAGTTATATTGCATCTTTACCGGGAAGAGGGTGAGAACTGCGTGCGCCATCTCAATGGGCAGTGGGCGTTTGCGATCTGGGATGCGCCGCGAAAAAAGCTTTTCCTTTCGCGAGATCGCTTCGGCGTCAGGCCGCTGTTCTACACGCAGACAGCCGATTGTTTCCTGTTTGCTTCAGAGGTCAAGGCGCTGCTCGCCTGTCGTGAAGTCGAATGCGAGCTGGATTTACATGCGCTAGACCAGATCTTTACGTTCTGGGTCACGCTGCCACCGCGCACGGCGTTCAGGAACATCTGGCAGCTACCACCGGGACATTCGTTGGTGCTTGAAAATGGCAACGCTCGCGTGTGGCGATATTGGCATCTCGAATATCCACCCGAGGGTGAAACTGCAGAAGACAACGAAAAAAAGCTCACAGAGGAATTGCTCGATTTGTTGCTGGATGCTACGCGTATCCGGTTGCGATCCGACGTCCCCGTTGGGGCGTACTTGAGTGGGGGGCTGGATTCCACCTTCATAACCGCGCTCATGAGAAAGCTCGTCGGGGATAGGCTGAGGACCTTCTCCATCACGTTTGACGATGCTGAGTTTGATGAGAGCAAGTACCAGAAAGAAGCTAGCACGTTCTTGCACACGCAGCATAGCGAGGCGCATTGCTCATACGAAGACATTTCCAGAGTCTTTCCCGAGGTGATCTGGCATGCGGAGCAGCCTATCCTTCGCACCGCGCCGGCGCCCCTCTTCATGCTTTCAAAGCTGGTCCGGAATAATGGCTTTAAAGTAGTGCTGACCGGCGAAGGCGCAGACGAAGTAATGGGCGGATATGACATTTTCAAAGAGGCGAAGATCCGACGCTTTTGGGGACGAAATCCGAGATCAGCCTGGCGCCCGCTGCTCCTGAAGCGTCTCTATCCATATATGGAAGCCATTCAGCGGCAACCGTCAGCTTACCTGAAGAGCTTTTTCCACGTGACTGCCGAGGATCTTCGAAGCCCCTTCTTTTCCCATCTGCCGCGTTGGGATCTGACCACGAAGCTGAAGACGTTTTTCTCAAAGGAAGTTCGCAAGGAAACACAGTTTTATTCGGCGGTTTCCGAGCTTGAACAGACTCTGCCACGGTGCTACGAATCGTGGGCTCAGTTGAATCAGGCAGAATACCTAGAGGCCATGTATTTGCTTCCCGGATACATCCTATCTTCTCAAGGCGACCGCATGGCGATGGCTCACTCTGTCGAGGCACGATATCCATTTCTCGACCATCGGGTGGTCGAATTTTCCACCAAGCTGCCGCCTAGGCTAAAAATGAAGGTGCTAGATCAGAAGCACCTGGTTAAGCGGGCTAGCAGCGACCTGATCCCAGAATCCATCCAGAAGCGGCACAAACAGCCATATCGGGCGCCTGCCGGGAAGAGCTTTTTGGGACGCTCCGGGCGCGACCTGGAAGAGATGCTGTCTCCCAGCATAATCAAGCGGGACGGAGTCTTCGATCCTCAGGCAGTTGCCGCATTGATATCCAAGTTCAAGTGTGGGCGGGCGAGTGGTACTAAAGACAATATGGCACTAGTCGGCATCCTTTCGACTGAAATCCTCCTAGACCAGTTCGTCGATTGTGGAAAAAAAAAGACGTCGTCGCCCAGGCGAGCTCGCATGGTCGCCAGCACACAAGATGTTTTCGGGAAGGAACAGACTTCTGCACAGAGTGACTCGTGTTCGTGAAACGCCGGCAGTTCCGTGCTTGCGATGCCGTGACAGTGAACATCTGAACAAACTTGACCGACGTGCTGCAGCGCGACGCTTGCTTGTGGTTCGTTCCAAGTTGAAGGTCGCAACCGTCATGCGTGGGTCCTGTGCTGTGAGTAGGACCTAATCGATTAGATCTATCGAACCCAGATAGCTTACAAAAGCTAGGCCACTAGGAGCGAATGGATGGAACACTTGAAACGTGAAATTCGAAACTTCGTCCTGGAGAACTACTGCTTCAATCAGGAGACGTTAGGAGATGAGGACTCCTTCATGGAGGGAGGGATACTAGACTCCACTGGCATCCTGGAACTGATCTCATTTGTGGAAGAAAAGTATTTGATCGAGTTCGATGGGACCGAACTGATTCCGGAAAATCTTGACTCCATTTGCAGACTCACTGCCTTCGTCGGCAAGAGGCTTCGCCAAAGGGAAACACAGCGGACTTGCGCCCTGGAGCCTAAGCGGTCGTGACCGTTTGGGTTTGAAGCAAGAGGATCGCTACGTACCCAGAGAAAAGCATCGTCTCTCAAATTTAGGCGATTAAGGGGGTGAATCACTCGAATGTCTCGGAAGTCTAGCGCGCTTCAGAATCTCCTTTCCAAAGCAAGCGCAACACGTGTCGGTCTGCGTAATTTGTTGATCGGCGGAAACCTCGCAAGTCTATTGCTCCTCACTAGACCGCGGGTAATGGTCAACTATGTCACGGAGAGCTTGTTTCTCCTACGTTCATTTACAAATCATCGCACATTGCCGCAGAGAAACGTCTTCGATATCTTCCCGCAGGCAAGACTCGCTGAGCTTCGTTTATGCAACACAAATGGCGTCACTTGGTTTAATGAAGTTGCATCGTTCACCGCTGACATTGTGAGTTTGTGCCTTCTGTGCCAGGCGATCCAGCCAAAACTGGTCTTTGAGATCGGAACCGATCACGGCTATACCACAACACACATGGCTCTTAATACGTCCGTTGATTGTGAGATTTTTACGCTCGACCTGCCGCCAGATGTAAGCCCCTTACTCCCCACTACGTTTATGGATGACCTTAACATCAGAAAGTATAAACAAAGGAAACGATACATGTGGGAACAACCGAACATTGCCCCCAAGATTCACAGGCTCTTCGGTGATAGCGCCGTCTTCGATTACTCGCCCTACCATGGCAGAGTCGATCTATTCTTCATCGACGGCGCGCATTCCCACGAGTATGTGCGTTCCGATACTCTGAATGCCCTCAAGTGCTGCCACAGCGGCAGCGCAATTGTTTGGCATGACTTCGGGCGTGTTGGCGTGAATGGAGTTTCTCGATGGCTTGTGGAGTTCTCAAATCAACATCCGGTCTACTCGATTCCTGGCGGATCACTCGCTTTCTGCGTCATTGCATCGTAGTCTCGAATAGGGTTCAGACACCCATTCCCTTTGACCGCAAACCTTGGTTCCCTGGAAAGCCGAAAACACACTTCTGAAATCTCTCGGGCTGGCCCATCAACAGCATCGCGGGATTCTCGATTGTTCCGCTCCCCATGGCGACTACACGGGCCTGCTGGCGGTGGGCGGCGTAACGGCTTGAGGCGCTGTCCCGGCATGTGTTGCCTCTGGAGGGCTGAGGCCACACATGATCGTCATTACCGACTACTTATGGATGCATGATTTCGTCCCCGCGCATTGTGCATCCGTGGCCGTCTTTTGCAGAGCTAGACTATGCGGAACCATGAACCAGCCCATTCTCGCTCAACTTAACGATAGACCTCGAGCATGACACCATGATTTCAGAATTCTTGGATAGACCGAGGCAAACTATGAACACCGCAATCTGTGTATCCGTCGCTATCCCAATTCGCAATGAGGAAAGCGTTTTGCCGGAACTGCTTCGGCGGGTGGCATCCGCGCTGGACAATTTGCCAGGCGGACCACATCAAGTGGTCTTCGTCGACGACGGGAGTACGGATCGCACATTCAACATTTTAGAGAAGGCGGCGTCCAGGGACTCGCGCATTGTGGTTCTCTCACTATCCAGGAATTTCGGGCATCAGGCAGCGATTACGGCAGCCCTGGACCATGTTAGAGGCGATGCGGTAATTGTGATGGATGGCGACTTGCAAGACAGCCCCGAGGTAATTCCACAATTCGTGGATAAATTCTTTGAGGGAAATGACGTCGTCTACGCTGAACGGGTCCGGCGAAAGGAGCCTTGGCTACTGCGATTGTGCTACTTCGTGTTCTACCGGATGATGGCTAGGCTATCCGATATCCAACTGCCACTGGACTCAGGAGATTTCGGCCTGATGTCACGGCGCGTGGTGGACTACATCCGTCGGATGCCGGAACATCACCGGTATTTGAGGGGAATACGAAGCTGGGTAGGGTTTCGGCAAACCGGAATTGCCGTAGAGCGCGCGAAACGCCATTCAGGGAAGAGCAAATATAGTTTAATCCGCCTAATCGAGCTGGCGTTCGATGGAGTTTTTTCATTTTCGACCGTGCCCATTCGCGCAGCAACCCTGCTCGGAGCCTTCGTGATGTGCATCTCCACGCTGTATGTAGCATATTCGGTGTACACCAAACTTTTCCTGCAGAAGTCCCCGCAAGGCTTCACTGCATTGATCGCGGCGATCACGTTTTTGTCGGGTATAGTGCTGTTTTTTTTGGGGATCATAGGTGAGTATGTGGGTCGAATCTACGAAGAGACGAAAGGGCGGCCGCAATACATTGTGGCGCGGATGGCCGGACGGTTCAAGAATGACTGGTGCCGGGAAGCCGATGGAAGTTTGAAAGATCAACAATTAGAAGAAAAGGTTCTGCGTTGAGCGAGTGAATCGTGGGCGGGCCTTTTCACGACATATCTTCGGGAGAAGCGAACCGGTGCGGAAAATAGAGTATTTGTCACTTCCGGCCGAGGTCAGCATGACCGATGGATATTTTGAGTTGGCCTCACTAGATCATTTTTGGGTGAAAAGACGATTCGTGGTCTTCCGCAGATTGGCAGGTGAATTGATTGCCGCCGCCCGAGAAATAGCCGAGATCGGCTGCGGACATGGCGTGCTCCAACGGCAGATTGAGGATGCTTACGAGCGTGAAGTTACGGGATTCGATTTGAACGAGCATGGTTTGAGGCAGAACGTGAGCAGGCGCAGCAGAGTCTGTTGCTACGACATTTTTCAGAAAGATGAGGCACTGCAGGAACGGTTTGACGTCATTTTTCTCTTTGATGTGTTGGAGCACATGGCGGATGAAGACCGTTTCTTGAAAGCGCTGATGTTCCATTTGGCTCCGAGAGGAAGGCTGATCGTAAATGTTCCTGCCGGCGAATGGGCCTTTTCCGGTTACGACGGCGCAGCGGGGCACTTCCGGCGCTACTCGGCGCAGACGTTGAAGGAAACCGCGGACCGCACCTCGCTGGACATTCTGAAGTGGAGTTATTGGGGCCTGCCGTTGGTTCCTATTCTGCTCGTTCGAAAGCTCAGACGAATAGGAAATCAGGATCCTAGCAAGAGTTATGCCGCAGGATTCGACACTCGAACCGCAACGCTCAACAAGCTACTGGGATCTATATCCAGATGCGAGTTGACCCCACAGAAATTAATGGGCACTTCTCTGATGGCAGTCTTGCAACCAAAACGACTGGGGCAGGAGTGCTACCGTCGCGATCAATGCAAACATAGGCAAGTTTGGGAAGCCAAGCTCCAATAACCGTACGACTCTATCGATGAGGCCTTTTCCAGTGGAAATTCATGGAGAAGCGCGTACGTCACTCCCTACTTCGTCTCCAGTCTGCTTTTATTGAAGGGGTTCTTCGCGCGTGTCAGTGATCGAGGACACGAACATTAGCCTTCCCTCAGAACTAATCGCTGGAGCCGTTGCTGCGGGAGATTCGGTGAGAGGCACCGTGACACAACTTGACACAAGTGAGATGAAATCGCCGCACCTTTTCGGCAAAGACGAAGCATTTCGGAACGTGAGCGTTGCGGACACCAGATTGGCTCCCAGCACGGCTGTCACGAGGTTTGTGCTAAGGCTTTCTTCCCAGAGGGCACAGCTCGCCTTTGATCAGTACAAAGTCCGTAGTTACATTCCCGCGCTAGACGGTATTCGCGCAATATCAGTTCTCCTTGTTATCACTGCGCACGTGCAGGACCGAATTTGGCTCAGGTTGAACGGGAACTTGGGAGTGGTAATTTTCTTCGTCCTGAGTGGATATCTGATCACGATGCTCGCCCTCCGCGAAGAACAATCAAATGGCGCACTAAACTTGGCAGGGTTCTATATCCGCCGCACCTTCCGAATTTTCCCTCTTTACTACATCGTATTCGCCATGTACGCAGTATTGATACTTGGATTGAAAGTATCACCTCACAAAATCAATGGATTCGTGCACGCTCTCCCCTATTACTTATTCTATTGCCAGGAGATGCTGACTTATTCCGGAAGCGAGTTCCCTTTTTATCAAAGTTGGTCCCTCGGCATCGAAGAGAAGTTTTACCTCGTTTGGCCGGTGCTCGCTTTCGGCTTGCTGCGCAGGACGAAGTGGCCGAGGCTCTCGGTAACTCTGTCAATGATTGTGCTTTTCATTTTCGGTTCTAGTTGGACGAACATGATAGGAACTTACCGATTCGAAGACTATGCCTGCATTCTTTTGGGCGCTCTGCTCGCCTTATTTCTTGAAGATCGCAAAGCTTATTTACTCCTCCAGAGGTTCGGACATGTGAGCTTTTTGATTGTGCTGGTCAGTTTAGCTGCTCTGCACTTCTTCTTCCTACCGACGCACCAGTCTTACTACGGCAAACCGCTGTATGCATCTCTCGTCACAATTCTGCTTGGAACGCTGCTCAGCGCAGACGGGCTTATCCAACGATTGTTGGCAAATGCCGTTCTTCGATTCATCGGCAGAATTTCCTATGGCGTATATTTAGTCCATGTCTTGTGCTTCAACGTGGTAGAAAGATTCTTTCGACCCCAAAGCGGGCTGGGATTTCCCGTATATCTGTTTACTTGCCTACTGTCTTTGGCCGCTGCTTATATTCTTCATATTTTGATCGAACGTCCCATGATAGGAATTGGCAAGTGGGTACTGCACCGAACCTCAGCACGGAGCCGCCCTCCGGCAATTGCGTAAAGATTTGCGAGACGCATAATATGCACATTTTATGGTCTCTATGGTCGCGATCCGCGGTTAGCGCGTTCCGGAGGAAACAAGTAACCAAGGAACTAACCAAGGAGATCGAGGCGCGAGGGAAGTGCGAAGTCTGGGCTGAATGACCAGATCGAGGAGAAAAACATTCAAGCGCATCGAATGAGTGGGTTGAACATGTTCGAGGAAGCACTGAGTGTGCTCTTAGAATTGGAGAGCAAGTGAGAGACTTCGCGCGTGCATGCTCAAGGCCCACCACTCTTACTGTTTCTCTTCGCTTCCGTTGGCTTCGTTATTGGGTACCGATCGTGGGCTGGGGAGTAGTCATCTGGACTCTGTCGACGAGGACTTTTTCAGACATCGACACTGCACAGTGGATCGTTCCTCTGTTACACTGGCTTTTTCCGATCGTGTCGCATAGAAATCTGCTGCGGCTGCATGTGTGGATACGCAAGGGCGCGCACGTGACCGAATACTTCGTTTTGAGTCTGCTGCTCTTGAGGGGAATTCGGCACGGACGTCCAGGTTGGCGTTTTTCGTGGGCGCTTGTCGCACTGGCTCTCGCTGCGTGCTGGGCCATGTCGGATGAACTGCATCAGACGTTTGTGCCCAACCGCGGCTCATCGCCATTCGACGTTTTGCTTGATGTCTTCGGCGCTGCTGCGGGCCTGGTGTTAGATTCATGGAGGCATGGCGGCATCGAAATGAGCACGAGGTCCCGTTTGTGAAATCGAAGTACTCGGTTCGCGTCTACCCTCGGAAGTTCATCAAGAGTGCCATTTGTTTGGCTATTTCTGCGCATCTTCCAATGACATTAGGGGGAAGCGAAATGGCCCGTTGCGTTCAGAGATGCTCTGGCATATGCCTCGGGGACCAAAATGGAAATCCCGCTTTTCGGGAAAGTACTTAATTGTCTTCGGTCATCTCGCCGAGGTCGGTTCCGTAGCCGTGCCGGCCAGTTTACCGCGATTGGGATCCTCACGGTGATCACGGGAGGTTCCACTGCAATGACGCAGGCGGATTGCGAGGTTGCACAATCAACCTTCGATACGGATCTGCAGTTTATGAAGCAGCAACATGCTCCTACGCATGTGCGGCTCATGCCTTCCCGATATGTTGAACTCCGACGCGCGGCACGTGGGTTGAGCTGCTCGGGAGTAGCGCTTGTAGCGTTTGACGGGTTGCGGTATCGCCCGACCTCTTGGTCGGGAGTGCCGCTCGTAGCATTTGATGGCTTGCGGTACCGGCCAGCCGGTTGGGCGGACGATCCTGGCCTTTCTTTTTTCGTGCCTGAACTTGCACGCATTCTCGGGGTTAGCCTCGCGACTGCCACAGACGTCTTCTTGATCGGAGCGGTTCTCCTGGCGCTCGGTTTTGGGCTGTTGGGCCTCCTACTTACCGCTCAGACAAAGCTAGGACTGCGAATCGGCCTCGTCGCTTTTCTCCTCTTGACAATCGTGGAGTTGGTGGCTGGCGATGTGTATGTCATGAATGCTGCACCCGCCATAGCGTGTGTGCCTTGGATCCTTTCCTTCACATCTCGCAGGAAGCTCACAGTCGGCATGCTGCTAACCTTCGGCGTGACGGGAGTGCTGGCCGAAACGGCTAACCTTTTTCGTTCCAATGCGGGGACCGGGCTCCTGCTCTTTGCGCTAGTGCTCGCGGCCGGGGTCTACCAGATCAAGCCTACCACTCGCGTTCTGCTGGCAATGCTACTGCTACTGAGCGCCGCCTTCCCGGGACTATTGTTTCGCGAACTATATGCCCGCAGAAATGTGTTCCTGGAGCACCAACCAGGAGCAGTGCTTGAGTCTGGCCGAGTACACCCCTTCTGGCATTCTATTTACATCGGTCTCTCCTACGTGAAAAACTCCGACGTTCCAGGATATAGCGACGAGGTTGCTGCGGCGAAGGTGCGGGCTTTACGGCCAGAAGCTACATATACTTCGCCAGAATACGAGCAGGTGCTAAAAAGAGAGACCTTCAAGCTGGCCAAACGCCGACCCTTCCTGATCCTAGCGAACCTGTTTGTCAAACTGGTGATCGTCTCGTTTTTCTTCCTTTGTGCGGCCAATATGGGGTTGTACGCAGCCAGGCTGGCTCGGAAGCCAGCCTGGCTGGAGCTGGCATTCTGGCTGGCCCTTACGTTCAATGGACTGTTTGGAGTCCTTGTACTTCCAAGACCACAGTATGTGATCGGTCTAATTGCATTCGCGGCGCTGTATGGCGTATATAGCATCGAATTTGCGGCAATACAGCCGCATTTACAGGGCAAACTCATATGGATTAAGAAGCTGCTATTTGTGGGACCGGATGGACATCGGCTAGGTTGGCGGGCCCTGTAAGGCCTATTTTCGCATTCAAGGGAATAATTTGATTCGGAGTTTAAGTTATCGTATTGACTCACGAACTACCCACCTGGGATTCTGACTACTACGGCTTTAGCGCATACGGGGCATTGTCTGCGCGTAGACAGAATTTGGAGGCAGCAGGCTTCCGAATATTCGTAATAATTGAACTTGTGCGTAGTTTCCATATCCCCAGAACGATGCCCTCCCTGCCGCTCTCCCTCGCTTGTGTCAGGCCGAGGTCATGAGGTCTGGTCGCGACGCTTATGGTCCGGGAAAAAGCGTGTCCAGCACATCCCCGAGCACTGGGATAGGAGGTACCCAGCGGAGTCGAATCTGGCGTTCCAGAGTCCGCGAGGTTGGCCGCCAATGCCCAGCTATTGATCCTGGCCGAACACCAAGAGAAGAGGCCGAGGAAAAAGACGAAATGAGCGGTTCCGTGCCACTTCGCCAGTTTCACTTTGTGACGGCGGCGTCTTCGACCTAGGACAGGTCAACCTCCGTGGCACTCGCCAGCGAGCGGGGCCGACTCGCCACCTCCAATGGTCATGGCAGTGGACTAACGCAAGTTCCAGCAGTCAGGTTGCTACTCAGACCATTCAGGGTGTTGCCGGAACCGATGTCGTTGCTGAAGGCAGCGGAAATAGCGGTGCTAAGCCCGGTTCCAGCAGCAAATGTATTATTGTTGATGCAGGCATTCGGGGCTCCCAGCGCGGCTGCGCTAGCCGCGTCCATTTGGATCCCCGTTGGTCCCGGCCCATTAATTGTGGCTCCCGATACACTGTCGTTGGGTGCCTCAAGAATAAATACAGGCACTACTGAATTAGTTCCGGAATAAGTTCCGCCGACGAAGGAATTATTGCTGTCTGCCCCTAAACGAAGAGCGTCGTAGTAATTGTCGAAGACTTGTACGTTCCCGTTTCCAGTTACCGTGCAGTTGTTGAAAGTATTGTACCGATTGAAATTTCCAAAGAAGTTGATCCCGGCATTGCCGCTCCCTATTCCGCCAGCATTGTCTCTTATCACGCAATTGCTGAACGTGTTGTGCGACGAATAATAGTTAAAGATTATTCCGTTGTAGGCGCCGGAGCCATTCTTGCAAGTAAGGCCGTTGAACGTATTGTAGGCACTGGCGTGAATCTTGCATGTTCTGCCAGTCCCGCTGTTGGCTTTGTCAGCCGTGATGTTAGTGTATGTGCCGTCCGCTGTGGTATGCAGGCTAAATCCAAATGCATTGGACCCGGGACTGGAGCTCAAGGACATGCCATTGATGCTGGCTTTTCCCTGATTTACGAGCACAAACATGTAACCATAACCATAGTTGTAGTTACCGGAATTCGTGATCGTAATATTGTTCCAAGCCAGGTTGTAGGCCAAATAGGAAAGCGCTCCTTCCGCTACAAAATTAGTGGCCGTGACGTTGGTCACCGTCGAGTTGGTAACTCCTCTCATATAGAGCCCGTTCTGCAGCGCCAGCGTAGGGCCACCGTCGAATTTCAGGTCGTGGATATAAGCTCCGTCGACCGCGCCAACAAGCTTCTGAACGGTCGCGGCATTCACTACGGGATCATAAGTAAAGTGCAGTGCCGTCGCCACTGTGGCCGTATTGCCGGAAACACTCAGTATCTTTAGCACCTCACCCCGACAACCGGAAACATCGCAACCTTTGTCATTGCCCGGCGGAACGTCCGTGGAAAAGTCCTTTCCGCCTTCCTGCAACAGAACGTAATCGCCTGCGTTCAGTCCGCCGATATTGGCGAAACTTGCGGAAAAAGTCGTACTTAGCTCAGTAGCGGCAGCAGTCAGCGGTGTCGGGGCGCTCAGCCCGCCGCTGCCCACCTGCAAGATGGTGAATAGACCCCCTGTGCCATTGATCGTAACCTGTCCTCCAGCACATCCTATCTGGCCATCTACTTCGATATTGTCTTTCGTGATCGGTGTGAGCGTTGACGTAACCCTGTATGTTCCGCAAGGAAAGTAGAGGCTATAGCCTGCCTGCAACGCCGCGGTCGCGTTGTCGATGGCTATGGTGTCGTCGGTCGTTCCATTGCCGGTTGCCCCAAAAGTAGTTACATTGACAACGACCCTCGCCACAGGACTAATGGTGAGTGTGGCTGCGTTGCTAGTCACACTTCCAGCCGTATTGCTGACCACCACCGTTAATTGAGCCCCGTTGTCAGCACTCGTCGTCGCAGCTGTAGTGTAGGTGGAGGAGGTCGCCCCAGGAATAATCGTCCCATTCCAATTCCACTGATAGCCCAGAGGCGCAGTTCCTGCCGCCGCAACCGTGAACGTCGCAGTTTGGCCTGCCGTCAC
>Ga0137395_10000193_pt1 | contig 22582 bp, 22 predicted proteins | sample czobulk216metaG_FD_108283 | JGI IMG/M metagenome (GOLD analysis project Ga0137395, IMG submission 108283) | Vadose zone soil microbial communities from Angelo Coast Range Reserve, California, USA - czobulk2.16 metaG | ecosystem: Environmental > Terrestrial > Soil > Vadose zone | place: USA...
CTGGCGACTCCGCAACCAGTTCCAGGCCGCGCACCTCGGCGCCTGACCCGATGATTCACCCTCCCCGCTGAGGGAAGGGTAGGGTCGGGGCCACTCCGCGTAGCGGCTACGTGAGGTATCGTAGGGTCGCGCGCCAGAACGCAGGAGGGAATCGATGGCTGTCAAGACCGATCCAACCGAGTCGCTGCGACGGGTCCCACTCTTCGCCGGCCTCGACCGCAAAGAATTGGAGCTGCTTGCGAAGCTCGCCAAAGAGCAGCGCTACGAGCCCGGCGCCACCATCGTGAAGACTGGCGCCAGCGGGCACGGCCTCTACATCATCAAGGAGGGAAACGTGTCCGTGGTCCGCGACGGCAAGAAGGTCGCGTCGATGGGACCGGGGCAGTTCTTCGGCGAGATCTCGGTGCTCGACGGCGGCCCCAGGACTGCCGACGTCAGGGCCGATACCGACACCGTCTGCTTGACCCTGATCTCGTGGGAGATCAAGCCACTGTTGATGGACAACGCCGCCATCTCGTACAAAATGCTGCTGGAAATGGTCAAGCGACTGCGGTCGCAGGCGCCGCAAGAGCACGACTAGCAAAGTAGCTTTCCCGTTTGGGGAGGCGGGTTCGGGGCGCTACGGCCCCGTCAGAAAATCGTGCGTGATCCAGCCCTGCTGCTCGTGCCACCAGATGCGGTTATCGGCATACGTCGGGCCTCCGTCGATGTGGACCCTCGTGCCCGCGTTGAGGCAAGCGACCACATGGGCCTTGAGGCTGGGTCCCTCGCGGACATTGGCGCAATTGGCAGGCAAATGAACCGTGGCGTCATGACCGATGAGCGGACTCAATTGTCCTGGTAGGCCGCAGACCGCGTCGCGAAAATGCCAGCGCCCGTCGCTCAGATAAACGTAGCCGACGCATTGACGTCCAGCCGAACTGGCGGTAGAAAACACCACGGCCGCCGCGTCCTTTCCGATCGTTTCGCTCGCGACCGACAAGCAAGGCGAATTGGTCGCGCATTTGCCGGTCTGGTACCGCAAATTGGTCTTGGCCTCGACCCCTGGGATGGCCGCCGCTTGCGCCGTCTCACCGGCGGTTGTGCCATTCGTCAATGCGAGCTGCATCTCTGCGCTATGGCGATCCACGGCGGCACGACCTGCGGGCAGCACGACGTACACGAGCGGCACGATGAGCAGCACGAGCAGGATCGCCGCGACGACCAACGCGATCCGCGGCACGCGTGGCAGCCTCGGCCGTGGCACGGTCAACGTCGGCAGGCGGAGCCGAGGCCTTGCGACCGCTGGAATGGTCAGCCTGGCCGGCCGGAGCTTGGTGGCGGGAACGACTGGCGTTGGCGCTGGTGGAGCGGTGCCGGGGGCGGTCGAAGATCGATTCCAATCCAACGGCGTCCCGCAACGTTCGCACCAGATATCGATGCCCAGGTTGGGGTAGCGGCACGCCGGGCAGTCGACTTGCGTGCCGATCGCCCTCCTGGTCCGGCCGGGTCTCAACCAGCACCCTCCATATCAACTCTCCTGATAATACGAAGCGCCGTTGGCTCGCTGAGTAAGGTTGTTCTGTGCCGCCCGACGCCAGCGCGACGCTACCTCTCCCCTTTCCGCTCGACCTTGAGCAGACGCTAGGCCCGCTGCAGCACGGTTCATCGGACCCCACTATCCGCTTCGGGCCCGACGGCCTTTGGCGGGCGGCTCGAACCCCCGATGGCCCGGGCACCCTGCGGCTCCAGCATGCCGGCAGCCGGCTGGTCGCTGACGCATGGGGCACGGGCGCGAGTTGGCTCATAGGTCAGGTCCCATCGTTGCTGGGGTTCGATGACCGGCCGGAAAGCTTCAAGCCGCCGAGCCGCCTGCTCTGGGACCTGCACCGCCACCATCCCGGGCTGCGCCTCGGCCGCACCGGCCTGGTGTTTGAAGCGATGCTGCCGACCATCCTCGAGCAGAAGGTGCCCGGCGTCGAAGCCTATGCCTCATATGCCCGGCTGGTGCACGCGCTTGGCGAGCGGGCGCCAGGAGAGGCCGGCTTGATGGTGCCGCCGTCACCGCAGCGCGTAGCGTCCGCACCGTACTGGGCGGTGCACCGGTTCGGCATCGAGCGCCGGCGGTTCGCCGTGATTCAGCTGGTGGCGAGTCGGGCTGCGCGGCTCGAGGCGACCACGGCGCTGGAACCCGCCGAAGCCCGACGGCTGCTCATGACCTTGCCCGGCATCGGGCCGTGGTCCGCGGCCGAAGTGTCGGCCGTCGCCTATGGGGATCGCGATGTCGTGTCGCTCGGCGATTATCACTTGCCCCACCAGGTCGCCTGGGCGCTCGCCGGCGAAGTCCGCGGCACCGAGACTCGTATGCTCGAGTTGCTCGAGCCGTACCGCGGACATCGGGCTCGCGTTATTCGCCTGATGACGCTGGGCGCTATCCAGGCGCCGCGCTTCGGCCCGCGAATGCGGTTGCGTCGGATCGCCGCGATCTAGCCTACGACGCTTTCTTCGCCGGTTGGAAGTACGGGTTGGTGCCGGCGGCGTGGTCGGTCACGTCGATGACTTCGACGATCTGCGGGACCGCGGCCTTGATCGCCACTTCGATCCCCTGCCGGAGGGTGACGTCGACCTGAGCGCAACCCTGGCATCCGCCGCCCAGCTGTACGTAGGCAGAGCCGCCGCGCACTTCGAGTAGGTCGACGAAACCGCCGTGGGCCGCGACCGATGGATTGATCTGCCGGTCGAGCACCTCCTGGATGCGAGCCGCGACCGGGTCGCGCCAGCCCTCGTTTGGATTATCGATTCGAAGCGCGCCGCCCAGCGCCGAGGGGTCCAGGTCGATCACGGCTCCCTCGAGATTGACGGCACTCCCCGGCTCGACCAAAAGCCCCAGGTCCGGCGTCTCGATCCTGATGTCGGTGACGGGCGCGTCCTCCCGAGCGACGAGGTCCAGCTCGTACACGAATTGCCCGCCCCGCCGACCCGCAATGGCGATCCGAAGGCACGCGTCGGAGTGACCGCTCTTAGCGCGGACGGCCTCGATCTTCGCCTTTGCGGCCGGCGTTACCGTGATGGCTGGCGGCATTGCCGTCATTCTATTCGTGGTCAACTTAACGGTGATGGCGCGCGTCCTCCTGCTGATCCCGAGCCGCACCTACCGCACCCATGACTTCATGGAGGCGGCGTCCAGGCTGGGTGTCGAGGTCGTGGTTGGCTCCGAACACCGCTCCGCCCTTGCCAGGCTGATGGCGGACCGCCAGCTCCGGCTCGATTTTCACGACATCGAGCCCTCGACGCAGCGAATCGTCGCCTTCGCCAAGGACCATCCTCTGAACGCCGTGGTTGCCGTCGATGACACCGGGACCTTGCTGGCAGCGTCGGCCGCCGCGGCGCTGGGCCTCGCGCACAATCCGGTCGATGCCGTCGACGCGGCCCGCGACAAGGCCCGCATGCGTCAGCACTTTCAAGCGGCCGGTTTGCTGACGCCAGGCTTTCGAACGGTGGAGGTCGACGAAGATCCCGCGGGCGTGGCGACCACCGTGCGCTTTCCCTGCGTTGTCAAGCCGCTCGATCTGTCGGGGAGTCAGGGCGTGGTGAAGGCCGACGACGTCGAGAGCTTCCCAGATGTTCTCGCCCGCGTCAGGGCGATCGACGCCGCGTGCCAGCCAAACGGCCTGCGGCCCGCCGTCCTGGTCGAAGACTTCATCGCGGGCGACGAGGTGGCCGTCGAAGCGCTGCTCCGGGCTGGCGAGCTCGACCTGCTGGCGATCTTCGATAAGCCCGATCCGCTCAACGGACCGTTCTTCGAGGAGACGATCTACGTCACGCCGTCGCGGCTGTCCATCGAGCAGCGAGCAGAGATTCGCGAGACCACGGCGCGAGCGGCGCGTGCGCTAGGACTCACCGACGGCCCGATCCACGCCGAGCTTCGCATCAATGACCGCGGCATCTGGATGCTGGAGCTGGCGGCGCGGTCGATCGGCGGTCTCTGCTCGCGCACACTGCGCTTCGGATCGGGCATCTCGCTCGAGGAGCTCATCCTGCGGCACGCCGCCGGCCTCCCGATGCCCGCCCACGACCGCGAGCGGCGCGCCGCGGGCGTGATGATGCTGCCGATTCCGACCGGCGGACGTCTGAAAGCGGTCGCCGGCCAGTCGGAGGCACGGCAGGTGGCCGGGATTGACGGGCTGGTGATCACGATCCCGCCTGGAGAGCAACTCGTACCCCTCCCGGAGGGCGACCGTTATCTCGGCTTCATGTTCGCGCGTGCCGACTCGCCGGCCGCCGTCGAGGCTGCTCTGCGCGAGGCGCATGCGCAGCTTCGCATCGTTACCGATGGCTGACCGCCCGAAGGTCGTGATCGTGGGCGCCGGGTTCGGGGGCCTCGCCTGCGCCCGAAAGCTCGACGGTGAGCCGGTCGAGGTGATCCTCCTCGATCAGCACAACTACCACCTCTTCACGCCGCTGCTCTACCAGGTTGCCACCGGGCTCTTGAATCCGAGCGACATCGCCTACCCGCTGCGCACCGTCTTTCGGCACTCGACCAACGTCCGATTCCGGCAGGCGACGGTGACCCGCATCGAGTTGGCCAACAAGCTGGTACGGCTCGACGGCGCCCCGCCGCTCGCGTACGACTACCTGGTGCTGGCGACCGGCAGCACCGACAACTACTTCGGCAACCAGGACGTGGCGCGGGTGTCGTTCGGGCTGAAGTCACTCGAGGACGCGACGCGGTTGCGCAACCAGGTGCTGGCCTGCCTGGAGCGCGCGGATGCCGAGCCCGATCCGGAGGCGCGCCGTCCTCTGCTCACGTTCGTGGTCGTCGGCGGCGGCCCGACCGGCGTCGAGTCTTCGGGAGCGCTCAGCGAGTTGATGAGCATCGTCGGCGGCAAGGACTATCACCAGGTCTCGCTCTCGGAAATCCGAATCATCCTGGTGGAGGGCACCGACCGTCTCCTCAATGCCTTTTCGGTTCACCTTGGCCGCTACGCACAGCGGGTCCTGAGCAGACGGAACGTCGAGGTTCGGACGGGCTCGCTCGTCAAGACGGCCAACGGCCACTCGGTGATGCTCTCCGACGGGACGGCGATCGCGAGCGCCACCATCATCTGGTCGGCGGGCGTCCGACCCAACGACCCGATCGGCGAGTCCCCCCTGCCACGGTTTCGGAATGCGAGGATCCAGGTGGACGAGTGGCTGCGGATCCCGGGTTCGCCTGGCGCGTTCGCCATCGGCGATGCCGCATCACCGCGCGTCGGCGACCGCGAGTTGCCCATGCTGTCTCCGCCCGCGATGCAGGCCGGACGCTATGTCGCAAGCACCATTGTTAACGAAGTCCGCGACATTCAGACCGAACGCACGCCGTTCCATTACCTCGACAAGGGCACCATGGCGACGATCGGCCGCAGTGCCGGCGTCACCCACCTGCCTGGCGGACTGGAATTCACCGGTTTCCTCGGATGGCTGACCTGGCTATTCGTCCACATCTATTATCTGATCGGCTTCCGCAATCGCATCAGCGCCCTCGCGGCATGGGCCTGGGACTTCGTACGCCACGACCGCCCGATCCGCATCATCCTGGCGGTCGGCCCTGGACCGAAGCGCATCTAAGTCGAAACCGATGCACTATCTCGCCCTCGCGGCGGACTACGACGGCACCCTGGCGTCGCATGGCACCGTTGCACCAGAGACGATCGAGGCGCTGCGCCGGCTCGCGGCCACCGGCCGCATGCTGATCCTGGTGACGGGTCGACGCGTCGATGATTTGATCCATGCCTTTCCCGAGGTCGCGGTCTTCGATCGCGTCATCGCGGAGAACGGGCCGCTCGTCTACCGACCGCAATCGCGCGAGACTCGCGTACTGAGCAAGCCACCTCCCGCGGCGTTCATCCAGGAACTCCGGCGGCGCGGGGTTCAGCCGTTGACCGCCGGCCAGGTTTTCGTGGCCACTGAGCAGCCAAACGAACGGGTCGTCCTGGACGTGATCGGCGAGATGGGCCTCGACCTGCAGGTGATCTTGAACAAAGGCTCGGTGATGGTGCTGCCAGCCTCGGTCAACAAAGCGACCGGGCTGAGCGCGGCGCTTGAGGAGCTGGGGCTATCCCCCGAGGTCGTTGTCGGCATCGGCGACGCCGAGAACGACGAGGCCTTCCTGGCGATGTGTGGCTTGGGAGTGGCCGTGGCCAATGCCCTCGATTCGCTCAAGGCGCGTGCCGACCAGGTAACACGAGGTGAAAACGGTGAAGGTGTGCGCGAAGTCATCCAGTCGCTCATCTCCGAAGAGGCCAATCCGAGGTCCCAATAAAAAGAGGCCGCGCAGCGAGCGCGACCTCTCCTGAATCCGAATCGTTGACTAGAAGCTGCCTGACTGGGTAACGACGTCCTCCTGGTTGATCGTCGTTGGCACGAACTGGAAGCCGTACCACCAGGTGACCGTCTGCTTGTTGTTGGTATCGGTCCAGAACGCGTGGAACACGTCATCCGATCCAACCGCGATGTCGGTGTAGTCGCCGATGAACCCGCCACCAAATTGGCTGCGGCTGTTGATGGGGTGGGTGGTGACGATCTTGCTAACGCCCGTGGTCAGATCGGCAACCGCATAGTCGAGCCGGGCGTTGTTGATGTAGCCGCCAAGCGCTAGGCAGTTGATCCGACCAACCGCCGTTGGTGAGGCCGGGGTTGCGCATTTCTGCCATGGCGAGACAACGTCCGCCGCATAGGCGGACATGTAGACCCGTCCGGACGGCGAAATCGCCACGGCCGGCCAGAAGGTGTCGACGCGATGCACGCTGCCGGTCGCGAGACCAGGTGCGGGATACCCGATCGGCGTCCTTGTGGACGCGTCCAGCGCTGGGAAGACAAGAGCCGGAGTGGACCAGGTCGCTCCACCGTCGGTCGACTTGCTGAAGACGGCCGACGCGTGGCCGCCATTGGAGTCGGCCATCTCGGTCGACCAGTTCGCGTAGACATCGCCATTCGGGGCCACGGCGGCCGCCGGGAAGCTATTCACGCGGAAGGCGCTGTTGGTCGGCGGAGCGATCTCATTGAGCGTCGAGACCTGAACCGGCGCGCTGAAGGTCGCACCACCGTCCGTGGACTTGACCACGTACGTACTGTCCAGCGTGGCCAGCCTGGTTGCCCCGTCGAAGAACACGTAGACCGTGCCATCGGGCCCAACCACGGGGCGTGACCCCTGGCTGTAGATCGCTGGCGCGCCGATAATCTGTGGCGTGCTAAAGGTGGCGCCACCGTTACTCGAGTGGGCCTCCATGATCGGCGACTGGACGTAGGCTCCGGTCTTCGGGTTGAAGATGAACCGGGTGAAGCTCACGTAGACCCGGTCGCGGAAGGGGCTCACGGAGTTGGCGTCCGCCACGATCCATTCCTTGTCGTTAAGGACGGCGGGCGACGTCGTCTGGTCGATGAAGGTCGGTGCGCTCCAGGAGAGCGCTCCACCAGCGTCGAAGGTGCCGCGGTTAACAGCGACCGTGTTCGGAGCCGATGTCCGGTTAAAGCCGAGCCCCGCGTAATAAGCCGTGCCCTTGCTGTCGAACGTCACGGCGGGGTCGCCGCCGGCATCGTACTGACCGCCGGAGAGGTGGTCGACGCCCGGGATCAGCGTTCCCTGGCTGCTGCCGTCGAGGTTCGAGGCGCAGCACCAGGTCTTGCCGCCATCGTTCGAGAAATAGGTTCCGGAATATCCGTCACCGTGGGCACTGCATGGACTCGGGGGACTACCCGGAAGCGTACATGTCCAGGTGCGGGTCACATAGTCATTCGCTGCCGCCAGCACCCGATTCGGGTTATTGGGATCGACTGCGATCGCGGTCTCGTTCTGGGGCGCTGCCGCCGTGTCCTGATTGACCGTCACGTTCGGCGACGGAACCGAGGTGCCGTCCAACGGACTCGACAGAACGAAGCTTGGGGTGATGGGCGACGAAAGCCCGGTGGCACCGGTGTCCTGGGCCTGCTCCTGGATGAACGCCGAAAACCGGATCTGAAGGCCGGCCGTCCCATTGACCGAGGCCACCTTGCCGGCGAGAGTCGTGATGTCGTAGGTTGCTCCGGTTGCAGCAGAAGCGGAGACGGAGGCGAAGACGCCAGCGGCGGTGAGAATCGCGGGTCCGAACGCGGCGAGCACGCGTAAACGGTGCGACTTAGTCAAGCATTCCCTCCCTTGTGGGTTGATTCCCAAACACGATATCGCCCGTCAAGCTCGAAGTCAACGTTCAGTTAACCGGTGTTAAGGCCGACTCTGAACTGCTGGGCTTCCTGAGCCCAATTGGCCCTTGACAGTTCCGTCCCGAACCCGAACCCCCTCTCGACGCAGCCGGCGTTCCTGCTCCGCCCGGCTGTGCGCCGCAAGCTCCCCTGACGCACGAACCACTCGCCACCAGGGAAGACCGGTGCCCCTCGCTAGAACGTTGCCGACGGCTCGGGCCGCTCGCGGGTAGCCGGCTCGGCGCGCGACTTCGCCGTAACTGACCACCTCCCCGCGGCGAAGGTCACGAATGACACGGCGCACCGCGTCCTCAAACGACGGCATCTTCGACATGTTTCGGATCAGGATATCGACCCGTCGAAATGTGGTACGTGTAGGCTGCGATGACGTCCACATCCGACCTCGTGGTTGTCCGATCGGAGCCGTTGTGCGCCGAGAGTTCCCTCGAGCTGCAGGAAGACGGGCTGACCCCGCTCTCGGCCTTCTACGTTCGGAACAACTTTCCGATTCCGCTGCCCGCGACCCGCCTTTCGGTCGGTGGCGCCGTCAAACGGCAGCTCAGCCTTGCGGCGGAAGATCTCCGGCGACTGCCTCGACGCCGGCTGACGGCGACGCTCGAATGCGCCGGCAACGGCCGCGCCTTCATGGACCCGCCGGTGCCCGGGGAGCCGTGGCGCCTCGGCGCGGTCAGCACCGCCGCGTGGGAGGGTGTTCCGCTGTCGGCCGTCCTCGCCCAGGCCGAGGTTGGCGCTGAGGCGGTTGAAGTCGTCTTTAGCGGCGCGGATGGGTTCGTTCGATCCTTGCCGGTCGAAATCGCGCTGGGTGCGGACGTGCTCCTCGTCGACGCGATGAATGACGAGCCACTCACCCCTGAGCACGGGGCGCCGTTTAGGTTGCTGGTCGCGGGCTGGTACGGCATGGCGGGCGTAAAGTGGCTGGCAAGCATCGAGGTCAGCGGCACTCCGTTTCGGGGCCACTTCCAGGCCGAACGGTATGTGATCGGCGATCGCCCGGTGCGGACGATGCAGGTTCGCTCCTTGATCCTTGAACCGGTGGACGGGGCGACGGTGCCGCCGGCGCCGCAGGTCGTTCGCGGCGTCGCCTGGACCGGCGCCGGTCGCGTAACCCTCGTGGAGCTCAGCGACGAGGGCGGCACCACGTGGCGCAAGGCGACCTTGCTTGGGACGCCCCGTCCCTATACCTGGTGCCGGTGGGAGGCGCCGTGGTCGCCAGCCCAGACGGGACCGGCGACCCTGCTGGCTCGGGCCACCGATTCCAGCGGTGCCCAACAGCCGTTGGAACCGGTCTGGAACGCCCTCGGCTACGCCAACAATGCGGCCGTGCCACACCACGTTCTCGTGGGCGCGACGCGCTAACCGCCCTCGGTCACCTTCACGGCCTCAGTCATCGGTCGACTCGCCGGCGGCAAGCCGCGCCGCGTCGCCCAGATTGCTGTTGCCCTCCAGGAATGCGATGTGGTCCACCGAGCCGTGGTGCGGTCCCCGGTAGCGGAGTACATAGAGCCCGTTCCGGATGTCGACCACGTAGATGAGCCCGTTCTTGATGATCGGGAAGCTCCAGATGACCACCTTGTTTGGGCCCCGGCTGAGCGCTGGGTCCTCGAGCGCTACCGCGGCGAGGGGCTCGGGTGAGAAAAAGCCGCCTTGCCTTGGGTTGGCCGGATCATCAATGATGACGGCCTGCAGGCCGCCCGAATGCCACGAGTCGATGACGACCCACGGGAGAACGGTCGGGTTGTGGGTCGAATAGGAGGTGTAGTTCTGGGTGTCCGCATCGATCCCCTCGGCCTTGAAGGCGTCGGTGTTCTGGAAGAGCTTGAACTCGCCGACGATCGACGGGGTAGACGGATCACGAACATCCATCAAGCGCATCCAGCCCCATGGCGAGCCGAACGACGGATCGGTGAAGTGGCCATAGACCTCATCCACGTTGACCTCGAACGGCCGGCCGGGCACCGGGACGGCCGAGTGGCTCTCGGAGCACCCCACCGAAGTCCCGCCCAGGCAGTGACTTCCAGCCCCCCAGACCGGCCGGTTGGCGATTGGCGTCAGGAGTTTGTCATTGAGCGAGATGACCGTGCCGGGGCTGGGGTTATTGACTACATCGCTGGTGTCGAGGACGAGCATTCCCCCACGTAGGTACGCAAGGTAGGTCGTCTTTCCGTCCACGGTCGGCGTCATCGAATGCAGGCCAAGGTCGAAGTCGTAGTTGGCCGGGTTATCGGCCCCCGGGAAAAACTGGTTCCAGTTTCCCTGGGCCACGAGCCGCACATCACCGCCGGCGGGCACGGCACTGATGTCCTCGACAACGAACTGAGGCCTCGCCGGGTCGGTGGCGCCGAATCCCGAGTTTGGCGTGGACTCAAAGAGCAGCGCACGCTCGGCGTTGTTTGGATCGATCCACAGGAAGAACTCGTGGGGCTTGATCGCCAGGCCGGCGGCCGACCGGGTCACGTGGCGCTTGATCAGCTGCGGGTGCAGGGGGTCGCTCAGGTCGAAGAACTTGTAGTCGAATGGAAACGTCGCATCGTTGCCGCGTGGGCACACGTGGATCACCCTGCTGCAGCGGAAGCTCAACTCGATGAGCAGCTTCTTCTGCGGCCAGACGCGCAGCTCGCGAGAGGTGACGCCCGCGGCCATCCCTGCCGCGTTGAGCGCGGCGACGCTTGCAGGGACTTCTCCCACGACGGTGGGGCTCGTCGGGTCGGCCACGTCGACGATCAGGATTCCCGGGTGGACGTGGGTGCAGGTCCCGTCCGGATTGGTTGGCGCCAGAACGGGGGCGACAGCTCCGGTACCGTGCAGGTCCCCGCAGGAATTCGACCCGTCTGTCCGGTTGCCGATGTAGACGAAGTGGTCGTAGATTGCCAGCGCCGCGTTCATTCCTCGGCCGAAGAGGGAATTGTGTCCGACCAGCTCGAAGTTACGTGAGCTGTCTGGCGTGCCACCTCCCGGGGCGACTACGACCGATGCCCCGGCGCTGGCCGGAGCAAAGATCGACACAGAGACCACGGTCGCGGCCGTGAGCAGGCGAGTAATGGGGCGCCCGAGCTGTCTGAACATGCATCTCCCTCCGGTGATGTGATTCCAGCGTGCAGCAGAGCCCGCCTCGTCCCCAGCTGGCGGCGCTGCGACTATATAAAATTCGCCTAAGGCCCGTCAACCCTTTGTAAAAGTCATCGTGGCCACCGGGCGCTCGTCGCCATGAGGACACCGCCAATCACTAGCACGGCGCTGGCCAGCGTGCGACGAATTCGCCCGGCCTGATGGACAGCTGGACATCGCGCAAGGCAACGTCGGGCGCGGCATAGTAGCGCGCCGAGCTGATGCGGGCATGCACGAGCTCCTCCAAACTGTCGACCATCGCGATGAATATAGGGCTAGGTGACAGACCCCAGGACGGACCTGGACCCTAGATGAAGATCTCTCGCTCTTCGGTGACGAAGACCGCGGTCCGACTCTTGTCGATGAAATTCGCTTCGTCTTCGGTCGACGCCCGCCACTCGGGCGAGCGCCGCGCCGCCTCGAGCGCGGACAGGTCATCGAACCAGAGCTCGGCCATTCCGTCGAAATCCGGAGGGCCCATGTCCGCGGGTTGCGGCAGCGGGTGGCTTTGGACGAGACGGCGCAAGCCGGGGATGCGTCGTCCGATTGGACCGTGCACCTCGCGCCAATACCGTGAGAACTCCGCGACCGTCATCCCGGGTAGCCGGGTGATGCAATAAACCAGCTTGATGATGGCTGGCTTATGCGGGCGTCGCCGAAACGATGTGATGCTGGTGCATCGTCAGTCGCTTTCCCGGCGCCCCGTTCGGTTCAACGGTCACCACGAGCCCGTCGGCGGCCTCGATCGTCCCGAGGACGCGCCCGGTCACGGACGGCGCACCCGGCGCGTCGGGCAAAAGCTGGAACGTGGCAATCTTCCCTTTGAGTCCGCGGATCTCATCCGTGATGCGCTTTCCCTCAATTGCCATTCTGGATTACCGACAGAAAGTTGCCGGCCGGGTCCTTGAACCAGGCGATGTCCGGGCCCCGATTCTGCGCCCGGCCGCGCAGGATGCCTTTCTCGTCGGTCTTCGGGCCGGTGTCGTAGTGCTCGAACTGAACGCCTCGGCCGGTCAGCTCGTCGACCGCCGTATCGATGTCGTCAACCACGAAATTCAAAATCGTGAAGGTAGCTGGTTGATGATCGATTTTCGAATAGGCAAAGACGGTCCCACCACCGGGAAGATGCAGCCTCACCCCTACCCCATCGGGATCGACCTTTAATCCCAGGGTCTCCGTGTAGAAGGCTTTCGCCTTCGCCAGGTCGTCCACCGAAAAACCGCTGAACGCCGCCTTTGCCTTGAGCATGGTTCCTCTCCTTTCGTGACGTTAGCTCGCCAAGACTTCGCGGAGCTTGACCGCGAATTCGCGCGCGTTGGTGTCGAAGCCGCCGTGCGCGCCGGGAAACACGACAGCTTCCGTGCCCAGCCGCTTTGCCAACCCGAGCCCGCCTTCGTTCGCCAGCTCACCTTGCGACTCCTTGCCGACCCCGGGGATGATATGCGAGGAACCGGACTTCAACGCGTCGAAGTCGGGTTCGTAGTCGCCGATCGCTTGGAAGTAGTGGCGAAACCAGAAATCCATGTTCCGCTGCATCTGGGCCATGCCCTCTCGCATCTCGGGAGTAGGCTCGCCCGGAGGTGGCGGGGGCGGGGCCTGGCGGATGCGGGTCTGAGCCATGAACTTCTGCATGGTCGGCCCGATGCCGGCCGAGCGGTAGGTTTCCACGATGTCGGCCGATTGCGCCCGCGCGCCAGCCGCGTCTGGCAGGAGGATCGCGGACGGCGGCTCGTGTGCCACCAGGGTGCGCACCTGACCCGGATGGCGCGCGGCCAGCTCGAGGGCGATGGTGGCACCTCCGCTGCTCGCAAACACGAAGGCCGGCTCTTTACTGGTTGCCGATAGCAGCCGATGGGCGTCATCGGCAAAGATCTGCACGATCCGCTCATCGTTTACCCGGGTATCGAGCGTGCTGTGCGAGAGACCGCGCGGATCATAGGTCACGACGGTGTAATCCGACTCGAGGTATCCCGCGATTTGGCGAAAGGCCCCGGCATCAGCCGGTCCGCCCGGCATCATGAGGAGCACCGGACCCGATCCGCGAACCTCGTAATAGATGTTCGCGCCCGGCACTTTCAAGGTTTCCGTCTTCACCGTCACAGGTGCGTTCATGCTAACTTCCCTCCATCGTTTACCTTCTAAGACTGAGGGTCGACCGATAATTCATCGTCTACCTCTGGGTGGTCTGATCCTAAGCTGTGGGTGGCGGCTGACGATGTGGCCCCACCCAGGATGAGGAGGGAGCGGGATGAACCGTCATTTACGGCGCATGCAGATCGCCAGGATTGGCGCAGGCCTCGCTGGTCTGGTCGCCGCCCTTGCCGGCCCGGCGAACGCCCTGGCCGCCGGGGCTACCTATACCGTCGGAACAATCAACAACCTCAGCCCGTCCTGCTCGGGTCAGAACGCGGAGGTCGAGCAGGCCGTCGATCCCCGGCTCGGCAATGTTTACGAGGAGTGGATGGGGTGCCAGGGGATCGCCTTTGCTCGTTCGACCGACGGCGGGCGTACGTTCGGCGAGCCCATCTCCGTTCCCGGCTCGGTCGGCTCCAGTGTGAATTCCTGGGACCCCGCGGTCACGGTAGGACCCGACGGCACCGTCTACGCCGCTTTCATGGTCGCCAAGGACGCCGACTGGTTCCCGATGGTCGCCCGCTCCGACGATCACGGTGCAAGCTTCGCTGAGGTCTCTGCCGTGCCGCCGGCAAATCACAAAAACTGGGGCGACCGGGAATTCATTGCGGTCGGTCCCGACGGCACTGTGTATGTCACCTGGGACTACGGCCCGGAACGGACCTCGGTGACCTCCATCTGCGCGAGCAGCGGAAGCTGCGCCTTCCTGACCGGGGACCTGAACGTTGTCATGCAGACGTCGAGCGACAGAGGACTGACATGGAGCAGCCAGTCCTACGTCAGTCCAGGATTCCCGGCGAGCGGCGGGGATAGCGGCCCGATGGTCGTCGAACCGAACGGCCGGATCGACGTCCTCTACCAGGGCTACCAGATCACCAACCCTACGACCTTCACCATGAACCCCGCCTTCAGTTATTTCACGACATCGACCGATCGCGGAAACAGCTGGTCAGCGCCGGTGAAGGTGGGTAGCTCAGTGGGGACAATGTCCTTGAGCGAGTGGTGGATCGATGGAGACATCGGCATCGACTCCGCCGGCAACCTGTATGCAAGCTGGGACACGCAAGGTACCAATAGCGACGGAACTGCCAACGACGTCGGCTGGCTCTCCTTCTCGACCGACCGTGGTAAGCACTGGTCCGCCCCTATCCAGGGACCCCTGGACCGGACCGGCAACGTTCCTCACATCATGGAGGTGGCCGGAGCTGGCGCAGGGATCGCTTATGTCAGTTGGCTCTCGAATAGCAACGGCGGGTATGCCGCGTATCTTCGAGCCTTCTCGATCACCGACGGCTGGCTCTCGGCTCCGACCCAGGTGTCGACCGAGCTCGGAGACTCCTTGGTCTGGCCGGGCGACACCACAGGCATATCGATTCTGTCGCCAACCGAGCTTGTCCTGAGCTGGGGCAGCGCCACGCCGACCACTGGCAAGAAATCCGAGATCTTCGCTGCCCATGTGGGGGTGCATCTACCCTAGGAAGACGTGGTCGCGCCAGGCGGTCAGGGATCGACGGCTGGCCGGCAGCCGCGCTCCTTTACTCATAAGTCCACGCAGTCCGGAGTAGGGAGGAACGCTTTATGCGCCTGCTGACCATGCGTCGATCCTTGCGATCCGCGGTTTTCGTCGGTTTGATGGGGGCGCTCGGCTTAAGCGGCGCCACTGTTGGGATGGCAGGGGCCGCGGCGACGCCGTCGTCGACCAGCTACGCCAATGCTGTCGTCGGGACCATCGATTCGGCGGCGGCGGAAGCGTCGCTTCCCACCACCTCGCAGGCAGACGCCCGTGTGGCGCAACACCTTCAGGTGAATCGCCGCGCGACGCGCGCTCTGGCCGGAACAGCCTCCGCTCAGATCACCGGCAGCTCGGTCTCGTCCTTGAATGAGTCCGGTGGCGGAGTCCCGGTGAGCTTCAATGGAACCAGCAGCCTCGACAGCGCCATCACCAACTTCGGCGCCGAGTTCGAGCCACCCGACCAGGGGCTTTGCGCCGGCAACGGCTTCGTCCTCGAACCCGTCAACTCCGCGTACCGGATCTATCGTCCGGTCGGCACCACCGCCAACAGCATCGCTGGGCCCTTCAATGTCAACAATCTCTATCACGAGAGTCCGCGGGCATTCACCAGCGATCCACGCTGTTATTTCGACAGACCAACCAACACGTGGTTCGCGATCATCCTCTTCATCGCGTCGTCAACCAGCGGCAGGTTTGGGAATTCGTCGAGCCTCGATATCGCGGTCAATCCTTCGGGTGACCCCACCACCGACTGGACGAATTACCACATCGACACCAGCGACCTCGGCGGCAACGGCTGCCCCTGCTTTGGTGATCAGCCACTGCTGGGGATCGACGCAAGCAATCTCTACGTCAGCACCAATGAGTTTTCGATCAACGGACCACAATTCAACGGCGCGCAGATCTACGCCTTTTCCAAGGCCGACCTCGTGGCGTCAGCCCACAGCGTCCATTTCGCCCACTTCAGCAATCTCAGCAACAGCGACGGCAGCGTTGCCGCCTCGGTCCAGCCCGCGATCACGAATGGACCGGCGAATGCCGAGTACTTCATGGATTCCCTCGATCCAACCAGTAACGGTGACAACCGGATTGGGGTCTGGGCGCTGACAAACCAGGGAGCGGTCGCTTCAGGTCAGTCGCCGACGTTATCGCGCATCTTGATTACGTCCGAGCCCTACGCAAGTCCGCCGAACGCCGTTCAAAAAGGCTCATCGTCTCTGCTCGTTACCGACGATGACCGGATGCAACAGGTCCAGTTCATCAATGGATCCCTTTGGGGCGGGCTCAGCACCGCGCTTTCCATCCCCGGTGATACGGCCCAACGGTCAGCTGCGGCGTGGTTCCAGGTGCAACCACAGCTGAGCGGAACCCAGGTTGGCAGTGCGGCGATCGGGCGACAGGGCTATGCCGCGGTGTTAGGCAAGTATCTGCTGTATCCGGCGCTTCAGGCTGATTCGCGGGGGAATGCAGCAATGGTGTTCACGCTCTCGAGCAGCCAGGACTTTGGCAGTGCCGCGTACGCGGCGCTGGCGAGGGGTCAATCCTCCTTCGGCGACGTCCATATCGTGGCGGCCGGCACAGGTCCCCATGACCCGGATGCGACGCGCTGGGGCGACTATTCCTGGGCGCAGCTCGATCCGGTCCAGGACAGTGTCTGGCTGTCCACCGAGTACATCCCACCAGTCTCGAGCCAGACGCCCGACGGCAACAACAACTGGGGTACCGAGGTGTTCCAGGTCAACCTCGGCGGCGATTAACGCACGCAAACCTCACGCGCGCCCGCAAGCCTAGAGGCTTCGGGCGCGCATCGTTTCTAGCTCGTTTCGTCAATATCCTGGCGCCGAGCGACACACAACGGCCGGCGCGAAGCCGGCCGTTGTGGTCAGTTTGCGCTCGGAACTAGTTCTGTTTGGCCAGGTCGTGCACGAGCGCATCCGCGCGCGGCGAGCCGAAGCCCGTGGTCAAATCCCAGCCGGACAGCGTCGGGTTTCCCGCAATTGGACCCGGGGAGACGCTGCCATCGGCGCTGTACTGCCAGAGTTGATTGTTGTCAAGGGTGAAGATGCCGTAGGCCTGCGAGACGATGTCGCGGAAGTCGCCGGTCCCGTTGAAGGTCGCCGTCGAGGAGCCGGCAGCATCTCCCAACACATAGAGGCGGGGGTTTAGCCACCCAACTGGTCCCTTGCTCCCTCTAAGCTGGTTCGCCAGGGCAATGACACCTGAGAGCTGCGGCGAGGCGGCGCTTGTGCCGCCGAAGATCGCCCAGCACCCGGTCGTGTTGCCGCAGTTGAAGCCCGGGTAGGCGGAGATCCAGGTCAGGACGCCGCCGTTGACGGACGAATTCCAGGAGAGATCGGGGACACCGCGCGCGTCCTTGCCGATCACCGATGCCTGCGCGGACTGCCAGGACGGCCGAGCATAGATGGCGCTCGGGTTGCCGCCGGTCGCGATCGGCGCCCAGGACTCGTTCCAGACCGCCTCCGTCGAGTTGGTGGTTGGCGCCCAGGCGAAGTAGGCTGGGTTCGGGCCGCTGGCGGTGAACGGAACGTTGCTCGTCGGGGTCCAAACCCACCCGCTCTGCAACTGCGTACCGCCGGCGGAGGTCACGTAGGGGCTGGTCGTGGGCCAGATAACAGTCGGGAAGGGATAGGTCACCGACTCCTTGTGCAGCTTGCTCACGTTGGTCGTCCCAAAGTCGCCCGCCGAGGCAAGGAAGGTGTCGCCCTTGGCGATCCCGCTCTGATAGACCTTGTCCAGGATTGCGGTCTGGGTGGTGGCAGCTCCGCCAAAGGTCTGCTCGGTGACACCGAAGCTCTGCGAGAAGACGGTGCCCGGTGGCAGTGAGTTGATCAAACCCTGCATCGCATTAAAGAGGGTCGGGAATCCCTGGACGCCCTCGGTCTCGGCGGGAGGGACCCCAACGAGAATGATGTGGGCACCCGGGGCAGAGGCGTAGGACCACTCGATATCGAGGGTCGCCTCGCCCGACCAGAGCGCGGCGGCCCTTGGGCCGGAGAGCCCCGAGTCGACGGTGCTACCGAACGGAGGGTTGCCGAGCGGATAGATCTCGTTGAAATTCGGGCTCGGGAGACCGGCGAAGAACGTGTCGTGGAACTTCTGCAGGTCGGTCGCCGCCGTCGGGCTGCCATAAGCGTCGACCAGGACAATCGTCTGTCCCGCGCCGGTCAACCCCTCGTTATGGAGCATATCCAGGCCGTAGGCGGCGGCGATTTGGGCCGGTGTGTAGCAGTGGAAGAACGGGTCGACGCTGTTATCCGGGAAGTTGCAGGCCGCCGGTTGGTCTGCCCGCAGCTTCGCAAGATGGACGGCTGGGGCCATGTAGGCCTGCGGGACCAAAATCAACTTCGCGACCGGGGTGCCGGGGCCCGCAAAAACCCCACCGGCGGCGAGTAGCGGAGCGAGTGCCAGCGCGGAAAGACGGCGCGCGATGATCCGTGATCGGTCCAACATGCTCTCCCTCCTGTTAGGAGCCATTTGGTTGCACGAAACGGCGCTCACAGGCTATCAAGGCCGGGTCGAAGCGTCAAGGAAAGATGAAGACCTGTGAAGAATGGGCGATGTTAGCTCAGCCGGAGACGAGTCTCGAACTCTACGTGGAGTGAAGCTGATGGGATACTGAGTTCGTGGTTGGGGCTCGCCTCCGCATCAACTGCATGGGCCGATTTGACAATCCACCGCCGATCAACTAGGCGACCTAAACCGAGCCAGATCTAGCCATGGTGCGATAACCGACGAATTCAGGATGTGACTTGCCAACTGCTTTGCTGTGGCCGGGGCAGACTGCATTCCAAGTGAGCCGTGACCACCATGCACATAGAGGCCTTCGCGATGAGTTGCGCCGACGATTGGAAGACCATCTGGCGTCATCGGTCGGTGCGCATGCCACGCCGCTCGTATAGCGACGCTCTTAAGCGCAGCTGAAAATCTCATAGCGCGTGTCGCGAGGCGCTGTGGCATATCGACGGTCTCAACCGCCTCTCTCAAGGTGGGAGCGAGCGATGCGCCAACGAGGGCGCCGTCGGACAACTGCGGCACAAGCACGAAGGCTTCGAGCACAGGCCGATGGTAGTTTCCCCGTGCAATGTCCTCAAAAGTCGGCAAGCGGACTGCTCGACCGACTTCCTCCTGATCGGGCCAAGAAATCTCCTCGATTAGCCACGGCAAGTCGAAACCAAGTCGTTCCGTGCGCATAAGCCACCCACGCCCAGCGCTAACCGGAACGGACCCCACAAGGTCTGACAGCCACGGGCCGGTGGCCACGATAGTCGCGTCTGCACCTATTCGGCCTTGGTCCGTGAGGACCCCTTCAACGCGTTCACGCTGGCCGGCGAAACCAACCACCTCGACGCCGGTCCTTACGTCAACGCCGGCTTCCAGGGACGCGTAGGCGAAAGCGGCAGTTGCTTGACGAGCGTCCAAGGTCCAGGCGCCCTCAACCAGATAGCCACCGGCGACGTCTGGGGCCAACGTTGGAACGGTTCGTCGCAGTTCCTCGGCCGAAGCAGCTTCCACATGGCCTCCCAAGCGGGCGATAGCATCGGCCCTCAATCGGCTCTTGTCGAGCTGAGATTCATCAAACGCGAGTAACAATTGTGTTCGCTCCTGGAGACCGAATGGTATCGCACCATCCGCAAGCTCTTTGTAGGCTCCCACGGACTCCCTGAGTAGCTGACTTACCTCGGGTTCCGCCTGCTGGAGAAGAGTTCCCGTATTCCTGCCCGATGCGCCTTCCCCGATAGATCTCCGCTCCAGGAGACACACGCGCGCACCGCGACGCGCCAGCTCAAAGGCGACAGTGCAGCCTGCGATACCACCACCGACGATGACGACGTCAGGCATGGAACTTTTGTTTTCTGTTCAACCCCAACGAGTCACGCCGCAAGACCCCAGTCTAAAGCCCACGACAGCTGCTGTTCGGCAAGGTCGTGGGAATCGGACTGGTCGGGTTCATCCAGCTCGTCCTCCTGGGCGCGGTTGCCCTCGTGGCTGTCATGAAAACCCAGGTTATCTCCGCGCCGACCGTCGGAGTCACCGCCGTCCTGGGTGGCTTGCTCTGGTTCGTGCTCGGCTTCGTCTTCTTCGCGCTGATCTACGCCGCCGCCGGCTCGATGGTCTCCCGCCAGGCGGACGTCGCGGCCGTGACCGGGCCGATCGGCCTTCTCATTATCGGCAGCTACCTCGCGTTCTTCTGGGTCGCCGCCAACCCAGGCAACCGATCGGCATTGTGCTTTCACTACTGCCTCCCTTTGCGCCCGTGTTGATGCCCGCACGCATGGCAACCGGCGATGCGCAGGCGTGGCAGGTCGTGCTCGCGGTGCTGCTCAAGCTGGCCGGGGTCGGCGGAATGAATGCTCTGGCAGCGCGGATCTACTCGAACTCGGTGCTCCGAATTGGATCAAGGGTGCGGCTGGCGATGGCTTGGAAGGGCAGGACTTAACCGAGATGGGCCGGCAAAGACGCGATGAGCTCCACACCGTTCGTTTGATCGGCTGGAGAAGCGGCCCAGGATCGCAAAAGGCCAATCCAGGGGCATCTGAACCTTTCGACCGTGATTGCTCCGTTAAACGAGAGATGACTCGCCCGACTGGCCCCCAATATCGAGTATCGGAGAAGTAGCGAATCCTGTTGAGCCCCGCAGACTGTCGGGCTCGTCACGAGCAGGTAGACGCTCTCAAAAGGCGTCAGAGTAAACGGACGGAATGACTCAACGGAAGCATCGCCCTCATCGGGCATGACCTGGACCTCGACCGGCGTGAGAGGCTGTCCCGGAACCGCCCCAACCCCGGTTACCTGAATCGGAATGATGCTCTGGTTGTGCAACGTGACTCGATAAGTCACGGTGCCCTGCGGACCAGCCATCACAGACAGCCCTCCCTGGTCTATGAATTTAAGAGGCGCGGAAGGGAAAGCCAGTAGTACCAGGAGCAGGAGCACGAGTGGGAGTAGCAAAACTGAACCGGCCACCGTTGTCCGCCGACTGACCGGAATGCCAATCGGTCTTAGCCGGCTGGCCGCCGGAGGCTGCACACCCTAATGCTAGCTCCGGCAGCTCGGTCGGTCCAAGCGCCCAAGGCTCCAAACCCCAGGTCGTCTTGGCCGGTGCGTTTCTAATCCTCGCTTGGGCCGGGTATCGTCGTGTTCAGCACGGAAAGCCTGGCGGTCCAACCGGAGCAAATCCAGGGCCAGGGCCAGAATAAACGGAAAGATCAAGGCCGCCAATGCAGTATCGCCAAGGCCCGTAGTTCTGACTGATGCGATACACGACCCGATTTCCAGGAAGGCTCATGAAGCTTTCCGATTGTGCTGAGCCGTTGCCGTACGATCCCATTGCCGCGTAGCACGGATTGCTGTTCGACGGGCCTGTCGCGCCAAGCTGCAGATCGTACCGAACCTTACCGTGGCAATGAACTGCCGTGACGGAGACGCCAGGAATATCGAACACCGTGCTATCCCAAAACGTGTCGTGCGCTGCGCCGTCCGGAGACCAACCGCCAAGCTTTGTCTGTAATTGACCTGTCGTCCCGAAAGCATCGGTGAGACCGGCAACCGGGAGCGCGAGCAATAACAACGCGATCGACAAGGCTACTACCCAGCGACGACGCAGTCGCATGTGGCCGAGTCTACCGCCCTCTGGCCGCCGCCGAGGTCAAGGACCGGGCCATCATCTGGTCCAGTCCGCATGTCAATTCGGACCGCGATCTGCCATGAAGACAGACATGTTGAACGGCAATTCCAGCTCTTCGAACTGCAACCCGGCAACCCCATGCTTGAACGCGCGCCGCAGCAAGTGCCCGTTCGCCGCCCGGCGGAGATGACCGGGCTCGTGCACAACTCCGGACGCATGCTCCCGAGGATCAACACGCTCTTCGCGCTCCCGGCGTTGTGCGATCTCGGCCCGGACGCGCTCTACGCACGCAAGAAAATCCGGCTCGTTGTCGAATGCGGCCACCACCACATGGCGCCGCTCCCGCCGCGCCGGGTCATAGCGATAGTGATGCACAATAAAGCGCCTGATACTATCGTCCTGCGGCTCAACTCGGCCCACAGACCAAAGGCTAACCCCCGGCATCGTCACCCCAAAACCCTGAGGCGCGGCCAGAAGCGCACTGATGACAGGTGATATCGATGGAGCGGGAGACGAGTCTCGAACTCTTCGTCGGGTAGAGGTCTTGCAGCCGATGGCGTCGCGACTGTTATCTTCCTGACCGAGGAACGAGCTCCCGAAGCCTCCGGTTGCTCTCGGGGACTTCCAACGGCTCCGCGGCAGACGCCGTGACTGGCCCGCCGTTGGGCCAGCCACGGCCCTTAGCTACTTACACGCAGAAAGCTGACTAACAAAGTTCGTGAGCGGCATTTTCAGCTCGGCCTGGGTTACTGCCCCTGCTCAATCGCCTGCGGGCGCAAGAGTACTAAGCCAGCGGAATCCACGGGAAACGCCTGGTGACTCAAAAAAGTCAGGGCGCTGCCGCCCCGAAGACCAGGACGCCCGGCTCAGCCGCGGTCGTGGAGGGTCACCTGGTAGCCGTCGGGGTCCGCGAACGTGAAAGTGCGGCCGAACGGCCCGTCGACGGGCGCTGAGATGATCGTCGTGCC
>Ga0137395_10000194_pt1 | contig 22579 bp, 15 predicted proteins | sample czobulk216metaG_FD_108283 | JGI IMG/M metagenome (GOLD analysis project Ga0137395, IMG submission 108283) | Vadose zone soil microbial communities from Angelo Coast Range Reserve, California, USA - czobulk2.16 metaG | ecosystem: Environmental > Terrestrial > Soil > Vadose zone | place: USA...
TCTATCGCTTCCATCATTATCGTTACCTTTGAACTCGAAGAGGTCGCGGCAATCGTAGGAGCAGCGATTGTTTGTTTTGTGTACGCCGCCTTCATATGGGCTATCTTGCATTTGCGCAAAACGCAACCCAATGCCCGTAGAACTTTCCGCAGTCCGTTACCGGTCTGGCTCCATTGGGCGCTGATTGTGATTATGCCGGCGTTCGGGATGCTCTCGCTCTTTGCAGTGCCCGAGAAGAAATTTCAGGTGATTATCACCGCTGTGGGCTTGATTGTGATTTCCGCCATTGCGGTCCAGTTTTCGATTCGCTACAGCAAGAATGCGGCGGCAATGCGCTTGCAGGCGAAAGCTACCTAGTGACTCGATTGCGTTGAGGAGAACGACGGGATGCAGTCTACGAAGAATGGTTCAGCTCCGATTCCTCTGGGTACAAACCCGGATGTGGTTGCCGCCTATGCGCACCACTGCCGCCCGGAGCTGGCGAGCATGCTGCAAGCGCTCAGTCTGGATGCAGTCTACGAGCGGGCTGAAGGCGACTATCTCTGGCAGCGTCGCGGAGACAAGCTGGTCAAGGTGCTGGATCTGGTGGGCGGCTTCGGAACGAACCTTTTTGGACATTATCATCCTGAGTTGGTGGCTGAAGAACGCCGCCTGACCGAAGAGCGCGTCCCTTTGCTGGCCCAGGGCTCATGCCGCCCGGGAGCGGCGCGTCTGGCCAAGGAGCTATGCGATCGCGCCGGCGACTATGTGGTGATCTTTACCAACAGCGGAACAGAGACCGTTGAAGCTGCAATCAAGCACGTAACGCTGGAACGGCAAAAGCACCGGCTTCTGGCGGTACGCGGAGCGTTTCACGGCAAGACGACCGGCGCCATTCAGCTGACCTATTCTTATCGCGAGCCGTATGCGCACCTGGGGCCGGATGTCCGCTTTCTGGATATGGACGACCCAGCCGATTGGCACGATACCGAGAAGAGTCTGGATGACGTAGCGGCCATTTTCATCGAACCAATTCTGGGCGAAGGCGGCGTAAAGCCCCTTCCGGCCGCGTTTGTCGCGTGGCTCAAGAAAATTCAAAGCGAAACTGAAATTCCGATCGTGACCGACGAAATCCAGACCGGTTTCTATCGGACAGGGACTTTCCTCGCTTCACAGACGATGGGACTCACGCCGGACTATATCTGCATGTCCAAGGCGCTGGGTGGCGGGCTGGCGAAAATCGGGGCGTTGCTGATTAAGCGCGAACGGTTTATTGATGAATTTTCCATCAAGCACAGCTCTACTTTTGCTGAAGACGATCGTGGCTGTTTCCTGGCCATCAAGGCCATGGAGATCGCGGAGCGCGACCGTTTGGGCGCGCGCGCCGAAGAGATGGGCAAATATCTCACAGAGCGTTTGCGGGAGATGCAAGCGCGCTTCCCCGATCTGATCAAAGACGTGCGCGGTCGTGGCCTGATGCTTGGCGTGGAGCTGCACGATATTTCCGACTCGCCTTCCAATGCGATCCGAATGCTTTGCCAGCAGGAGTTCCTTGGCTATCTTGCGGCGGCGTACTTGTTGAATGTCCATTGCATTCGCATTGCTCCCACTTTGAGCGAGCGTTTTACCCTGCGGCTCCAGCCCTCGGCTTATATTCAAATGAAAGAGGTAGACCGCTTCCTTGAAGCGCTGCAAATGTTTTGCAAAGCTCTTCAGGCGGCCGATGTGCCGCACCTCACCGGCTACCAGGTGGGCTGCCAGGCCAAACCCATTGTCGACTACAGCGGCCGCGCTATGAGCAGGCGCGAGGCGCCGCGCACTGACAACCGCGTAGCGTTCATCGGCCATTTGCTTCAGCCGGAGCATGCCGTTCTTTGGGACGCATCCCTGATCGCGCTGGCCCCTCATCTGCTTGAGTTCATGGAAAGACCTTCGCGCATTTTGCAGGGAAGCATCTATGACCAGCTTCATGTTCGGTCCATCACCGGACAGGAAGTACACCTGAGCTATATCGGGCTGGATCTGACTCCCAAGCAGATCATGGAGGGAATTTACGCCCGCGACACGCAGTGGATGATGGAGAAAATCGAAAACGCGGTCGAGCTGGCGCGTGAGAACGGATGCCGCGCGGTGGGCCTGGGTGCGTATACCTCCATCTTGTCAGGCAACTGCAAGCGAATCAAAACTCCGGGAACCATATTGACCTCCGGCAATTCTCTTACGGTTGGCATGGCAATTGAAGCCATGAAGCAGGCCGCATGCGATAGTGGGATCGATCTGCGCAAGTCGCGGCTGGCGGTCCTTGGCGCCACCGGCAACATCGGGGCGACTCTGGCATTAATGATGGCGCCGCAAGTTGCGAGCACGCTTCTCATCGTGCGCGACCTCAAGTCTCCGCGAGTGAAGAGCATGGTGGACGAGATCGGCCGTGTGGCGGGTCACCTGGAAGTGACTGATGATTTGTTGGCCTTGCGGAAATGCAACGTGATCGCTGCCGCGTCGAACAGTCCTGAGCCGCTGATTTGCGCGGAACATTTGTCAGACGGGCCTGTAGTGGTGTGCGACGTTGCCGTCCCCGCCGATGTGAGTCCTGACGTCGCGGTAGAGCGGCCGCTGGCAACGGTTATCCGTGGAGGACTGGTCAAGCTACCGCGCAACCCGGATTTCGTTATCGCCGGTATAGATCTTGAACCGGGTTACGCCTTTGCCTGCATGGCGGAGACTCTGCTGATGGGCCTGGAAGGCGTGAATGAACCGGTTTCCTTTGGACCTATCAAAACGGAAGGAGTCCGCTGGGCGCTGGAAGCGGCCAGGAAACATGGTTTTGCCCTGGGCAAATTTGAACGCGTGGGGGCCGGCGCCAACGGTCTTAAAGACATAAAGGTAGCCCATGCCTGAACGGTTGCAAGAAGCTTTGGGAACCGCGAGAGAACTTTCCTCGCACAAGCAATGGCAAAGCTTTGTCGCGCTGCTAAGACATCGGGCCGCGGCTCAGGGACAGCAGACTGGCTATCTATTTCTTCAGGACAACGATCCTGAAAAAGACCTCGATCTTCTTTCCTACGCACAACTGGACCAGAAAGCCCGCGCCATTGCCGCGATGTTGCAGACTGCGGGCGAGCCGGGCCAGAGAGTTCTCCTCCTGCATCAACCGGGCATAGATTTTGTTACGGCGTTCTATGGCTGCCTGTATGCCGGCGCGATTGCGGTAACAACGTATCCCGCGCATCGCGGACGGATGAAGCAGGCGCTTCCCAAAATCCGCGATCTGCTCAAGGATGCGGAGTGCAGCACAGTGCTCACTACGTCAGAGATGGCGGCAGTTTTCAACGCGGCGTGGAAGGAAGTGTTCGACGAACGCAGTCCGCTGGTGCTGGCCAGTGATGTGGTTTCTCCCGGGGACGCCGAGAAATGGCATGCGCCTGCCGTGGGCCGCGATACCGTGGCATTCCTGCAATACACCTCAGGTTCCACCAGCTTGCCGCGCGGGGTGGCCGTGACTCACGGCAACATGCTCCATAATTCTGAGCTGATTGCGCGCGGATTTGAGAGCGACAACCATAGTATGGGCATTTCCTGGCTGCCGCCCTACCACGATATGGGGCTGATCGGAGGCGTGGTCAAGCCTTTGTTCGTGGGTTTTCCGGTGGTCATTCTTTCACCGTTCACTTTCCTGCAGCAACCTTTCCGCTGGCTGCAAACGATCACCAAAGTGCGAGCGACCGTTACCGGCGGGCCCAATTTTGCTTACGATCTTTGCATTCGGAAAGTTACGCCCGAACAACGGGCCAGGCTGGACCTGAGCAGCTGGAAAATTGCGTTCAACGGCGCCGAGCCGATTCATCCGGAAACCATGGAAAGGTTCACCGCGATATTTGCTTCCTGCGGCTTCAATCCTAAAGCCTTTTACCCTTGTTACGGTCTGGCAGAATGCACTCTGTACGTGACCGGAGGTAAGGCGCTGGCGGGACCCAAGGTTGCGCGAGTCAATCGCGCTGCGCTGGAGGAAGGCAAAGCTGTACCGGCGCAGCCGAAAGAAGAGGACGTGAAGGTGGTAGTTGGATGCGGGCACGCATCCGCGGATCAGAAAGTCGTCATCGTGAATCCGCAAAGCAAACGTAGGTGTCCCGATGGCCGCGTGGGTGAAGTCTGGATCTCAGGGCCCAGCGTTGCCGCCGGGTACTGGAACCGTCCGGAAGAGAGCGCAAGAGTTTTTTGTGCCCGGCTGGCCGATACAGGCGAAGGGCCGTTTCTGCGTACGGGAGACCTGGGCTTTCTCCGGCAGGGCGAGCTGTTTATTACCGGCAGAATCAAAGACCTGATCATTATCAGCGGCAGGAACCTTTATCCCCAGGACCTGGAGATTACGGCCCAGGCAAGCCATCCCAGCCTCCAGCCATTTGCAGGAGTAGCATTTTCAGTGGAGCACGAAGGCCAGGAACGGCTGGTGATTGCGCAAGAGGTCCAGCGTGAGTTTCTGCGCGGCGATTCCGCGGAGATGATCGCGGCGATTCGGCAAGCAATCGTGCGCGACTATGACGTTCAGGCGTACGCGGTCGCATTGTTGAAGCCGGGCCAAGTGCCCAGGACTTCCAGCGGCAAAATCCGGCGCTCGCTTTGCAGGACATCTTTGATGTCACGCGCGCTGGAAACGGTCAACGTCCAGCCGGGCGTGGACAATGCTTTTTGGAGTCAGAATGCAGCAGCTAGCAAGAGATAATGCCGGCGCCAAGCCAGTGGAGGAACGTTCTGCCTCCCGTGGTGTCCGTCCGCTCAACGAGCGCGCACGGCGGCTGGAGCGCCGGGTCACACTGGCCACCGTGCTGCTGCCTTATCTTGGGCTCGCTGCGGGCATTACCTTGTTTTGGCGTCGCGGCGTGAGCCCGCTTGATCTTGCGGTGTTCGGCGTTATGTATTGCATAACTGTGCTGGGTATTGGCATGGGGTTTCACCGGCTCATTGCCCATCGGGCTTACCAGGCAACCACTTTTTTGAAGACTGCTCTCGTCATATCGGGTTCCATGGCGGCCCAGGGGCCAATCATCTTCTGGACTGCGGTACATCGCCGCCATCATTCCTATAGTGACCGCGATGGCGATCCCCATTCACCTCATCTCCACGGCGAAGGCGCCATGGAGATTCTGAAAGGGCTCTGGCACTCGCATATGGGATGGCTCTTCAACCATGAACTCACGGATTGGGGAACCTACGTTCGCGATCTGCTGCATGACCGGCTTATTTTCAAGCTCAATCGTTTGTATTTTGTGTGGATTGCGCTGGGGCTGCTCCTGCCCGCGGCTGCTGAAGGCCTGATTACGATGAGCTGGCTCGGGTTTGCCCGAGGGTTTTTGTGGGGCGGCCTGGTGCGGGTGCTGGTGGTGCATCACACCACGTGGAGCATCAATTCTGTCTGCCATGTTTTCGGCAGCCAGCCCTACCAGGTGAAGGATTACAGCACCAACAACCTTGTGCTCGCCATTCCGACGTTTGGGGAATCATGGCACAACAACCATCACGCGTTTCCCAGTTCTGCCGTTCACGGCCTGGAATGGTGGCAGGTGGACATTACCGGCTCCATGATCAAGCTTTGCGCCCGGTTGGGGCTGGCTTCGGCGGTGAAAGTTCCAAAGAAAAAAGAACCACCCGAGATCGATCTCAGCCAGAAATCGGCATAGAGGGAGCTGAAGGAATTTTGCATGCTGAAGAAACGGAAAGCGGCGCCACTGACCGAACCTCCCACGGAAGAAGCCATCCGCAACTGGCTGATCACCAATATCGCGCACGTGGTCAACATGGATCCCGCGCGTATTGACGTTCGGCAAACCTTTGACAACTACGGCCTGGACTCCTTGCAAGCGGTTTCCCTTTCCGGCGATCTTGAAAACTGGTTGAACAAAGAGATTTCCCCGACAGTCGTCTGGGATTACCCGACCGTTGAACAACTGGCGCAGCACCTGGCGGAGAACCATGCCAACGGCGTCCCGCCGGCAAAATCACAGGCTGAGAACGGAACGGATTAACGCTTGCCACCGCCCACCCAAACTGCAGACATGCCTCAGCAAACTCAAGGAGCCGCTAAAAATCGGGGAGCCAAAGTGGTGCTGATTACCGGCGCATCTTCGGGGATTGGCCGGACCTGTGCCGAGTACCTTGCGGGCAAAGGAATGATTGTCTTCGGAACGAGCCGCAGCCTGGCGACAGGCGGCGCCGGTCCTTTCCATTCGCTGCGTATGGATGTTACCGATGATGAATCAGTCCAACAGGGTGTGCGGCAGGTCCATGAACAGAGTGGCCGAATTGATGTGGTGATCAACTGTGCCGGGTATGGAATTGCGGGAGCGGTGGAGGAGACCAGTCCGCGGGAAGCAATGGAGCAGTTCGACACGAATTTCTTTGGCGTTCATCGTGTGTGTCGCGCGGTGCTCCCGCTGCTGAGACAGCAGAGAGATGGAGTCATCATCAATATCAGTTCATTGGCGGGACTTCTGGCCGTGCCATTCCAGGCTTTTTATAGCGCGAGTAAGTTTGCGATGGAAGGCATGACCGAGGCACTGAGAATGGAGGTCCGGCCGTTCGGCATTCGCGTAGCGCTGATCGAACCAGGAGACTTCAAAAGCGACTTTCCTGCCAATCGCAGGAACACCAGTGAGTCAGTGAAGGGCGGCGTCTATCATGAACTGCTGGAACGCTGCGTGGGTGTGATGCGGGAGGAAGAGAAGAGCGGCAAAGTGCCTTATCCTGTGGCGCGACTGGTGGAGCGGATCATCAGCGATCGTTCTCCACGATTGCGTTACACGGTGGGACCGTTCGGCGAGCGGCTGGGGTCGAAATTGAAGAGCATTCTTCCGTATCGCGTCTACGAGTACCTCTTCATGAAACACTACAAGCTTGTCTAGCCCTTTGCCTGTGAAAACCGTATCCGCCCCGCAACTGTCGCCGCGGACGTGGTGGCCCATCGACAAGCTCTTCATTGCGAATTCCGCCCTCATGATCTGCCTGCTGGGACTGGCAGCGCGGAATGACGCGCGAGCGTTTTTGTTTATCGCGGCCCATTTTGCCGCGATCGGATTGCTGTTTGTGCTCTCTCGCTCTTCGTCAGCCTTTGCGGTTTTCCTGCACGATTGGTATCTGCTGGCCTACCTGCCGTTCTGCTATAAAGAAGTACCTTACCTGGTCTCCGCGCTACGGCTTCACGTTGCTGATCTTAAGCTGGCAAATTGGGACATGATGATGTGGAAGGCCGATCCCGTCTTCTGGTTGAGCTCGGTCCAGCAACCGCTGCTGGTGGAGTTTCTGCAACTGGTGTATACGATGTTCATTCCCGGCGTGCTTGCGCTGGGCATTGTTTTGTGGCTGCGCAAATCCCGGCAGGAATTCCATTATGGCGTGTTTGCGGTCGCTGTAACGTTTCTGATTTCCTATCTTGGATATCTGGCGCTTCCTGCGCGCGGTCCGCGATTTATGCCGTATGTGGCCCAGCATCCGTCATTGCACGGTCTGTGGACTTTTACTTTCTTTCAGCGGGTGTTGGACACTATGGAAGGTACACAATACGATTGCTTTCCCAGCGGCCACGTGGCTGTGGTCCTGGTGGGATGCTACATTGCCCGCAAAATCTCGCCGGCGGTTTTTTACGTTTTTCTGACGTTCTCTATGCTGATTACGTTTTCCACGGTTTACCTGAGATACCACTATGTCATCGACGTGATTGCCGGAGTGGCTCTGGCAATTCTGGTGGTGACAGCCGGCCCGAGAATTTACCGCAGGCTGGATTCCGCGAACTCTGCCTGAGTCTTGTCAGCGCTATGCTTCCGGCATGCGCATGACGGCATAGCGGGACAGCGCCATCACTGTAAATGCAATATTGATCGTGATGGGCGAGGGTATCACGCTGGCGTCGCAGATCCAGAGATTATCGATGCCGTGCACCTTAAGGTTTTCGTCCACCACGCCGTAATGCGGCTTGGGTGCAATCACATTTCCGCCCTGCATGTGGGCCGATTGAACGGTAATGAAATCGCTTGGGCCGATTCCGGCGAAGTGTTCGGTTATATCTTCCGGGCGCCGTATGGTCCTGGCATCAAAGCGATTGGTAAAGACCTCTTCCGCTCCCATTTCAAACATGGCGCGGGCGGTAATTTCCAGTCCTTTTTGCAGACGCCGCCAGTCTTCGTCGATCAAGGTGAAATCTATTACGAACCCGCTATCGCCCAGCAAGCCTTTCTTGATCTCGCCATAGGTCAGCGTGGCGAAGACGGGAACCCCGACCATCAGGTTCCGGGCCTTCTTCAACAGGCGCTGAAATTCGGGTCCCCATGCCGGCAAGCCAAGTGACATGATGCCGGGAGGCACAAACGCCGTCTCAATGACCATGCGCTCTTCCGGCACTTCCAGCGCATAACCGATCTGCTGCCCGAGAAACGCGTCCTGCGGTCCAGGAAATGCCCCGACCAGGGGCGAACCGGCGTTCACGCTGAATTTCTTTCCCACCGTCCGGACGCCTGGGATCGCGCCTACAAAATCGCTGCGCCAAAGAAGCTTGCTGGAGGCATACGCTCCGGCCGCCAGGATGAAGCGGTCTGCTTCAATACACACGCCGCCATTTCCGTCATCTACTTCTACGGCGGAAATGCAATAAGGGTTGTCTCGATCAGCAGTTCTCTTCGTGTCTATGTGGAGCTTGGTGACCCTGGCGTCAGGAACCAGAAGGCCGCCGGCTTTTACGAAGTCGGGAATAAGAGTGACCATCAGAGAGCGCTTGGCGTCATACTGGCACCCCAGGTTGCACCGCCCGCAGCCGATGCAATCGAGCGTATTGCTGGGAACGGTGATCGGCGCGGGCAACCGCTCGTGCAGCCCATCAAAATTGATCTGCTTTTCCCGCAGCTTTTCAAACCCCTCGCGCAACGTGTGCGCGCCAATCGTAATAACACGCTCCTCCAGGGGATGAACGTGTAAGAGTGGGCCAAGCACGTCATATTGGGAAAGCAAGTTGTCATAGTCGAGATGGATGTCCAGATCTTGCCAGCGGTCTTTAAGGTTTTGCCACCAGAACCCCTGCGGTTTGAAGGCAACCGAATTGTTCACCACGGTCGAGCCGCCAACACAACATCCTTGCTGAAACAAGAATTGCTGGTCCTGGGAAAGAGTGGCGGCGGCGTTCATGTATAGCTGCGCCGTGGCGTCAAGGAAGGTCTGGTGGAACTTCTCATTGGTAATAAGCGGCCCAACTTCCAGAAGGACCACTCTGGCCCGAGGAAAGCGCTCCTGCAATGTGCGGGCAGCTACCGCTCCCCCGGCCCCGGACCCGATGACGCAATAGGTTTGCTGGCCCGCGGGCTTGCGCGCTACCTCGCGAGGGGTTTTGCGCATCGCGTGCAGCAGCTTCGCGGACTCAGTTTCAGGCGGCTGAGCCAGATCAGGGCCACTGGGCGGATTCCACGAGCGCTGCTGAAAAGGCTTGTACCCAATCGCCTCCCAGACCTTGGGTTGCTCCAGATATGCGATTCCCAGCACTGACTTGAACAACGTGAGCGTGACAATCGTTTTGACGATGTCCTCTTCCTGCTGCGGCGCACATTCGATCAGCCTGCGAAACATCGTGTCTACCCACTTGGCGCGCTTGGTCTTGCTGGAGAGCAGAAAGTGCCCGTGGGCAAAGAAACTCAGGATTCCATGCCATAGTTTGCTGAGCGCACGGCGCAGTGCGGACCTGGGGAAGACCTTTGCCTGGCAGAGCGGCAGGAGCGCCAAAGTGCCAATGAATTGAAGGAAGACTTGCGGTTGGATCTGGTGTAGATAATGGGTGAGTTTGCGCGCGACGTCGCGGCCATTTACTTTCAGATCACCCTCGCCGTACCCGAATACGGCTTCGGCAAAAGCAGCCACAAACGGCCGGTTCGTGTGCCAATACATCCATGCAAGCCAAACAAGCAGCTTCTGTAGCATTGTCTTTCTCCAGCCAGCATCTGGACGCAACGACGCACTAGGTGGCGCCACGGTACACCGGATGCAACTACAGTTTTGAGCGCGGACAAGTGTATCGCAACCCTCTGGCTGTGCCGCAGATAAAATCTGGGAACCAGGATTCTGGAAAAGCAGGCGCTGGGCACGGGACGAACGTCATTTATCTTTACAAATCGGAGTTTTTCAGGTGGAATGGCGTTCTCAGAATCAAGACGGTCAGGAAAGCCATTGGCGCAAGAGGAATAGCAGTTGCAAGCAAGACATGCCGGACGCAACGAACATCCATTCGGGAGCAGGCAGTTCCAGTCCAAGCGAGGCGATCCAAGCCGAAAATGCTCGGCTGCAAGCGCTCATTGACCATCCGCCGCAAGAGATATTGACGCTCAGTGATTTTCACCTCGGGTGTGGACGAAACCCATCCACGGGCCGTTTTTCCCGCACGGAAAACTTTCTCTCTGACCAGGCGTTTAGCCGCTTGCTCACCTACAGCAAGGCCGGGGCGGAAAAACTACTCTTCATCAATGGCGACACGTTCGATTTCGCGCGAATCTTTCGTTGCCCGAGCCTGCAAGAGGATTTCCAGGAGTGGAGCGCTTTCCTTCAGCAACTTGGCGTGATGAAGGATGCTGCCGAGTTGCAGAAGACAGTCTCCAGGAGAGAGAAGAGATTTGGCCTTGAAACAGACGACTATAAGAGCGCTTGGAAGCTGCTGCAAATTGCCAATGGTCACCGGGAATTCTTTGTCGCCCTGGCCAATTGGATCAATGCGGGAGGATTGCTGCTGCTCTCCAAGGGCAATCATGATTTGGAGCTTTATTGGACCCTGGTGAGAAAAGCTTTTGGTGTTCTGATGCAAAGAGAGGGCGCAAAAGAAGATGCAGTACGCACTCAGGTTTTCTATTGCGACGATTCACTGCGAATTGGCAATATCTACTTTGAGCATGGACACAGGTACGATCCGGAGCAACGAATTGAGGGTGGTCCGGTGATGGCGACTAATCCCGATAAATTAAGCCTGCCACTCGGCATTTTCGTAAATCGCTACCTGATCAATCAACTGGAAAAGCTCGAGCCTTTTCTGGGTTCCGTGCGGCCAACCGAGCGCATTCTGTGGATGCTGTTACGCAGGCATCCGATTGCAGCGATGGCGATCCTCTTTCGTTCCCTGCGGTTTATTCGCCGGGCTTTCCAGACATCGCGGATACGCGACTTCTTCTGGTATGCAGTCTATATCGGTTCGATTGCGGTCCCCCTGGTGACTGCATTGGCGATCGTTATTGTGGGCATTTTTGTGTTTGCGCATGGACCAGGACAGTTCCTGGTGAAGCATCAGCGACTTTTGACGGTGCTGAGCGTACTTGGCATGTTTGCGCCTTACCTGGCGGCGGCGTTCCGTGAGTTAGTACGGCGGTTGCAACGCAAGCGAGAGCCGCAAGTTGGGGAAGACGGAATGGCCGCTGGCGTCTACAAGACGATCCATGACTTGAAATTCCCTCCCGCCAGGCAGATTTACGCCGTGATGGGGCATACACATGATCAGGATGTGCAGAGATTGCCGGATATCAATGGCGTCAAGGTCTTGTATTTGAATACTGGAACATGGATTCCGGTGTGGCCGGACGATCGCCCCGATCTGAACGGCCAAGTGTTATTCCCGTTTGTCTCCTTTCGCAGGGGGCAAGACGGCGAATATCACCACCAATATCTGGAATGGCGGGATGATCGAGGGGGACCCGCGAAGAGTTATATTCTGGAGCCGCCTGAGAACTGAACAGCAAAGGTCGCGCAAGAGCGGCGATTTGAGCGCTTTCGTCAGCGTGGTGTTTCAGGAGCCGGTGTACAGCTGGAGCGATGCCCAGTAATAAGGGCGCTTGTGAAAATCGTTGGAATGAAGGATCGCCAGCTTGGCGGCCCGCAACGCCTCCGCGGCACTCTTGCCAGATTCGAGATCGGCGTAGACGTTATCCATCAACTTCGGCATGGTGGAATCATCCACCTCCCAAAGGGCGGCAATTACCTGATGGGATCCAGCGCGCATGAAGGCCCAGGCCAAACCTACCAGCCCTTCGCCTGAATAGGTCTTCTCTCCTGCCCCGTAGCAGGCTGAGACGGTCACCAGATCGGCGCGCAACGGCCTAATGTCTTTGATGTTGCGCGCATAAAGCTTGAATGACTTGTCCGGATCCATGGAAAGGATGATGGCTGAGTCCAGCGGGCTGGTTTGGCTTGCGGTACCGTGCGTAACCAGGTGAATGAATTGGTATGCCCCCGGTCCCACCGAACTGTAAGCTGACGGAGTGGCATCTTTGCCGGCGATGACGCTTTCCTGGTCAGGTCGAAAATGGCGTCCTACCGATTTGATCTCGTCCGCTGCAAACCGAAGCGTGGGGAACTCGTCAGTCGCCTGGACCGGCGCGCCCATCAGCAAAAGCTTTTTCACGCCACGGGACGGACGATGCCTGGTCTCAACCAAGAGCGCAATGGAACTGGCGTTCTCTACCACAGCGTCTTCGATCCAGTAGTGAGGCGTTTTCCCTGGCACAACCAGGGATTCAAAATTCAGCTTATATAAACCGCGGTTGGGCACAATCACGACCCTTGCATTCCTAGGGAGCAATTTTTCCGCTGGCGCCACCAGCATTTCGTAGAGCTTCTCCCCGTGCGTTGAGCTTCCAGTTTCAGCGTGAGATTGGATTTCTTTGCTGTAGGCGTCTATTTCACGCTCAATATCTTTCCTTTCCGGCAAACGGAGAAGTTTGAACTGCTTGGGGCCGATCACCCATAGGTAGGATTCCTGGCTGGAAATCCAGTACGCCAAAATGGTTTTGTTATGCTTTCGCAAGAAATTCTGCATGGTCGTTATGCGGAGTCCCATAGCCTTTTGTGGGTCCACGATCCCAAATGCTTCAGCCAACGTGCGGCCGCGGCTGAACTCCGCGATTTGCAAAGCCTTGATCGGATTGTTCTGGTTGACAAGAAAGCGGATGTAATCGTCATAAAAAGACCACGCATCCAGGATCGACATCCGCCGGTCCTCCTGCTTGATCTCTTGTCTGGCAGCTTCGACCGTATGCAGCGCTTCGACAAACAACGCCTCGCCTTTGGCGCTTTCATTCTCATCAACATAGAGGTTGGCCAGGTCTGATTGGGCCTGCCAGCGGAGTGAGCTGTCGGCTCTGGCGTTGTGAATAACAGCCGCCAAGTCCTTTTCCGCCGTCGGAAAATCTTTTCGCAGATGAGCAATCTCGCCGCTCGTTAACAGGAGATAAGGGTCTGAGGCATCCTCAGGCGCTAACCCTTCAACCATATAAGCCTTCTTGTTATTGTCCTCCGCCTTGTCGAGGCGGCCTCGCTTTAGCTCCAGTTGAGCAAGATTGTGGTAATTGATGGCGATGGTGTCTTTGTCGCTGATCTGCTGCGCTAACGCCAGCGATTTCTGGTAATAAGATTCCGCCTGGGAATAGTCGCCTTGAACATAGAACAAGATTCCCAGGTCCCTGAGCCATCTTTCCCGGTCTTTATCGTCGTTCAGCTGGCCGGCAATCTCCGCCGCTTTGGTCAGAGAAGAACCGGCATTTTCAAAATCACCAAGCTGGAAGTAACTCCACCCCATGTTCCCGAGCGTCATTTGTTCCGAAGCAACAGCTCCTATTGATCGCGCAGGCGCCAGGGACAAGTTGAATTCGCTGATGGCCGCATCATAAAGCTCGCGATCCATCAAGAGCTTGCCCAAGTTGATACGAGCATCCGCTTCGAGATTTCCTAACATATAGCCGTGGGCGAGCTCTATAGCTTTTCTATACCTTTCCCATGCTATACGGTCATTATTTTGCAGAGATGCTACATATGCCTGATCGAAAGCAATGGTAACTAACAGCTCAGGCTTGCCGGAATAAGTATCATGAGCGGCTTCGTCCAGACAAATTTGCGCTTGGGAGAAATTTTTGCCCAGAGCGTAGGCCAATCCCTGAATAATCCTGCGCCGGCTCGCGAACTCTCCTGACGAGAGTTCCGGCGGTGGAGGTGTACTTAGCAGATCAAGGGCTTCCTGTGGCTTCCGGGCAACGATAACTTCGGCCTTAAGAATGCGAAACTTGTAACTCCAGACGTGGTCGGACCGGGCCGCCTTGAGCATTCCTCGTTCTGCCAGGTCTGCAGCAGCTTCCGACTCATGGCGATCAGCCCGTAAACGCGAGTGGGCAAACTTATTGCGGGCGTCTGTATACAGACTCGGCCAATCAGTCCGACATCCGCCCGCAATCAGCAACAGGAAAACCGCAGCAATTAGCCAGGAGGTGGCATGGATCCGCCGCCGCCACCAGCACCACCGCCCACAATGCCGCCGGTGCTGGTTGAGCACATGTCTACGCGGAGCATATGAAGCTCGCGCCGGTCCTTGTGGACCACCAGCTCTGCCAGGCGCACCACGCCGAACTTGGGAATGCAGATAATACCGCCAAAGCCATGCAGTTCTGTTTCGGGGAAGTCCTTGTGCAGATTGTAATGTCCCGCTGCTGAGCACCAGTACATTCCGTCCGTGGAGCGAGATTCTTTGTCCTTTTTCCATAGCCTGGCCCGGCTGCCGAACCCGGTCAACGCGTGGTATTCGTCTTCCAGATCCTCCAGTTTATTTAGCCTGCCTGGGTCCAGATTGCCCCAGGGCAGGAGATCATCAGCGCCACTCTTGATGGCGCTTGAAAGCCTGCTATACGTCTGGTACTGGTGAAGCCGGGGAGTGGCCAATTGTACCTCAATCTTTTGGCCGGCGATCCGCAGATTGTCAAAATAGCTGCCCGTAATATCGAAGGTGTGTTCCTCGTATGCAGGCGTGGCTAGCTTCTTGCTCCTGGTGCTTTTCTTTGGCGCCTTACTTTTGGCAGCCGGCACCGGGGAATCTTCATCGCCGCCGCTGACTATTGGAGAGTAAATGGCCATGCGGGCAACAACACGATCGGCTGTGATCATGCCCGCGATGTTGAGTCCTTCGATGACGGAATACGCAAAAGTGGTGTGTTGGTTGTGACAGTCATCAAAACTGCCACCAACCTCGGTATAAGCGGCGTCGAAAGAAACAAAGGGAGAAACACTGAAGTTTTCCACGCGCTGGAATCCGCGTCCGCCGGAGCCGGCCAAGGCAGTTGCGGCTTGCGCGTGAATGCTGTAGCGCATAGGACGTTCGATTTCTCCTGCTAACCCATACGCGGCTGCGTGATAGAAATATTGCAAATGGTGGCGCGAGCACTTGCTCATTTAACACTCCTCCTTAACTAGTCTCATGATGGTTAACCTGGGGTTGTTGGTGACTGAGTATACATGGCAGAGTTGAAAATAGACGCGTACGTTAGTGCGTGAGGTATTGGTAGTACAGAAGAGAGGCCGAAGTCGATGCGCGAATGGGACTTCATCCATACCATCTCACACGTCCGGCAAGCAGCGGTGGATTGCCGTAGAAAGCAAATGCCTTAAACTTCCGAGGAACCCGGTTGATGACCTGTTACCGCCGCGAAGAGCGGCAGTCTAATCATGGAATTGAACCCTGAACGGATCGCGAGCCAGCTCCTGCTTAGAACCATTTCGGTCCGTCCCCTGGACCACCATAAAGTACCTGCCCGGCTTAAGATCGCCAGCGTAAAGAGAAATCTCAATCATGTCCTGTGACCCTTGGATTGAGAATGGCACAGCAAGCTTGACCTTTCCATCCTCGTTGACAATCTGGCTTTCATAGGAAACAAACTCCCCTTGAGGCTGAAACTCGATGGCCAGCCTGATCCGGCTGCTCGGCGAGACGCTTATCAATTTCTCGCCAGCGCGGGACGCCTCTGTCAACATATAACGCGATTCGATCTCGGGAGCCTTCAACTTTTGCATGGTTATCATGTTTTGGTACACGCTGATGGCCGCCAGAACGCATGCGGCAAGGGCGAAAGCTGGGGTGGGCCGGAGCGACTGCGCCAGAACCCTGCGCCAGCGCGGTTGCGTGGCTGTGGCAACAGGTTCTTCGGCTCCCAGACCCTTGAGATAGCTTACAAATTCAGTCCCAGCCTTGATTTGCTCGAAGCATTCCTGACAACCAAAGAAGTGCTCTTCGTAAGAGTCGCGTTCGATCTCTGACAGCTCGCCGAGCAGATAGCGCTCTGCCATCATGCTTTTGATTGCTTGCTCGTGGTCCATGACCCTGGCGTTCATAGTCTTACCCCTGATTTCTCTAGCTTCGTTGATGCTTCACTAAACAGGCTAATTACCTTTCATTTTGTAAAGCTCCCCGAATCTGTTAATGGCCCGATGAAGCAGGACCCGCAGATAGTCGCGGTCCACGCCAAACTCCACACATACATCGTCGTTATCGCGCTCTTCAAAGAACCGAGCGTGCAGAACGTGACGGTCTCTTTCCGGAAGCCGGGCCAGGATTTCGCGGACCAGCTTTCCATTTTCTTTTTGCTGCATCAGATCTTCCAGCCCCGACTGGCTATCGGCAACGTCCGTCGATTCAAGGGGATCGTGCTGATTACGGAAATCAACCCGGCGGCTTTCCGACAGGACGTTCTTGCACACGGAATGCACATAAGCGCCAAACCCTCTGGGGTTCTGCACGTTCCCTGAGCGCACAGCCAGCCACACGCGACAAAAAGTTTCCTGGCGCACGTCTTCAATCGTATGCGAGTCTACGCCGCGCGCGCGCAGCGTAATTTTCAGTCGTTCACTGAAATAGGAAACGAAATGCGCTTCGATCGCCGGATCCCGGGCTCCCAGGCGGCGGAGGTAGTCTTCATCAAACGAATAGAGGTCCACTGGCGTTTCCAACCAGTATACTTCACCTCCAGGGCCAGCCTTTCGCTTTCTCTGCGCTGTTACGGCGCGTAAAGACGTATGCAAGAGGGATAAACCGCTTTTTTTTATCGCATCGGACTGTATTTGGGCGCTTTTCACCGCAACCAAGCTCCAAAGATCAGCAGCAACTTAAGATTCATCCAGTTGGCGGAATCCGCAATTCACCCGTCAAGACACTCCTATCTCCTGCCTACTTAACTAGTGACGTTTACGCAGCCAGCGTTTCATGTCGCCGCAAGAAAGGCGCAGATCGTTTGTCTTCCATCTAAGCTACTGATTTAATGTTATTTATCGTCGTTCGGTGTTGCGGGACTCAACTTTTCGCTACAAGGGTTCCATGCGGACGGAAGCAATGAGGCTAGAAAGTGAATGGTTGTTCCCATTCGAATCAGCAAATGGCGGTGAGGGACAGGCAACGAGCGCGATCACTCGTCCATACAGTAAAATGCCCACAAGTCAGGCGCGTTTGCGCAAACTCTGATTGTGAAAAACTTATGCGTAGCTTTGAAAGCCTTTCTGAACAGGAAGTCCTTGCCCTGGCGATTGCCCTGGAAGAGGAAGATGAGCGGGTTTACGCCGATTTTGCCGAGGGATTTCGCAAAGATTTTCCCGCCACGGCCGCCATGTTTGACGGCATGCGCGAGGAGGAGTCGACCCACCGGCGCAAGCTGATTGAGCTTTACCGCAGCAAGTTCGGCGAGCATATCCCTCTTATCCGGCGAGGAGACGTCAAAGGGCTGGTAAGCCGCCGGCCCATCTGGCTGATGCAGCCCCTGCGACCCGAGGCGGCGCGCCGCCAAGCGGCGACCCTGGAGGTGGAGACGCGCATTTTCTATGAAAAGGCCGCTTCCCGGACTCGCGACGCCAGCATCAGGCAACTGCTCAACGATTTGGCTCAGGAAGAGCGGATCCACGAACACAGAGCTGAAGAACTCGGACGCGAAAACCTGGATCCTACAGCCCGCGGCGAGGAGGATGAAGCGAGCCGAAGGCTCTTTGTATTACAGATAGTTCAACCCGGACTTGCCGGGCTAATGGATGGATCGGTCTCCACCCTGGCGCCGGTTTTTGCCGCAGCTTTTGCCCGGCATGAATCTCACTTCGCATTCGTGGTCGGCCTTGCGGCTTCACTCGGCGCCGGCATCAGCATGGGCTTTGCTGAGGCCCTCTCAGACGACGGCAGCCTTACCGGGCGCGGCCATCCATGGGTCCGCGGGCTGGTTTGTGGGTTAATGACGATGCTAGGCGGAGTAGGCCACACTCTGCCCTTCCTGATTCCATCTTTCCACATTGCTACCGTGGTTGCCGTTATTGTGGTGATCGCTGAGCTGGGAGTAATCGCATGGGTGCGTCATCGCTTCATGGAATCGCCATGGGTTTCCGCCACGCTGCAAGTAGTCCTGGGTGGCGCCCTGGTTTTTGCAGCGGGCGTGCTGATTGGGAGTTCCTGAAGCCTGAGGATTTATTCTCTCGCTTCCAGGTCCCAGCCATCCTTCTTCATCTCAGCGCGAAGCCAACGCTGCAAGCTGGTACGGAGAGGAGTAGGAAGGTCAGCAAATTGAATTCCGTACTGCCCGCCCTTATTGGTCCAGGTGACGCGCCCGGGAAATTCAGCTTCGATCCCGGCGCCGGGAATGGAAAAGAGCAAGCTGATGGGAACGCCGGACTTAAGTAGCTTGTCCGTCTGGATGCCGGCGCCGCCCGCACTGATATTCAACAGTAAGGCATCAAATTCTTCGCCGGCATACTTTAGCTTAATGGGAATCTCGATCTGCGCCCGGTAGTAGCGCTGCTGGCTAACGCTCAAGGTGCCGCCGGAGTTTTCCAGGCCGGCTTCGCGATAGCTTTTGAGTTTTCTGATCAGGGTGCGCCGGGAAATCCCCAATGCATCCGCGGCCTTGCCTTGGTTTCCGCCATTTCTCTCCAGGGCCAGCAAAATGGTCCTCTTTTCCACCTGGTCCAGGTCCCCGTCGGTGGCGACCGCGCGGTGGGAGGCGCCAACTGAATCGGGGAAGCGCAGATCGTCAGCGTCGATTTCAAAATGCGCGTTCTTGGCCTGCAGCACCGCGCCAAAGACAACATTTTTCAACTCGCGCACATTGCCCGGCCAGGGGTAAGAGAGCAGGGCGTCCAGGGCGTCGTGGCTGAACTGTGAATCCGGATAGTGCTCATGTAAGACCTTTTCAGCAATTCCCTGCACATCTTCCGGACGGTCGCGCAGCGGCGGCACTTCCAATTTGAACTGAGCCAGGCGATGATACAAGTCACTGCGAAACCTGCCTACGCGCACAGATTCTTCCAAATTGTGATTGGTGGCCGCCACGATGCGTACGTCTATGTTGACTTTTTTGTTGCCTCCCAGCCGAAAATAAGGCACACCATCAAGCACGCGCAGCAATTTGACCTGGACCTTCAAGTCCAAGTCGCCTATCTCATCGAGGAAGAGCGTGCCCTTGTGGGCCATTTCGAAGAATCCCGGCTTCATGGCGTCGGCGCCGCTGAACGCGCCCTTCTCATAGCCAAAAAGTTCACTCTCAACCAGGTGCTCGGGAATCGCGGCGCAGTTCACGTCAACCCAGGGCTGGTTGCAGCGCAAAGAGTGGTCATGGATGGTACGGGCAATCATCTCTTTGCCCGTGCCTGTTTCTCCCACGATGAGCACGGCGGCGGGATGCCGGGCCACTTTTTCGGCCAGCCTCATCACTCGCTGTAACGATTCACTGCGGACGATCACATCCGGCTCGCTCCGGGGTGAAGCAGGCGCGCGTAAATCTTCGTTTTTAGACACGTTGGTCTGCGAAGAGGGAGCTTTGGGCGGAGGCAGCATTTGGGCTTTGGCAACCAATTGTGAAGCAGTTGGTTTCCCAAGGCAACAGATAAAATCCCATACTCAATTACCTAAGGCCGCAAACTGCTAAGGCCTGGAGAGAGAAAACCGTTCCCGCGCGCGCCAAAACACATAACGTTTGCAACCTTTTTAACTGGTTTACAGGCTGGGCAAATGAGCTTAAACTTGCCAGTTTTCATAATCTATTTGTCGAGGGGAAACTATGCTCTTGAATAGGGCTTTACTGTGCTGTGTTCTGGGAGTGCTGAGTGCGACTGCGCAAACTGGCAGCGCTCCGGACAAGAAAACCACTGCCGTGCCTGCGGGAAACGCGCCGAAAGCTGCCGAGAAAGCCGCGGCTGCCACGGGCGAAAAGCAGGTTGCACGACCGAAGTCTTTTGACCTGGGCGCCATGGACAAGAGCGTGAATCCATGCGAGGACTTCTACGAGTACGCCTGCGGCAACTGGCGCAAGAACAATCCCATACCTTCTGACCAGGCCCGCTGGGGACGTTTCAACGAACTGGCGGAATACAATCGCCAGATCCTGCGCCAGATACTGGAAAAGGCCTCAGCCAACGATCCCAAGCGCACTCCGGTGATGCAAAAGGTCGGGGATATGTACCAGTCCTGCATGGACGAGGCCACGGTCAACGCCAAGGGCGTAGCTCCCTTGAAGCCTGAACTGGACCACATTGCCGCCATTTCAAGCAAAGACCAGCTCATTGACACGATCGCTTACCTGCATACGATCGGAGCACCGGCGCTGTTTGGATTTGGCGCCCAGCCTGACCTGCACAACGCCAGCACGCAAATCGCGAACGTAGTCCAGGGCGGGCTGGGACTTCCTGACCGCGATTACTACTTCGATCAGGATGACAAGTCAAAAGAGACGCGCCAGAAATATCTGGAGCATATGGCCAACATGTTCGGTCTACTTGGCGACAGCGCCGATACGGCCAAGAAGGAAGCGCAAGCGGTCATAGATATTGAGACCAAGCTTGCCGACGCCGCTTTCAAACGCGTCCAGATGCGCGACCCCAAGAACCGCGACCACAAGATGAAGGTCACAGAGCTGGAAACGCTGGCGCCCGGCTTCGAGTTTGCGCGCTTCTTTGCCGCCAGGGGCGGACCAGGCTTTACTGAAGTCAACGTGGTGCCTCCGGATTTCTTCCAGAAGGTCAGCCCGGCCATTGATTCCGTCTCACTCGCCGACTGGAAAAGCTATCTCCGCTGGCACGCGGTCCGCGCAGCCGCGCCGCTGCTTTCCCAGCCTTTCGTCGAAGAAAACTTCAGCTTCTATGGAAAGTTTCTGAACGGGCAAAAGGAACTCCAGCCCCGGTGGAAACGCTGCGTGCAACTGACTGACGGTTCGCTAGGCGAGGCCCTCGGCCAGCCCTATGTTCAGGAAACCTTCGGCGCCGACGGCAAGCAGCGCATGCTGAAAATCGTGAATGCGCTGGAAGCGGCGCTGGGCGAGGACATCCAGGGCCTGGACTGGATGACGCCTGAGACCAAAAAGCAAGCCGAGGTCAAACTACAGGCCATCAGCAACAAAATCGGGTATCCCGACAACTGGCGCGATTACAGCACGGTCAAAATCGAACGCGGCGATCTGCTGGGCGATGCTCAGCGCGCACGGGCATTTGAAGTCAGGCGCAACCTCAATAAGATCGGCCAGCCGGTGGACAAGAAGGAATGGGGCATGACGCCGCCCACAGTAAACGCCTACTACAATCCTCCTGAAAACAATATCAATTTTCCCGCGGGCATTCTGCAACCGCCTTTCTTCGACAAGAATGCGGACGATGCCGTGAATTTTGGCGGCATTGGAGTGGTCATCGGGCACGAATTGACCCACGGGTTTGACGACCAGGGCAGCAAGTACGCCGCAGATGGCAACCTGACCAACTGGTGGACAGACGCCGACCGGCAGGAGTTCGAGAAGCGCACCACCTGTGTTGAAAATGAGTACGGCTCTTTTGTCGCCGTGGATGACTTGCATCTCAACGGCAAGCTGACTCTGGGAGAAAACACCGCGGACAACGGCGGTCTCCACATCGCGCTGATGGCGCTGCGCAAGGAGATGGCCAAAGACGCGAAGACCGCGCAAGCGAAAGACGGCTACACCGCGGAGCAGCGCTTCTTCATTGGCTTCGCCCAGGTGTGGTGCCAGAACTCTACGCCGGAGAGTTCGCGCCTGCTGGCCAAGACCGACCCGCACTCTCCGGGCCAGTACCGGACCAACGGCACGCTCCAGAACAGCTCTGACTTTGCCAAAGCGTTTGGCTGCAAGGCCGGGCAAAAGATGGTCAGCGCCAACGCCTGCCACGTCTGGTAAGGCAGAACCTCTTCGGGAAAAAACGAATGCCGCATCTTCATGGATGCGGCATTTTTTATGGCAACAATTTATCCCGAGTGGCGTGGTTTAAGGCGTAACGGTGAAGGTCTTGGAGTTGCTGAAAAGTCCATTTAGCAAAACTTTCACATTTCCCGTCGCAGCGGTGCTGGGCACAGTGACCGTGATCGCTGTATCGGTCCAGGTTATCACCGTTGCCGGTACCAGAGCATGATTCGCCTGAGTGAAGAAAGCAGTACCGGTTTGACTGCCAAAATTCGAGCCGTTAATCGTTACCGTCGAGCCTGTTGGGCCAGAACTCGGCGAAAGACTGCTGATGCTGGGGGGTGGAGTTGGGACGGTGAAGTTCACACCATTGCTGGCCACGCCATTCACGGTAACTACGATCGATCCACTGGTTGCTCCAGCAGGAACAGGAACAGTGACGCTGGTATCACTCCATAATGAGGGGTTTCCAGCGACACCATTGAATGTGACGGTGTTCGTACCCTGACTGTTGCCAAAATTTGTTCCGCTAATCGTCACCGACGTGCCGACTGCGCCGGAGGTCGGGGATATCTGCGCTATGGACGGTAGCACGGTAAAAGCTGCCGCATTACTCGTTCCTCCATTGACTGTAA
>Ga0137395_10000195_pt1 | contig 22541 bp, 21 predicted proteins | sample czobulk216metaG_FD_108283 | JGI IMG/M metagenome (GOLD analysis project Ga0137395, IMG submission 108283) | Vadose zone soil microbial communities from Angelo Coast Range Reserve, California, USA - czobulk2.16 metaG | ecosystem: Environmental > Terrestrial > Soil > Vadose zone | place: USA...
GGCGGTCGTGGTGATGTCCGGCGACGCCGTCAAGCGCACAGGCGCGAAGCCGATGGCTCGCGTGAACGGATACGCGGCGGGCGGAACGGCGCCGGAGATGGTGTTCTACGCTCCGGTCATCGCGGTGCGGAAGCTGGCCGAGAAGATGGGCCGGAAGACAGACCAGTGGGATCTCATCGAGGCGAACGAGGCGTTCGCGGTCCAGGCGATCGTGGACGCGCGGGAGCTTAACTGGGATCCGGCCAAGCTCAACGTGCGGGGCGGCGCCGTGGCGCTCGGGCACCCGATCGGAGCGAGCGGCGCGCGCATCCTGACGACCCTCCTCTACTCGATGCGGGACCGGAAGGCCAAGTCGGGCCTGGCGACGCTCTGCCTGGGCGGCGGGAACGCGGTGGCGTTGAGCATCGAGGCGGTTTGATGCCGACGGCAACCGCGACGCGCCCCGTGGTCGTGGCCGGCGCAGGGACCATGGGGAGCGGCATCGCGCAGGTGTTCGCCGCGTCGGGAAGGCAGGTCCTCCTCGTCGACTCGGTCGAGACGGCCCTGAAGAAGGGCCTCGGCGTCATCGAGAAGAGCCTGGGCCGCCTTGTGGACAAGGGAACGATCGATTCGAAGGCGCGGGAGGAGACCCTCCGGCGCATCTCGGTCCAGGAGGCCGGATTCCCGCTTGCGGAGTGCGCGATCGCCGTCGAGGCGGTCCCGGAGCGTCTGGACCTCAAGAAGAGCGTGTTCCAGATGCTGGACCAAAAGCTTCCGCCGGGGGCGATCCTCGCCACCAACACCTCCTCGATCTCGGTGACCGAGCTCGCGGCGGCCACGCGGCGGCCCGCGCGCTTCGTCGGCATGCATTTCATGAATCCGGTCCCGATCATGCAGCTCGTCGAGATCGTCCGCGGTCTCGAGACGAGCGACGAGACCGTCGCGGAGACGGTGGATCTGGCGCGGGCGCTCGGCAAGGTTCCCGTCGTGGTGGCCGACCGGCCGGGCTTCGTGAGCAATCGGGTCCTCATGCCGATGATCAACGAGGCCGCCTTCACCCTCATGGAAGGCGTCGCCGACCGCGAGGCGATCGATACCGTCATGAAGCTGGGCATGAACCACCCGATGGGGCCGCTCGCCCTGGCCGATCTCATCGGCATCGACGTCTGCCTCGACATCATGGAAGTCCTTCATCGCGGGTTCGGGGACTCCAAGTACCGGGCCTGCCCCCTGCTGCGCCAGATGGTGGCAGCCGGACGCCTCGGACGAAAGTCGGGCCGCGGCTTCTACGAGTACCCCTGACCGAAGAAGCCCACACTTGAATTTCGAGCTGACCGAAGAGCAGGAGATGCTACGCGCCGCCGCGCGCGAGTTCGCCGAGGGCGAGATCGCGCCGATCGCCTATCAGATCGACGCGACCGAAACGATCCCGGACTCGCTCCGGAAGAAGCTCCGCGAGAACAACTTCTTCTCGCTCCTGATCCCCCGCGACTACGGCGGCGTGGAGGTGGACGCCGTCAGCTACGTCCTGGTGATGGAGGAGCTCTCGCGCGCCTCCGCCGCCGTCGGGATCACCATCTCGGTCCACAACTCGGTCGCCGCGGGGCCGATCTCGATGTTCGGATCCGCGGAGCAGAAGTCCAAGTGGCTTCCGCTCCTGGCCGAGCGGCTTCTTGGGGCGTTCGCGCTGACCGAGCCCGGCTCGGGCTCGGACTCCGCGGCTTTGTCGACGCGCGCGGTATGCAACGACGGGTGCTACGTGCTGGACGGCGCCAAGACCTTCGTGACCAACGGAAACTACGCCGATCTCTTCGTCCTGATGGCGCGGACCAGCCAGGAGCTGAAGCATCGGGGCATCACCGCGTTTTTGGTCGAGCGCAAGAGCCCCGGCCTCAAGATCGGGAAGACCCTCGAGAAGATGGGCATCCGAGGCTCAGACACGGTCGAGCTGACCTTGGAGAATTGCTGCGTGCCGGCGGAAAATCGGCTCTCGGAGGAGGGCCGGGGATTCCGCGTGGCGATGCAGACCCTCGACGGGGGACGGATCGGGGTCGCGGCACAGGCGCTCGGGATCGCCCAGGCCGCGCTGGACGCGGCCGTCCGCTACGCCCGCGAGCGCGTCCAGTTCGGCAAGCCGATCTCCGAGTTCCAGGCCATCCAGTGGATGATCGCCGACATGAAGGCGCAGATCGAAGGCGCCCGGCTCCTCACGCTCCGCGCCGCGTGGCTCAGGGACCAGGGGCTCCCGCACGGGCCCGAGGCCTCGATCGCCAAGCTGATCGCCTCGGCCGCGGCCCGCGAGATCACCGACCGGGCCGTCCAGATCCACGGCGGGTACGGCTACACGAAGGAGTTCGCGGTGGAGCGGTATTACCGCGACGCGAAAGTGACCGAGCTCTACGAGGGGACCTCCGAGATCCAGCGGATCGTGATCGCCAAGTCGCTGCTGCATCCGAAGGACACGAAAAGGGCCCCGTGAACTCGAAGGTCGCCGTCCTCAAGACATCCCCGGAGACGGTGGTACGGGATTTTGCCCGCCTCATGGAGCTGGCGGATCTCCGCGCCGAGCTCTCCCCCGACCGGCTGACGCTCTTGAAGGTCAATATCTCGTGGCAGGTCTACTACCCGGCCTGCTCCACGAGCCCCTGGCAGCTGGAAGGCGTCATCCGGGCGCTCCTCGACGCGGGATTCTCGAAGGACCGCATCCTCGCCGCCCAGAACTCAACCGTCGTGGTCGATCCCCACCTCGGGCTCCGGAACAACAAGCTCGAGCCGGTGCTCGATCAGTTCGGGATCCGGTCGATCTGGCTGAACGACAAGGAGAGCGAGGCCGACTGGGTCCGTTACGAGCCGAAGGGGAAGATGCTCGTGCTCCGCGACGTCTACCCCGACGGGCTCATGATTCCCAAATCCCTGATCGGCGCGAACATCGTCCATCTGCCGACGCTCAAGACCCACGTCTTCACCGAGATCACCGGCGCGATGAAGAACGCATTCGGAGGGCTGCTCCACCTGAAGCGCCACTGGACGCACAGCGTGATTCACGAAACCCTGGTCGACCTCCTGGTCATCCAAAAAGAGATCCACCCGGCAATCTTCGCCGTCATGGACGGGACGATCTCGGGGGACGGGCCCGGGCCGAGGGCCATGCGCCTTCGCGAAACGAATTTGATCCTGGCCTCCCGCGACCAAGTTGCGATCGACGCGACCGCGGCCAAGCTGATGGGTTTTGACCCGCTGACGATCCGGTTCATCCGCCTGGCGCACGAGGCGGGGCTGGGGAAGGGCGATCCCCGCGAGATCGACCTCGTCGGGGACGACGTCTCGAACGTGAACCTCCATTACTCTCGAAACGAGAACACCTTCGCGTCGAAGGGGCAGAAGCTCATCTACCACGGACCTTTGAAGCCGCTCGAGGGGTTGCTACTACGTAGTCCGCTGGTGCCGTGGTCGTTTGCAGCCAGTCGCCTCTACCACGACGGATATTGGTATCCATTCGTGGGCAAAGGCCGGAAACGGACGATAATGAAATCAGAGTGGGGGCGGCTCTTCCGGGAATACGAGCCGAAGGGAAAGGAATAATCGATCGCGCGGGTCTGGCCGCGGATCAGCCGCGGGATCCTGCCCGCGGCTCAGGGAGGAGGGGGATCGGAATGAAGAACGCGCTCCTTGTAGCGCTCCTGCTCGCATCCGCGGGCGTGGTGCCCGCGTCCGCCGAGCCGAGCGTGACGCCGCCCGAGCAGTCCTCGCAGCGCTACGTGGCCGAGATCGTGGACTCGCTGTTCGTCGTCGGCCCGGCCGAGTTCTTCGCGGTGGAGCTGCCGCGCGATCCGGCCGGAGCCCGGGCCATCCACCTGATGGGCACGTTCACCGTGACCGACAAGAAGGGCGATATCGTGATCCGCCTCTTTCGCGCGCCGGACTACCAGAGTTGGCTCAAGAAGCGGGGTGGGGAGAAAGCCGGGGCGTTCTGGGTCTCCAAGCGCTCGAGGCAGGTCAACGTGGACCAGGATCTGACTCCGCCCGGTCCCTTCGTCGTCCTGCTCGACAACGGGTATTCGATGCGCACCAGCAAGCACGTCCGGGCCCAGATGCAGATCCAGTATGAGTGGATCGGCGGCCATCCGATCGCGGCCGCGCGCGACAGCACCGCGGTGGGAAGCGTCGAGGACGACCTCATCACGCCGCGGGCGAACACCGAGGAGGACATCCCGCCGCCGCCGCCTCCTCCTCCCGACGAAGGGTCCCACTAGCCGCCCGAGCGGCCCTTCACCTCTTTCTTCTCCGCGGCCCCCTTCTCGGGCTTCGACTTCGCCTCGCCGGCCTTCGCGCTCGAGTACCCGGGCCCGCGCAGGAGAAGGAGCTGGCCCCCACCTTTGCGGTTTCGGAACTGGGGGAGCCACAGATTGTTGGCCTGGACCGCGATGAGCCAGGTGTCGGGCCCGAATAGATCGCTCGCATCCACCATCCCCGTCGACTCCCACTCGCCGCCGATTCCCCTCGGAAGGTAGTTCCCCTTCGCATCCCATTCGGCGCACTCCGCCATCGGCTCGACCCGCCTCGTGTTCGTGTCGTAGCGAAGGATCCGCGCGGTGTGGATCCCGCGACCGCCGGGATCTTCCTGGATCCACACGTAGCGGTCGTCGGTCGCGAGGTTGTCGGGACGGTAGAGGTCGTCGGATTCGTCGCCGTCGAGGGCGACGCTCAGCTCCTCGACGTGGGTGGGATTGAACGGATCGAGCCGCACGTAGTAGAGGCGGCCCGCGCCGGTGACCGGGCGGCCTGTGACCGGGTCGTAGAAATCGTCGGCTCCGGTGTCCACGAAATAGAAGGCATTGGGCTGGTCCTTCACGGGGGTCACGTCCTCGAGCCGCGCGAAGTTGAGGCAGCCCATGCCCTGCGCCTGCGCTTCGAGACGGGCCGGGAGCTCGTTCACATTGATCCGGCCCCCCTCCTCCTGCGGGAAGAGCGGCACGAACCTCCCGGTCAGGGGGCGCCCCTTGGAAGCGAGGCTCGCGAGGCGGGTGTCGGGACGTCCCTCGGGGGGATCCCCTCGAAGGACATAGAGGCGGCCCCGGCCCGACAGGAAGTCGGAGTCGTTGTTGGCGACATACATGTAGAGCTGGGATTCTCCTGGGTACGAGTTCTCGGTCAGGATCGCGACGATCTTTCCGGAGGAGACCGGGACGATCACGGTAGACTCGTGCGAGAAGTGGCCCAGCCACGGCAGATTTTTCACGGTCCCGTCGCGCGCGTCGACCGCGACCACGATGCCCCGGTAGATCCCGTCGATCGATTCCTCGTTGACCAGGAATGTCGGCGCGAGAAAGCCGTCTTCCGGGCCGACCAGCGACGCGGCGCCGAAGCGGTCGTATCCCTCGCTCCCATCGACCAGGTAATCCCCGCCCACGGCGCCGAAGTTGCGAAGATCGATCGCGAGGCGCGAGACCCGGGCCCCGTTGAATCCCCCGTGCCAGGAGAGCTCGTGCGCGACGTAGATCTCGGCGAGGCCGTTCCCGATCTTCCGGATGCCGAGCCCGTCGGGCTCCGGCGCGAACAGGAAGGCATCCCGGACCGTGTCCGGCGGGGCGAGGCTGTCTCCGACGGAGATGATCGGGATCACCGAGACGTCCTCGCGGAGCGGCCGCACCATCGGTGGGGTGCGCGTGCGCACGCCGGACCCGGGTCCGAGGATCAGGGGACCACGAGTGTATCCGCAGAGGAGGACGAGCGCGGCCGCGCCGGCCAGAAGCCCGAGTTTGCGATTCACGTCACTCTTTCAAGTCCCCCGGTGCCTCGGCCGCCGCCTTGTACTGACCGTTCTCGCGGCGCACGAGCTCGAAGGGCGACCCGTCGCCTCCGTCGTTGAAGTAGATGAGGGTGACGTCGTTTTCCGAAAGGTCGATGCCGTGCTGACCCTTGGCGTAGGGGAGGACGTATTCCTTGACGGCGCTCACGAACCCTTCGATCTCCCGCTTCGCGGACGCGACGTCCTCCGCGCTTCCGACGATGTACGAGACGATGCACTGCGCCTTCCGGTCGTAGTACACCAGAGTGGAGGCTTCGAGTCCCGCCACCACCCGAAAGAACCCCGCCGTCCGGGTCGCGATGTCGTCGCCCACCGTGTAGGAGTAGGACTGGGAGAGGCGCTTGTTGCCGGCCTCGGCGGGCTGGGCGGCGGCAGCCAGCGCCAGCGCGGCGAGGCCCGCGGCGACGAATCGTGCGGCGACGAATCGTGCGGCGACGGATCGTGGGGCGATCGGACGTGCGGTGATGGATCGTGGGGCGATCGAACGCATCATGGTTTCCTCCGTTCGCAGAGCTCGACCAGAACCCCGCCCATCGAGCGGGGATGCAGAAACGCGATCTTCATTCCGTGGCTTCCCTCGCGGGGAGTGCGATCGATCAGCTCGAGGCCATGGGCCTCCGCGGACGACAGCGCTGTCTCGAGATCGGGGACGTGGAAGGCGACGTGGTGGATCCCTTCGCCCCGCTTCGCCAGGAATCGCCCGACCGGGGAATCGGCCTTGGTCGGCTCGAGCAGCTCGATCGTGGATCCGCCCGATTCCATGAAGGTGATCTTCAGGTGCATCGAGTCGAGCATCTCGGTGCCCGTCACCCGAAAACCCAGCTTCTTCCAACGCGCGGACGCGGCCTCGAGGGAGGTCACGGCCAAGCCGATATGCGCGAGACCCAGTATCTGGAAGCCCTCCCTCATGGGCCGGCGGCGCCTGGGTGGTGCCAGAGCAAGGCGAACACGGCCAACCCGAGCGCGATCCGGTACCAGCCGAAGGGCGCCAGGCCGTGGCCCGTGAGGTAGCGAAGAAATCCCCGGATCGCGAGCGCCGCCACGATCGCCGAGACGGCGAGCCCCACGATCAGCGGAGCCGGCCCGCCCAGCGCCGGCCCGGTGAGGTCGTGGTAGTGCTGGAGGAGATCGAAGACGGTCGCCATTCCGAGCGTGGGCAGCGCGAGCAGGAACGAGAACTCCGCCGCCGCGACCGGGGACGCCCCCAGAAGAAGCGCCGCCAGGATCGTGGTCAACGCGCGCGACGTGCCCGGCCAGAGGGAGAGGCACTGCGCCAATCCAATCAGGAGCGCGGCCCGGATCGTTATGTCGTCGATCGTGGGGAAACGGGGCGTCGTGGCGGCCGCCCTGGCGCGGCGGTTGGTGAGCAGGATGACGATCCCGCCGGCGACCAGCGCGATCGCCACCGCCCCAGGGCCGAAGAGGTGCGCCTTGATCCAGTGGTGCGCCGCCAGCCCGACGATCGCGGCGGGCAGGAACGCGACGAGCAGCTTGACCAGGAGCGCCCGCCCGCGGGGATGCGGCGTGACGGCGCCGGCCAAGAGCTCGCCCACGCGCCCGCGGTAGAGCCAGACGATCGCGAGGAGCGCACCCGCCTGGATGACGATCTCGAACGCGCTCATCTCGCCGCCGACCAGGCCCATCGCGTGCGCCGCCAGGATGAGATGCCCGGTGGAGGAGACCGGCAGGAACTCGGTCAGGCCCTCCACCGCGCCCAGGATGGCGGCCTGGAAGAGATTCATGCGACCTCCTTGTCAGGCGTTCGGATCATAGGTCTTGTAGACGCGCCGGAGCGTGTCGCTGATCTCGCCCAGGGTCGCGCTCGCCTTCAAGGCGTCGATCACGGCCGGCATGAGATTCAGCTCGCGCCTCGCCGATTCCTCGACGCGGGCGAGCGCGTGTGTCGCGAGGTCCTGATCGCGCGCCGCCTTGAACGCCGCTACCCGCGACGCCTGCCTTTCCTCGAGCTTCGGATCGAGGCTGAAGGCCGGACGCGCCAGCTCGTCGGGATCGCCGAACCGATTCACGCCGACGATGATCTGCTCGCCCTTTTCGATCTTGAGCTGGGCTTCGTAGGCGCTCCGCTCGATCGCCGTCGCCTGGTACCCCGCCTCGATCGCCCGGACGGCCCCGCCCAACGCGTCGATCGCCTCGATCTCGCGCCGGGATTCCCGCTCGATCCGGTCGGTCTCCTCCTCGATCGCGGGCGCGCCGCCAGCCGGATCGACCGTCGCGATCGCCCCCGTCTCATGGGCGAGGAGCTGCTGGGTGCGGAGAGCTGTCGTCGCGGCCTCTTCGCTCGGGAGCGAGATCGCCTCGTCGAACGAGTTCGTGTGGAGCGATTGGCAACCGCCCAGGACCGCGGCCATCGCCTGGATCGCCACGCGCGCGATGTTGTTGTGGGGCTGCTGCGCGGTCAGGGTCGATCCGGCCGTCTGCGCGTGGAAGCGGAGCTTCAGTGAATTCGGATCGCGCGGGTGGAAGCGCTCCTCCATCAGGCGCGCCCAGAGCCGCCTCGCCGCGCGGTACTTGGCGATCTCCTCCAAGAAATTGTTGTGCGCGTTGAAGAAGAAGGAGATCCGCGGTGCGAACCGGTCCACCGGAAGCCCCCGATCCACCGCCGCGCGGACGTATTCCAGGCCGTTGGCCAGCGTGAAGGCGACCTCCTGAACCGCGGTCGAGCCCGCCTCGCGGATGTGATACCCGCTGATCGAGATCGGATTCCACTGCGGCGTCTCCTCAGCGCAGTACTCCAAGAGGTCGGTCGCGATCTTGAGCGACGGCGCGGGCGGGTAGATGTAGGTGCCGCGCGCGATGTACTCCTTCAGCACGTCGTTCTGCACCGTGCCGGAGAGCTTCGCGCGCGCCGTGCCCCGCCGGTCCGCGACGGCGACGACGAGCGCCAGGAGAATCATGGCCGTCGCGTTGATCGTCATGGAGAGGCTGACCCGGTCGAGGGGAATTCCCTGGAGGAGTCGCTCCATGTCGTCGAGGGTCGAGATCGCGACGCCGACGCGTCCGACCTCGCCCTGGGCGCGCGGATGATCGGAGTCGTATCCCATCTGGGTCGGAAGGTCGAAGGCGACCGAGAGGCCGGTCTGGCCTTCGGAGAGGAGGTAGTGGTAGCGCTGATTCGACGCCTCGGCCGTGCCGAAGCCCGCGTACTGGCGCATCGTCCAGAGGCGCGAGCGGTACATCTCGGGATGGACCCCGCGGAGGTAGGGCGGAACGCCCGGGACTCCGAGCCCGGGATGAGCCCCCGCCCCCGCGCTCTTGGCGCCGGATTTCCGCGGCTCGGGCGCGCCGCGCGAGCGCGCGAGATCGGCGAGCGCCATGCGGCTAGACCTCCTCCGGCTGGATCGCGATCAGGAGCTGGCCCGTCTCGACAGCCGCGCCCGGCTCGACCGAGATCCTCGTGACGCGCCCCTTGAGCGGCGCGACGAGCTCGTTCTGCATCTTCATCGCTTCCACGATGACGACCGGCTGGCCCGCCTCGACGTCGGCGCCCTTCTCGACGAGCACGTCGACGATCAGGCCCGGCATCGGGGCGTGCACCTCGCCGCGCGTGAGATCGGCGCCCGCGCGGCGGCGAGCGAGCTTGGGGGCGCGCGGGTCGCGCGGACGAAACGCGTACGAGCGCCCATGAAGGTCGACCACGATGTCGAGTCCCTCCCGGCGGACCGAGGCCTCGACCGGGCGGCGATCGATCCACGCCCGCATCACCCGGCCGAACGACCCTTCGACCCGATGCTCGCGGCCGTCCAGCGTCACGGTGAAGCCGGCCCCGCTCGGCTCGACCTCCACCTGGTGCTCGCGCCCGTCGCGCGTGAGAAGGACGATCATCGACTCCCTCCGGTCGACCCGGTGCGAAGTCCGGGGAACGCCGCGCGCCACCGGCTCGACCCGCCGCGGATGCCGCCCGTCATCGGACGCCGATCGGAGTAGCCGTCGCCCGGCGGCGCCACGTCGACGCGCGGCGCCTCGGAATCGAGCCGCGCGAAGATGGCCGCGAGCGCCGCGGCGTCTTCCTCCGCGCGCTCCGCGTCCGGGGGCTCGGCATGCTTGAAGTGATGGGCCAGGAACGCCGTGTCGTACCGGCCGGTCGCGAACGCCTCCTGCGCGAGAAGCCAGCGGTGGATCGGTAGCGTGGTGTGAATTCCCTCGAGCAGGCACTCGTCGAGCGCGCGCCGCGACCGCGCCACCGCCTCGGCCCGGCTCGGGGCCCACACGATGATTTTCCCGATCAAGGGATCATAGTGGACCGGCACCGTGCCGCCCGAGCGCACGCCGAAGTCGCACCGCACGCCCGGGCCCGCGGGCAGCTCAAGACGGCGCACGACCCCCGCCTGCGGGAGAAATCCCTGGTCCGGGTCCTCGGCGTAGACGCGGAATTCGATCGAGGCGCCCGTGGGGCGGACGTCCGCCTGCGCGAGCGCGAGACGCTCTCCGCGCGCGACCTGAATCTGCTCCCGCACCAGGTCGAGCCCGAGCACCATCTCGGTGACGGGGTGCTCCACCTGAAGCCGGGCGTTCATCTCGAGAAAATGGAATCGCCCTTCCCGGTCCATGAGGAATTCCGCGGTCCCGGCGTTCGTGTAGCCGCCCGCCTTCGCGACCTGGACCGCCAGCGACCAGAGCTCCCGTCGGCGCGCGTCGTCGAGCGCGGGGGAGGGGGTCTCCTCGACCAGCTTCTGGTGCCGGCGCTGGATCGAGCAGTCGCGCTCGCCCAGCGCGAGCACGGTTCCGTGCGAGTCGGCCAGGATCTGCACCTCGATGTGCCGGGGCTTCTCGAGCCAGCGCTCGAGGTAGAGCCGGTCGTCGCCGAAGGCGCTCTTGGCCTCGCCCTGCGTGAGGCGGACCGCCTGCTCGAACTCGCCGGGAACGTTCACGCGGCGCATCCCTTTTCCGCCGCCGCCGGCGGCCGCCTTCAGCACGACCGGGTATCCGATCGATTCCGCCGCACGTCGAAGCTCGGCCGGGTCGCTCACGGGACCTTCCGTCCCGGGGAGGACCGGCACGCCCGCTCGGATCGCGAGCGCCCGCGCCCGCACCTTGTCGCCCATCGCGCGCGTCGCCTGGGGCGTGGGCCCGATCCAGGTAAGGCCCGCGCGCTGGACCTGCTCCGCGAAATCGGCCGATTCCGCGAGAAAGCCGTAGCCGGGGTGGATCGCGTCGGCCTTGGCCGAGCGGGCGGTCTCGATGATCTTGCAAGCGTCGAGGTAGCTTCGGGAGGCGGCCGCCGGACCGATCCAGTACGCCTCGTCCGCCGCGAAGGCATGCGCCGCCTCGCGGTCCGCGTCGGAGTAGACAGCGACCGACTGGATCCCCATCTCCCGCAGCGTGCGGCAGACGCGGATCGCGATCTCCCCCCGGTTCGCCACGAGGACCTTGCGGATCGGTTTCGATTTCATGGGCGGCTCCCGGCCCTCGGTCAGAGCGGAATGTTGCCGTGCTTCTTGGGCGGGACCGACTGGCGCTTGTTCGCGAGCGCGCGAAGCGCCCGGATCAGGCGCGGGCGGGTCTCCTGGGGCTCGATCACGTCGTCGAGATACCCGAGGGCGGCGGCGACGTAGGGGTTCGCGAACTTCTCGTTGTATTCCTCGATGAGCTTGGCGCGCGCCTTCGCAGAGTCCTTCGCCTGCTCGATCTCCTTCCGGTAGATGATGCCCACGGCCCCCTCGGCGCCCATGACGGCCAGCTCGGCGCCGGGCCAAGCCACGTTGTAGTCGGCCCGGATGTGCTTCGAGGACATGACGTCGTAGGCGCCGCCATAGGCTTTACGCAAGATCACCGTGAGTTTCGGCACCGTCGCCTCGCAGTAGGCGTAGAGGAGCTTCGCGCCGTGGCGGATGATCCCGCCCCACTCCTGCTGCGTGCCTGGGAGAAAGCCGGGGACGTCCTCGAAGGTGACCAGAGGGATGTTGAAGGCGTCGCAGAAGCGGACGAACCGCGCCCCCTTCGTCGAGGAGTTGATGTCGAGCACCCCGGCGAGCATGGCCGGCTGGTTCGCGACCACGCCGATCGGCCGGCCGTCGAGCCGCGCGAATCCGACGACGATGTTGGGCGCGAAGTGCTCGTGCACCTCGAAGAAGTCGCCGTCGTCCACCACGAGGCGGATGACCTCCTTCACGTCGTAGGGCTTGTTCGGCTCCGCGGGCACGATCTCGTTGAGCCGCGCCTCCATCCGCTCGGCGGGATCGGCCGCTTTACCCCGCGGCGCGTCGTCCACGTTGTTCTGGGGGAGGAAGGAGAGGAGGCGCCGGATCGTGGCGAGGCACGCCTCGTCGTCCTCGACCGCGAAGTGGGCCACGCCGCTCTTCGTGTTGTGTGTCATGGCGCCGCCCAGCTCTTCGAACGAGACGTCCTCGTTCGTCACGGTCTTGATCACGTTCGGTCCGGTCACGAACATGTGGCTGGTGCCCTGAACCATGATCACGAAATCGGTGATCGCCGGCGAGTAGACCGCGCCGCCCGCGCAGGGACCGAGGATCGCCGAGATCTGGGGAATCACTCCCGAGGCGAGCGTGTTGCGCAGGAAGATCTCGGCGTAGCCGCCCAGGGACTGCACCCCTTCCTGGATGCGCGCGCCTCCCGAATCGTTCAGCCCGATGATCGGCGCGCCGTTCTCCACCGCGAGGTCCATCAGGTTGCAGATCTTCTTCGCGTTCTCCTCGGAGAGGGTCCCGCCGAAAACCGTGAAGTCCTGCGCGAAGACAAAGACAAGCCGGCCATCGATCAGTCCGTAGCCCGAAACCACGCCGTCGCCCGGAATGCGCCGCTCCGCCATTCCGAAGTCGGTGGTGCGGTGCTCGACGAAGACGCCGGTTTCCTGAAAGCTGCCCGGATCGATCAGGAGATCGATCCGCTCGCGGGCGGTGAGGCGTCCCTCCGCGTGAAGCTTGGCGATGCGCTCCTCGCCGCCGCCCAACTGGGCGGCCTGCTTGCGCATTCGCAGCTCTTCGATCGGATGGCGACGGGTCAGGGTCTGGATCTCCCGGCTCAGGGCGATGGGGCGGCAGGTAGCGCCATCCTATCGAAACGGCCGTCGGCCCGCAATCGGCGGCTCGCGGAACTCCTCGGACGATGTACAATGCGGGTTCTTGCGCCTGTTCCCGCACGTCACCGGAGGAGCGACTCATGACCCCGCGCCGTTCCCGGCCCGCCCATAGAGAGCGGCGGCTTTCGCATCTCAACTGGATGGAAATGGGCGAGGTGGTGCCGCGTCGCGTCCATACGCTGCTCTTGCCGGTGGGAACTCTCGAGGCGCACGGAATCACCAGCCTGGGCACCGACAACGTGATCCCGACGCGCTTGAGCGAGGCGCTCGCCGAGCGGCTGAACGCGGTGGTCGCGCCCACGATTCCGTACGGCGTGACGGCGCACCTGGGCGCCCTCGCGGGCGGCACGCACGTCCGCGCCGACGCGTTCACGGACTACGTCGCGGCGGTCCTCACCACGATGTCGCACCAGGGCTTCTCGAACATCATCGTGATGAACGGCCACGGGGGGAACACCGAGGCCTTGAAGGAGGCGGTGCGGCGCGTGCACGAGGAGACGGGCGTCTACCTCGCGGTCTTCTCCTGGTGGACCGAGTGCCGCGGCGTGAGCGAGGAGATCCTGGGCGTTCCCGGCGGACACGGCGGATCGGACGAGACCGCCGCGATGCTCGCGATCGCCTCGGAGCAGGTGTTTCCGGATCGGTGGGATCCCTCGATCGCGTTCGAGCACCGCGACTCCCTGGTCGCCTACCCCACGCCGGGCTCCCTGATCTTCTACGGGGGGCGCCGGAGCGATCCGGTATTCCACACCAAGCGCGCACTCCTCTTCTGGGCGAAGGTCGTGGACCACGTGGGCGACGTGCTCGAGGACCTGATTGCGCGGTGGGACCGCGAGGGGTGGCCCGCGCCGCGGTCGCGCCGCCGCGGGCACGGACGCGGGACCGCCGGGAACGGAAGCGCGCAGCGGCCGGGGATCGCGGCGGTGCCGCCGCCCCAGGTGCCCCGCCGTAGTCCCAAGAAGTAGCTCTCCGCACCCTCATGGTAGGATGCGCCCTCCATGGAAGAAGTCTGGGGCGAACGCGTCACCCGAGCGTGGGCCGAGCAATTTCCGATCGCGCCGTACCGCAAACTACTCCTCCGCGAGCAGGCGCCGCGAGGCTCCCGGGCGCTCGACGTGGGGAGCGGCCCGGCGCACGATTCGCTGCCTCTGGCCGAGCGCGGATTTCAGGTCTGGGGCGTCGACTGGTCCCGAAGCGGCCTCGCGGCCGGTCGACAGCTCTACCAGGACGAGGGGCACCGCCTCCTACCCGTCTGCTCCGACATACGCGCGCTCCCGTTCCGGGATGCTTCGTTCGACTTCGTGTGGAACGCGGGCGTGCTGGAGCATTTCCACGACGACGACGTGCTCCGGATCATCACGGAGATGAAGCGCGTCGCCAGGCCGGGCGCGACGATCCTGGCCGCCGTCCCGAACAAGTTCTATTTCTGGTACCAGGCGCACCTCGCGCTGAAGCGCCTGCTCCGGCGCGAGCACCAGTACGGGTTCGAGCGCGCGTTCGGGGCGGGGTACCTGGCCGCGCAGTTTCGGCGCGCCGGATTTCGCGACGTCGCCATGACCGGGATTCACCTGCACCCGGCGCCGAGCTTTCTGATCCCGAAGACCGGCTGGCTGACGAACCTGTTCGCGCGTCTCTGGGGGCCGCTCGAGGCCGCGGGGAAGCACAGCCCGTGGCGCGCCCGCCTCGGGCTCGATTTGGTCGTGTGGGCACGGAAGGATGATGGCGCTCCCGCTCGATGACGACGCGATGTGCTTCTGCTGCGGCCCCAAGAACCCGATCGGCCTGAAGCTGGAGTTCGAGACGACCGCGGACGGCCGCATGCGCACGATCTGGACCCCGCGCAGGGAGCACCAAGGCTTCAAGGACATCGTCCACGGCGGCCTCGTCGCGACCGTTCTGGACGAGGTGATGGTGCGGCTCCTCTACCTGCGCGGAATCTCCGCCGTCACCGCCGGCATGGAGACCAAGCTGATCGAGCCGGTTCGATGGGGAACGCCGTACCGCTTCGAGGGGTGGATCGTCCAGGACCGCGGGCGCGCAGTGATCACCGAAGCCGAAGCATTCCTCGTGGAGCCCGAGCTGCGCGTCGCGTGGTGCCGGGCCACGTGCATCCGCGTGTGATATTATCGGTGGCTCATGCCATCCCGGGGGGGTCTGAGCGTGTTTGTCCTACACGAGAGGAGGCTGCACGCATGAAGACGCGATGGGCTGTGCTGACCGGAATTGTCCTGTTTGCCCTCGCCCTGGTTCCGCTCCCCGCGGCGGCGGGCGACATTGGCCTCCGCACCGGATTCGCGCTCACTCCCAACGATTTCGTAATCGGGGGCCACTACCGGACGCCCCCGATCGCCGAGTACCTCTACTTCGTGCCCAGCGCCGAGGTCGGCTTCGGCGACGTCACGATGGTCGCGTTCAACGCGGACCTGCACTACCTCATCGAGGTGAAGTCGAGGCTGGCCCCCTACGTCGGTGCCGGAATGACGATCAACTGGTTCGACTCGGACGGGCCCGGCAACAGCAATACCGAGGTGGGCGGCGGGATCATCGGCGGCCTCATGTTGGGTCAGACCAAGAACGGCCGCATGTTCTTCGAGGTGAAGCTCGGCCTGGGGGACGTACCGGACGCCAAATTCCTGGTGGGCTGGAACATTCGCTGACCCGCGGCGCTACTCTTTCAGCGCCTTCTCGAACTCCTCGGTCAGCGCCGGGACGACCTGGTAGAGATCGCCCACGATCCCGTACGACGCGATCTTGAAGATCGGGGCGTCCTTGTCCTTGTTGATCGCGACGATCGTCTTGGATGAGGACATGCCGGCCATGTGCTGGATCGCGCCGGAGATCCCGATCGCGAAGTAGACCGTGGGGTTCACCACCTTGCCGGTCTGCCCGACCTGGTGGCTGTGGTCGATCCACCCGGCGTCCACGGCGGCTCGGGACGCGCCGAGCGTGGCGCCCAGCACCTTGCAGAGCTTCCGGAGGAGCTCGAAGTTGTCGGGCCCCTGCATCGCGCGGCCGCCGCTAACGATGATGGTCGCCTCCGTGAGGTCGGCCATCTCGCCCTCGGACGCCTCGAAGCCGACCACCCGCGCGCGGACCTTGACGTCGCCCAGGGAGATCGCTTCCACCGCGGCCTTCCGGGACGCGTCGGGAGCCGCAGGCGTGAACGTGTTGGGCCGGACCGAGGCGACCTGCGGTCGCGACGCGCTCCACGCGACCCGCGCGATCGCTTTGCCGGCGAAGATCGGCCGGCGCGCGACCAGCCCACTGTCGCCCCACTCGAACGCGACGCAGTCGGAGGCGAGGCCCACCCGAAGGCGCGCCGAGACGCGCGGGGCGAGGTCCTTGCCGTGCGCGGTCGCGCCCAGAAACAACACCTCGGGCCTCGCCTTCTCGACCGCGAGCCGGACGCCCTCCGCCCACGCCTCCGGCGCGTACTCTGCGAGCGCCGCCCCCTCGACGTGGAAGATCCGATCCGCGCCCTGCGACGCGAGGCGGTCCGCCTCGCCCGGCGCGAGCGGGCCGAGGGCGATCGCGCCGACCTTGAGCCCGCCCTTGGCGTCGGCCAGCCGCCGCGCCTCGGCGAGCATCTCGAGCGTGATCTTTCGCGCCGAGCCGTCCTTGGTCTCCGCGACGACCGCGATCATCAGATGACCTTTGCCTCGTTGTGGAGGAGCCGGACCAGCTCGCGGGCGGTATCGCGCGGCTCACCTTCCAGGATTCTTCCCGCGGAGCGCGGAGGCGGAAGGGAGATGTCGAGGAACCGGATCGAGGCGGCTTCCGGCACGACCGCCGCCGCGTCGACACCCACGTCGGCGAGCGTCCATTCCGGAATGACCTTCTTCTTCACCGCCATGATTCCCTTGAGCGAAGCGTAGCGGGGCTCGTTCAATCCCTTCTGCGCCGTGATGACCGCCGGGAGGTCGAACTCGACCTCTTCCAGCCCGCCTTCGACCTCACGCTTGGCCTTCCCCCGCTTCGCCGCCGCGTCGAGCTCCAGGCCGACGACCACCGAGACGTGGGGGAGATCCAGGAGCTCTGCGAGGATGATGCCCGCCTGGGACCAGTCGTAGTCGACCCCCTGCTTGCCGGTCAGGATCAGGTCGTAGCCGATCTTCCTCGCCGCGCCCGCGAGCGCGGTCGCCACCGCGAGCGGATCGGCCAGCGCGACGCCGTCCCCCTTCAGCCAGACTCCCTCGTCGGCCCCGAGCGACAGGCCGTACTTGATCGCTTCCTTCACCCGCTCCGGGCCCAAGCTCGCCACCACGACCTTGCCGGCGCCCACTTTCTCGCGGATGCGCAGGGCCTCCTCGATCGCGAACTCGTCGTATGGGTTCACGACCCACTTGACGCTCGACGTGTCGACCGAGCCGTTCTGGATCTGGATCCGGGTCTCGGTGTCGGGCACCTGCTTCACGAAGACCAGCACGTTCATGATCGAAGACTCTCCAATGGGGGCGATGAGCGCGGGAGTATAGTACGATGGTCATTCTTATGGAAGAATCGGCCCGATGAATCATCCGTTCCTGACGCGCCTCGAGCGCGGCCCCATTCTCGCCGACGGCGCGATGGGGACGTACCTCTACGAGCGCGGCATTCCCTTCGATCGCTCGTTCGACCTCCTCAATCTGACCGACGCGCCGCTGGTCCAGGCGGTCCACCGCGACTACATCCGCGCGGGGGCCGAGCTGGTCGAGACCAACACGTTCGGCGCGAACCGCTTTCGACTGGCCGCGCACGGCGCCACCGAGAGCGCGCGCGTGGTGAACCGCGCCGGCGCTCAGCTCGCCCGAAACGCGCGCGAGGAGGTCGGGGAGGCGGTGTTCGTCGCCGGCGCCATCGGCCCGCTCGGGAAGCCGGTCGCGCCGCTCGGCACGATCACGCGCGAGGAGGCGCTCGAGGCGTATCGCGAGCAGGTGGAGGGGCTGGTCGAGGGAGGCGTCGACATCCTGATCATCGAGACGCAGACCGATCTCGCCGAGGCGGCCATCGCGATCGAGGCGGCCCGGAGCGTGACGGATCATCATCCGCTCGTGCTCCAGATGACGTTCACCGAGGACGGCCGCACCCTCTACGGCGCCTATCCCGAGGACGTGGCGCGGGACGTGGAGGGGAAGCAGGTCGACGTGCTGGGCGCCAACTGCAGCGTGGGGCCGCAGAAGCTGCTCGAGATCGTCGAGCGGCTGCGGCGGAGGACCAAGCTCCCGATCTCGGTGATGCCGAACGCCGGGCTTCCGCGCTTCGTGAACGGGCGATTCGTCTACCTCTCGTCCCCCGAGTACCTGGCTGAGTACGCGACGCGTTTCGCCGCCGCGGGCGCGCGCCTGATCGGCGGGTGCTGCGGGACGACGCCGGTCCATACGCGAAAGATGCGGGACGCCCTGCGCGCGTCGGCCAAGAGCGGGGTCGCGCCGGGGCCCGTGGACGGAGCGCCCGCGCCCAGCGTCACGGTGACCCCCCACGAAGAGACCGCGCCGGCCGCCGATCCCGCGAACCGGACCCGGCTCTCGCGCAAGCTTGCCGACAAGGAATTTGTGGTGAGCGTGGAGGTCGATCCGCCCCGCGGCGCGCGCCCCAAGAAGATGATCGAGGGGGCGCAATTCCTGAAAAAGGCCGGCGTCGACGTGATCAACGTCGCGGACAGCCCGATGGCCCGCGTGCGGATGTCCTCGATCGCGCTGGCTTCCATGATCACGAACCACGTGGGGATCGAGACGATCCTCCACTTCACCTGCCGCGACCGGAATCTCATGGGGATCCAGTCGGACCTCATGGGGTCGCATGCGCTCGGCATCCGGAACATCCTCGCGCTGACCGGCGATCCGCCCCGCGCGGGCGATTACCCGAACGCCACCGCGGTCTTCGACGTCGATTCGGTCGGATTGATCCGGGTCTTGAAGCAGCTCAACGCGGGGACCGACCTCGGGGGGAACTCGATCGGGGAGCCGACCGCGTTCCTCATCGGGTGCGCGGTGAACCCCACCGCGGAGAACTTCGACCAGGAGATGGAGCGGTTCGAGAAGAAGATCGAGGCGGGCGCCGAGTTCGCGATGACCCAGCCTCTCTACGAGCTGGACACGCTGGTCCGATTCCTGAACCGCCTCGGGAAGGCCCGCATCCCAGTTTTGTTGGGGCTCCTTCCGCTCCAGAGCCACCGCCACGCCGAGTTCCTCCACAACGAAGTCCCCGGCATCAACATTCCCGACAACGCACGCGCCGCCATGCGCGACGCCGGGGAGAAGGGGATCGAAGTTGGGGTGGAAATGTGTAGGAAGCTGCTTTTGGAAGCCCGGGATCTGGTCGAAGGGGCCTACTTGATGCCCTCCTTCGGGCGCTACGAGGTGGTGGCGCGGGTCGCGGAGGCGGTCCTCTCGGGAGCCAGGCAATCCTCTTGAAGCACAAGCACTTCGGTGATAGGATCGTTACCCGGTACGCCGACGCGAGAGTGGCGGAACTGGCAGACGCGCGGGACTTAGGATCCCGTGAGGAAACTCGTGGGGGTTCAACTCCCCCCTCTCGCACCAAACCTGGAAGGATATGGAGATAGCGGCCTTGAAAGTGGATGTCCGAGACAGCGAAAGCGACGCCTGGCAGAAGGTCCTGACGATCGAGGTGCCGCCCGAGGAGCTTTCGGAGGACTACGACGCGATCCTCGAGGACTACCAGAAGCGGGCCGTCCTGCCCGGGTTCCGGAAGGGCCGCGTGCCCCGGAACGTCCTGGAGCTCCAGTTCGGGCATTCGCTCGAGCACGAGGTCCTCGAGAGGGCCGTGAAGCGCTCCTACGAGCGCGCCGTCCGGGAGCAGAACCTAGAGCCGGTTTCCTATCCGGCCATCGACAAGATCCGCTTCGACAAAGGGAAGCCCCTAACGTACGAAGCCAAGGTGGACATCAGGCCGGCCGTAACCCCAAGGGATTACTTCGGTTTGGACATACCGTCGAGCGAGGCGACTGTGGGAGACGACGAGGTCGACAGGGCCTTGGAAGACCTGCGCCAGCGCACCGCCGATTGGGTCCCGGCCGAGCGCGAGGCGGCGCTGGGCGACGCGGTGCTCGTCGACTACGTCCGGCTGAACGCCAAGGGGAAGCCCATCCATCACTCGGAGCAGAAGGACGCCCTGGTCGAGCTGGACGCTTCGGGGCTCTTGCCGGAATTCCGCCAGAACCTCCTGGGCAAGAAGGCGGGCGATAACGCGAATTTCTCGGTGACGTACCCGGCCGAATTCGGGAACGAGGAGCTGCGCGGCAAGTCCGTCACGTTCTCCTTACAGATAAAGGGGGTCCGCGAGCGCAAGGTGCGTGCTCTGGACGATGCGTTCGCCACGGAAGTGGTCGGAATGCACGACCTCCCCGAGCTCAAGGCCCGCATCCGCCTGAACCTCGAGGGAGAGGCGAAGCTCAAGGCGCTCCAAGGCCAGGAAGAGGCGATCGTCGACCAGATCCTCGCCAAGAATCCGCTCGATTTGCCCGAGAGCATGGTGCGGGAGTATCTGGAAGAGCTCCTGCAGCGTCTAAAGAAGGAGGGCAGGGAATGGACTCCCGAGGAAGAGGAGCGTTTTCGCGCCGAATATCGCCCCCAGGCGGAGCGGCGCATCAAGCGTGATCTCCTCGTGGACGCGATCGTCCGGACCGAACAGGTTACCGTCACCGAGGAGGAGATCGACCAGACCCTCCGCGGAGCGGCGCCGGAGGACGCGCCGCCCCAAGAGGCGGAACGGCTCCTCCGAAGCCCCGCCCAGCGCGACCGCGCCCGGGCGCACCTGGCCGAACGAAAGCTTTTCGCGCTGCTTCGTGAGAAAGCGCGGCTTAAGATGGCAGTGTGATTACCCGATCTTTGATCGGTAAGGAGGGAGTGAACATGTCGCTGGTACCTATTGTTGTGGAGCAGAGCGGGCGGGGGGAGAGGGCCTACGACATTTTCTCGCGCCTCCTCAAGGACAGGATCATCTTCATCGGAACGCCGATCGACGACGTGGTGGCGAACCTGACCATCGCCCAGCTCCTCTTCCTCGAGGCCGAGGATCCGGACCGGGACATCAATCTCTATATCAACTCTCCGGGCGGCGTGGTCTCGGCGGGGTTGGCGATCTACGACACGATGCAGTTCATCAAGTCGGACGTCGCGACCATCTGCATGGGCCAGGCGGCGAGCATGGCCGCCCTGCTCTTGGCGGCCGGGGCGCCGGGGAAGCGGTCGGCTCTTCCGCACTCGCGGATCATGATCCACCAGCCGCTCGGCGGGAGCCAGGGCCAGGCCACGGACATCGAGATCTACACGAAAGAGATCCTCACGCTCCGCACGGAACTGAACAAGATCCTGATCCGGCACACGAACCAGGCGCTGGACAAGATCGAGAGGGACACCGATCGAAACTTCTTCATGTCCGCGGAAGAGGCGAAGGCCTACCGGATCGTGGATAAGGTGATCACGAAGTTCGATACACTCAAGGCAAAGCCCGAGCCCGTACCCGTACCGGTCGGTTAGGAGACTCAAGAGCCCGACTATGAAAAAGCGCGTCAGCTCGCCCCACCCCATTCGTTGCAGCTTTTGCGGCCGCGGCCAGGACGAAGTGTCCCGGCTCGTTTCGGGGCCGTCGGTCTACATCTGCAGCGAGTGCGTCAAGCTCTGCAACGACATCCTGGAGGGGGAGACCGACCACGCCGTCGGGGCGCCGAAGGGCTCGCTTCCCAAGCCAGCCGAGATCAAGAAAGTGCTCGACGACTACGTCATCGGGCAGGATCGCGCCAAGAAGACGCTGAGCGTCGCGGTCTACAACCACTACAAGCGGATCTACTCGGGCGGGGCGGTCGAGGAGGTCGAGCTCGAGAAGTCGAACATTCTCCTGGTCGGTCCGACCGGGACGGGAAAGACCCTCCTCGCGCGCACGCTGGCGCGCATCCTCAAGGTGCCGTTCGCGATCGTCGACGCGACCTGCCTCACCGAGGCGGGCTACGTCGGGGAAGACGTCGAGAACATCCTGGTCCGGCTCCTCCAGGCCACCGATTTCAACGTGGTCAACGCCGAGCACGGCATCGTCTACATCGACGAGCTGGACAAGATCTCGCGGAAGTCCGAGAACCCGTCGATCACCCGAGACGTTTCGGGAGAGGGCGTGCAGCAGGCGCTCCTCAAGATCCTCGAGGGTACGATCGCCAACGTCCCGCCGCAGGGCGGGCGGAAGCACCCGCAGCAGAAATACATCGAGGTCAACACCAAGGACATCCTGTTCATCTGCGGCGGCGCGTTCGAGGGGCTCGAGAAGATCGTCGAGCGCCGCGTGAGCCAGAAGGCGATGGGATTCGGCGCCGAGATCAAGAGCCGCAAGGACCGGAACCTCGGCGAGCTCCTGTCGCTTGTCGAGCCGGACGATCTCCTTCGCTACGGGCTGATTCCCGAGCTCGTGGGGCGGCTCCCGGTCATCGGGGCGCTCGACTCGCTCAGCAAGGCGTCGCTCATCGACATCCTCACCAAGCCGAAGAACGCGATCACCAAGCAGTACCAGAAGTTCTTCGACATGGAGGGGGTCAAGCTCGAGTTCACGGAGGACGGCCTCGAGGCCGTCGCGGAGCTGGCGCTGAAGCGCGGAACCGGCGCGCGGGGTCTGCGGGCGGTGCTCGAAGAGGCCATGCTGGATCTGATGTACGAAATTCCCTCTCGCCTGGAGGTCGTGGGTTGCATGATCACGCGCGAGGTCATCGAA
>Ga0137395_10000196_pt1 | contig 22540 bp, 19 predicted proteins | sample czobulk216metaG_FD_108283 | JGI IMG/M metagenome (GOLD analysis project Ga0137395, IMG submission 108283) | Vadose zone soil microbial communities from Angelo Coast Range Reserve, California, USA - czobulk2.16 metaG | ecosystem: Environmental > Terrestrial > Soil > Vadose zone | place: USA...
AACCAAATGACCAAGTAACCAGATGATCTGACGGAGCCCGTAGTTGGCCTCGTAGATGATGAGCACGACGTCTTTCGTCTGAACGATCTTTCTCGGCTGCGGATGCTCGTGAAACTGGAGCAGTCCCATCGGCAGACAGTGGGCGTCAGGGTTGTCCCTGTCGTTGTCCGCGCGGCGTTTGGCCAGCAGCTCTTTCGCCCACGGCCTGAACGGCAGGCCCTCGGCAAAGCCGGACCCGACGTTGAAGAACGTCGCAAGCGGCGGCTCACCGCGACGGCCGCCGCCACCGCTTCCAATCGGCGCGTTTCCCAGAGTCCCGTCAAATCAGGCTTGCCTTCGATCGTTCGAGGCGCGGGCGCTGAGAGATTTGGGCTCACGAGAGTAGCGGTGGCCTTTATCTGCCGATCCTCCGGGCGTGAATTATAGGGGCGCCGAAGGGCGTCCGCCCTAGACCGTCCATAGCGTCCCGCGAAGACTGAGATGGTTGCCGAAAAGCAGACTTAAGATCCGCGGATGGCGACCTTAGTTTCACAGTTTCTTGATGGATTGCTGTGTTTAATGCCTGACTGGGAGCGACTTCGTTTAGCTTTACGGATCTCGTATATGGACGAGTTGTTGCAGCTTTGTCATTCGCGGCCGATGGCCATTCCTCTCCGTGCCGGGTCGCGAAGATGCTGAGTGTTTACCAGGAATTCGGAGACATTCCTCTTCAGGTCGATCGCGCATTCTGGAAGAAGTCTGTCGGCGGCAAAGCATTCTTCCTCTCTCAGCTTTATCAATCCGGCCTTCCTGTCCCCGCCGGGATCATTCTCCGCACGTGTCCCGATAGCGCTGCGGCGTGGCAGGAAATCATCGAGTGGTGGAGGCGGGAGGCGCAGCCGGCCGTCGCCGTCCGAAGCTCCGCCGCCGATGAGGACTCGCAGGATTTGAGCTTCGCGGGTCAGTACAAGACCTTCCTGAACATCAGCGGCGAAGACGACCTCCGGAGCGCGGTGACGAAGTGCTTCGCGTCGATCGGCCAGGCGAACGGCGTGGCGTATCGAGAGCATTTCGGCGATCGGACGCCGGCGACGCGTGATGGCGCCGCCATGAACGTCGTGATCCAGAAGATGATCGCTCCGCTCTCGGCCGGCGTGTACTTCACGACCGATCCCACCAACTCCGAAGCCGGCTGGTTGATCGAATGGGTGGATGGTCTTGGCGACACGCTGGTGTCGGGCGAACGGACGCCCCGGCGCGTGCGGCGCGAGAACGCCGCCGACTCCGCCATCGCTCACGTGCTCCTGCCGGTCATCGAACGTATCGAACGTCTGTTGCAGTTCCCGGTGGATGTCGAGTGGGCGATCGACAGCGATGGCCAGCCGTGGATTCTGCAGGCGCGCCCGATCACGACGCAGCCGTCCGTTCGCAAGACCTCGCGGACGATGGAGAAGGAGATCGCGCGGCTCACGCGGCGCAATACCGCGGCGACCCTGTGGGACGGGCATGCGTTTGCGGAGTGGTCGGGCATTCCGTCCGAGCTGAGTTTTTCCATCTGGGCGAGGGCCTTCAGCAGCCGCGGCGCGCTTGGCGAAGCCCTTCGATCCTTCGGATATCTCGGCACCGGTTCGAAGCGCCCCGGCAGCAGCGCCCTGGAGCGCGTGCTGGGCAGGCCGTACGTCAATCAACGACGCATGGACGAGCTGCTCTTCGGCGCCTCGCCGTTTGCGACCAACCCGCTGCCGCGGCCGCACCTGACCATCGCCCGCGATCGACTGACGGCGCAGACGCTGCTGCATGCGCCGATGGCCGCGTTCTACATGGCTCGCGCGGCCTGGCGAGCCTCGGGATCGAATCACGCGCTGCTCAGCGCCTGTCGCGACGCGTACTCGCGCGAATTGCAGGCCGACCAGCTGCCCAACGATCCGTCGGTGTACCAAGCCGAGAGTGCGCCCGCGCTCTTGTTGCAGCTCGAACACGCGTCGCACGACTTCGCGGATCGGCTCCTCAAGTGGCCGCTGGTGCTCATTCTGCTCATCGAGAGCTCGACCGAGCGGCTGCGGCAGCTGCTGGCCAAATCAGCTCCGCCGGATCAAATCGACGCGCTGCTTCAGCGCAGCCTGGGCAACGCCCTGAATTCCGCCACACTCGAAATGGATCGTCAGTACCAGATCGCGTGCTACAACGCGGCGGCGCGCTCGAACTATCTCAGGCAGTATGGCCATCGGGCGATCGGCGAACTGGACCTTGCGCGTCCGCGCCGGATCGAGCGAGGCGACCGCGCCTTCGCCGTTCCACGGAAAGGGTCGCTGTCGCAACGGGCCCGGGCGATCCAGCGCCGGCCGACGACCGAGGACACTGCCGATCTCGACCACATCTCGCGATTCTATCGGCCGCTATACGTTCAGGAGTCGGCGCGGCTCCGCGAGATGCTGTCGCTGCGGGAAAGCTGGAAGCATCTCGTCATGCGGCCGTACGCGCACCTGCGCTGGATGGCGCTCGAGATTGGCCGCCGCACCGGCCTGAACGATCGTGTCTTCGATCTCAGAGCCCGTGAACTGCGTCAGGCAGCGCTCGGCCCCGCAGCCATCCCTCGGCTGAGCCGGCTCGCCGAGCTTCGCTTCGATCGTCGCCAGAGTCTTCGCGACGTTCACCTGCCGATGATCGTCACGCTCGACGCTTTGGGCTCGTTGAACGAGGGCGCCACACCCGCCGATGCGGCGTCGTCGCGAATCCTGTATGGCCAGGCGTTGTCGCCGGGTCTGGTATGCGGTGAAGTGCGAGTGGTCCGCCACCCGGAGGAAGTCTCGAGCGTGGACTGGCCGGAAGACACCATTCTCGTGGCGGAAGCCACCGATCCAGGATGGACGGCGCTGTTTCTGCGCGTCAGGGGGATCGTCCTCGAGCGAGGCGGCGTCCTTTCGCATTGCGCGATCGTCGCCCGCGAGATGCGTCTGCCGGCTGTGAGCGGCGTCCTCAATTGCTGCGAGAAACTCAAAGACGGACAGAAGATCTGGGTGGATGGGAACCGGGGCCATGTGCAACCCGCCTGAACTCGTACAGGCAGTTGTGCCAACCGTGGCCGTTCCCCTTGCCACGATCGTGTTCCTGCTCAATGCCCTCGTCAGCTGGGTGGCGTCGCTTTTCGGCCTGAAGCTGAACTGGCAGGGTCCCCGCGTTCTGCTGCGCACACTTCTCAGGCCACGTGCCGTCGTCGCGATCGTTCTCTTCAATATCGTCGCGGTCGGTGTCGCCTACGGGTGGCGCAGATCGACGTCACTCCCGTCGCCGCTTCTCAGGATTCGATGGATGAATGCCGGCCTGCAGAAGGAATGGGGACCGGTCGGTGCCAGCCGAACCTACATCAATTCGTCCGGCCGAGTGAGCGAGGTGACGCCCCCCGCATCCGGCGTGCGCGTCGAGTCGGTAACGTTTCATCAGCTCTGGCGCGTCAAAGTGGGATGGCGTCAGAACGGCGCCGCAACTGTCTCCGGAAACTCGGTGTTCGTGGGCAGCGCCGACGGCTACGTCTACGAATTCGATGACTCGGATGGGAAGCTGCTCCGTCGATTCTTCGTCGGCACCGAGATTTCACCCGATCCAGTCGTCTGGAAGAATCGCCTGTTCGTCGGCGAGGGCACTCACGACATGCTGCACGCCCGCATGTATGCCTTCGATCTGACGTCGGGGCAGTTTCTCGGAGCTGTTCAGACGGGAGGACACACCGAGGGCACGCCCGTTGTCGCGCGCGACGACGCCACCGGCCAGGATCATCTGTTGTTTGTCGCCGGAGCGGATGGCATTTATTCCGTCGATCCGATGACGCTCAAAGAGCAGTGGCACTTCGTCGGAGGGCATACGGATTCGGATCCCCGCGTACGAGGCGGCCGGGTGTACTTCTCGACCGGCGTCGAAAAGGGAACGCCGGGGACGAAGCACTACGCGTACGCTCTTGATTTGGCGACTGGCGCCAGAATCTGGAGCGCGGAAACGCCGGCCTCCGGCTGGATGCCTGGCGTGTTCGTCGGCCACGAAGTGTGCTTCGGCGTCGGCGAGATCTACGTGCGATCGTCGTTCGGCCAGGTGAGCTGCTACGACATCGACAACGGCAGGGCCGGCGGGGTTGCAAGCGCGGACGCACCGGTGTTGTCGGTTCCTCTGCGCGTGGGAAACCAGGTGATTGTCGCGGACCGCGACGGCGAAGTCTGCGGCCTGCAGTTCCCCCAAGGCTACCGCGCATGGTGCCGGGCAACTCACGGCGAGGCGAACGCGTCGCTGACGTATCTGGAGCCCGGCGCGCTCGTCTACCCGTCAGCCACGCAGGGTCTGATTACCTTCGAACCGGAGAAAGGCCGGACGGTGGGGGTCTGGAAGCCCACGCCCGAGGAAGGCGCATGGAGCATGACCAACGCCCGCGCGACCGTGGCGCGCGGCGGCTCGGCCATCTACCTCACCGACGTCTCGGGCAACCTGCGCAAGCTCGAAGCGCGGATCGCGCTGTCGCACTAGGTCAGGCGGCGAGCGGCCGGCTCGCAGGCGCCATCACCGGTCGGCCGCGGCGGGACAATCGTCTCATTCCATTCAACAGCGCGGCAATCGCGACAATCGCCGTCAGCTGCACCAGCGTATTGGTCCACAAGCCGTCTGCCGACGGCAGATGCGCCATCGCGAGGACCGCGTAGACGTGCAGCACGAACGCGCCGAGCGACTGCTGTCCGAGGGTGATGAACACCGTTCCGAATGGACGCGCGATTCTCCAGAGCGCTGACAGCGCCGCGTAGCCGACGGGGAGCGACACCGCGAGATTCAACAGGCGGCCGACTCCGAGATCGCTGAGCGTGAAGTAGTCGGAGTACAGCCTCGTGAAGAGCTCAGGCGAGATGAGATTCCAGTGCAGGACGCCTGGTCCTTCCGTCCACGGATTACAGAACGCGAAGACGATAAACGCAACCGACGCACCGCATGCGACGATCGGCACGAGCCTCGGAAGCCTCGACACGAACGTCCCGATCTGGTCGCGGTAGTAACCCATCGCAATCCCATGAACGAACAGCAGCTGCCAGGCGAGCAGCGGAAACGTCGTCTCGAACTGGCCCGTCGTCAGGGCATGCGGGGTGATGCGATACCAGAGGTACAGGATCCAGCTGACCCCGAGCAGCGGCCGCCATCCGCCGAAGCGAAGAGCGAGAAGGCAGGGAACCGCCGCGGCGACCAGCCACACGTACAAGCCGACGATCTGGAACGGCCATGGCGCGGCGCGCATCAGCAGGATGTCGCGCCAGACGGACGCGTTGAGCGCGTGGGGATTGAGAAACTCGACGAAGCCATTGACCTGATCGTTCCAGGTCGTGAGAGCCTGAACGTCGACGCCCGCAAGGCCGAGGAGCGCGACTGAAATCGTGACGGCGAGGAACGCGGCGTACAGGGTCACGACGCGACGGCTGAGCCTGCGCACCACGGCGGACCAGTGTCCCTGGTTCAGCTTGTAGCCGTACACCATCCCGAGCACGGCGCCCGAAAGTACAACGAACACTTCCGCCGCGGAAACCGTCCAGAATCGCTCGTAGGAAAACCAGCTGAACAGCGACGACAGCCTGGAGTGATCGACGATCACGCACGCCATCGCGAGACCGCGCAGCCAGTCGATGCGCAAATCGCGCGGACCTTTGCCGACGTACTGCCAGGCGGGCATTCAGCAGATCGAGCAAGAGACGTTCCTCGCGTACGGCTGTGCTACGCCCGAACTACTGCGGTGATCGGTGAGGCTGCGATTGGTTGTATTGTCGAGGGCGTTCTATTTGCTCGCCCAGCCGGCAAAACTTACACAGCCGGCGCGGGCGAGCAGAAACGGTTGCGAGTAGTTCTCCGACGGTTTTTCTTCGATGTGATCGATGACGAGCACCGGCATCAGCCGCTTCCGCATTTCAAGCTTCAAGCCGAGCTGCTTGTTGACGGCGTCGAAGAGCGACAGGCCGCCCGTGGGGTCTGTGGCGTCCCCGCCGTTGAGCAGCCGGTCTTATCCTCGACGGGGACGCGAATATAGCCGTTCGTCATCCGCTGCAAGTCGTCGGCGAACTGCGCCATCGTCATGTTCTTGACCGTCACCATCCGGCCGAGAACGGCGTTCCGCTGGTCTTTCTGATCCGGAGCCGGGCCTTCTTTATACCCCGTGCGGTTGGCGGAACGCGCGCACCATCGCCTTGAGGTCGTCGATACCCACAACGGGGTTGGCGGCAGGACCGCTGATCGCCGTCGATGTCTTGGCGATGACGCTGTACTTGGTTTCCGTGAACCACTTGGGCGCGTTCGCCAGCAGCTCGTCCATCGAGATATCCCAGACGGCCTGGATGATCTGCCTCATCGTGAGGCCCTCTAACTCGATGCGGCCGCCGGGCCTGAGCGCCCTGCGCGGCTGCGCGTCGGGCAGGCTGAGTTTGATTTCGGCGACGCCGAACTCCATCGGAGGGCTTCATCGCGTAGACCCCTCCTGGATCGAGACGGCAGAGATTCACCCGTATTACGAAAGCTGCCCTAGAAGGTTTCGGGACTTCTGAGGTCGGGCGTCAGTCCGGAGTCTGGCGGTCAGGAGGCGTGCTGCGCCTGATGCTGATGCTGCGTGTCAAACGCGCGCTTGACCCGCTGGATGGCCGCACTCCTGGCGCGGAGGTAGTCGATTTCAGCGTCGCAGTTGATCCAGAAGCGGATCAGCAGAGGAAGTCCCGTGTCTTCGATGGACTTGAAGAACAGCTCGATCTCGCGCTGCGGGTCTCTCTTTTCGACGCCGGCGATGGCATCGCGCGCCAGGTTGAGCGCCACTTCGATGTCGTCGTCGAGAGGGACCTTGATCTCGATGTCGACGCGCCGCCTCGGGGCGCTCGTGTGGTTGACGACCGGCTTGTTGAAGATTTCCTTGTTGGGGACGATCACGATCTGGCCGTCGAGCTGCTCGATCTCCGTGTCGCGCAGCGTGATGCGCCGAACCCGGCCGACAAAACTGTTAGTCTCGATCACTTCGTTTACGCGAAACGGATGGTGCAACTCGATCAGAAGGCCCGCCATCAGATTCGACGCGACATCCTGCAGCGCGAAACCCAGCGTCAGGCCGAGGATGCCGACGCCGGTCAGCAGCGACGTCACGGTCTTATCGAGATGCAGCACGCCAAGCGCGACGAAGACGCCGCCGGCGAGCAGAGCGCCATACGCGACGAAACCCAGCAGACGGACGACATCATTGTTTGGACTGAACCGCGCCACGAGGCGCTGGACGAGCGCGCCGACGACACGCGCCGCGACCCAGCAGACGACGATGACCAGGACCGCGATGACAATGTTAGGAAGGATCAGCAGTCCGCCCTGAGCCCAACCCATGAGCTTGCCCGTGACGGCCTGGAGCGGCTGCTGTAGTGGCTGATCGATAGGCATGCTCTCGTCTCTCCCGTTGGCGTGAGCAGCATTCGTGCCTTTCCTGGAAAGCTGGGCTATATCCGCTCGAACAACCCCGCGACGCCTTGTCCGCCGCCCACGCACATCGTCACGACGCCGTAGCGGCAGCGGCGGCGCGCCATCTCGCTGGCGATCGTTCCAACCAGGCGTGAACCCGTCATGCCGAATGGATGGCCGATCGCGATCGAGCCGCCGTTCGGGTTCAGCGTGTCCATCGGAATATCGAGCCTGTCGCGGCAGTACAGCACCTGCGACGCGAAGGCTTCGTTCAGTTCCCAGACGCCAACGTCGGCGGCGGGTACGCCGGCCCTGGTGAGCAGTTTGGGCACCGCGAACACGGGCCCAATCCCCATTTCGTCGGGGCCGCAGCCCGACACGGCATAGCCGCGGAAAACGAGCAGCGGATCGAGGCCGAGAGTCTTCGCGCGGTCCATCGACATGACGAGCGTGGCCGACGCGCCGTCAGACAACTGTGACGAATTGCCGGCCGTCACGCTGCCGCTTCCGCTTGTCGTGTCGAACACCGGCGGCAGCTTCCCCAGAACTTCGATGGTCGTATCGGGTCGATTGCATTCATCGCGATCGATCCGCGTTCTCTCCTCGCCGGACTTGTCTCCTGTCTTCTTGTCGAAGAGCGCGCGCGTCGCGTCGAGCGGCGCGAGCTCGCCGTCGAAGAAGCCCTCCTTCTGCGCGCGAGCGGTCCGCTGCTGGCTGATGAGGGCGTATTCGTCCTGGGCATCGCGGCTGATCCCGTACCGCTTCGCGACGACTTCCGCCGTCTCGCCCATCACCATGTAGAGACCGGGATGCTGATCCTTCACGATCGGGTTCGGTGAGTTGTCGCGCTGGATCATCGAGATCGATTCGACGCCGCCGGCGATGATCGCGTCGGCGCCCTCGGCCACCACCATGTGCGCGGCCTGGGCAATCGCCTGGAGGCCGGATGCGCAGAATCGATTCACCGTCAGTCCCGCGGTCGACGCGGGAAGTCCTGCTCGCAGCGCCGCGACCCTTGCCACGTTGTGACCCTGCGACTGATGCGGCTGTCCGCATCCAAGGATGACTTCTTCAATCTCTGCCGGGGCAAGCGCGGGCACTTTGCCGAGCACGTGCGCGATGACATGGGCGGCGAGATCGTCCGGCCGCGTCATGTTGAACGACCCGCGATGAGACTTGGCCAGCGGCGTCCTGCTGCTGGCGACGATGACGGCTTCGCGCAAGTGTGCTCCCCGTAGCGGCCGGCTTTAGCCGGCCGTCCGCCTAAAGGCGGACGCTACATCAAGTAAGGCAGCAGCATCAACGCTGCGGAGACGAGGAGGAAATTGACGACGAACAGGACGGCGAGGTAGCCGACGATGTCCTTGAATTCAACGCGCGCGATCGCTAGTAGTGGAATGGCCCAGAACGGCTGGAGAAAGTGCGTGGACATGTCGCCCCAGGCGTACGCCAGGATCGCGTGCGGCGCCGCGACGCCGAGCGTCTTCGCCGCCGACAGCACGTACGGCGCCTCCACGGCCCACTTCGACCCTCCCGACGGAATGAAGTAGCTCAGGACACCGGAGTACCAATAGATGATCACGGGGAACGTGCGCGGCGTCGCGACCGACACGAACCAGCGCCCGATGATTTCCGCAAGGCCCGAATAGCGGATCAATCCGTACATGCCGGCGTAAAACGGAAACTGAATCACGATGCCGTACAGATAGCCGGCGCCCCGCGCGGCGGCGCGCGTGAAGCTGGCCGGGCTGGGATGCAGCAGCAGCGCCAGAAACAGAAACGCGAAATTGAAGATGTTGAGCGACACCCGATAGCCGCTTTCCGCGTACAGACCCCAGAAGGCCGTGATGCCGATCAACCCCATCACGAGGTTCAACGCGTAACGATTCTCGATGGCGTGTGCGAAGGAAAAGCCCGACCCACGGTCGGGCGCGTGCGCGTGAGGATCGAGCGGCGCTTCCTCGCGAGCGCTCCGTGCGCCGAGCACCTGCTCGGTGGTCTTCACGTCGCCGCCACGCGGGTAGAGGCGTATCAGCGAGGCGGTCGTCACGACGACGACTGTCGCCGTGAGCAGCAGGTTGAACGTCGAGAACGTCGTCAGCGACACGGGGATGAGCCCGACCTGCGCTTCCATGAAGTTCTTCGGCGTCGCCATGAGAAGCGGCGCCGAGCCGGAGAGGCCCGCATGCCAGGTGCACGTGGAACCGAGGTACCCGGCAGCAACGGCGAGGCGGTAGTCGATCCGCGGGTGCCTGCGGACGAGGAACTGCAGAAAAATCGGACCGGCGATGAGGCCGAGCCCCCAATGGAGCCACGACGCGGTCATCGACACGAGCCCCATCAGCGCGACCGCGGTTCGTTCGCTCGATGCCAGGCCTGCGACGAATTCGAGGAGGCGTGAAACCACCGGCGAGACGGCGACGACATAACCTGTCATCACGATGAGCGACATCTGCATCGTCAGCTCGAGGAGCTCCCAGAAGCCTTTCGTCCAATAGCCCTCGGCCGCGATAGGATTCTTGCCGGCCACCGTGACGACGAGCAGGAACGTGACGAGCGTGAGCAGGCACGCGATGACGAACGAGTTCGGCACCCAGCGGGCGCTCCATCTCGCGGCCGCGTGGACGGTGCGTGTCAACACGCGGGATGTGCCGTCGGGCATGGCGCACAGTATCAGCGATTGAGGTCGAGCGTGGTCAGCAAAGTTGTGGAGTCGGCGGCTGCCGCGGTCGCGGGGATCGAAGACGGAGCCACGATCATGATCGGCGGGTTCGGCTCCGCGGGCATGCCGTCGGCGCTCGTCGACGCGGTGATCGCCCAGGGCGCTCGAGGCCTGACCATCGTGAGCAACAACGCCGGCAACGGCGACACCGGGCTGGCGGCGCTGTTGAAGACCAAGCGCGTCAGGAAGATCATCTGTTCGTTTCCACGCCAGACCGACTCATACGTGTTCGACGCGTTGTACCGGGCCGGTGAGATCGAGCTGGAGGTCGTGCCGCAGGGAAACCTCGTCGAACGGATCCGCGCGGCCGGCGCCGGCATCAGCGCGTTCTACACGCCGACGGCCGCGGGCACGACGCTCGCCGAAGGCAAGGAGTCGCGCACGATCGACGGCCGTGAGTGTGTGCTCGAGTACCCGATTCACGCGGATGTCGCGTTGATCAAGGCATTCAAGGGCGATCGATGGGGCAATCTGGTCTACCGCAAGACCGCGCGGAATTTCGGGCCGGTGATGGCGACGGCGGCGCGCCGCGCCGTCGCGCAGGTCGATGAGATCGTCGAGCTCGGCGCGCTCGATCCCGAGTCGGTCGTGACCCCCGGCATCTTCGTCTCGCGAGTGGTCGCGGTGTGACGAGGCCCCGCTGGACGCGCGAGCAGATGGCCGCCCGAGTGGCGCGCGACATTCCGGAAGGCGCGTACGTGAATCTCGGCATCGGCCTGCCGACGCTGGTCGCCAATCATCTGGCGGCCGGCAAGGAGATCTTTCTGCACAGCGAGAACGGCATGTTGGGCATGGGCCCGGCGCCCGCGCCCGGGGCCGAGGATCCGGATCTCGTCAACGCGGGGAAGCAGCCCGTCACCCTTCTGACCGGCGGCGCGTTCTTTCATCACGCTGATTCGTTTGCGATGATTCGCGGCGGCCACATCGACATCTGCGTGCTTGGCGCGTTTCAAGTGTCGGCCGAGGGCGACCTCGCCAACTGGCACACCGGCGATCCCGACATGATTCCCGCAGTCGGTGGCGCCATGGATCTCGCCGTCGGCGCAAAGCGGGTGTTCGTGATGATGGAGCATCTGACCAGAGGCGGCGAGCCGAAGATCGTCGATCGGTGCACGTACCCGCTCACCGGCCGGCGGTGCGTCTCGCGCATCTATACTGATCTCGCCGTGCTCGACGTGACAGCGAGGGGCCTTGTCGTGGTCGACCTCGTCGACGGACAGACCCTGGTAGATTTGCGACTCCCGTAGCCGTTGCCAATGGTGCGCGCGGGGTGTTTAATCGGCCTGTGACATTTGCAGAGCTGATTCTTGTGCCCGCGGCCGTCATCGGCCTGTACCTTCTGCTTCGGCCGTTGCAACGGCGTCTCGAAAGGTATCTGGCGAGGAGGTTGTCCGCCCGGCCGCGTGGAAGCCTGCCGCCCATTGATGTCACCGAATTCCGTTCGCGCTCCCACCATAAGAAGGATGACGATCCAACATGAGTACTGTGCTTGACTCCCCCGAGTTTCTGGCCAGGACGGTGAGCAAAGTGATCACCGTGGCGCTGGCCCTGGTGATCATCCTGAGCGTCGGCAGTTCGTTCTCGGTGATTGCGCCCGGTAACACCGGCGTGATTTTCAATATCTGGACCGGATCGCTCCGCTCCGTCCCCCAGGGGATGGCGTGGCGGATACCGTGGATCACGCAGGTGCAGAGCTACCCGACGGCGCTGCGGACCTACACGATGGTCAAGCGATCGGCGGAAGGTTCGTCGATGGAAGACGACAGCATCGATCTGCCGACCCGCGAAGGCCAGCACATCACGCAGGATATTTCGGTGACCTACAACACATCGGAAGAGAAAGCTGCCCAGGTATTCAAGTCGTTTCGAGGAGCGGACATCTCTGAAATCGAAGCATCGTTCGTCCGCCGCACCATCATTACCGTTGCACAGAACACGGCGGGCCAGATGTCGCTGTCGGAGCTCATCTCGTCCAAGCGCGACGAGTTGCAGAATGCGATTCAGAAGAGTCTCTCGGTCGAGCTCAACAAGATGGGGTTCCTGCTCGACAAGGTGAACCTTGGCGCCAGCCATCTGCCGCAGACGCTCGAAGCCCAGATGCAGCAGAAGATGGCCGCCCAGCAGCAGGCGCAACAGGCGGAGTACGAACTGCAGAAGCAGGAGATGCTCGCCAAGGCCGCCGTCGCAAAAGCGGAAGGGGAGGCGCAATCCGTGCTCGTTCGCGCCAAGGCCGAATCCGAAGCCAACCGCATGCTGCAGACGACGCTGAGCGCGATCTTGATTCAGAACAAGACGATAGAGAAATGGAACGGCACGCTGCCACAGGTCACGGGCGGCGCGATGCCGCTCCTCGACCTCAAGAACTTCAACAACGGAAAGCCGTAGGTGCGCTCATGAACAGATGTCGCTGGATCCTCGGGCTCGTGACGCTGGGGCTGATCGCCGGGCCAGTCGCGGCGCAGACGAAAACTCCGGGACCGCTCACGATTAAGGAACAGGGCAGCTTCTTCGTGGGCGGCGAATACAAGCCCCTCACGCAGCCAGGCTTCGGACCCAATGCCCCGCCAATCACCGGCGAGATCACCATCAACCAGATGTACGTGCAGTACCAGATTCCGATGAAAGGCGATCGGCACGTGCCGGTGGTGATGGTGCACGGCTGCTGCCTGAGCAGCAAGACGTGGGAAACGACGCCCGACGGGCGAATGGGCTGGAACGAGTACTTCGTGCGCAAGGATCGCCCGGTCTATCTGGCCGACCAGGTCTCTCGCGCGCGATCCGGCTTCGATCCGACGGCGTTCGCCGACGTGCGGTCGGGGAAGGTGCAGCCGGCCCAGATGCCGACCATCCTCGACGCGAGCCACCAGGTGGCGTGGACCGTGTTCCGCTTCGGCCCGAAATTCGGCGAGGCCTTCGCCGACGAGCAGTTCCCGGTGCAGGCGATGGACGAGCTGTACAAGCAGATGATCCCCGACCTCAATTCGACGCTGCCGCAGAATCCGAATCCGACGTGGAAGCAGATGGCGGCGCTCGGCGTGAAGCTGAAGGGCGCGGTGCTGATGGGCCACTCTGAATCGGGCTTCTTTCCGGAACAGGCGGCGCTCGTCGATCCGTCAGGCATCAAAGGCATCGTCTCGATCGAGATGCCATGCGCCACCAACCTGACGGCGGCGCAGATCGAGACCCTCGCGAAGATCCCGACGCTCATCATGTTCGGCGATCATCTTGGCGACGTGACGGGCGGGCCGGCGAACTGGGCGCAGTCGTTCTCGACCTGCAACACCTTCGTCGATCAGCTCAAGAAAGCCGGCGGCGACGCCGAGATGATGCATTTGCCCGCGCTCGGCATCAAGGGCAACAGCCACATGCTCATGCAGGACAAGAACAGCGATCAGCTCGCCGACCTCGTGATCGCCTGGATCGACAGGCACGTCGAGGGGAAGGGCGGCCGCTCAAAGAACGCTACGCGATAGGTTTGAATCTCTTCGCCGCGAGGACCGTCCATGCGAGGAGGATCACGAGAATCGCGAGCTGCGTGATCGCGAACGGCGGCTCGGACTGTGTCGGCGCGAGCTCCTTCAGCGCCGGCACTTTCTGGAAGAGCTGCACCACGAGGACGAACACGTTGAAGTAAAAGGCGAGCATGGCCGCGATCACGTATGTCGCCCGCCACCCGCCCTTCATGCGGCCCGAGTAGCGCGCGACGATGGCGACGGCCAGGGCCACGATCGAGATCGCGCCGACGATGTGGGACGGCAGGATGTGATCGAAAGGAAACCCGAAGCCCGTCGCGCTCGTCGCCAGTGTGGTTCCCAAAAAGACGCCGGTGCTGACGTCGAGCCGCTTCGACGCAACCAGCCCGAACCCGACGATCAACCCGGATGCGATCCCGACCAGGCTGATCGCGACGTGCAGAAGGGTGTACGTATCGCCCGTGAACATGACACACCGCCCTGTCGGAAGCTGAATTGATCGAAGCCTAGTACCGGCCGAGAAACAGGCGTTTGACGCTGGCCGTCAGAATCGGTCTCAGCCATCCGAGACCGCCGAACTGACCGACGTAGGCCAGCATCTCCTTCACCATGTACACGCGGTCGGCCCGTGGAAACGCCATGATAGCGGCTTTGAGGTCCGCTTCGTGCGGATTACCGATCATGATCGTCAGCGGATTCCATTGATCGACTGTGCGCACGCGCTCGCTCTGTATCAGGTCGTTGTAGATCGTGTTTGCGTCGCGATTGCGTGTGAACGATTCCACGATCGACTCGCCCGCGATGGCGCCGCTGTGGAGCGCGCACGACATGCCCTCGGCCATCATGTTGAGAAACCCGGCGGCCTGTCCGGTGACGAGCACCCGGTCCTTGCCGAAGACGAAGTTGTTCGTCAGCGACATCCCGAAGTTCTCGAGACAGCCTTCCTTGAACACCTCCTCCTGGACGCGCAGCCCGTGGTGCTGCCGGAAGTATTCGACGGCTCTCGCGTGCCCGGCGGGCCACGGCCGGCCATGCTCGTCCGTGTAGCCGACGATCTGGCAGCCGTTCTCCTCATGGCTCCAGGTGTAGAAGCCGAGCGTCGAATTGATCGTGAAGTGAAACCACTGGGGATCGAGGTTCAGATCCGCCTTGTAGTACTTCTGGCCGACGACAAACCAGTGGATGCTGTCGCGAAACTCGGGATACAGCTTCGCGACCACCTCAGAGCGGGGACCGTCGGCCGCGATCACGTATTTCGCCCGGTAGACGACCTCTCTGCCGTTTTCCGCGAGACGCCGCGCTTTGACGACGACGTCGTTGACGCCGGTCTCGAGCCCGCGGAACTCCGTCCGCTCGTGGACGTCGGCCCGGCTCGCGCCGATCGCGTGATGATCGGCGAACTTGCGATAGATGTGAGGCGTCGGTCCAGGAATGAACGGCATCCGCAGCTGCAGCCCGCTCGGGAACAGGAAGTTCACCCCGGTGATCCACTTCGGCGTGTGGAACGCGTTGTCGGGCGGCTCGCCGAAGTTCTGCCGCAGAAACGCGTATCCGCGCGGCGACAGGATGCCCGAGCAGATCTTGTGGCGCGGCAGCGCTTTCCGCTCGAGCACGATCGTCTGGAAACCCGCGTCGACCGTCCGCTTGGCTGCCGCGGCGCCCGCGAGGCTCGCGCCGATGATGAGCACGTCAGTGGTGATCTCGGTCATCGCAGGCATTCCGTGATGAACAGCGTCTCACGGCCAGAGTACGCCTTGAACGCCAGGTAATCGGCCGGCGAGCATGTGATGATCCGCTCGGCCCGGGAATGCGCCAGCAGCCGGGCCACCGCCGCGGGAATGTCGCGGGCGTGGTCGCCGGACAGGCCCTGCAACGAGCCGGCGGACGTGGATCGCGCCAGCCGGTTGAGGTCGAGGTTCATCTCGCACTCGTAACGGCGACGAAGCGCATCGTAGAGCGGGTAGACACGGGCATGATCGCGGTTGACGAGCCGGTGCGGCGCGAAATAGTAGAAGGGCGGCCTCAGGTCGAAGAGAGCGAGATGCTGCATGGCCAGCACGCCGAGAAAGTCCGCATCGTACTGCTCGAGACAGATCGGATCGGCGACAACCCCGGCATTCGAGCGAACCCGGACGCCGCGCCCGGCCTCGACGTCGAGGGATCCGCAGCACGCTGAAGCGCCGGCTTGACCGTCGATCGGTCGCTTGATGCGCCGCAGGAACTCGTGAATCGACGGGATCAGGTGCGGCGCGCGATCGCGAATCGTGCAGCCAAGCACGAGCGATTCACTCGGGGCTCGGGACTCGGGGCTCGGGGCTCGGGACTCGCCGTGGAGCTCGCGCCGCAGGTGCAGCACGATCTCGACGTTGTGGACGCCGGTCGGGCAAATCGCGTCGCAGTACCCGCAGAGCGTGCAGGCCCAGATCGACTCGCGCATGTCGCCGGCGGCAAGCCCCGCCTGCAGCGCTCTATTGCGGCCGCGCGCGGTCAGCACGTCGAACCCGGTTTCCTCGTACGCCGGGCAGCCAAGCACGCACAGCCCGCAGCCGATGCAGTCGCCGAAATTGAGGGCGTTGTTCGGGCTGCTCACGCCGGCTCCGGCGGGTCGAACACGACATCGCGGTTCAGGACGAACGCCGGATCGAGCCGCTGCTTCATCGCGCGATGGCGGTTGACCATCTCGTCGCCAAACATGCGGCGGATGTACGGCTTCATGACGCCGCCGAACCGGTAATAGCTGCCGCCGAGATCGAGGCCGATGTCGTAGATGGCGTTCTTGAAACGCTGGAAGTGATCGCGGGAGTACGTCGCGCCTTCGAGAAGCGGCGAGAACTCGATCCCGCAGACGTGGCTGTCGCCAGTTGCCGGAATCGCGCTCATCTCGTAGCGCGGGCGGTCGCCGAACTTGCGGATCATCACGGCGTACAGCGTGAAATACGGGAAGTACTGTTTGCAGACCCTGACGCCGCGGCGGGCCGCGGCCGGAAAGTTCGCCTTCGTGATCGCAAGGTCGGGAATCACGATCTGAGGTCCGCCCCAGTAGCGCCAGATCAGCCGGCTGAACACCACCGTGCGGTCGTGAATCACCTCGTCTCGCACGAACAGCGGATCGTGCAGCGCCGGCAGAAGATCGGCTTTGCGCCGCAGGAGGAAGCCGACCTCGCCGAGGCGCCAGGGCCTCAAAGCATACCTGGCCGCCACTTGCGCCATGACGATCGCTTCTGATGTGTTTCGAAGAGTCAGACGCCTGGGCTCGCCCTCGAAACCCACGACGAGCGCGATCACGTCGTCGCGCAGCGTGAGGATCGCACAGGCGTCGACGGCGTCCTCTTCGACGAGGAGCATCATGTCGGCCAGCGCGATGTCGATGTCCGTGTACAGGAAATGACGGACCGCCATCGGCCGGTACGTCCGCACTTTGATGCGCGCCTTGGTAATCACGCCGAATTGACCGTAGCCGAGCAGCACGCGTTCGAGATAGTCGTCGCCTTCCTTGACGCGCACGATGTCCCCTGTGGGCGTGACGACTTCGAGCTCGACGACCTGGTCGGCGGAGCAGCCGTGCCGAGGCGAGTTGACGTCGATGCCGCCGACGCCGAGCGTGCCGCCCACCGTCGACAGCATGTTGAGCGGCGCGCTCGTGTAATCGAGGCCGCGTGGACGAAGCGCTTCGGCGACCTGATGCCAGGTCATGCCGGCTTCGACCCACGCAGTCTTGCCGTCACATTCGAGCAGCCGGTTCAGTCCCTTGAGATCCAGAAGGATCCCGCGAGCGGCGACCGACTCGCCTTCGGTCGTCAACCCGCCGCCGCGGCACGTCACGGGAATCGATTCGCGCTGCGCCATCCGCAGCAGCTCGGCCACGTCCTGCGGAGCGCGGGCGTGACACACGGCGTCGGGGACTCCGTAGACCAGTTGGCCACCGTCCGTGCGGTAGCAGGCCCGCGTGGCGCGGTCGGCGAGGAGCGGCATGCGCTAGAACTTCGCGACGAGGGCAACCGCCGTGATCGTGTCGGTCTTCTGAAAAGTGGGCACGGGGGTGTTGACGTAACGGACTGTATTCGAGAACTTGAGCGAGAAGACCGTCGTCAGCTTCGCGCTGACCGCGGCGACGTTTCCCGACCGCCAGTCCTGGCCGTCGGACAACGAAAACACGACGCGCGCCTCGTCGGTAATCTCCGCGTTGTCGGAGATTTTCAGCGCGTAGAGCAGCCCCATGTCCCACGTGCCGCTCTTGGTTGTCGAGACGGTCGTCCGTTCTTCACTCGCGTATCCGAACGCGCCGTCAGCCGTCAGCTTGTTCGTTGAGTTCTGCACCACGCCGTACGACAGACCGGCTGCGACGGTGTTGCGGCTCTCGATGCCGGCGAAACGATCGTGCAGGTAACCGTACTTGCCAAACACAGAGAGCCGCGGCGTCAACGTCTTGGCGCCCTGGAAGGCGAACGCTACCGACTCGGCCTTCAGCTCGCCGAACGAGCTGTTGCGGACGTACGCCGCCTTCGCGGTCAGCACCCACCCGTCGATGTGATCCATCCGGCCCAGTCCCACGCCGATGGATTCGGTGGAGGAGTTGCCGCTCGTGCCCACGAACGACACCTCGGCGTTCGTTTCGTGATTCGGCGGAGGCGGGGGCGGCGGCGCCTGCGCCTGGGCGCGGGCAGATGCGAGGAGGATCAGCAGGACAAAAATCTTTCGCATGTAAAAACCTGATATTACTCCGCGGCGCGACCTCAACTACAATCCGGCCATGTCGGGACATCGAGCGAAGTCAGCGCTGGTCGTAGTCGTGCTGCTCATTGGCGCGGGGCAGAACACGTTCTCTACGTTGTCCACGGCGGCGGCTCCGGCCGCCGGCCCCATCGTCTTTGTCGGCAGCAGCATCTTTCACCGGTGGACCGCGCTCGTCGCGCAAATGGCCCCGCTTCCGATCGTCAATCTCGCGTTCGACGGCGCGCAAACAGACGATGTGTTACGGCTTGTCGAGTCACGCGTCGTGCCATATAAGCCCAAAGTTGTGGTCTATTACTGCGGCAGCAACGACGTCGACGCCGGAGAAGCCGCCGAAGCGATCGTCGCCCGAATCCGGCAGTTCATCGTCCGCACGCGAACCGCCCTGCCGGATGTCCATTTCGTATTTGTATCGGTCATTCGCGCGCCGGAAAAACAGGGCCGTTGGGATGTTGTGGATGAGGTGAATCGCCGCGTTCAGCTGTACGCGGCGGGAACCAGGCAAGTCGAATTCGCAGACGTCAATCCGCTCTTCTTCACGGCTGAGGGAACGCCACGGTTCGATCTGTACCTATCCGATCAGCTGCACTTTCGCCCGAAGGCCTACGAAGCGTTCGCCGCCGCGATCAAGCCGGTGCTGACGAACGCGTTCGCGAGGCCCTGACTCCAGGCGGCGGATTAGCGCGCCGCGAGCGCCTTCATGATGGCGCCGCGCAGTTCGGCCGACTCAGGTGTCACCTCGCTCGGGAAGAACGCGAGAATCTGCCCGTCCTTGCCGACTACGTACTTGCTGAAGTTCCACGCCGGGAGATGGCCGGACGAGCCGAGGAGCTTGTAGATCGGTGATTGATCCGGCCCCGGCTTCGTGACCACCTTCGCGAACATCGGAAACGTCACATCGTAGGTCAGCTTGCAGAACTGCGCGATCTCCTGCGCGGTGCCGGGCTCCTGCTGCCCGAAGTCGTTGCTCGGGAATCCGAGCACCGCAAACCCCTTTCCCGACAGTTCGCGGTTCAGCTTCTCGAGGCCTTCGTACTGCGGAGTGAATCCGCATTTGCTGGCCACGTTGACCACGAGCGTCACCTTGCCGCGGAAGGTGTTCAGGTCTGCGGGCTTGCCGTCCAGGTACGACGTCTTCAGATCGTAAAAGGACGCCACGGATCCTCCCGGTGCGGCCGCGGCTGCGATGGCCGCGGTGACGCCGAACACGATTGTCCAGATCGCCGCATGAGTTTTGAGCATGGCCTGATCGTAACCGACCGGGAGAGCCTCCTCAACGTCTGATTCCACAGGGAGGGCGGCAATGCCGTTTCGGAACCGGGTCGTATTCCTGCTCGTCTGGCTGGTCTCGCTTGCCGCGCTCGGGACAGTGATCTCGCGCTGGTCCCCGCACTAACCGGCCTTCTCGCCGTGCCGGCCACCGCCACCCGGCGTTCGATCAGCCCCTGACGTTGGCGGTCCATTCAAAATCCCAGCCGCACCCCGAGTTGAACCGCCCGCGGATCGCCAACCGCCGTCACCTGCCCGAACGTCGAGGAAGGACTTGCCGGAAAAGCGGCAGGCCCGAAGTTGCCGTTGATCGCGATGTTGTTCTGACGATTGGTGACGTTGAAGCCTTCGACGAGCCCTTCGACGCGGATCCTGCTTCCGAGATGGAAGGAGCGGCTGACGCGCGCGCCGAGCGAAAAGAAGTCGGGGCCCTCGCCCGCATTGCGATCGATGAATATCCCGTTGACCATGGGCCGTCCCGCCGTCCCCTGAATAGTCGTCACGCCCGACGTGATGTTGAACGGCAGCGACGAGTAGTACTGCAGCAGGCCGCTGACCTGGAATCCGTGGACATTGGCGACCCCGTTCAGTACGAGGCGATGGCGCTGATCGTCGTCGCTTCGGCCCCAGTCTTTGTTCAGGTCGAACGGATCGATCGGCGAGCTGAAGAAGAACTCGCCGACGTTGTCCATCGCCTTCGACAGCGTGTATGTGACCCGGTAGGAGCCCCACTTGCCCGGGCGCTCGACCAGCGACACGTGCAGGCCGTGATAGGCGGACGCGGCCGACGGCGAATACTGGCTGTTGTTCGCGTACCTCGAAATCGGCCGGCAGCCGTTGTTCGTGCCTGCGGCCACGCAGCTCGGCACGTTCTGGTTGACCGAGACGATGAGGTTCACTCCGCGCGCGTACTGGTACCCGACGCTCAGCGTCAGCCGCTCTCCGATCTGCTGCTCGATCTCCCCGCTCGCCTGACGGGAATATGCATTCTGCATGTTCGGATTCATCGTCGTCAGGTTCGCGAGCGTGACCGACGGCACCGCGGCAGGGAGGATGTTCGGAAAGACGGGCGCGCCGGCCTGGCCCGGCGACAGGCTGATGCTGTTCTGCCGCAGGTTCGAGAGGTCTGACGTGTTGTTCGCGGAGAGGATCGCGTTCGCGACCGCCCGCAGCGGGACCCGGTCGTAGAAGAGACCCGCGCTGCCCCGAACGACTGTTCCTCGAGACGGCGTCGGTGTCCACGCGAAGCCGAGTCGCGGCGAGAGGTTGTTGGTGTCGGTGTGGATCGTCTGGATCCACTCCAGATCGTAACGGAGGCCGGCGTTGATGGTGAGACCGGGAGCCGCCTTCCACTCGTCCTGCGCGTAGATGCCGAGGTTGGGGTTGGTTTGCGACACGACAGTCGTGCCGAATGTCTGCGTGAACCCGGCGTTGTTGTAGACACCTGAGAGAAAACTCTGGAGCGACGAGAACGTGTAGCTGCCGCGAATCGATCGCGGGAAGGTAATCGTGTCGTCGTTGTACAGAAAGTCCACGCCCGTCCGCAGCGCGTGAGCGCCGGCCTGATGCGAGAGGTTGTCGGCAACCTCGTAGAGCTTGTTGAGCCGTGCCTGCGGGGAGCCGGACAGCGTGCCGAAGCTGGCGACTCCCAGGATGCTGACGGCTGGTCCCAGCGGGTCGGTCGGCAACGCCTTGAGATCGCCGTACGCAACCTGCGCGCGCGTTTCGTTGACGGTCGTGGGCGCGAGGCTCCAGGTGTTGCTGACGGCGATCGTACGATCGACATTGTCGAGGCCCGCCGAGGCGCTTGGCGCGCTGGTTCCCCCGGCCCCTCTGGAGTTCGTCGATGTCACGTCGTACTCGCTATACCGCAGGCTCAATTGATCTGCGGAGCTCGCGTGGTGATCGATTTTGCCGAGCACGTTCGTGCTGTGGACCGGACTTGGATAGATCCCCGTCGCAACCAGGCCGCCTGGATAGCCCATTGCCGCAAGCCGGGTGTTGATCGTCGCAACGTTTGCGGCTGAAATCGTGGTGAGCCCGGACTGGTTCAGACGGCGGTCTTCCACGTTGCCGAAGTAAAACGTCCGGTTGCGCACGATCGGACCGCCCAGGCTGCCACCGTATTGCTTCTGACTCATTGGCAGCGTCGACCCGCTGAGCGGATTCGCCGCGTTCAGGCTGTCGTCGCGAAAATACCCGTACGCGTCGCCGTGAAACAGGTTCGTGCCGCTCTTCGTCACGACGTTGACGTAGCCGCCGAGCGCGCGGCCGAGCTCCGCTTGTCCGCCGGACGTGACGACCTGAAACTGCTCGACCGCGTCCACTCCGTACGGAATCCCGCTCAACCCCGCCGCATCATCATTCGCCGACAAGCCGTCGACGATGAAGCTGTTCGAGAAGTTGCGTTGGCTGCCGACGGACAGGCCCTGGCCCGGCACGGCCGATGTTTCGGCGAAGAGCTGTGTGCTGGCGGTGTTGGTGGGCGAGACGCCAGGAACGAGCAGCGCGAGATCGAGAAACTGCCGCCCGTTCATCGGCAGGCTCCGGACTTCCTCCTGCGACACGGTTCCGGCGATCTGGCTGCGCGCCGCTTCGAGGATCGTCGCGTCGCCGGTGACGGTGATGTCCGCGTCGAGTTTGCCCACCGAGAGCGCGACCGCGATGTCGAACGCGGAACCGACGGTGAGCGTCAGCATGCGCGTCGGTGCGGAAAAGCCTTGAAGGTGAACAGTGACTTCGTATGGGCCAACTTTCAGGTATGGAAACCGGAAGCGGCCCTGACTGTCGGTGACTGTCTCCGACTGAATGCTGGTGTTGAGTTGGCGGGCGACAACGAGCGCGCCGGGAACGACGGCGCCCTGCGGATCGACCACGCGTCCGCTGACGCTGGCTGAATTGATGGTTTCCTGCGCCAACGCAGGTG
>Ga0137395_10000198_pt1 | contig 22454 bp, 17 predicted proteins | sample czobulk216metaG_FD_108283 | JGI IMG/M metagenome (GOLD analysis project Ga0137395, IMG submission 108283) | Vadose zone soil microbial communities from Angelo Coast Range Reserve, California, USA - czobulk2.16 metaG | ecosystem: Environmental > Terrestrial > Soil > Vadose zone | place: USA...
AGGGATTCACGCAAGGCGTCCTGCTCCAAAGCGGCCTCGTCGTTCAGCGGGAGAACGGGGACGTCGTGGATCGCTTCAGGAATCGCCTGATGATTCCCATTTGCCGCGACACCGGCTCGGTGATCGCGTTTGGCGGCCGGTCGATGGAAGCCGACCAGATGCCGAAGTACCTCAACTCGCCCGAGACGCCGATCTACTCCAAGGGCCGGACGCTGTACGGCCTGAACCTCTCTAAGGCCGCCATCCGAAAGAACGGATTCGCGGTGATCGTGGAAGGCTACTTCGACTTCGCCCAGGCGTTTCGCACCGACGCGGCTCCGGCCGTCGCTTCGTGCGGCACGGCGCTGACGCCGCAGCAGGCCCAGCTCCTCCGCCGGTTTACGACGAAAGTCGTGCTGAGCTTCGATCCCGACGCGGCCGGCCAGGGCGCCGCCATCAGGTCCTGCGAGCTGCTCGTCGTGGAGGGCTTTGACGTCAACGTCCTCGTGCTCGACAAGGGGGAGGATCCGGATACTTTCATCCGCCGGAACGGAGCCCCCCGCTACCGTGAAAGACTTCGGGGCTCGCGGCCGTATCTAGAGTACCTGCTCGATCAGGCCGCCCGGGATCTCGACCTGGAGCAGGACGAAAACAGGCGTCAGTTTCTGAACAAGATGCTCACGGTGGCCGCCAGAATCCCCGATGCTGCTGCCCGCGATCAGTTTGCGGACCGAATCGCGCATAAGGCCCGAATTACGGAAGAGGTCGTACGGACGGAAATCCGTAAGGCGGCCGTGAACCGGAAGACGGCGGTGACCACCCGCGAACTTCCGGCCGGAAGCGGCTCCGGCCAGCTGAAACCGGCGGAAAGAGGCCTCATTTGGGGGCTTTTTCACAAGACGCAGGAGGCGCAGGCCGCCCTGGCCGAGCTCGGGCCGGACGACCTGGAACAACTCGCCGGCCGGGAAATCTTCGAAGCCGCGCAGGCCCTCCGGGATCAGCCCATCGATCGCTTACCTTCCGAGCTATTGCGGCGTCTAAGTACAATGAATGTTCAGCTCGTGACGGGGATTGCGGGGGACCAGGCAGCGCCGGTCACGGGCCCCGGAGACCTGACCGAGTGCGCACGGATCGTGAAACGGCTGCGCTGCGAACGCGAACGCGCGGCCATTCAGCGCGAAATTGACCGGCTGCAAGCGCTCGGGTCGGGCCTGCACGGCAACGAGATCAACCTGCTTCTGAACCAGAAACGGACCTTGGCCCGGCGAATCGAGGAACTGACGTGAGTGTGAGGAGAGAACCATTGTCGATCGAAGAAAAATACGACGAAGTCCGCCAGCTGATCACCATCGGCAAAGAGAAGGGCTACCTGCTCTACGACGAGGTGAACGAGCTGCTGCCGTCTGAGATCACTTCGTCTGAAGAGCTCGACGACCTCTTCAATACCTTCGGCAGCGCAGGCATCGAAGTCATCGACTCCGACCAGAAATACCTGCGCGACGACAAACCTATCGACCGGACGGGCGAGGGCGCCGAGGAAATCGAGCTCGACCTGACGCCCGGAGCGCTCGACAAAACGAACGACCCTGTCCGCATGTATCTGCGCGAAATGGGCACGGTTCCGTTGCTCACACGCGAAGGGGAAGTCGAAATCGCGCGGCGCATCGAGCGCGGCAAGCTGTCGGTGATCAAGTCGATCTCGCGCACGCCGCTGGTCGCCAAGAAAGTCATCCTGCTCGGCGATCAGCTGCACGCTGGCGAACGTACGATTCGCGAGCTCGTGATCTTCAACGACGAGGAAATCACCGACGAGCGCATCGCTGAACGGTCGAAGCAGGTCCAGAAGCAGATCGACGCCGTGCGCAAGGCTCGCGCAGCGTACGAGAAGCTCGACGAGAAGCTGCAGGAAACACCGAAGGGCAAGGACAACCGCGAACGCCGGAAGTATCGGCGCGTGCGCTGGGCCGCCATGCGCGCGCTGATCGAGGTGTCGAACGCCATCCGTGCGATCGAGTTCACGGAGGCCGTCAAGCGCCGGCTGATCGACGAAATGAAAGACGCGGTCGAGTCGGTGAAAGGCGTCCAGCGCGAAATCGACGCGTTCGAGCGTGCGCTCAACCCGAAGAACAAGAAACAGCGGCTCAAGGAAGACGACCGCAAGAACTTCCTGCGGCTCATCAAGGACCAGCGCCTCAAGCTCAAAGGCATGACCGACGCGCTCGAACAGGAGCCGACGGACCTCAAGCGGACGCTCGACACGATTCTGCGCGGCGAATACCAGGCCGAGCAGGCAAAAAAGGAGCTGGTCGAAGCGAACCTCCGCCTCGTGGTGTCGATCGCGAAGAAGTACACGAACCGCGGGCTGCAGTTCCTCGACTTGATTCAGGAAGGCAACATCGGCCTGATGAAGGCCGTCGACAAGTTCGAGTACCGCCGCGGCTACAAGTTCTCGACGTACGCCACGTGGTGGATCCGCCAGGCGATTACCCGCGCGATCGCGGACCAGGCCCGCACGATCCGCATCCCCGTGCACATGATCGAGACGATCAACAAGCTGATCCGCACGTCGCGCGCGCTCGTGCAGGAGCTCGGCCGCGAGCCGACCTCGGAAGAGATCGCCAAGCGCATGGACATCCCGGTGTCGAAGGTCAGGAAGGTGCTGAAGATCGCGCAGGAGCCCATTTCGCTCGAGACGCCGATCGGCGAGGAGGAAGATTCGCATCTGGGCGACTTCATCGAAGACCGGCAGGTGGTGTCGCCGGCCGAAGCCGTGATCAACCTGAATCTCAAGGAGCAGACCGAGTCGGTGCTCAAGACGCTCACGCCGCGTGAGGAAAAGGTGATCAAGATGCGATTCGGCGTCGGCGACGGCAGCGAACACACGCTCGAGGAAGTGGGACAGAGCTTCGCCGTCACGCGCGAACGCATCAGGCAGATCGAAGCCAAGGCCCTGCGTAAGCTGCGGCATCCGTCGCGAAGCCGCAAGCTGCGCGCGTTTTTGGAAGGTCGCACGTCATAAACTGGCGACCGGAGACTGGCGACTGATAGACTGGGCCGGGCCCATAGCTCAACGGTTAGAGCCGCCGGCTCATAACCGGCCCGTTCCAGGTTCGAATCCTGGTGGGCCCAATTTTTTTGAATATGAATCGCAGGACTTCACAATCGAAGGCAGGAGTTATATAGCCCCGGTGCGCGAGCGCCGGGGCTTTTTTTGTTTATGAACGCTGACCTCGAACATCTCATCGTCTTGCAGCGCCTCGACTCGGCGGCTCACGAGGCGAAGCGGCGGCTCGCCGAGGAACCCGAGCGCGAAAAGGCGCTCGAAGCCGAGCTCGCGGCTGCCCGCGACGCGGTGGCCACGGCGAAAGCCCGGTTGACTGAAAGCCAGACTGCCCGCCGCGACCACGAAAAGACGGTCGCTCTTCATCAGGGCCGCCTGTCGAAGTTCCGCGAGCAGGCGATGGCGGTCAAGACAAACCAGGAATACCACGCGGTTCAGAAAGAGATCGAATTCGCGCAGACGGAGATGAAGGGCGCCGAGGATCAGGTCCTGGAGCGGATGCTCGAGGCCGACGACATCACTGCGGCGATCAAACGGGCCGAGGCCGAGCTCGCGTCGGAACAAAAGAAAGTGGACGGGGCGCGGAAAGTGATGGCGGCCGAAATCGCCGAGCTCAAAGCCACGATCGATCGGGTCGCTGGCGAGCGATCCGACGTGGTGCGTTCGCTGTCGCCGCAGGTCCTCTCCACATTCGAGCTCGTTGCCAGCCGTCGCAACGGCGTCGCTGTGGCTGAAGCGCGCGACGGAATCTGCACGATCTGCCACGTGCGGCTCCGCCCGCAGGTATTCAACACCGTGCGCCGCAACGAAGAGATCCTCCAGTGCGACAGCTGCAACCGGTATCTCTACTTCGTGCCCATCGCCGCCACGCCCGCGGCTGACGCGGCCACACAACCCGCCCAGTGACGGCGTCCGCGCTCATCGCCTACATCGATGGCGGAGCCCGCGGGAATCCCGGGCCGGCCGGTTACGGCGTCCGCATCGAGCAGCCGGACGGCACGCTCGTCGAGGAATTCTCAGAAGCCATCGGCCACGCGACGAACAACGTCGCCGAATATCGCGGTCTGCTCGCCGCGCTCGAGTGGGCGAAGGCCCACGGCAGCCACGAACTGCACGTGCGATCCGACTCCCTGCTCCTCGTTCAGCAGATGCTGGGCAATTTCAAAGTAAAGAACGCCGGCCTGCAGCCACTGCACGCGAAGGCCCGCCTCGTCGCTCACGAAATCGGCCGCGTGACATTCGAACATGTCGGCCGCGCTCTCAACGCGCACGCCGATCGGCTGGCGAATGCGGCAATGGATGAAGTGAGACCTGAGAAGTGAGGAGTGAGAAGTCCCAAACTCACTTCTCAGTTCTGACTTCTGACTTCTGACTTCGTATAACGCCCACCAACCGTCCAGTGGCGCCAGCGCCGTCCCGTCGGTAGGAACAGAACGCATGGGGGTGGCTTGCCGTACACACTCCCGCGACGAAGACCTGATTCGACGGCACGCCGGCCGACACCAACTGATCGCGAGCACATTGCCAGCCGTCGAAGAACAAATGGCCCAGGCGCCGCACTGCGGACAGCGTGGCGAGCGGTGGGTTGTCCGGCGATAGCGATGGTTCGATCGCAAACCATCGGTCGACGTCGGCAGACGCGAAAGCCGCGAAACGTGACCGGACATCGTCGCCGACTTCATAGCAGCAGGCGCCAATCGCCGGCCCGACGGCGACGAGCAGATCGCCGGCGCGGCTTCCGAACTCGGCGGCCAACCGCTCGACGGTGACGACCGGGACGCGGGCCGCCAGGCCGCGCCAGCCGGCATGGGCCGCCGCCACGACATGCGTCCGTCGATCGACGATGAGGATCGGCAGGCAATCAGCGGCTTTGACTGCAATCGCCCACGCGGGATCGTCGGTGATGATGATGTCCGCTTCGGCGACGTCGGGTTCTTGCATGTGTCGACTACTGCGGGTTTCGAGGGTCGCCGATTTGCGCTGCACGACCGCAGCCGCGCCGTGGAGCTGACGCAGACGGCCGATGCGTGAGGACTCGACGCCCGCCGCATCAGCGATCTCGTTCCAGGCCGCGCCCCCTGCCTGTGGGTTTCCCAGCTTCCATCCCCGCGTGCTGAAAAAGTGCGACGCGAACGGCGCGAGCGAGTCACACACGAGGGCGGGCCCGGCCGGAAGTTGCACCCAGCGGAAAGCGCCGTTAGGCTTGGGAAGCGTGAACATCATCGGAGTCGGCCTCGACGCAACGGACATCCCCCGCATCGCCGCCACCATCGAGCGGTACGGCGAGCGCTTCACTCATCGCATCTTCACGGACAACGAAGTCGCGTACTGCATGCGTCGCCGCGACCCCTCGATTCATTTCGCCGGGCGCTTCGCCGCCAAAGAGGCGGCGATGAAAGCGCTCGGCACCGGCCACTCGCAGGGCGTTCTCTGGCGCGACGTGGAGGTGGTCCGCCACGGCGGACCACCGCAACTGCAGTTGCACGGCGGCGCAGCCCGCCGGTTCGAGGCGATCGGCGGCCATTCTTCTCAGCTGACCATCACGCATTCCGACGCGCTCGCGCTCGCGCAGGTCATTCTGCTCGGCAACTGATCCGCAACCACGGTTGTCGTCTCGCTTCGCGTCCGAAGCGCGCCGCCATCCGCCAGAGGACCAGCCCAATCTAACAACCAGCCTGGCAATGGGATGCGGCCGCGCCTCCGGTTCAATACCCCGGCACCTGCTTTGAAGGCATCACTGGCGAACGCCTGACGACAGCGAATGTGATCGCTGAGAAGGAGAAGTCGCCGTGACCGTCAAGATTACGCCAAACGACAGAGGCAACCCGCCCGGCAAGCTGGCAGACGCCGAGCTGCACTTTACCGAGGGCCCTCTCGAAGGACTGAAGTTGATCGGCTTCTCGATCTGGGACCAGCGCCGGGGTGGTGGCGGCGGCCGCAACGTCACGTTCCCTGCCCGGCAATACAACGTCAACGGCGAGCGCCGCAGCTTCGCGCTGCTGCGTCCGATTGTCGACACCACCGCGCAAAGCAAGGTGCGCGAGCTGATTCTCGACGCGTACGCGGAATGGGAGGCGCAGGCCGCCGTCGCCAGCTGACGCGGTCAGCCGATCATCGGCAGCAGCTTCGCGTTTTCCTGCTGCCGCTTTGGGGGGAGCGTCCATTCCTCCTTCAGCGACTTGTCGTATTCGGCATGGAAGAACGATGCCTTCATGCCGCCGTCGATGATGTCCCACGGCAGCACGCTGTCCCCGGTGCGGTCCCGAAAAATGTAGAAGTCGGCGTCGATGCCGGATTCGGCAACGGCCGCGCGCCAGTTCTGGCCGTTGCGCTCGGCGGCCGCAATCACCGGCGCCACGCGCCGGTCGCCGAGCGACAGCAGCGCCTGGTAGTACGAATGCCGCTCCGACTTGATGTTGAAGTACACGTTGTCGATGCCGGTGGTGAGCGAGCGCAGCCGTTTGATCTTGCGATCGATGTTCGCGTCGCTTTCCATCGGCAGCCACTGATAGGCCGTGCCAGGCTTGGGGATCAGCGGGTTCACGCTGCCGATGATGCGGCCGATAGTGCCTCGGGGCCTGGCGTACTTGAGCATGCGATCGCGTAATTCGAGCGTGAGATCGCGCACCGCCACCAGGTCGTCGTCCGTCTCGGTAGGGAGGCCGATCATGTAATAAAGCTTCAGGTTCTCGAAGCCGTTCGCGAAGATGAGCTCGGCCCGATCGAGGATTTCGTCGTTGGTGACGGTCTTGTTGATCACTCGCCGCAGCCGGTCTGATCCCGTCTCCGGCGCGATGGTAATGGTCCGTTCGCCGCTCGCGCGAAGCGTGCGGACAATCGGCTCGGTGAGATCGTCGAGACGCAGCGACGCGGGGCTGATCGAGTAGCCCATTTCATTGAGGCGCGTGAGAATGCGCTCGATCTCGGGGTGGTCGCAGAGCGCGATCGACACGAGGCCCACTTTGCTCGAGTACTGCCGCGCACGCTCGGCCAGCTCGAGAATGCGGTCGGCTGGAAATGCGCGGACCGGCAGGTAGTTGTAGCCGGCCCAGCAGAAGCGGCAGAGGTTGGCGCAGCCACGCACGACCTCGACGAGAAAGCGCGAGCCGAATTCGGTGTCGGGCGTGAAAATACCGGTCGCCGGAGGATCGACGGCCTCGGTGGTCTTGAGGGCCGCTTTGCGGACGGGCACAGATGCCCCGGAGTCAGGCGACGTGCGATATCCGCTCAGCTTCCCATCGGGCCCGTACTGCGGCTCATAGAACGACGGAATGTAGAAGCCTCGTTCGCGCGCGAGCAGCTTCAGCAGCTCGCTTCGATCCGACGCGGAATGAAACGCGCGGTCGATCGCCGGCACGAGCACTTCGCCTTCCCCGGCCGCGATGACGTCCGCAAACGGCGCCAGCGGTTCCGGGTTCACAAACGTGACGGCGCCGCCGATGACAATCATCGGATGGCGCGGCCCGCGTTCGGCGGCGTAGATCGGAATGCCGGCCAGCCGCAGGAGGGTCAGGACGTTGACGTAGTCCCATTCGAACGATACGGAAAACGCCAGGACGTCGAAATCGCCGACGGGCGACTGCGACTCAAGCGTCACGAGCGGCGTGCGGCTGTTCGCCAGCGCGGCGAGCTCCTGCTTCGGCGGCAGGAACACGCGTTCGCACACCACGTCGTCCTGCGCGTTGAACAGGCGGTACACCGTCTGGAAGCCCAGGTTCGACATCCCGACCCAGTAGGTGTTCGGAAAGGCCAGGGCGACACGCAGACGACCGCCTGACGGCTTGAGGATGTAGCCGGTTTCCTTGGAGAGGGTGGCTCGTGCGCGCTCGCGTTGTTCCCAGAGGTTCATTACTGAAGCCGGATCCGGCGACGATCGGGGCCTCGCGCGCCGGCCCCATGCCGGCTTCGAACATCGTCCGGCCGCTCGTGCTCCTTCGGCGGCGCTCCAGCGTGCCGTGGATCTACTTACTCTACCATCGGGCGCCGCCGGCCGGGCGTGCGGCCGATCAGCTCTCCTGGCGCCGCAAGAACGCGGGCACATCGAACCGCGAGTTGAGATCAAAATCTGAATCCAGGGCGCCCTGCACCGCCGGGACGCCATGATTGCCGTCGACCTGTCCAAGCGTCATCGTCAGCGCACCCGCGGGGCCTGCGGACGCGGCGAGCGGAAGGTCGAGCGAGCCCCTGCGTCCGGACGACAGGGTCTGCAGCCGCGATGCGAGCGTGCGATCTGCGGGAGCGGCGGCCGCTTCCGCTCGAAGCCTCGGCTCGACGTACGCGGATAGATCCACCGGCGTCACGGCCGGAGCGCCAACCGGACGCGCCGCGACATTGTGTCCGAACCCCGTCGCGATCACCGTGATCTTTACCTTGCCTTTGAGCGTCGGATCGACGACGGCGCCGAAGATGATGTTGGCATCCTCGTCGGCCGCCTCCTGCACGATGAGCGAGGCCTCGCTCACTTCCACCAGCGACAAGTCGGGCCCGCCGGTTACATTGATGATCACGCCGCGAGATCCGTTCACCGATGTCCCTTCGAGCAGCGGACTGGAGATGGCTCTGCGCGCCGCCTCCATGGCGCGGTCCGGGCCCTCGGCCACGCCGGTACCCATCATCGCCAGTCCCATGCCGGACATGATCGTCCTCACGTCGGCGAAGTCGAGGTTGATGAGACCGGGCACGAGAATCAGGTCCGAGATCCCTTGAATCGCCTGTCGCAGGACGTCGTCGGCCGTGGCGAACGCTTCGGTCAGCGGCGTGTCGCGATCGATGAGCGTCAGCAGGCGCTGGTTGGGAATCGTGATGATGGTGTCGACGCAGTCTTTGAGCGCCTCGAGACCGCGTTCAGCCTGCATCTGCCGCTTCCGGCCTTCAAAGGTGAACGGCTTGGTCACGACGGCGATCGTCAGCGCGCCGAGCTCGCTCGCAAGGCTGGCGATCACCGGCGCCGCGCCTGTGCCCGTGCCGCCGCCAAGCCCCGTCGTCACGAAGATCATGTCCGCGCCGTCGAGCGCCGACAGAATCGCTTCCGTGTCTTCAAGCGCGGCCTGGCGACCGACGTTCGGATCGGCGCCGGCCCCGAGGCCTTTGGTCAGCTTGCCGCCAATCTGCAGCTTGCACGGCGCCGGGCTCGCGCGCAGCGCCTGCAGATCGGTATTCGCGACGATGAACTCGACGCCCTCGAGGCCGCCCTGCACCATGCGGTTGACGGCGTTGCTGCCGCCGCCGCCGACCCCGATCACTTTGATGCGGGCGCCCAAGCTTTCGTGCTCGTCTTCGAGGCGAAGCCGCAGCCGATCCTGGGCCTCGCTGCCTTTCGACCGATTGTGATCAGCCATTCGTCAACTCCTCTGGTTCTAGAAAAACTCTTTGAACAACCCGCGCAGCCGTCCCGCGACCCTCACGAGTGCGCCCGCGCCAACCGGCGCGCGCGCGCGATCCTCAATAGCATTGCGATAGCCGTAGAGCACCAGCCCGACGCCCGTTGCGAACGTCGGGCTGTTCACGTGATCCGCCAGGCCGCCAACGCCGGTTGGACAACCGCGGCGAATAGGCAAATCGAAAATCTGTTCTGCGATCTCGGGCATCCCGTCGAGAATCGCGCCGCCGCCGGTGAGCACGATTCCGGAGTGAAGGCTTTTTTCGTAGCCCGCGCGCCGGATCTCATCCCAGACGAGATGAAAAATCTCTTCGGCACGCGGCTGAAGAATCTCAGAGAGGATGCGGCGAGCCATGATGCGCGGCTTTCTGCCGCCGACGCTCGCGACATCCATCGTATCGTCCTCGTCAACCATGCTCGAGAGCGCGCAACCGCATTTACGCTTGAGCTTCTCGGCGTCCGGCATCGGAGTGCGGAGCCCTACTGCAATGTCGCTGGTGAAATGATCGCCGCCGATTCCAATTACGGCCGTATGCCATAAACTTCCGCGCTCGTGAATGGCGATCTCGGTGGTGCCGCCCCCGATATCGATGAGCGCAACGCCCAATTCCTTCTCGTCTGCGGTCAACACCGAGTCGCTCGCCGCCAGCTGCTCGACAACCGTTTCCGCCACGTTGACGCCGGCGCGGTTCACGCACGCCACGATGTTCTGCGTCGAGCTCTGGCTCCCGGTCACGATGTGGACGTTCACCTCGAGGCGAGTCCCGGTCATGCCAACCGGCGCGCCGATCCCGTCCTGCTCGTCGACGACGAAATCCTGCGGGAGGACATGAAGGATTTCGCGTCCGGTCGGCAGCGAGACCGCTTTAGCCGCATCGATGGCCCGCCGTACGTCATCGCGGGTGATCTCGCGGTTCTTGCCGGCGACGGCGATGACGCCCCGGCTGTTGAAGCCCTTGACGTGCGGTCCGGATAGTGCCAGATGGACCGAATCGATCTCCACCCCGGCCATCAGCTCGGCTTCTTCGATCGCTTTCTTGATCGAACCGACCGCGGCCTCGAGGTTGACGACAACACCGCGGCGGATGCCGCGTGACTCGGCGACGCCGATGCCGACGATGTCCAGCCCGCCGTCGAGCATCTCGGCCACCACGGCGGTGACCTTCGACGTTCCGACGTCGAGCCCGACGAGGTACCGTTCTTTACGACCCACTCTGCCTCCGAGTCGCGTGCTGTCTCATGCGGGCGTGTCCCCTTTAACGCCGTTTCGCCCGGCCCGGCCGGGCCGTCGGCTCAGCCGTACTCATCCGCGCGCCCGCTGTTGGCCGCACGTAGATGCGCTCGTCGAATCTCAGGTCCACGTAGTCCATCTCCGTCACGCGTTCACGCAGTGCCGGAGCCAGTTCGATGTACGACTGCAGGCGCTGGAGGAACTGGTCGTCCCCCAGATACAGCACCGCCGGATCGCCGCTCAGAATCACCGAGGCGTTGTGCAGATCGCTCACGTCGATCTGCGACATCTTCCGGGCGATCTCGGGCCTGCCCCGGACCGCCGCAATGACGCGCGCCGCCAGCTCCGCCCGCGCGGCATCCGTCGCGGAGCCGTCGCCGGGCGAGATCGCCAGGCCGTCGATGATCGGCAGGTCGAGATCCGCGTACTGCGGGCCATATTGATCGATGACCACACCGCGCTCGTCGACGAGATACAAGTCCTCACGCAGCCGGCTCACGCCGATTGGCTGGCGTTCGGAGATCATCACGTCGACTGTCGACGGCAGCGACCGCCGCAACGCGGCGTCGCGGACCCAGGGCGACGACATCAGCCGCCCGCGCCACGCGTCGAGGTCGGTCCAGAACAGGCTTTCGCCGCGCAGTCCGTTGAGCACCGCCAGGACCTCGCCCTTCGACAGCCGCTGATTGCCGTGAACGACGACTCGATCGACCTGCAGCACGCCAAGCTGGGCCATTACCGTGCGGCCTCTGGCGAGGACCAGAACCAGGACGACCAGCACGAAAACGGCCATCGCCACCGGCCTCACGAACGCGCGCTTCGTTTTCCGGCTGCGCGAAGGCTTGACATGCGAGCGGCGGAACCGCCGATCCGCTGGCGCGGCGACGCGGCTCACGCCCGCACTCCCTTCAGCTTTTCCAGGGCGTCGACGAGCTTCGCCGGCAGCGAGCCGATCGAGCCCGCTCCCAGCGTGAGCACGACGTCGCCTGTTCGCGCAAGGCGCGCCACGATCGGCACGATGTCGTCGACACGGCGCGCAACCTCGACCGGCCGCCCGGAATCCCGTCGAATGACCTCGGCCAGCGCATCCAGGGTCAAGCCCTCGATCGGATCCTCCCCGGCGCCATAGATGTCTGCGAGAACGATCTGATCGGCCGCGGCCAGCGCAGGGCCGAACGCGTGAAGGAGCGCCGCGGTCCGCGTATAGCGATGCGGTTGAAAGGCGACGACGATACGCCGGCGCAGCGATTTCGCGGCCGCGAGCACCGCCGCGATCTCCGTGGGATGGTGTCCGTAGTCGTCGACCACGAGAATGCCGTTCGGTTCGCCACGCACCTCGAATCGCCGCTCGACTCCCCGGAACTCCGCCAGGCCCGCGGCGACGCGCTCGAACGGCAATCCCAGTTCGAGGCCTACCGCGACCACCGCCAGCGCGTTCTGCAGGTTGTGGCGTCCCGGCACATTCAGGACGACGGGGCCGAGCGTCTGTGTGGTGCCGCCCGCGCCGCGCCTTGTCACCGATGCGCGCACGTCGAGCGGTCCGAGAACGATGCCGGTCGCGGAAATGTCGGCGTCGGCGTCGAGCGCGTAGGTGGTGACACGCTTCGTCATGCGAGGAATGACGGCAGCAAGATTCGGATCGTCAACGCATGCGACGACACCGCCGTAGAACGGCACCTTGTTGGCGAAGTCGACGAACGCCTGCTGCAGGTCGTCGAACCCGCCGTAGTTTTCCAGATGCTCGTGGTCGATGTTGGTCATCACCGCTATCGTCGGAAACAATTTCAGGAACGACCGGTCGCTTTCATCCGCTTCCGCAACCATCAGCTCGCCTCGGCCGAGACGTGCGTTGCTGCCAAACGCGCTCAGCCGTCCTCCGATGACCGCCGTCGGATCGAGCCCGGCCCGTTCGAGCACCAGCGCGATCATCGACGTCGTCGTCGTCTTTCCGTGCGAGCCGGCGACCGCGATGCTGAATCGCAGCCGCATCAGCTCCGCCAGCATCTCGGCCCGCGGGATCACGGGAATCTGCCGGCGCGCCGCCTCGCGAACTTCCGTATTCGTCAGGCGGACGGCCGTCGAAACGACCGCCACGTCCGCGTCGCCGACGTTTGCCGCGTCATGCCCGTACGCGACGCGAATGCCCAGCGACGCCAGCCGCTCAGTCACCGCGGATCGCTTCTCGTCCGATCCGCTGACGACGTAGCCGAGGTTGGCGAGCAACTCGGCGATGCCGCTCATCCCGATGCCGCCAATCCCGATGAAGTGGACGCGACGGGTCTTACCAAGCACGCTTCACTCGCCTATCAGCTCAATCGCACGATCGACGATCACTTTCGCCGCGTCCGGCCGTGCAAGCGCGCGTGCGGCCCTGGCCATTCGCGCGCGCGTTCCACGATCCCGCGCGAGCCCGATGATTCGATGGGCCAGCACCGCGCCCGTCATGTCCTGCTGCAGCAGGATGTCCGCCGCCCCCGCCGAGGCCATCGCTTCGGCGTTCTTCCGCTGGTGATCGTCGGTCGCCGCCGGGAACGGAATCAGAATCGCCGCCTTTCCTGCCGCCGCAATCTCGGCCAGCGTCGTCGCGCCGGCGCGGCAGACGATCAGGTCCGCCCGTCTGAGCTGCCGTTCCATGTCGTACAGGAACGGTTCGACGTCGGCCGGAAGCCCCGCCTGCCGATAGGCCGCGCGCACCATTTCCAGATCTCGCTCTCCCGTCTGGTGCGTGAGACGAATATGCGAATCGCCGGCCGCCAACTCCGCCGCTGCCTCCACCATGGCCACGTTGATCGCGTGCGCGCCCTGAGAGCCGCCAAAAACTAGAACCCGGGCGATCGATGAGCCGCCATCTGCGCCTGCCTCCGTCGTCGAAGGGCCGGCCGACTCGAGGAACTCCGGCCGGACCGGGTTACCGCTGACGAACGCCTTCGAGCCGAAGAAACTCCGCGTCGCATCGAACGTCACCGCCGCCGCGCGCACGAACGGCGCGAGCAGGCGGTTGGTCAAACCTGGCAGCGCGTTCTGCTCCATCACCATCGTCGCGATTCCTCGCAGCGCCGCCGCCAGCACGACCGGGCCCGAGCTGTAGCCGCCGACGCCAATCACGAGATCCGGCTGGCGGGTGGTCACGATGCGCCACGCGTCGACGAAGGCAAGCGGCAGCAACCACGCCCCGCGGGCACGATCCGCGAGTGACTTGCCCTTCAAACCGCCGCTGCGAATCAGGTCGAGGGTGAAGCCTTCGCGCGGCAGCACACGCGCTTCGATGCCCTGCGCGGTGCCCGCAAACGAAATCTGCGCATCGCGACGCCGCGACAGCAGCTCGCGCGCCACGGCGATCCCGGGATAAAGATGCCCACCCGTTCCGCCGCCGGCGATCACCACGCGCATCACTCAGCAAACCCCCAGCTCCCGCGTCATGCCGTCGACGATGCCTGCTGCGAGATGTTGAGCAGGATGCCCATGCCGAGCAGGTTGATGAGCAGCGACGACCCGCCGAAGCTGACGAACGGCAGCGGAATGCCTTTCGTGGGCAGCAGCCCGAGCGTGACGCTGATGTTGAACAGCGCCTGCACGGCCATCATGGCGGTCAGGCCGAGCGCGAGGAACGCGCCGAAGCCGTCCGGCGCACGCAGCGCCACGCGCAGCCCTCGCCATGTAATTGCCGCGAAGCACAGCAGAACGATCGTCGCGCCGATCAGGCCGAGCTCTTCGCCGATGACCGAGTAGATGAAATCGGTATGCGGCTCGGGGAGGTAGAACAGCTTCTGCACGCCGTTCATCACGCCTTTGCCCCATACGCCGCCCGTGCCGACCGCGTACAGCGACTGAATGATCTGAAATCCCGCGCCGCGCGGGTCGCGCCAGGGATCGAGAAACGTCAGCACGCGCTCACGTCGGTACGGGCTGCCCAGCACCAGCATCGAAACCACGGGCAACGCGCACAGCGCGACGCCGACGATGTACCGATAGTTGACGCCCGCGGCAAACACCATGACAGCGGCGATCAGGACGAGCGAGGCCGACGTGCCGAAATCGGGCTCGAGGAGAATCAGACTCACCAGAGCGCCCATGACGATGCCGATCGGGAGCAGCGCGTAGCCTGCATCGTTGATGCGGTGCATCCGCCGCTCGAGCATGGCCGCGATGAAAAAAATGGCGCTGACCTTCGCCAGCTCAGACGGCTGGATACCGAGGCCGCCGAGCGCGAACCACCGCCTCGCGCCGCCGACCGGCTGCGCGAACAGCACTGCGATCAACCCGAACGCGACGAGGCCGAGGCATGTCCAGATCAGCACCGGATGGCGGTAGTGGTGATAGTCGAAGCGCATGATCAAGCCAAGGATCGCCACGCCGAGCGCCGCCCACATGGCCTGTTTCGTGAGAAAGAGGTAGGGCCGCTGGTAGCGCTCCATCATCACCACTGCCGAGGCGCTGTACACCATCACAACACCAAGGCCGACCAGCAGGATGGTGGCGATGAAGAGCACGCGGTCCGATTTGAGCTTGCGCGCCATTAGCCTCTACAGTTCGAATGCCTAAGACCCGAAACGACGTCAGACCTCAGGGTCTGCACTACCATTCGCATGAACGGTCAGCAGTCATCAGTCGGCCTCGGTTGAGGGCACCAGCTTCACAGGCCGGGGCGGCCCGTGTTCCCAGCAGCCAGTCCTTCAACGCGTCGGCCGACTGACGACAGCTCACCGTTCACGCCAGCTTCCGAACGTTCTCTTTGAACCTCCGTCCGCGTTCCGCGTAGTCGCGGAACATGTCGAAGCTCGAACACGCCGGCGCCAGCAACACGACGCCGGCCGGACGCGCCAGCGCGAACGCCTGGCTGACGGCGTCTTCGAGAGACTCCGCGTCGTGTACGTCGACCACGCCTGTCAGCGCTTCGCGCACCAGCGGCCGGGCTTCGCCAAGCGCCACCACCGCGCGCGCGCGCGACTTCAACGGCTCGCGCAGCAATCGCAGGTCGCCGCCCTTGAAACGTCCGCCGATGATGAGCACCAGCCCCGCGTCGAAGCTCTCGACCGATCGGAGCGCCGCTTCGACGTTTGTTGCTTTCGAGTCGTTCACAAAGCGCACGCCGTCAATCTCGGCGACGAGCTCCATCGCATGCTCGAGGCCGTGGAACGACTCCACGGCGGCCGTCATCGCCGCTGGCGCGACGCCGACAATGCTTCCGACGGCGGCGGCAGCCATCACGTCGCTCACGAGATGCGGACCCAGCAGATGAATCGCGTCGAGCGGCACCAGGCGGGTACTCGCGTCCGGGCGCCTGGTGACGATCCAGCCGTCCTCGATCGCAGTCCCGCGATCGATCGCGGCTCGCCGCGCGAACGGCCAGGTTCTGGCGCGGCCCTTCCGGGCGAGATCGAGTACGGCCGGGTCGTCTGCGTTGATCACCGCCCAGTCGTCAGCGACCTGGTTTTCGAACACGCGGGCCTTCGCGGCGCCATATGCCTCGACGTTCGGGTGCCGATCGAGGTGGTCCGCGGAAAAATTCAGCAGCACGGCGATCCACGGATGAAACGTATCGATCTGCTCCAGCTGAAAGCTGCTGGCTTCCACAACGTGGACGGTGTCGGGCGTGGAATCGTCAACCTGACCGCTGAGCGGCGCGCCGATGTTTCCGCCAACCGTCACCTTGAAGCCCGCCGCCTCGAGAATCCGCCCCGTGAGCTCCGTCGTCGTCGACTTGCCCTTGGTGCCGGTGACGGCGACCACGCGACCGCGCAGCCAGCGTGACGCCAGTTCCAGCTCACCAATGATCGGCACGCCCATTTTCCGAGCCGCCGCGAGCGCCGGCTGATCCGGCGGCACGCCGGGACTTGTCACGACCAGATCCGCGCCGGTGAACGTCTCGGTACGATGACCGCCCAGCTCGAGATCGACGCCGAGCCGGCGAAGGGGTTCCGCCTCGGCCACGTCGCTGCGAACGTCCGACAGCGTGACGCGGGCCTTTCGACGCGCGAGCAGCTCCGATGCCGCGATCCCGCTTCGCGCAGCTCCAACCACCGTTACACGCTTCCCTTCAACATCGAAGTCTCCTGACATCACCGCAGCTTCAGCGTCGTAAGGCTGAGCAACGCGAAGATGATGGCGACAATGACGAACCGCGTAATGATCTTTGGCTCGCTCCAGCCGATTGCTTCGAAATGATGATGGATGGGCGCCATCTTGAACACACGCCGCCCGGTCATCTTGAACCACCCCACCTGGATGACAACCGAGAGCGCCTCGAGCACGAACACGCCGCCGACGATGAGCAGCAGCAGCTCCTGTTTGATCAGCATGGCCACCGTCGCCAGCGCGGCGCCCAGAGCGAGCGAACCGACGTCGCCCATGAAGATTTCAGCGGGGTACGAGTTGTACCAAAGGAATCCCAGCGAGGCACCCACCAGCGAACCGCAGAAGACCGTCAGCTCGGCCATCTGAGGAAAGTGCGGGAGCAGAAGATACTCGGCGAGCACGCGGTTGCCGACGACGTAGGTCAGCGCGGTGTAAGCCGCGGCCGCAATCGCGAAGATACTGATGGCCAGACCGTCCAGCCCGTCAGTGACGTTCACGGCGTTCGATTCGGAGACGAGGACGAAGGTCGCAAACGGCAGATATCCCACGCCCAGCTCCGGAATGAGCCGCTTGAAAAACGGAAAGACGAGGCGGGTGTAGTACAGACCCCTGCGCTGCAGCACGAGCAGCACGAGACCGACGGCCGCGCCCATCAGTACCTGCCAGCCGAACTTGTAGCGCGGCAGTAGCCCGTGGTGCGACTTGCGGACGATCTTCAGGTAGTCGTCGGCAAAGCCGATGGCGCCGAACGCCGCCGTCGTCAATACCGCAATCCATACATACGGATTTGAGAGGTTGGCCCACAACAAGGTCGGCACGAGCGCGGCTGTCAGAATCAGCAACCCGCCCATCGTCGGCGTGCCGGCCTTCGCGCGGTGAGACTGCGGGCCTTCCTGACGGATGATCTGACCGATCTGGAACTCGCGCAGCTTTCGCACGAGCCAGGGCCCGAGCGCGAGGCTGATCGCGAGCGCGGTGAGGCTCGCGGCCGCCGTGCGGACCGTGATGTACCGAAACACATTCAGCACGGAGAAGTAGGTCCGCGCGAACGGGAGTCCGTACAGCAGGTAATAGAGCATCAGGCGAACTCGGCCTTCAGGCGATCCACGACTTTGTCCGTCCGCACGCCGCGCGATCCCTTGACGAGCACAAGGTCTCCGGATCGCGCCCACGAAGAAGCGCGATCGGCTGCCTCGTCGCTCGTCTCGAAGTAATGCACATTGGATGGCGCCATGCCGGCAGCGATCGCGGCATCCGCCATCGCGCGAGCAGGCGTACTCCCCACGGTCAGGAGGAGATCGAGGGAACCGGCCGCCGCGGCGCGCCCGACGGCTTCGTGCAGCACAATCGCGCTGTCGCCAAGCTCGAGCATCTCTCCAAGCACAGCCACTCGCCGTCCAGCCAGCCGGGACGTTCGCAGAACATCGAGCGCCCGCTGTGTCGCGGTTGGATTCGCGTTGTAGCTGTCGTCGATGACAACGGTGCCGCGGGCCAGGCGCAGGACATCGCCGCGGTGACCCGCGGGCTTCAGCGCCGCCGCACGTTCCTTTAAGGCAGCGAGCGGCACCTCGAACGAGACGCCAACCGCGGTCGCAGCCAGAATGTTCGCGAGGTTGCCCCGCCCGATGAGCGGCGTCGTCAGCTTGAACGCGCCGATTGGAGTCATGACACTGGCGCTCGTGCCGTCGATGCCGCGGTCGGCCACGTCGAATGCCTGGACGTCGGCAGGAAGCTCGAGCCCGAACGTCACCGTCCGCCCAGGAAACGATCGCGTTCTCGCCATGATGCGGTCGTCGTCTCCATTCGCGACCAGGACGGTCGACTTCGTCGACCCTTCGAGGACTTCGGCCTTCGCGTCGGCAATCGCATCGATCGACGGGAAGAACCCCAGGTGCGCTTCGCCGACGTTCGTCCAGACGCGCACGTCGGGCTCGGCGATTCGAACGAGCGTTCGGATCTCGCCCGCATGGCTCATGCCCAGTTCGACAACGGCAATGTCGGGCCGCGTCGTCAGCTCGAGGAGCGACAACGGCAGGCCGACGTGGTTGTTCAGGTTGCCGCGATTCCGGATCACTCGATACTTCGCCCCGAGAAACTCAGCCGTGATTTCCTTCGTCGTCGTCTTACCCGCGCTTCCTGTAATCGCCACAACCTTGGCGCCGGACGCAGCCCGCACAGCTCGTGAGAGCCCCTGCAGGGCCATCGTCGTGTCGTCGACCTCGATCGCCGTCGTCGATGCGCTTCCTTCTCCGGCGAGCGCCGCTCCGCGACCACGCGGCACCACGACCCCGGCAGCGCCTGCTGCGATGGCGGCCGGAGCGAAGTCGGCGCCGTCGAACCGCTCGCCGCGAATCCCGACGTAGAGCTCGCCCGGCCGGAGCGACCGCGTGTCGATCGAGACCCCGTCAAACACCGCCTGTCCGTCGCCGCCCACGATGCGCCCTGCCATGGCCGCTGCGATCCATTCGGCAGTCAGCCGCATTTCCGTGGCCATGGCGAGGCCTCAGACAACGCGCGACTTCGTGCGACGCCGGGCCAGCACCTCGCGGGCTACCGCGACATCGTCGAACGGCAGGGATGCGTCGCCGATCACCTGATACTTCTCGTGCCCCTTGCCCGCAAGCAGCACGAGATCGCCGGGGCGGGCACTCTCGATCGCCTTCATGATCGCGACTCTCCGGTCGGGAATCGCAAACAGCTGCGAGCCGGGGCGGCGGGTGTCGGCCGTGATGCCGCGCTGCACTTCGTCGATGATCCGGCCGGGATCCTCGCGCCGCGGGTTGTCCGACGTGATCACGATGACGTCGCTCAAGCGGCCGGCCACGGCCCCCATCAGCGGACGTTTTGTGCGATCGCGGTCGCCGCCGCACCCGAACACCGTGATCAGCCGTCCACGCGCCAGCGGCCGTGCGGTTTCGAGCAGGTTCCTCAGCGCATCGTCTGTGTGGGCATAGTCGACGACCACCATGACGTCGTCCTGAGGAGTCGAGACAACCTCGAAGCGGCCGGGCACCGCGTTCAACGTCTGAATGCCTTTTTCGATCGCATCGAACGGAAGGTCGAGGGCGACCGCCGCAGAGGCCGCCGCGAGGATGTTGTAGACGTTGGGGCGGCCGACAAGCTTCGAACGCGCCTGCAGCGTGCCGCGGGGAGTCCGGATGTCGAATGTGAGACCGTCGAACGAATACGACAACGGACCTGGTGTGATGTCGGCGGCCTGATTGATCGCGTAGGTCACCGGCCTCGAGCTCGCCTCCACAACAGCAGCGCCTCGCGGGTCGTCGAGGTTGACCAGGCTGGGCGCGTCTGGCGGCAGTTGCTCGAACAGCCGACGCTTCGCCTGAAAATACGCCTCCATGTTGCCGTGGAAATCGAGATGGTCTCGCGTGAGGTTGGTGAAGACGCCCGCGGAGAACGTCATCGCGTCCACGCGCCGGAGCGACAGCGCGTGCGACGACACTTCCATCGCGCAGGCGCCGCAGCCGCGATCGAGCATCTCGCGCAACATCTTCTGCACACCGGGCGCTTCCGGCGTCGTGTGAACGGCGTCCCGGATTTCGTCGCCGATCCGGTAGGCGACGGTGCCAAGCACGCCACACTTCACGCCGGCCGCCTGAAAAATGGACGCGGCGAGATACGCGGTCGTCGTCTTGCCGTTCGTGCCGGTAATGCCGATGACGCGCATTTTCTCGCTCGGATGGCCGTAGAACTCCGCGGCCAGGGTGGCGAGGGCCGAGCGCTCGTCGTCCACCTGCAGCGCCGGGACGGTCAGGTTCGGCTGCGGCCGCTCGGATACCACGGCCACGGCTCCCCGTTCGACGGCTTGCAGCACGAAGTTCGAGCCGTCGGTCTGAAGGCCCTTGAGCGCCACAAACACATGACCTGGCGCGACGTCGCGCGAGTCGTATGCGATGCCCGTGACGGCGACGTCTGCCGGGGCCGCCGCGCCGGCGCCGGCGGCGTGGCCGCGATCGACAAGTGCCCGCCGCAGCTCCGTCCAGCTGATCGTCATGGCCGTATCTCGCGATTGGCGACCGGCGATCGGCCGAGGGTCACCCGGAAGTGGCTCACGGTATCAAGTGGCGCCCCGGCGGGCGGATCCTGTGCGACGACGAACCCTGTGCCATCGATGCGCGGGGTCAAGCCGAGCTTGACAGTCGCGCGCAACGCTTCGCGCGCGCTCAAGCCGCGAAGGTCCGGCATGGTTCCGGGCGGCGCGTCGTTTACGAAGCTCACGACTGGTTTCGTCGCTGTCCGGCTTTTCACGCCAGACGCTGCTCCCGCCGTCTGATCGTGCCGGGCAATCAGAACGGGCGGAATCGGATTAATCGTCTGGCCCACTCCGAGATAGCGCAGCGTCGCCTCGGCGATACGTTGAAAAATGGGCGCCGACACGGTGCCGCCGAAGTACTGGTTCGGCCCGTGCGGCGAATCGAGGACAACGACGATGGCCACTGCGGGATTCCGAGACGGCACGAATCCGACGAACGAGGCGTTGTAGTCCGAGTGCGAGTACTGACCTTTGACGAGCTTCGCGGCCGTGCCCGTCTTGCCTGCGATCGTGAAACCTGGAATCTGAGCGGCGTGCGCGGTACCGTGCTCCGCTGAGACGACGCCTTCCATGATTCCGGTAAGCGTCGCGGCCGTCTCCGTGCTGATCGCGCGCCGCACGACCTTCGGCCGCACCTCGTACCGCCGGTTGTTCCGATACACAGCCCGAATCACGCGCGGTTCCACCATCTCGCCGCCGTTCGCGACCGTGCTGACGGCCGATACGATCTGCAGCGGCGTCACGGCCACCTGATAGCCCATCGAGACCGACGCCAGCGCACGATCGGTCCATTTCTGCGGGCTCCAGACAATGCCAGGGCTCTCGCCGGGGAAGTCCGGCGAGACGGGGTGACCAAAACCGTAGAGCCCCACGTAGCGGCTCAGCCGCTCGGTGCCGACCTTGAACCCGATCTTGATCGCGCCGACGTTGCTCGACTCCACGATCACCTGGCTGAGCGGAATCACGCCGTAGTCGTGGTTCGCGTTTTCCTTGATGACGGTGCCCCCCACTTCGATGCGGCCGGGATGCGTGTCGATGATCGTGTTCGGCGTCATCACCTTTTCTTCGAGCGCCGCGGACACAGTCACGACCTTGAACGTCGACCCGGGCTCGTAGAGATCCTGAACCGCCCGGTTGCGCCGGACGACTTCGTCGAATTCGCCGTATGTGTTCGGGTTGAATGACGGCTCGTTGGCCATCGCCAGAATCTCGCCCGTATGCGGATTCATCACGATGACGCTGCCGCCCTTCGCGCGATTGGCCGCGACGCCCGCCTCGAGCTCGCGCTCGGCGATGTGCTGCAGGTACTCGTCGATCGTGAGCTCGACGGTCGAACCGGACGTCGGCGGACGTTCGAACCTCGCAAATGCGCGCCGGCGCGCGTCGGTCTGGACGAGAACGGTGCCGGCTTTGCCCCGGATCTGCGCGTCGTATGTCGACTCGAGGCCGCTCAGTCCCTTGTTGTCGATGCCGACGTAACCGAGCAGGTGCGCAGCCAGCGTCTTGTTGGGATAGAAGCGGCGATCTTCCTTGATGAAGCCGATGCCTTCGAGGTTCAACGCCGCGACCCGGCGGGCCTGATCCGGCGACACCTGTCGGCGCACGTACGCGAACAGCCTGGTCTTGCCGAGGCGATCGATGAGCGTCTCGCGCTCGTTCGACGTGCAGTCACCGAACG
>Ga0137395_10000200_pt1 | contig 22436 bp, 20 predicted proteins | sample czobulk216metaG_FD_108283 | JGI IMG/M metagenome (GOLD analysis project Ga0137395, IMG submission 108283) | Vadose zone soil microbial communities from Angelo Coast Range Reserve, California, USA - czobulk2.16 metaG | ecosystem: Environmental > Terrestrial > Soil > Vadose zone | place: USA...
GACGACGTCCGCGTGCAGGCGTTCCGGATGGGTCGGAATGCCTGGGGTGTCCAGTTTCATTTCGAGGTCGATGCGGAGGGGGTGGACGCATGGCTTCGCGTCGCGGAGCCGAGCCTCGAGCGCATGTGGAACCGCAGTGCCGAAGAGGTGCGCGAGGAGCTGAGGCTCTACCTCGACGCGCAGCAGCAGCGATCGCGTCCGCTGTTCAAAGCATTTGCGCGACTCGTTGAGAGCCCTCTACGCCCGCTCTAGCGGCGTGTAGAACACCCTAACTTCATCGGGAAGCGATCCGACCAGGTCGTCCGGAAGGTGCTGACCGGATTGCACTCGACCCCAGGTATCGGAGACGAAGTCGTCGACCCATCGGCGAGCCAGATGCATCACGGCGGTCAGTGGCATCTGGGCTCCCTGTAGTAGCGGCTCGCGCTGCGCGAGGAAGGCTTCGAATTCCCGGAGATAGCGGTGGCCCCGTTCCCTCATGGCCACGAGCACGCCATCATGCTCTTCGCTGGAGCGGGTGGCCTCTAACTGCCGGCTCTTGAGGCCGGCCATGTCATCGACGAAGGTCTGGGCGATCGGCATGACTTCCGCGCGAAGCTTCTGGATATGGCGAATCCGCTCGGGACCGATCAGCTGGACCCAATGCTGCCGTCCCTTGGCATCGCCAAGCTGGCAGGCGCCGTAGTAGTGGCCGGGCTCTCCCGGCACCTGCTTGGTTTCCATGTGGCGGCACGACCAGATGGTATGGAGGGGTCGGTCGTTGGAGTCGACCACAATGGCGTGCCGGGTCTGATAGGTAGGACAGTCGTTGAAATCCGCCGCGAACGGCTTCGGATAGGGGCAGGCGTCAGCGGGTCGCCCTAGCATTTTCCCGACCTCCCCTAGACCCAGCGCGGGTATGTTCCGCAAGAGTTGCCCAATAGCTCCCCCAAGCAGAATATGACACAAATCGGCTTTGCGCAAGTGGCAAATACGATTGGTGTAGAAGTATTGCGCAGGAATTGGCTAGCCGTCATACTGGGGAGCCGTGGGAACCTCCGGCGATCAGCCCGTCTACAGCATCGGCGCCGTAGCCCAAATGCTGGAAGTCCCGGCGTCCACGCTTCGGGCCTGGGAAGAGCGCTACGGGGTCATCGTCCCAATGCGAAGTGGCGGCTCCCAGCGCCTCTACTCTCGAAACCAGCTGGAGCTTCTGCGGTTCGTCAAGCGACAGATCGAGAGCGGCATGAGCGCGGCCGACGCCCACCGGGTGCTCGGTCAGGAACTCGAGTTGGGCCGGCTTCCGACCGACACGGCCGATGAGAAGGAGGAGCTTCGTCCGCTGATCCTGATTGCCGAGCGGGATCCTTATGCGGCTCAGCTGTCTGAGTACTTTCTCCGGACGGAGGGCTACGAGGTGGCAACCGCGCTCGACGCGATCCAGGCCAGGCTGCAGTTCGAAGAGCGGTCCCCCGATCTAATCGTGCTGGACCTCTTGATCTCCGGTGGCGCCGGCTTTCGGTTGTGTCGCGAATTCACTTCGCGGGTCGGCACGCGGGTGCTGGCCCTGTCGGCTCTGGACAGCGCAGACGAGGCCTTGGAGGCTGGGGCCAGTGCCTTTCTCAACAAGCCCATCGAACCGCTGCAGCTGGTTTCGACGGTGCGCGACCTGATGGGGACCAGCGCCCTCGCACGCTCGGTGAGCAAGGCCAGGGTGAAGTGACCGAGCGACTCAGCAGTGGGCAACCGCGTCTCGACGCGATCCTGAACGGCGGCCTCCCGACAAACGCGATCAACATGGTGATCGGCGCACCTGGCAGTGGCAAAACGATCCTGACGGAGCAGTACATCTTTCGTAATGCCACCGTCGAACGCCCGGCACTGTATCTGGCGACGGTTTCAGAGCCGTTCGACAAGATCATCCGGTATGCCCAGAACCTCGAGTTCTTCGATGCGAATGCCATCGGAACGCGCGTGATCTATGAAGACCTTGGGCAAGCGCTGCGGGACCAGGGGTTATCCGGCGTGCTGAGCCGGGTCGACGCCTTGATCAAGGAACATCACCCGGGGCTGGTGGTCATCGACAGCTTCAAGGCGCTCCACGCCTTCGCTGCCGACCAAGGCGAGTTCCGGCGCTTCCTGCACGACCTCGCCGGTCGCCTGACGGCCCTCGCGGCATCGTCGTTCTGGGTGGGTGAATACGACGCGGCCGATTCGTCGGAGGCGCCTGAATTCGCAGTAGCCGACGCAATCATTGCGCTGGGCACCACGCGGGTCTCCGAGCGCCAGACGCGGATTTTGCAGATTCGCAAGCTGCGTGGCAGCGGTTTCGCGGCCGGGGAACACGCGTATCGCATCAGCGCGGCGGGCTTGGATGTCTTTCCTCGGTTGGCCGACCCCATCGAAGCCTCCGACTATGCGCTCGGCACCAAGCGGCAGTCCACCGGCGTCGAGGCCCTCGACACGCTCTTGGCCGACGGGTACTGGCCCGGTTCGACGACCCTGGTCTGCGGCCCCTCCGGGGTGGGCAAGACGCTGCTCGGCCTGCACTTCATCTTTCAGGGCGCGAAAGCCGGACAGCCGGGCGTGATCGCAACGCTGCAGGAAAATCGAATCCAGCTCAGCCGCATCGTCGACGGTTTCGGCTGGTCGCTCGACCAGCCAGGCGTCCACCTGATGGCCCGGTCTCCCGTGGACGTCTACATCGACGAGTGAGTCTACGACCTGCTCGACCTGGTCCAGACAACCGGTGCCCAGCGCGTCATGATCGACAGCCTGGCCGACCTCTACTTCACGATTGGCGATCCGATCCGCTTTCGAGAGTGGATGTACTCCTTGACCCAGCGCCTGGTACGAATGGGGGTCAGCCTCTTCACGACACTCGAGGTGCCGGAGCTTTTCGAGGTCGTCCGCGTATCCGAGCACGGGATGTCGCATCTTTCCGACAACGTGCTGCTCCTCCAGTACATCCGACGCGACTCGCGCATCGAGCGGGCGCTCACCGTCCTCAAGACGCGAGCCAGCCGGCACGAACCCGAGGTGAGGTCCTATGAGATCTCCAAAGAAGGGATCGTCCTGGGCCCCTCGCTGGCGCGGGAGCCTTCTGCGGTCTAAGCCGCCTGGGCCATGGTCGCGTAGAGGGTCGCACGCAGCGCGACGCGCCGGTGAACCTCGGCGACGAGCGCAGCCGGCGTCATCTCGGCCGAAACCCTGAGGACCTGGGCCTGCTGCGCTGGGTAGGCGAAGACCGCCAGGTCGCAGAGGACGATCACATCGGGGCCGGGTACGGGGGTTCCGAGCGTCTCGACGAAGCTGCCGGCTTGCGTGACCGCGTAACCGCCGGTCGCCAGTGCGTCACCGTATTGCGCGCCGGTCTCACGATCGTCCGCGATCAGGAGGACGCGCGCCACGCCGTTGAGTGAATTCATGTCCTGACATCATCCGTTTCCGTCGCGGCGGCGGGTTAGGTCATTCGGCCTACCGCGGACGTCCGTTTGGCGCCGGCCGGGTGGCTGAGGCATTAGCTCCGCCGTTAGACGGCTATTGATTCGTAGTCGAGAATCTCGTTTGCGAACCGTTAAGCTTAGACTAATCACCAGGTATGCGTGTCAGCCGATGGCTCGAGCGGATCTATGGGGCGAGCGCCACGCGGCCGCCAAGGTGGCTGATTCGGGTTGTAGGAGCCGTCCATCGCTTTGCGATCGTTCGCACTGGCGGCCGCCTCGGCACGGTTCTTCTCGATCATCCGATTCTGCTTTTGACCACGGTTGGCCGCCGAAGCGGCAAGCGGCGGACGCAGCCGCTCATGTACGTGCGGGAAGCTGGCGGCTACCTTGTGGCGGCCTCCTTCGGCGGGCACGACCAGGACCCGGCATGGGTCACAAACATCGAGGCGAATCCAGAGGCCACGATCCTGGTTGAGGGCATCAGGATGCAGGTGTTCGCCACGATCACCACGCCGGACGAACGCGAGCACCTATGGCCGCACTTCCTCTCGCTCTCCGCGGGCTATGAGAAATACCAGCGTTCGACCGGCCGGCAAATCCCCATCGTCAGGCTGCGCCCGCTGCTTGGCCTAGCGGACGCCTCTGATGCGGCTGACCATCACGGGTCCCAGGATGAACCACAGCGCCGCGCTGCCGAAGATAAAGCGAAATCCCAGGTCGTGGCCGCTCGAGATTCCGAGCAGCAGATGGCCGGGCTGGTTCAAGAAGTGGAGAAAGCCGGCGAGGATGGCGGGCGCGAGGACCTGGGGAAGGGTGAAGGAGACGTGCCAGAGCGCCATGTCTCGACCGGCCGCTTCCTCGCGGTTGGGAAGCACATCGCAGGCGAGTGCCCAGTCGACGGCGTAGTAGGCGCCGTACCCGATGCCATAGAAGATGCCGAGCACATACAGCAGGGTGAGCGAGCGGACGAGGCCGAAGAGCAAAACGGAGACGACGACCGCTTGCATCGCGCTGGAGATGTAGACGAAGAGTTTGCGCCGGCCGGTCCGGTCGGATAACACGCCGCCCACGATCGACGGGATGATGGCGCCGGCAATCACGGCGAGCAGCCAGAAGGCGCTGGCGGCGCCGGCATCCTTGGTGCGCACGACGTCGCGGAAGTAGAGCTCCATGAAGGGAAGGATGGAGAAGATGCCCAACGTCACAAGGGCGCGGGTGGCGAACGTCCAGAAGAAGTCGTTCGAGCGGAAGGCTTGGAAGAACGCCATCAAGGCCGGGAGACGGCGCGCGGCCAGCACGGTGACAACGCCGGCGGCGATGAACACGGCGACCACCGGCCAGAACAACGAGCCGAGCGGTGCGAGCAGGATCCCGAACAGCGCGATCAGCGCGACGACAAAGGCAGTGGCGCAGATGAGGGCCGCGCCCCCAACGACTCTCCCCCAAAGGGGGAGGGGAGATTTGGGGTTGGGTTGACGAGTAAGAGGAGGCTCTTTGACGGCGACGACCGTGATCAGCAGCGTGATGACGAGGATGACGGCGACCACGCCGTAGCCGGCGAGTAACCCGGCGCGCGTGTCACCGTACAGCCTGAAGGTCAGGCCCACCAGCCCCACACCCACCACGGTGCCAAGCTGGTTCATGGTGCCGAGCAAGCCCGAAGCGCGGCCACGATCCTCCGCCCGGACGACGTCGGGGATGACCCCGGTGTATGCGGCCCCGGCCGCGTTGTTGCTCAGCTGCACGACGAGGTACGCGGCGATGAAGGTGAGCTGACTTGCGGAGAGCGCCAGCAGGCCGAGGCCGATGATGTTCAGAATGGTGCCGGCCACCATCCAGGGCCGCCGCCGTCCCCAGCGGGTCACGGTTCGGTCGCTCAGCCAGCCGACCAGGATGGGCGTGAGCAGGGCAAAGACGCCGCCCGCGGCGGTCACCCGGCCGATCAGGAGATCGGCGTTGGAGCCGGCGATCAGCGTGGCGCCGACCGGGATCAAGGTAATGTAGATCGGCTGCCAGTGGGCGCCGCCGCCAAACCAGAAGGCGTTGATCGCGGCGAGCCGGCCGAAGCTGAGTCGCGCGGTCGGGGGTGCGCTGACCGGCTGAACCGCCATTCGCTGTTCTGCTAAACGGCTCCCGGGGCGGAATCGTAACACCGCCGACAAGCCAGCCGCGCCCTCCTCGTAAGGGGAGACAATGAGCGCAATGCGTTGGGTCGAGGCGGCGGCGGGTCTGGCCCTGGTCCTGGCCGTCGTCTATGACATCTTCCAGTCGGTGGTGCTGCCTCGCCCGGCGGTCAACAAGTTCGTCGTGGTGCGCTACCTCTTTCGCGCCGTCTGGCGGACCTGGCGATGGGTGGGGAGCCGGATGTCCCGGCTGCCACGACGCGAGGCGTGGCTGGCATCGTTTGCGCCAATCGGTGTGGCGCTGAATTTCATGGTGTGGGGGCTGGCGCTGGTGCTCGGCTATGGATTGATCGTCGACGGCCTGCGCACCGAAATGCGGCCGCCGCCGCCGGACTTCGGCACCTCGCTCTACTTCTCGGCGACCACGTTCGTCCCCCTGAGTTATGGCGACATCGTGCCGATCGGGGTGATCGCCCGCCTGGTGACGGTCGGCGAGAGCGTGACCGGGATCATCGTCGCGGCGCTGGCGATCACCCTGCTTTTTTCGCTCTACGAGTCGTTTCAGGACCGCGAGAAACAGGTGGTGCAGCTGGACGCACTGGCGGGTGCGCCGCCCTCCGGGGTGCAGATCCTCGAGACCGCCTCGGAGCATGGCATGACGGACGAGCTGATCAAGACCTTCGACGATTGGAGGGGTTGGGCCGCGGACGTGCTGGAGAGCCACCTCGCCTATCCGATTCTGTTCTATTTCAGATCGAGTCACGACAACGAAGCCTGGATCAACTCCTTCGGGGCGGTGATGGACGCGGCTACGCTCGTGCTGAGCACGGTCGACGATAAATCGGAGGGCCCGGCGAAACTGATGTTGACGGTCGGCAACCACCTGGTCGAAGACCTCTCGTGGTATTTCCGCTTTCCGCACCCCGAGGACCCGATCGTCGAGCGCAGTGAGTTCGACGAGGCGCGTGAGCGATTGAAGAAGGCCGGCTACCAGTTGCAGCCGGCCGATGCCGCGTGGGAAAAGTTTGCCCGCCTTCGAAAGAAGTACGCGACCCCGCTCAACCTGATGGCCCGGGACTTTGCCATCGTCCCGGCGCAGTGGATCGGGGATCGATCCTATCTGCCGCACCGCGAGCGAACGTTGCGCAGGGCTCGAGCGGGAGGCGGGCGGCGCCGGCCGCCCACCCCTTGAGCCCGCCGTTCGACCGCTAGAAACCGAATGGGTTGCAGGCGGCAGGGACGGTGATGTTGGCGTTGTTGGTCTGAGTCGAGTGGGCGACTTGCGCCAGCGGGTCGCTGACGGCCGCATCGCCTAGCGTGCCGGTCGCCGTCGAAAACTCGTAGTCGAAGGTGCCGTGGAAGGTCGCGACGTAGCCGAGGCACTTGCTGCTACCTGAGTTCCGGTTGGTCCATAGCGCGCCGGTGCCAGCCCAGGTCAGGTCGACGCTAATGTCGGTGATGGGGGTCGGTGGCGGGCCGCCGCCGCCAAATCCAAGTGCACTCTGTAGGCCGGGCTTCCCTCCGGTCGCCGACCCGACAAAAAACCCGGGGCACTGCATGTCGGGCGTCGCATGGATGTTGAGCGTGGCGCCTGAGAGATCACTGGCGACGACAAAGGCTGCGTCTGGGATGATCCAGCAGCCAGACCCCGACTGCTCGGAAACACTAAGCACCGTACCTGGTCGCTCGACCACCGGTGCGCCCGGGGTGTGCTTGAGCTTGAAGCTCTGCGTCCCGCGATCCACGAAGACACTGCCGTAGAAGTTGCCGGTGGTCGGATCGGTGGCAGTGGCGTTGGCACTCCAGTCGGTGAACATGAAGAGGCCAGGTCCGCCGAAACCGCCACCTCCGCCGGCGGCCGCCGAGCCGGCGAGGGCGAGGGTGAGGAGCCCGATGATACCCGCGACGGGCAGGAGTCGTTTGAACATAGCGACTTTCCTTTGTGGTTGATGTTTTCCGATGTCAGCTGCACAACGTGCGACCTTCGCTAGGGCACCCCCTTTCTGCTGGTCAGTGATGCCTTGATAACGCCGGCATCGCCCGGGTGGTAACGGTCGGACTACATGCCACCGATCCGGATCGCCGGGGAGGAGACGAGACCGACGTAACGGGGGAATAGACTGGGCTGGTGCAGGAAGCGGAACTGATCAAGTCGCTGCGCTCGGTGCGCCAGTTTTCGCAGCGCCAGATCCCGGCCGACGTCTTGCTCGACATTCTCGACGCCGGCCGGTGGACCGGATCGGCCAAGAACACCCAACCGTGGGACCTGATCGTCGTGAAGAGCCCGGAGAACCTGGCCGCGCTGGCGAAGTGCGGCCGCTACGCGGGGCACCTCGCGAGCGCGACCCTTGCGATCTCGCTCGTCATGCGCGGGGACGACGTCGCGACGCTAATGGACGAAGGCCGGCTGATGCAGAACCTGATGCTGGCGGCCTGGGCGCACGGCGTTGGTTCCTGTATCGCCTCGATCTATCCCGCGGACAACCAGCAGCGCGCCCGCGAGCTGCTCGGCATCCCGAGCGATCGACACCTGCGGACGATGCTCTCGATTGGTTATCCAGCGGGGCCGCAGGCGTTGCGGCTACCTGCGAACGCTCCGATCCCCCGCGGGCGCCGGCCCATGGCGGATCTCGTCAGCTGGGAGCGATTCGGGATCGGCGAGTAGCGGGGCGAGGCGCATGCGGCCTCGCCCCTAACGCCGCTGGTCGCTTAGCTGCAGCTCTTGCCGGTGGTCAGGCTCGAGCCAGTCGTTTGACGAATAAAGATAGGCAGGCTGGTGGCGCGAGGGCCACCGGTGATCGGATCGGCCACGGTGGTATCGCCGCTCGCGATCACCACACACCCAAGGCTGTCCACGCTATTGGTGAAGTAATCGCCCAGCCGGCGGTCCTGGCCGCTGGCCACGCAGGTAGTGCCGCTGTCGCAGATGCCACCCTGGTGAATGAATCGTCCCGACGCGTTGGTGACCGCGATCCGTCGGTTGGTCGCACTCAAGGCGTTGCTGATGTGCGCCTCGTAGATATAAGTCTTGACGTCGGGGACGGTCTGGCCGTTATAGATGTCGCAGTCGGGATCCACCATCTTGTCCATCTGGTACCAGACGACGGACACATTGCCGCTGGACCCGGCCACGCTCCATGGCCAGAGCACGCGCGCGTTGCCCTGGGAGGCGAGGCTCACCGGCGCCATGAAGGTCCATTGACCCGCGCCGACATGCTTGCCGGCGACGAACATGATGTGATTCGGCAGGGGGGTCGGGCCGCCACCGGTGTTGGGAATGGTCTGGCTGCAGCCGCCGGTGCCGTTGGGATCGCGTTCATTGGTGTCCCAGGCGAAGTAGATGTTCTCGGCGCTGTCCATCGAGATCAGCTCCGGCACGCCGAAGGGTGAGTAGACGGTCGTCGGGTAGACGATCTCGCGTGGCTGCCAGGTCTCGCCGCCGCCGTTGAAGGCGTCGCGGGCGTGTGGCAGCCGGCTGATCCCGACGCCGATGCTGCCGTCGGCGTGGACGAACTGCGCCGGCTCGATCAGGCTGCCGTCGAAGGGGTCGTAGACGAGCTTGCCGAAGCCCGAATAACTCTCCCCATTGACGGTGCCGTTGTCGATGATGCCGGTGGCGCTGCAGCTGTCGCCGTAATTGCTGCTGCGAAAGACCTCGTGGCCGTTTTCGGCGGTGTCGGTGGTCATGAAGACCTCGCCGGTTGTTCCGCCCGCCAGCCACGGACGATCGCCGTTGTGGCAGTTGGTCGTGCCGTGCGGCCAGGTCTTGCCGCCGTCCTGGGACGAGAAGAGGCTGTCGTTGACCAGGTCGATGCCGGTGTTATAGATCGACCCGGACGCGTCTTGCGTCAGGTCGGGATCGCTGAACCCGGTGTAGGGCAGCGCTTCGTCGCGGAGCTGCCAGGTCTGTCCCCGATCGTCGGAGGTCCAGATCCAGACGTGGTTCTTGTAGCAATCGGCGGTCGTCAGTCCCGGACAGAGGAACTGCTGGATCGAGGCCGGACCGCCCGACCGATCGATGTGGGTGCTGCCTTCGTGCGACGTATAAACGAGGTTGCCGTACTTGTTGCTGTGGATGACGCCGGGCTCGCCCCCAGCTCGAACCGGGTCGACGAAGATTGATGCCCCGAAGCCCACCGAGCTCGCCGCCGACGTCGGCGAGGTCGTCACCGCGCTCCCCACCGCCAACCCCGTGAGTCCCAGAATCGCGAGCCTGCTGATTCGCCGTAGCCCATGGTCCCATGCGCGGTCGCGACGGATCATCTGCTAATCGCCTCCTAGGCAGCCGGCGGTTCTCCCCAGCCGGGCTGGCGACTTACGATCGGATTGAGACAGATACATCTCACCACAATCGACCATCAGCGTGCTCAGCTATCAGGAGGGTCGCGGGGCCTTCGAATCAGGCGTCGACGGTGATGCGCTCGCGCCGAAGCCAGTGGACGAGCTCGGCGACGACCTCGTAGCGCCCGAACGAGGGCATCAGATAGACGCCCTGCACCAGGTCCTTCGTCTCCCGCAGCAGCTCGCGCGACTGCGCGAGACCTTCCGCGATCCCGTTCTCGCCGGCCAGGCGCATGCGCTCGCGAAGTTGGGCCGGGATGACGATGCCGGGGACTTCGTTGTGCATGAATTCGGCGTGACGCGAGGACTGTAAGGGAAGCACGCCCAACAGGAAGGGGATCGGCAAGGGACCGGTGCGCTCGAAGAATCGCTCCAGCGTTTCGCGGTCGTAGAGCGGCTGGGACATCGCGACATGCGCCCCCGCCTCGATTTTCCGCCGGAAGCGGTCGATCTCCCGGTCCAGGTCGTCGGCTGCCGGGTTGACGGCGCACGCGATCGTGAAGTTGGCGGGCTTGCCGATCGATGTCCCGAGCCAGTCGTATCCCTCGTTGAGGCGCTGCAGGATCTTGATCAAGCCGATGGAGTCGACGTCCCACACGCCAGTCGCCGACGGGTAGTCGCCAATCCGGGGGGGATCGCCGGTTAGCGCGATGATGTTGCGTATACCGAGCGCGTGCGCGCCGATCAGTTCCGCCTGTAACGCCATCAGGTTCTTGTCGCGCGAGGTGAAGTGGATCAACGTGTCCGTGCCCACATGCTGCCGGATCATGACGGCGAGGGAGAGCGCGCTCATCCGGACGCGGGCCATCGGGCTGTCGCCGATGTTGACCGCATCGGCGCCGGCGTCTTTGACGAGCTGCGCGCCGGCAATGCACTTGGCCGGATTGAGACCGCGCGGCGGATCGATCTCGACGCTGACCACGAAGGCACGCTCGTTGAGTCGCTGCGCGAACGCCGTGGGCGGGAGCTGCTCGGCCGGATTGAGATCGATAGCGATGGCGTTCGAAGGCGCGGGCGTCGTGATGCGGGCCGGGCTTGCGGCTGGCTTGAGGGCGGCCCGCATGGCGGCGATGTGCGCCGGTGTGGTGCCGCAGCATCCCCCGATGTAGGCCACGCCGAGATCGGCCGCCTGGCGGGCGAAGGTCGCGAAGTATTCGGGCGTCGCGAAATAGAAAAAGCGGCCTTCGACTCGGGCCGGAAGCCCGGCGTTGGGCTGGCCCGAGAGGGGAAGGCGCGTCTGCTGGCGCATCTGCTCGAGGACCTGGAGCGCGACCTGGGGGCCGACCCCGCAGTTGACGCCGATGACGTCGACGCCGGCGCGCTCGAGTGCCTGGACCACCTGGCTCGGCTCCTCCGCGCTGAGGGTGAGGCCGTCTTCGGCGAAGGTCATCTGGGCGACGATCGGCAGGTCGGTGGTTTGCCTGGCGGCGCTGACCGCGGCGAGGATTTCCGGAAGGTTGGTGAAGGTCTCCAGGATGAGGAGATCCGCCCCGCCCTCGACCAGGCCGGCGATCTGCTCCTCGAAGGCACCGGTCGCCTGGGCCACCGTGATCCGACCGATCGGCCCTAGCTGCTGGCCGATCGGGCCGACCGACCCGGCGATGAAGATCGGTTCGCCGGCGATCTCACGCGCCTCCCGAGCGAGCTTGACCGCCCGGAAGTTGATGTCCCGCACCCGGTTCTCGAGCCCGTGGCGGGCGAGCTTGATCCGGTTGGCACCGAAGGTGTTGGTCTCGATCAGCTCGGCGCCGGCCGAAATGTACGCTCGGTGAATCTCCTCGACGATTTTGGGCTGGGTGAGGTTGAGCTCGTCGAAGGATCGCTCGAAGCTCACCCCGCGGACATGGAGCTGCGTTCCCATGGCGCCGTCCCCCAGGAGGGGGCCACGCGCGAGCCGATCCAGGAACGGATGACGGTGCGGGGTGGAGTCTTTGGACGCCTGGGCCACGGACCGCAATAGTAAGGTAGGCGGCCCCAATTTGCGGCGTCCCGATTTGGGGAAGGCTCGGGTGGAGGCCCCCGTTCGGGTGCAAGAGGGTCGCCCGCACGGAGTTGCTCCTGTGCGGCATGGCTGACCAGACTTCGCCCGGTGCCACCAAGCACGTGGTGGTGATGGGCGCCGGGCCCGCCGGGCTGTCGGCCGCCTACGAGCTGACCCGGCACCGGACGCCGGTGACGGTGGTGGAGAAGGATCCCCGGCAGGTAGGAGGGATCGCCCGCACGCTCGAGTTCATGGGTTGCCGCTTCGACGTCGGCCCGCATCGGTTTTTCTCCAAGAGCGCCGAGATCGAAGCCCTCTGGACCGAGGTCCTGGGCGACGAGATCCGTCAGGTGGCGCGGCTGACGCGGATCATGTACCGGGGGAAGTTCTTCGACTACCCGATCAAGGCCTCGAACGCCTTCCTGAACCTGGGGCCGTACGAGACGGCGCGCTGCCTGGTGAGCTACGCGCAGGCGCGGCTGCGGCCGGTCGCCGACCCGAAGTCGTTCGAAGACTGGGTGTCGAATCAGTTCGGGCATCGCCTATTCGAGATTTTTTTCAAGACCTACACCGAGAAGGTGTGGGGGATCCCGACGACGGAGCTGTCGGCGGACTGGGCGGGGCAGCGGATTCGTGGGCTCAACCTGGTCGAAGTGATTCGCAATGCGCTCCTGCCCGCGGCGTGGCGCGGCGGCGAGGGGGCGATCGTGAAAACCCTGGTCGACGCATTCCGCTATCCGCGAACCGGCGCCGGGCAGATGTGGGAGGCGGTGGCATTACGCCTGGCGGCGGCGGGCCATCCCGTGCGCTTGGGCGAGGAGGTGGTCGCCGTCCGCCATGCGAACGGCCGAGTCATCTCCGTGCAGGTGAAGGACCGGAATGGTGGAACGCTCGATGTGTTGGGATCGGAGTTCATCAGCACCATGCCGATCCGCGAGTTGATCGCGAAGCTGCAGCCGGCGGCGCCCTCGATCGTCCGCGCCGCGGCCGACGCGCTGGGATATCGCGACTTCATCACGGTGAATGTGGTGGTGGACCGCGCCAACGTCTTTCCGGACCAGTGGATCTATGTGCACGACCCGGGCGTGAAGGTGGGGCGGATCGGGAACTTCAAGAACTTCAGTGCCGCGATGGTCGACGACAGTGGCTTGACCGGGCTCGGCATGGAGTATTTCTGCTTCGAGCAAGACGGCATGTGGACCTGGGCGGATAAGGACCTGTTGGATTTGGGGCGGCGCGAGCTGGTGGCGCTGGGTATCGTGCGGCCCGAGGAGGTCAAGGCGGGGATGGTGTACCGCCAGCCGAAAGCCTATCCCGTCTACGACGGTGCCTACCTCGGGCACCTGGCGGTGGTGCGCGAATGGTTGCGCCGCGCCCTGCCGAACTTGTGGCTCGTCGGGCGCAACGGGATGCATCACTACAACAACCAGGACCACTCGATGATGACGGGGATGCTGGTGGCACGGAATATCGCGCTGGGCGCGAACTACGATCCCTGGCTGGTCAATACCGACGCCGAGTACCACGAAGAGGAACGCAGCGAAGCGGCCGACGGCGAGGGCGACGCGGGGCGCCAGGTGCCGCAGCGAATCGCAAGCTGACCCGGAAGTCGACCGATATACTGGTTCGCGCCTGGCAGTCCGGAGTAGCTCAACGGTAGAGCAAGGCGCTGTTAACGCCGAGGTTCTCGGTTCGAATCCGAGCTCCGGAGCCAAGCCTCCTACTTGGGCCCGAGGCTCCAAAGATAGACCCCACCGGACTGCGTCGGGGGCGTCCCGATGACCGCCGTTAGGAATTCCAGCACCCGATCCACGCCCGCCATCGGGCCCAGCACCACGGCCTGGACCTGCCAGCGTCGTAGCTCCGCCAGCGCTGCCACGCGATACGACGCCGACACCTCCGGCGCGGGCGCTCCTTGCTGCATCGCCATCAGGTCGTGACCCAGCATGGTCGGCGCCGGATCCAGCGCCGGGCCGGGACGGTTGGCGTATCCCTCCGGCATTTTGAAGCGCAGGTCCGCGCTCAGTTGCCAGAGCATCGCTCGCGACTCGAATTGGTGGGCGTAGGGGACAATCAGGGCGACGCTATCGGTCGGAAGCGTCGAGACCGCGCCCGCGGAGAAGTATGCAGGGACGTTGGTCGCAGAGGTCACAAACGGAATCCGTGGCAGCAAGCTCAGCAGCGACAGGACGGCGACCGCGCCGGCGGCCATCGTCTGGCGTCGCAATGCGAAGTTCCAGCGATCGACGAGCACCGCCAGCAGCAGGCCCGCAAAGAGGAACACGTACAGCATCAGGCGGCTGGGCACGACATTGTGCAGCAGCGGCACCGTCGTCAGCCCTGCCCAGGCCGTCCCGAAGATCACGGGGGTCAGGCGCCCGGCCCGCGTTCGGCTCACGGCCAGGAAGGCGATCGCGAGCAGGCCGGCCGGTATGCCGGTCGTCACACCGTCGAGGTGGAACGTGACCCCGAGCGAGAGTGCCATGGCCAGCGCCGCCAGTATCGACGCAACCTGGACGACCGGAGCCCGCCAGTAGCGCACCACCGCCAGCACCAGCAGGGCCAGCAAGGGAAGACCGATGAACGTCCCAGCCTCATACTGGCTGCCGCTGAACCGATCCGTGACGGCGGTGAGCGCGGCTGGTGCGATCGCCTGCAGCGAGGTCGGCAGCAAGAGTCCTGCCACGTCCGTGACAAAGACGTTGGACGCCGGGAGGGTACCGTGGACCGCCTGCGGGCCGAAGAACTGCGTCGACAGCGGCCAGGCGGCAACCAGCGTGAGGATGCCGGCTGCTACCCCAAGCACCTTGAGGACGTAGGCCGCCCTCATCCGGACGTTGTCTGGACGCAAGCGAATGAGAATGGCGAGCGCCATCGCAGCCAGCAGCATCTGGGTGAGCAACATTTCTTCGGAGATCAACAACTGGGCCGCGGCCAGCGCGCCGACCATCGCCCCCAACCGCCAGGGCGATCGTCGCTGCCGCAGCACGGCCTCTTCGAAGGCGATCAGCATCAGCGGGCAGATGAACACCACCCCGACGTGCGGATGGCCGAGCGATTGACCCAGCACGTAAGGCGAGAAACCAAACAGCAGCCCACCAATGGCGGCAGCCCACGGACGCAGCACGTGCCGCCGGAATGCCAGGAACCCGCACCACGCGGCGAGCGCCATGGACGCCGTCATCAGCAGGTTGTAGGCGAAGATCGGCCCCAGGGTCAGCGTTACCGGGGCCAGCAACAGGCCGAGCAATGGCACCGAGGTCTGCCACATCAGGTTGACCCCGTCGGGGAAATCGAGATAACTGGTTAAGAGCGGATTGAGCCCATGGCTGAGCGCAAACGGCACCCAGCGCAGGTACCAGATAAAGACCGGCGGGTCGGGGCCGTCGCCGATAACGTGGGAGAAAGGGTCCGCCCAGGTGGCGGCGAACAACCCCAGCGCGAGCAGTCCGTATATCCCAAGCAGCACCGTGGGCGTCGTGAGACGCATCAACCAGGCGCGCGGTCGCGCCGGCTTGGAGGCCCGCGCGTCAGGACGAAGGAGGGGCGCTGGAAGGCTCATAGTTTGCCGGTCACCGGGTTAGGGAAGGACTTATTTAGGTCCGACGTTTTCTGCTATAACGCCGGTGGGCGGGCGAACCGCCGGATCGAGAATTGGAGGTTCAGATGGGTATCTTCGGGGAGGTCCGGCGCGAGTTCATCGCACGGCCGGATTCAGCCAAGGGCCAGATTCTGTTCAAGTGGCCCGACACGAACATCCGCAAACTGACCCAGCTGACCGTTGAGCAGGACGAGCTGGCGGTCTTCTTCCGCGACGGCCGCGTCCAGGGCACGATTCAGCCGGGCCGGGTGACCCTCGACTCATCGGAGATCCCGTTCCTCGGCATCCTCGTGGACGCCGCAAGCGGCGGGAACCTTTTCCGCACCGAGCTCTATTTCATTTCGACCCGCGAGTTTCCTAACCTGCCCTTCGGCGGAGCCATCGACAACGTCGTCGATCCGCAGACCAACTTCGGCGTCGGGCTGCGCGTGTTTGGCGAATATTCGCTCAAGGTGGTCGAGCCGCAGTCGTTGATTGTCAACCTGGTCGGCACGCAGAATCTCTCGACCAATGACGAGATCACCGACTGGATGCGGGAGCAATTGCTCAAGACGTTACGAACCGACGTCGTGTCGCACGTCGTGAGCAGCGGTTGGCCGCTGCTCGGCATCGCGGCGCACACCGATGAGATCGAATCGGAAACGATCGCCCAGGTGCAGCGCAACATCAACAGCTACGGCCTTCAGATCGTCCGCCTGGGTAACTTCACGATCACGCTCAAGCCCGAGGACGAGGACAAGCTCAAGACCTTTCTCAAAGACGTCCAATACACCAAGCTGGCCGGTGGTTTCCAGCAGTACGCGGCCGGTGCGGCGATGATCGGCGCCGGGCAGGGACTGGCCCAGGGCCCGGGCCAGGGTGGCGGGGTGAACCCGGCATTTCTCGGGGTCGGCCTCGGGGTGGGCGGCCAGGTGGCCGGCCAACTCGGTCAGACGCTGGCGGCGGGCGGCCAGATCCAGGTCCGCTGTCCCAACTGTCACGCGTTGAACGCGGAGAATGCAAAGTTCTGCAGCAGCTGCGGCCAGGCCCTCTCACCGGCTCCGGCGCCGGCCGGCGCCACGGTTGCCTGCCCGAAGTGCGGTACCCAGAACTCGGCGACCGCGAAATTCTGTACCAACTGCGGCCAAACACTCACCGGCGGAGGCGCACCGGCACCCGCGCCGTGAGGCTCAGGCAGCGTGTCGGCCTGGCGGCGGTACTGGCGCTGTCGGTCATCCTCACGAGCCCACTCCTGGCCTTTGCCCGGGCTGGTGGCGGTCAGAGCTTCGGCGGGGGTGGCGGCGGATTTGGCGGCGGCGGCTCCTTCGGTGGGGGCGGTGGCTTCGGCGGAGGCGGATTACTCCTGCCCTTCCTCTTCTTCGGCGGCGGTGGGGGCGGGTTCTTCTTCTTTCTCTTCATCCTCTTCGCGCTGTGGCAGGTTTACCGCCGGATGAGCATCGGCAACCCGATGCAGGCGTCGAACTACGGTCCGGCCTATGCGCCGATGGCGCAGATGCGCTCGACCTTGACCGAAGACCTGGCGGCGCTGCAGGCCAAGGATCCGAACTTCAATCAGCAGATGTTCCTCGATCGGGCACAGGCCGCCTTCTTCGCGCTGCAGAAGGCGTGGATGGATCGCAATCTCGAACCCGCTCGGGTATACATGTCGGACGGCATCTATCACCGGTGGAAGACACAGATCGATGCCATGATCGCGGCGCACAAAAAGAACATGCTCGACAACCTGGTCATCGGCGGAGTCCAGATCGTCAAGGTGCAGACCGATCCCAACTTCGACACGATCACGGTCCGCATCGACGCCAGTGCCGCCGACTACGAGGTGGACGACACCACCACCAACAAAGTTATCTACGGCTCGCGCCAGAATCAGAACTTCACGGAGTACTGGACCTTCATTCGCAGCGGGTCGGCTCGAACCAAGGCGGGCGAAGGGGCCGAGGTGACCCAGTGTCCCAACTGCGGCGCGCCCTTGTCGATCAATGAGTCCGGCGTCTGCAGCTACTGCAAAGCGGTCGTGACAAGCGGACAGTTCGGGTGGGTCCTCGACAACATCACGCAGGCATCGGAGTGGCAAGGATGAACGACCAGGACAGCAACCCACCGGCCGAGGAACACGCACCCGACCCGGCGCCCAAAGGGGAAGACCGCACCGGTTGGTCGCAACCGCCCGCAGCGCAGTCTCCGGGTCCGCCAGGTGCCTTTGTCGATCGCCCCGCCGCGCCGCCCGGAGCTCCGCTGCCACCGGGCGCCGGCTCCCCGCTGCAGCCTGGACCAGCGATGTCGGTCAACGCGCCCATCGCCGACACGACCATCAACCGCTACGCCCTGGTGGTGGGCGTGGTCATCGTGGTCTTGATCCTCATCGTGCTGCTGGTGATCCTGGGCGCGGTCTTCGGGCGCCACTAATGTAAGCGGCGACAGATACACAGATATGTAGTATCATGGTGGCATGGCCGCGCCGGACGAGCCAGGTCTGCTGGCGGCGCTGCTCGGGCAGCGCGCTGACCTCTTAGGGGTGAAGGCCTTGCTGGCCGAGGGAGGCATCGTCGAGCGCCTGCCGGGTGATCTGCGGGAGGCGGCGCGACGGCACGGTTTTCGGCCGGCACAGGTCCGGCGGCTCTTGGTGGTCCGCGAGCTGGCCAGACGCTGGCACATACCGGCTGACAGTGCCGCCCCCGCCGTCACCTCACCCAGGGAGGCCCTACTGCAATTCCAGGACCTTCGGAGCAGCCCCAAGGAGTGCTTCTCCGTGCTCTATCTGAATACGCGAAACCAGCCGGTCGGCTGCGAGAAGGTGGCCGTCGGCGGGCTCAACGTCGCGGCCCTCCAGCCGCGGGAGGTGTTCGGCCCGGCGCTGACCATGGGCGCCGCCGCGGTCATCCTGGCCCACAACCATCCGTCCGGCGACCCGACCCCCAGCCCCGAGGATCTCGCGGTGACCCGGCATCTCCTGGAGGCAGGGCGACTACTCGGTGTGGAAGTCCTGGACCACCTGGTGATATCCGCCGAGCGTTTCCGGAGCCTCCGCGAGGCGGGGGCCCTATAGCTCCGGCCATTCGGTAGTTGCAATAGGTGATATTGCCGATGCCAGCTACCGCATCCAAGACTCGTCCAGATCACAACTCACCTGCCACAAAGCCCCCGACGGGTGAGACAATAGACCCGCTCGCCTGCCGGCGGGCACGGCCCTAGCGGGGCAAGAAAACCGACCACTGAGCGATGGTCGGTTTTCTGTTTTCATCGCCTTTTTCCCTTCGGGCCGCTAGACCCGATCGATCCGCGTGAGCAACCAGCCGAACTTGCCGCTGATCACGGCCGCATCGCAGAAGGGACAGATGCTGGTGATGTCGACGTTGACTGATGCCCCACAGTTCGGGCAGGTCTGTGAGGTGATCGTCCCCGGCTGACCGGTCGTCATCGTCGACGGACGCTGGAAGATCCAGTCTTCGGTCCAATCCCAGGGATTCCTGTCGCCGCTGATGACCCGTGCGCCGGCATCGAGGTCGTAGTCGGCCGAGCTGGCGTTGAGTCGAACGGTCACCGTGTCGAAGCCGCTGTTCGAGAGCGCGCCGGCCACGACCGCGCTGGTTAGGCTCAGCCCGTCGAGCGCATTGCGCCAGCCCTTTGTGCGATAAGTTCCAATCTGCGCCTTTTGCTGTTCCCAGATCAGCGAGGCCATCACGCCCTGACTCAACGCCGGCTTGAGGGCGGTCCAGGCCTCGAGCACGGCGAAGAAGAGTCGCTGTACCTGGGCGAGGAAGACGTTCTCGTCGAACCCGGGGTCGTGCCCATCGATGGCCGCGATACCCACGAGCTTGCCGTCGACTCCATCGGAATCGATGTTCGGGGCCCATGATCCCGGCATCACCTGTCCAAACCACTCGCGGCTGGGACGGTGCATCGGGCCGTTCTCCGATGTGAGGAAGCCCTGGCTGGCGCTCGCCTCGCCCTGGGCCAACCAGTCCGTCATGTCTCTGAGGCGATCGACCAGGCCGATACCCAATGCGACGCCATTTGCCTCCCCCGCTTGCGGGGGAGCCGTTAGCTCGTGCGGAAGATCTCCGTGATCTGGCCGGTCCCGTAGTCGCCGACCAACAGGCCGCCGTCGGGCGCGATCGTGATTGCCAGCGGATGGGAGAACCCGGTGGCGAAATCGGTGACCTGGCCATGCTCGCTCGCGCCCGACCCTGAGAGAACGACTCGCAGCACGCGGCGGCCGGTCGGACCGCCGACGTTCGCGCCCCACTCGGTCACGAAGGCGTTGTCCGCATAATCGCCGCCAAATTCGCCGCCGTCGTAGATGACGATGCCGTCCGCCGAGCTGTGGGGTGTGAAAACCGCCACCGGCGGGGCCACGCCACCGCAATTGCCGTGAAGGCTGCCATCGGGATAGGCCGGCCAGCAACGCGGCCAGCCGGCGTCTTCACCGTCGACGACCCGCAGCATGTGATCGGCAGGCTGCGATCCGAGGTTGTCCTGACCATTGATCATGACGTAGGCATCGCCGGTGCTCGCTCGTAACGCGAGTCCATAGGGATTTCGGCTGCCGCGTACCGCGATCCCGGCAAGGGTCCAGTCGGAATGGAATCGCAGGACCGTGGCGCTGCGCGAGTCGGACTCGTTGCAGACGTCGCAGGTCGACCCCACCCCCAGCAGGAAGTCACCATTTGGCATCGGAAGGATGGCGTCATTCTGATGCCGGCCGGTTGGCAGGCCCCCGACGACCACGCGGCCGCCACTCAGGCCGCCGTTGTTGAGCTGGTAGGCGCGGAGGCTGCCCCGGACGGAAACGATCAGGTCGTTGCCTCGCCATGCCAGCCCTAGCGCCGTCGGCAGGCCCGAAACCAGCGTATGCGCTGCCGCGCCAGGCGACGCGACGACCCCGATCGAGCCGCCCTGGGTCGTCACGTAGAGCCGGCCGTCGGGTCCAAACGCCATCGCGGTGGTGGCGCCCGCCCCTCTCGCGTAGGTATAGGCGGAAAAGCCGGCGACCACGTTGATCCCGCCGGCCGGCGCGAGGTTGGGCGGTGGTGGAAGCGGGGTCGGCGTCGGGACGGGCGTCGGGCTGGGGGTCGGGGTCTGCCGTGGTGAGGCGGTCGGCGTCGTCTTGGCAGTCGGCTGGCCGCAGCCGGCCAGGAGCAGCGCGATCAGCGCCGCCGATTGCATAAGGCGTTTCACGCGAGCGGAGGAATCGTCAGGACGATCTTGCCGAAGTGGTCGCCGTGGTCCAGAATCTCCTGCGCCTGCGCCGCCTGCTCCAGGGGTAGCGTGCGGTCGACGACCGGCCGGAGGGTCTTGGCCGCGAGCAACCGGTTCAGTCGCTCCCAGTCGTGGGGGGTGCCCATCGTCGAGCCGTAGATGGTGATTTGCTTGACGAAGATGCGCCGAATATCCTCATCGGGCTTGGGGCCCGAGGTCGCGCCGCAGGTGACGAGCCGGCCGCCCTTCGCCAGCGCCCGGATGCTCCCCGCCCAGGTGGCCGCGCCCACGTTTTCGATCACGACGTCGACGCCACGTTTCTCCGTAATGCCCCAGACCTCCTTCGAGAAGTCGGTCGTCTGGTGGTTGATCAGCACGTCGGCGCCCATCGCCTTGGCCCGTTCGAGCTTCTCCTGGCTGCCCGAGGTGACGAAGACGCGCGCCCCGGCATGCTTGGCGATCTGGAGCGCGGCCAGCGCCACTCCGCCGCCGATCCCGAGGATCAGCACCGACTCGCCCGGCAGCACGTGTGCCTTGGTGATCAGCATCCGCCACGCCGTCAAGAACACCAGTGGGAATGCCGCAGCCTCCTCGAAGCTCAGGCCCTCCGGGATGGGCCGGAGGTTGCGTTCCGGCACCACCACCGCCTGCGCGAAGGTGCCATCGCGATGCTCGCCGAGGATCTCCCACCTGTCGCAGAGGCTGTGCTCGCCGCGGGCGCAGTAATCGCAAGTGCCGTCGCTCAGCCCCGGGTCGAAGAAGACGCGGGTGCCGACGGGATACCGGGTCGCGCCGGGACCGTTCGCCGCCACCATGCCGGCGCCGTCCGCGCCGCCGATGTGGGGGAGGGGGACCTTTGGCACGCCCCCGCTGCGCGTGAAGATGTCCAGGTGGTTGAGGGCGGCCGCCCGAAGCGCGACCAGCACCTCACCGGGACCAGGCTCGGGAGTCGGCGCGTCCTCGTACCGGAGCACCTCGGGGCCGCCGTGCTGGTGAAACCGAATGGCTTTCACAGCGTCTCAGCTTAGCGGGGCCCGGTTGCATCGCACGACGCGGCCCGGCTCGAAATTTGGGAGCGGATCGAGAAAGGAAGTCACGGAGGGTGACGTTGCAGGATCGAAAGCCCACAGCAGCAGTTGCCGTTGTGTCAAAAAAGTATGACCTATAATGTGGCCCACGTGACAGCCGACCCCGAGATTCAATTGCTGAACCGGCTCGGGGGTCTCTTCACCGGTTCGCTTTCGCTCAACGACAACATCGACGCGATGTTGCGGGCGACGTCCCAGATGGTGCAATTCGACGCGGCCACGGTCTTCCTGCTCAACGAGGGGAGCCGCGAGCTGACCGCCACCGCCACCTACCCGCACCGCGATATGGTGCCGCACATCGCACGTTTTGTCCTCGGCGAGGGCATCCTCGGCTACGCGGTCGAACAGCTCGAAACGCTCAACATCGCCGACGCCACCCTCGACCCGCGCTTCAAGATCCTCGACCAGAGCCGCTCGCCGCGCTCGCTCATGGTTCAGCCGCTGGCAACGACCCAGCGGGTGGTGGGCGCCATGACCATCTCGCGCCAGCGGGTCGACCCCTTTACCGAGCTGGATGTCGCCATCCTGAAGGTCATCACCAACCAGGCCGCGATTGCGATCGAGAACGGCCGCCTCTACGAGCAGCTCCAGGCCCACCTGGGAGAGCTCGAGACAGCCAACGCCCAGATCGCCGAGGTGAGCCGGCTCAAGTCGGAGTTCCTGGCCAACATGTCGCAC
>Ga0137395_10000201_pt1 | contig 22329 bp, 20 predicted proteins | sample czobulk216metaG_FD_108283 | JGI IMG/M metagenome (GOLD analysis project Ga0137395, IMG submission 108283) | Vadose zone soil microbial communities from Angelo Coast Range Reserve, California, USA - czobulk2.16 metaG | ecosystem: Environmental > Terrestrial > Soil > Vadose zone | place: USA...
CCACTATGCCGGGTGTGGTCGGTAACACTGGTTGCGCTTCGCAATACGATCGATGGCGTTCCGAAAGGGCCATTGCGGAGGGGATCGGTCGGACCAAAAATAGCCACGACCGGAATTTTCAGTCCGGCCGCCAAATGAAGCGGCCCGGTGTCGCCGCCGATGAAGATGCTTGCGCGGCGGGTCAGCGAGATCAATTCAGAAATTGAACACGTAATTCTTTTCGCTGCGCCTTCGCTGGCGCGTTCGACCGCGAACGCTAGATTGTCCTCTTCGGGACCGTAGTTTACGAGCGAGGTGATGCCCTCTTTGGTGAGTTCTTTGGCGACCTCTCCATAACGCTCAGCGGGCCAGCGTTTCGCTCCCCAGCCGGCGCCGGGATTGAGGATTGCAACTTTATCGGCAAATTTATTGGTCTCCAGGAAGAGTGCAACAATCTTTTTTTCAGCGTCGGGATCGACGGGAAATTTTAAATCAGAGTGATTCGATAATGTGGGAACAATGGTTCGAGCCAATGCAAAAGCCTGTTCCACAACGTGAGCGTTGTTGCCGGTCAATGTTTTTCGCGTGTACAGCATGCTGGCGGCATTCTCGCGCGGTTGTGCGCTGCCAAATATGATGGGCGCTCCTGACCAGCGTGCCAGCAGAGCAGAACGAACGGCGCCCTGAAAATCAATCACCGCGTCATATTGAATCCCGCGCAATTGACTCAGGCCGACTGCCATTTGTTGCCAGCTATTGAATGAGAATGGAGCGCGGCGCCATTCGGTGGTGTTGACGGAATGCACGCGGTCAATCAGCGGACGCTGCGCGGAGCGCGGTCCGGAACGCGGATAGCGCAATGTGCACAGCAACTCCGCCCAGCGCTCTTCGATTAGCCACCCGAGGGTGACGTCAGGCAAAGCTCGGCGCAGCGCGGCTACAGCGGGCAAGGTGTGAATGACATCGCCCATGGCGCTGAGGCGGACGATTAGCAGGCTTTCGAAAGGCACGGTTTGCAGGCTGTCCGATGATTCACGAGACATCATACTCACGAGACATCATGACGTTCGCGACCCTGGGATCGAGCGCGAACGTATGATCTCCGTGGCCGAATGATTCTTGGGATCGCCGACGATGACGACTCGGCCTCCGCAGGCTTCGACTTCGTCTCGCTCGGGGACGCTTTCTTCGGTGTAGTCGGTGCCCTTGGCATGAAAATTGGGACGGATTTCGCGGATTATTGCGCGCACATCTTTTTCTGGGAAGATCACGACGGCATCGACGTCCGACATAGAAGCCAGAATTTCCGCGCGCTCGTCGGCTGGCATCACGGGACGGCCTTCTCCCTTTAGCGCACGCACCGAGGCATCGGCATTGACTGCGACGATGAGTTTGCCTCCGAGTTCGCGGGCGGCGTGAAGATAGCGGACATGGCCAACGTGCAACACATCGAAACATCCGTTGGTGAGCGTAATGCGATTGCCAGCGGTACGCCAGGTCGCCGCGAGGTGCTTGAGTTCTTCTCGCGAAACGATTTTTGGATGATGTGTACTCAATGCTCTCGAGCCGCTGCCGGCGCTTTATCCAGCGCTTCGAGCAATTCTTGCTGGCTTACGGTGGCGGTGCCGCGCTTCATTACTACGATGCCTCCTGCGTAGTTTGCCAGGTGCGCGGCTTCTTCGGAGGTCGCGCCTGCGGCGAGAGCGGCTGTGTAAGTCGCGATCACGGTGTCGCCGGCGCCGGTGACGTCGGCTACTTCATCGCTGCCGTAAATTGGAATCTCGACGGGTTTGTGGCGGCGCGGGAAAACGACCATGCCATCCTTGCCGCGGGTGACGAGAAGCGATTCGAGATCCATTTCGCCCGCGATCTGATCTCCGGCGGCCAGAAGACGTTCACGGTTGCTACCGATGCGGATGCCAAGAACCTCTTCGACCTCAGACTCGTTTGGGGTTGCGGCAGTCACGCCGGAGAATTCGAGCATGCGATGGCGGGAGTCGAGCGTGACGGGAACTTTATCGAGCCCGCGCTTTTCTCGAATGACGTTCAAAAGAGTGGGTGTCGCGGCGCCGTATCCGTAGTCGGAAATCAAAAGCGCATCCGACGCCCGGGTATATTCGCGAGCGGCGAGTACCAACTCGCGCCGCAGATGGGAATTGGGACCTTCGTTGGGCTCACGGTCGAGGCGGACCACCTGCTGCCCGGCGGTGTGCGGGAACCCTGCGAGGATGCGGGTTTTGGTGACCGTCGTATAACTTTTATCTTTTAAAACGCCGCTGACGGGGATGCGTTTGTGGCGGAAGGCCCGGAGTAAGAGCCGTCCTGGTTCGTCGTCGCCGACGACCCCGACCGGCAGAACGTTGACTCCCAAGTCGGCGAGGTTGTAGATAGCGTTGGCGCCGCCTCCAGGAACAATCTTGCGATCGCGGTGCTTAAGAATCAGTACGGGCGCCTCGCGCGAGACGCGGGAAATTTCTCCGAAAACGAATTCGTCGGCGACTAGATCGGCGAGAACCGTGACCGTGAGTTTGGGGAACGATTCGACGATCTTTCGCAGGCGGTCGTTTTCTTTAATGTGCTTGGTCATCTATGTTTGGTTCGGATATATCGCGAGGCATCGAGTGTAACCCAAGATTTTCTCATGAGTGGGGCATTCGCTTCGCTATTCTAGCCAAAATCGCATCTACCACGTCAGCAGGACGCTCAAGCGTGACGTTAAGCGCGGCGGCGGCGAAGGGCTGGAGATCATCTCGCCACGGTCCGAGGTTGATGACATCTTTTTCCGTGGTTAGGAAGCCGCCCGCTTTGAGCTTGTCGCGCATTGCAAGCAGCCGTTTTATATCACCTTTCTTATAGGCGTGGTGGTCGCGAAACTCCACCTCTGCTGCAGGCAAGGTTCCAGCGGTGCGCACTTGGGCGAAGAACTGCTGCGGCCTTGCTATTCCGCAGAACACAATTGGAGCAGTTAACGGAGACATGACAATTTCCCGCTGCATTCTCCACATCGGTTTTCCTTGCCGGCCGAGATCCACGAGTGCCTGATGCTGCGCGGAAAAATCCTGCGGGAGAACGATTGCATCGGCACGTTGCAGCGACGAGAACGGCTCACGAAGCCTGCCTGAGGGCAGAAGTTTGTCGACGAAATCTTGCTCTGATAGTAAAACGATGTCAAAGTCGCGAAACAGAGAACGGTGCTGAAAGCCGTCATCGAGAATGTGCAATTGCGACTGGAACTGCTGCTCGGCCACCTGACCTGCGGCATAGCGGCTCTCGCCTACTACTACGGGAACAGCCAGCTTGTGCGCAATCAGCAGCGGCTCGTCGCCAAACTCGGCGGGGTTGCCATCGGTTTGGACCACGAGCACGCCGCTGGATTTACGGCCATATCCGCGGGTGAGTACATTGAAAGTTATGCCGCGCGCCTTCAAGAGTTCTCCTAGTGCGATTACGAATGGAGTTTTTCCGGAGCCGCCGACCGATAAATTTCCGATGCTGATCACGGGTCGATTGAGGCGATGCGATGTCAGTCGCCCGCGATCGTACAGAGCGTTTCGCAATGCAGTGGCGGCGCAGTAAAGTCCAGTGAGTGGGTTCATGCGGAGTTTCCGGTTGGCTCGGTGCGGCTTGCCATTTGCGGCGCTGGATCGTCTGTTGAGAGTTCCATTAACTTGAGTAAGGCTGACAGTGTGGTCGCGGTTGCGCCGCGCTGCGATGCAAGGGCTGCGAGCGCGTTGCGTCCGAGAATCGCTCGCTCGTCGCTGTTTTCGATAAGTTCGATGAAGACGAGCGGCAGTTCCGCGAGCCCGACGACGCGAACGGCCTTGCGACTGGCAAAAAAATTAACGATATCGCGAAAATTGTCGTAGTGGCTGCCGGTGACGATGGGGACGCCGTAAAGCGCAGGCTCGAGGATATTGTGTCCGCCGCGAGGCACGAGGCTGCCGCCGACGAAGGCCACGGTCGCGAGCGAGTAAAGTACGGATAATTCTCCGATACTGTCGACGAGGAAGACGGAGCCAGCTAGCGGCTCACCGCTCCACAGAGAACGGCGCAACATCCGGAAGCCGAGTTCTTCCACAAGCGCTGCGACTTCCGCGAAGCGCTCAGCATGGCGCGGCGCAAGAATCATGAGGGCTCTAGGATGATTGGCCAGAATGTTGCGAAACGCTGAGAGCAGCGAACCTTCTTCGCCATCGAGGGTGCTGCCGCACACTAGAACGGGACTCGCGCCGGATTGCTGAATGCTTTTTTGGAGGCTGGCGACAATTTTCGGCGATGGCGGCGGGGCCACATCAAATTTCAGGTTTCCTGCAACTGTAACTTTCGATTCTGGTGCGCCGATTTTGATTAACCGCTGCCGGTCCTCTTCGGTTTGCGCGAGAAATAAATCGACATTCTTTAGAATCTTGGTCAGGAAGAAGTGGAGGCGCTTGTATCCGGGAAAGGAGCTATCGGAGACGCGGCAGTTAATTACCGCGATTTGAGCGCCGTTTTGTTTAGCGAGGCGAAGGAAGTTTGGCCAAAATTCGGTTTCGGCGATGACTACGAGCTTCGGGCGCAATATGTTGAGGTAGGGACGCACGGCAAAGCCGAAGTCGAGGGGAAAATAAAAGACGTTCTCCGCGCCGAAGCGCTGAGCAGCGAGCTTCTGGCCGGTGTTTGTGGTCGTCGAAATCAGCACGCGATGAGATGGAAAGTTCTCTTGCAGCGCGGCGACCACTCCGCTCGAGGCCACTACTTCTCCAACCGAAACCGCGTGAACCCAGATTGTTTTCTTTTCTGCCGTCCCGGGCAAATGCGAGGGAACAGCTCCGAACCGCTGACGCAGGCCTGCCCGGTATTTGCCGTGGCGCATCATCTGCAGCAGCCAGTAAGGAAGCGTCAGCAACAGAAATAATGCGAGCAGCGCACTGTAAAGGAGGTACATGAAGGACACCATTCTAAATGCCGAAGCGATCGTCACGACTTTGTCGGGGCTGGACACCACGGCTGGTCGTGGCGGCATCCAATATCATCAGGAACCTATAATTCAATATGCGTCATTTAGCTATGGAAGAGTTAAGGCAAGAAGCGGGAGCGCGAGCGCCATCCCAGCGCTTACTAGCGGTTTGCGGGTTCGTGCTGTTCTCTTGCCTATGCGCGATCGCAGCGAAGGAGTTTGCGATGCCCGCGGCGCAGGCGGCGGGCACTTATCCAGCACATGACGAACACCCGATGGAGAAAGTTGCGGTTGCGGTAGATCCTTATGACGCCGATGCTAAAGCCTCAATATTCAGCGTGAAGTATCGCAACTACGGTTATGTGCCGATCTTTTTTGTCATTACCAATGACGGGGATCACCCAATTTCTCTGGTCGGTATGAAGGCGCAACTGAATACTAAAGACCGAAGCAAACTGCTGCCGGCGACCACGGACGATTTGCTGCGGCGGTTGTCGCGTCCCAAGCGTAATGACAGGCAGAATACATTGCCGATTCCGCTGCCTAAGAAGGAAGTTAAGGGCGGAGTGAGCGGCAAGACGATGGAAGAAATCGATCAGGCTCAGTTTGGCGCCAAGGCGGTTGAGCCCCACTCCACGGCGCGGGGTTTTTTGTTTTTTGATGTTAGCGACATTTCGGATCCGCTTGAGGGCGCGACTTTTTATCTGATGGGGGTACAGGATGCGGGTGGCAAAGAGATGATGTACTTTGAAATTCCGATGGAGAAATATTTGAGCGCGACCCACGCTGCCCAACCGTGACGATCGGCTAGCCAACTGTAGCGATCCGCCGGCGCAACCGTCGGATTTGTGGTGGCCGGGCGGGGACGCCCGGCGCTCCATTAATCAATGCTTGCCGCTCCACTATATCGCGGCGGCTATAATTTCTTGGTATGGCTACTACTCCGGCGGTTTCTGAGGATTTGCTGGCGAAATACGAGGCCGTCATTGGGCTTGAAGTTCACGTACAACTGCTGACTGCGTCGAAGATCTTCTGTTCGTGCTCTACCCGCTTTGGAGATCCTCCAAATACGAATGTGTGCCCGGTATGTTTGGGAATGCCGGGGGCTCTGCCGGTTTTGAATCGGAAGGCAGTGGAATTCGCAGCGCTCGCGGCGATGGCGCTGGAGTGCCGCGTCAATGAAGTCTCCATTTTTGCGCGCAAGAATTATTTTTATCCGGATCTGCCGAAGGGTTACCAGATTTCGCAATATGACAAGCCTCTGGCTGAGTCTGGATTCGTCGAAATCGACAGCGACGGAAGCAAGAACAAGATTGGGATTACTCGCCTTCACCTGGAAGAAGACGCGGGCAAGAGCCTGCACGAAGGCTTTGCCGACTCCGCGGCAAAGACTGCGGTCGACTTGAATCGGACGGGTGTGCCTCTGGCCGAAATTGTCAGTGAACCGGACCTGCGATCGCCGCAGGAAGCTTACGACTTCCTCACCAGGCTGAAGGAGATCATCCTTTATACGGGCGTCAGCGATTGCAATATGGAAGAGGGCTCGCTGCGGTGCGATGCCAACATCAGCGTGCGTCCTCGCGGACAGAAAGAATTCGGGACGAAAACGGAGGTCAAGAATGTGAATTCGTTTCGTTTCGTCAAACACGCACTGCAATATGAAATCGAGCGGCACATTGGCATCATCGAGGATGGCGGCAGAATAACGCAGGAGACGCGGCTCTACAATGCGCAGGAAGGCAAGACTTACGGCATGCGGTCGAAGGAGCAGGCGCACGACTACCGCTATTTTCCCGAACCGGATTTGCTCCCGTTGGTGGTGGATGCGAAATGGCAATCGGAAATTCGCTCCATGCTTCCTGAATTGCCGGAGGCGCGACGGCAGCGGATGATGAAGGAGTTTGGTATCAGCGTGGGCGATGCTCATACCCTGACGCTCACGCGATCATTGGCCGATCAGTTTGAGTCCGCGGCCCGCTTGGCGAAAAATCCCAAGCGCGTCGCCAATCTGGTGCAGAGCGAATTGCTGGGGCGACTGAAGGAGCAGAACCTTGAACTTGAGCAATCGCCGATCTCGATGGCGGGAGTTACGGCCTCGGCGGATCTGGTTGAGTCGGGCGCAATCTCAGGCAAGATGCTGAAGGATCTGTACGACTTGTGCTTCGAACGGAAGCAGGATTTTCCTGTGGTTTACGAGGCGGAGGGGCGTCCGCAGCAATCGCGTGATACCTCGGCGCTAGAGAAACTTGCGGATGAGTTGATTGCGGCTAGCCCGAAACAGGTGGAGCAGTACCGCGCAGGCAAGAAAACTATGATTGGGTTCTTTGTGGGGCAAGTGATGAAGGCCTCGAAGGGGCAGGCCAATCCGCAACTGGTGAACGAGGTTTTGATTAAGAAGCTGGAGGGATGATTTGTAAATCGATTTTTTAAATCTACGCCAACGCTTCTACTTCGTGCCCAGGTTCTTCAGCACTTCCTGGGCGTAGTAATTTGTAATCTTGGCGTCGTCACGAAGAGTTTCGTAGTACGCCGCCTTCAATAGTTGCTCGCGGCGCTCGCGTAATTGCTGGCGGATTGCCTGTTGCACGCGGGGATCGCTCAATTCACGCTGGCCGGCGGGTTCTTTGGCAATCAACTTCACGATCATATAAGCGTACGGCTGGTGATTGGTCGGATTGAGAATCGGAATTACGGGCGTGAATTGTCCGGGCTTGAGCTTCATCACGGCTTCGCGGGTAGTGGGGTCGGCGGTCTTGAGCGCGGATTCGGGCGCCATACCTAAGTCGCCGCCGTTGTTGCTGGTCTCGGGGTCCTCGGAATAATTCATTGCCATGGTGGCGAAGTCGTCGCCGCTATCGAGACGATTCGCGATCATCTGAATTTTCTTGCGTGCTTCGGCGTCGTTTTGCGCCTTGCTGTTTTGCAGGTTGTGCACCTGGGCGCTGACCATTCCGGAAACCATGATCTTCGCAAGGTGATATTGCGCTTCGATCAGATTGAATTCCGCCTTGTGCTCGTTGTAATAGGTAGAAACGTCCTGATCGGTAATGTTGATGCGTGATGTGATCTCTTTATTTAGAACCTTGTCGCGCGTGAGCGAACGCCTAAGATCGCGCTTGAAGTCATCGAGAGAGATCTTTTTGTCTTGCAGCCGCTTGTTGAATTCTTCGGCAGTGTAGGGCGACTTGACTTCGTTGAGCTTGCGGTCTACTTCTTCATCCGTCGCGAGGAGGCCAAGCTTCTCGGCGCGCTGCATGAGGATTTCGGTTTCGATCAGTTCATTGAGAATGCTGAGGCGGAGGCTCTCAGCCTGCTCGCCGACTGGCTGCTGATCAGAGCCGGAGGTCTGGTTGGCATAGTACTTATCGACTTCGCTGCGGTAAATCTGCCGTCCATTGACCGATGCCATCAGGTCCCCGCCACTTCGGTTGCGGTTGCACGCGGAGAGCGCGATCAAAAGCAACGCGCCAGCCAGGAAGAGGCTCGTTTGCGCGAAGCATTTACGATTTGTCAATTTTCCCTCCGCCACATGTCCGTCACTATGACGACTATTCAGGCAGGCAAGCACGACTACCGGAAATACGGGAACTCTCCGAGCGATGCCAGCTTACTTCATTGGCGCGCCCGCGGGTGGTTTTGTTTCATCGGATGAGGCTGGCTTGTGGGATGGAGGCGAAGCGCCTGCTTGCTTTAATGCGTCATCGAGTGCTTTGCGGACCTCATCCGCTGGTAAGGCGCCGTCGATTTTCTGTCCGTTGATGAACATGGTCGGGGTGGCATCCACGCCGACGCTTTCCCCCTCACGCATGGAGGCGCGGACGGCTTTGTCATCCTGGGCCTTGATGCAGGCGTTCAACTTCGCGGCATCAAGATTATGTCTTTTGCCCTGGTCAGTGGCGAGCTTGTCGAGCTGAGAATTCTGGCCATCGCGGCCTTTTTCGCCTTTGATTGAGTCTGGATTGGCGTGCAGGTAATCGGCATAGTCCCAGTAGGCGTCATTATTTTGCGCCACCAGGCAATTGGCATTCACGGCGGCGTGGACGGCCCAGGGGTGAATTTCCTCCAGCGGGTAATCTTTATAGATAAATAAAACACGGTCACCGTATTCTTTGAAAATGGCCGGAAAAAGAGTCGCGTGCATACGCGAACAAAAAGGGCATTCGAAATCGTCAAAGTTGACGACTGTCACCTTGGCATCTTTGTTCCCTCGCGTCGGCCGTCCGTTGACGTCGATTTTCTTCATGATGTCGGCGTAGGGATCAGTGCTCAGATTCATCTTTGTTAAGCGCATCAGCGTCTTATGGTCATGGGAGAGCAGGAAATCGAAGTCCTGTTTTTTGGTGGGACTGGCAAAGGTTATGGTCAGCGCGTCATAACTTGGGAATTCGCTGGACTGCAGGGGGCCCAGAATTACTTTGACATCGGGCGGAAGGGAATAATGCGCTCGCACCTGGCGCTCGATCACCTGGTTCAAGTCCGGAGAAGTGGTGGATACCGACTGGGACGAAGGTTGAGATGGAGGAGACTGAGCAGAGCAGCCAAGACAGACTACGAGAAGAGCAAGAAACGCGCGGCGCACAATCATGAATCGAAACCACCTGAATATCAGCAATTTGCTTGATTATCTCATGGAGGCGAGTGGAGGGAGGGGCGTCTCGTGTGTTTCGTCGCTCGTATTAGTCCGGTATTCGCAGCTAGAGGTGTGGTGGCCGGGCGGGGACGCCCGGCGCTCCATTGGTTGGTAATTCAGGGCGAGCGCGCAGCAACTCTGTGGTGGTCAGGAGTTGATTCATTGAGCCTGAGCGAAAGCCTTCTAGGTCGAGGGTGACGAACTTGAATCCGAGAGCCTTGAATTGCGCGGTAAACGCACTCGCCATCTCCGCGGTTAGGGCTCGTGGAAGTTCATCGCGATCAATTTCGATGCGCACTATTTCTCCGTGATGGCGAACGCGAAATTGGCGAAATCCCATTTTTCGAAGCGCGTCTTCGCCGCGCTCGATGACGCTGAGGGCTTCGGGCGTTACCGCGCGGCCATACTCCATACGCGAGGAAAGACAGGCTGACGCCGGCTTGTCCCACACCAGCAAGTTCGCCTGGCGCGCCAGGTCACGAATCTCAGCTTTGGTTAAACCGGCTTCGAGCAATGGAGCCAGGATAGAGTGCTCTCTTGCCGCTTGTTGCCCGGGCCGGAAATCACCCTGGTCGTCTACGTTAACGCCATAAGCGATAGCATCGAATCCGCGTTCATTACGAAAGCGTTCGAGGGCGGTGAACAATTCGTCCTTGCAGTGGAAACAGCGCATGGCGTCGTTGCGAATGTAGGCGGGATTTTCGAGTTCGTTGGTTTCGACAACGGCGATGGGAATGTTGTGGTCGCGCGCGAAGGACAGCGCCTCTTCGAGATGAGTTCGCGCCAAGCTGGGAGAGTCGGCAACCACGGCGAGCATCTGGCTGCCGAGAACTTGATGCGCGGTCCAGGCAAGGAACGCGGAATCCACGCCGCCTGAGTAAGCGACGATCAAGCGGGGATGGGTTGCGAGGATGTGACGCAGGCGTTCGACTTTCAGGGAGAGTGAGGCAACCGTATTCACAATTTCCTTTTCAATATCCCGCAATCGGATGGTCACGCAGGCATGGGCCATTTTAGTAGAGTCGTTGCTGGCGTTTGAGGTTGCCAAATGCTCCCACATTTGCGAGGTTGAAAGAGAAGCGATATTGATTTTCGTTCCGCACTGTGCCCAGCGCAAAGCGGATGTACTCGACACTTACGCCACAGCAGTCCCAATTATAAGATGTCTGCGTCATTACATTCTGCACGTAGCCCTGGTTGGCGTCAAAACCGACACTAGCCGTGCCGCTCAATCCGCGCCTAGTCGATGGCCCATAGCCAAACTGCAAGCGAAACTGGTGGAAATCGTTGGCGCCGTTCTGTGCTCCCAGGGAATTGTCCAGCACTCGCAGAAAGGTATCGCCTCCGCCAATGCTGAATGGGCCAGTGTGATAATTCACCATGGCCATACTGGAGTTGATACGGCCGGCTTTTAGATCGTAGTCCAGGTCCCATTCGGTATCGGTGTGCGCGCTATTTTGAATGCGCAAGCGTGAAATGATTGGCGCAAAATGGCGCGGCTCGTTGAGAAAAGCGATGCCGGTGAAATCGGCAGTGGTGGTAAACATATTTCTTTGTCCCACCAAAATCGTGTTGCCGAAGGTGGGGTCAAAAAAATATTTTTGCCCGATCTCCCAGCTGATAAGTTCCCGCGTTGCTGCAACGCACGGTTGAGGCTCGGTGGGTAAAGACTGCCCCCATGGGAGCGCGCTGTCCTGGGACGCGCCATTCATATTGACGCCATTCATGCTCACGCCGTTCATGTTAACCGTGTCCATGACCGGATTTACGCAATCCTTGCGCTTGGGATCAAGTTGTTTGGCGTAGAGACGATTTATCACGGAATACTCGACCTCGTTGGTATTGGTGAGCACATCGGTGGCATCCATACGCAGGATGTCGGCAAAATTGTTGATTCCGGTTACGTAGCCGTAACGCATTCGTGGTTCGATGACATGCTTCCACTTGTGCCGAAGGAAGGGACGATCGAATACGCGCGACACCGGCGGAGGACGTAGCTCGACTGAGGTTTCCAGTGACTTGCGATTAATCCCGTCGTCAGCAGCTCTGCCGGTTGCTGCGGCGATGGCGGCATTGTACTGCTCGGTGTAGAAGGTGTCTCGAAGGGTAAGTGCGGGACGGAAGGACCAGCCTTTCCATTGGAGAGGCAAGACAAGTGAAGGCGCCAAGTCAAACCGGCCAACGAGAGGGCCAGTGTTGAATCCGATCTGGCGGCGTTGCAGACCTTCGGCTGCGCTGGTGAATGACCAATAAAATGGACTATTTCCCCATTGCCGCTCCTCGCCAGAGACAAAAAAACTTGGCGCGTGCAAAATTCGGACTAGTTGGTTCTGAGACTCGAGGCCGCAATTGAAGATGGCTGGATCGCAGACCTCGAAGTTCTGGTAGCGCTCCACCAAGCCGTCGAAGTGAAATCCGTTGGTGGTGTTGGAAAGAAATATCTGGGATTTGACCTCGGAGTTAATCGCCTGGGAGTAGACGTCGGTGAAAGCGATGCGAAAAATAAAAGAACTTAAATAGTCAATGTTGGCCACACCGCGGGTCGCGCCAAAGGGATGCTCGGCGATGAGGCGGGCATCTTCGCCGCCTTGATTTTGCGGGGGGAAGCCGATGCCGCGATCGAGCATTCCGGTATAGCCGATGAACAAGTACGAGTCGTCGCTCGGACGAGCTCGAAATTCTCCGTGCTGCGCCCAACCTCGTTTGGAGTAATACTCCGCGCCCGCTGTGGCGTCCATGCTGCGATTGATGGCCCAATACGCTGATTCGCCGACGATATATCCCTTGGTAGACGAATCGCCTATGCTTGGAATCAAAAAGCCACTTTGGCGCTGACCTTTCTCGACCGGATGTGTCACGAATGGAAAATAGAATACCGGGATGCCCATCACCTCGAACTTGCTGTAATAAATCTTGGCGGTGCTATCGACATCGACCGAGACGCGCCGGGCGCTAAATTGCCACTTGGGACGTGGCAATTCGCAGGTGGTCACCGTACCTTGGCGTACGAGATAGTGATCGGGGCCGTGTTTCTCGACAATCTTTCCGGTGAAGGCAAAGGGATTGGTTGTGGTGAGCATGAAGCGGGACTTGTGGACCTGGAAACCCACCGTTCCGATGGCGTTATAAAAAATCCCGGTCTCGGTATTGATGTTGTAGGTACCGTGGCTGGCTTCGACGTGCTCATGGTTGGGGCCGCCGTCCAATAACACGTGGCCCTCTAATTCGCTGTCGCCGGTATCGGAGTTATAGGTAATTTTGTCGGCGCGGAGGATGTAAGTGCGATAGTGAATTTCGCCCTTCTGCCGTAGATGGTAGACGACACCATCTTTCTCCTGTTCGACGGCGCGAATGGTGACATCTTCTTGCCGCTTAGGGGCGGGCGCTGCTGGGGGAGCGGAGGAGTCGGAGGCAGGGGGCAGCGTCTGGCTGGTTACTATCCGGGCTGCGAGAAGCAGATGACAGACCAAAGCGGTCGTGATAAAGATTCGAGAGCGGGTGATCATTAGCCGTTGATCCGCAAGCGCGCTTGCGCTCCGCCAGCCGATCTGCCAACGGGAACCAACTGACCTTAGCATGCGAGCGGTGGGCGAAGCAAAGTTGCGTCAGCTTGCGGTGTGCTGCAGTCGTGCCCAGCCTGGCGATGGCCGCGGGCATTCTTCGCGACGTATTTTCGACGACATGATTAGCACCAGCGGAATCTATAAAGGCCGTACCGATGACTACCGGATTAAATACCTTTTCTACGAATGACGAGGCGGCAATACCAGCGCAACTCGGCAATGGAGCGATTGAACCCGCGCTGAGAGTTCCGCTGGTCGACAGTTCCCCTTTAGATCGGAACGGATCACCGAACGACGATTCCTGGCGGGGTGAACTTGCCGCCCGGCTGGAGCGTTATCGAACGCGCCGCAAGCCTCGGAGTCCGCGCTATCCTTCGCTGCTCTTGCCGTTCGATTTGCCTGAAAGCCGGTTGCGTTCCACGCCTCTCAATGGAGGGGGGCGAGCCGGTGTCGGCTGTGAGTTACAGACGGGAGAACGATCGACGCCAGTTGTAGCGCTCAGTTCAGACGAATCTGCGCCATCTTCCCCTTTATCATCAAAGCCTAATCAGTCTCAGGCTTTTCGCGATCAAGGGCATAGCTATCCTGAATCCATACCCGAGCCAACAGGGAAGATACTTGAGTTCCCTCGCTGCGCCGCAATTCCGCTATTTCACGCTAGCGAACTGGCAGATCCGGTCATCGATCGCCCTCGAATCGTAGAAGCGCCGGAGATTCTTCCGCCGCCGCCTGCATTAGGCGGAATGTTGATTGAACCTGCTCGGCGCGAGGCACTTGACCGGCGAGGCGATGAGGCCCTTCCATGCGCTCCAGCATCCATTAGCCGTCGAATCATTGCGGGCCTAGTGGATGGCGCAGTGGTGGTGGCGGCGCTGACAGGCTTTGCGACAATCTTTTCCCGACTGACTCACGTTCGCGGACCGCTTCTCCTGTTGCTTACTACATTTGGTTCGGTGGCGATCGTGCTGTGGATGGCTTACACATTGCTTCTTTTGGTTTATACGGGTTCGACGCCAGGACTTCGGGCCGCCGGGCTGCGCTTGTCAGGATTTAACGGAAAACCGCTTAATCGGCGCTTACGCCGGTGGCGCGCGCTGGCCGCGTTTCTCTCTGTTTTTTCGGTCGGGCTTGGCTATATCTGGTGCTTTCTTGATCAAGACGGGTTGTGCTGGCATGATCGGATTACTCGCACATACCTGCAGAGGTCAAAGAGCGATAGTAAAGGGTAGAGTCTTCGGCGAGACCTAAGCCTCGAATCTGTGATGACAAAGAAAAGTGCCCCGGCCATCCATCGGCCGGGGCATGTAAGCGGGTTTCTGAATTAGCTTTCTTTGGGCGATTGCGGTTGGCCTTCGCACTGGCTTTTGCAGCACTCCATTGCGTTTTGGCCGCTCCTTTCGCAGCCTTTGCCATCACCGCAGCACTTCCCCTCTGCACAGCTTCCTTTTTTCTTGCATTCTTTCATCGCGGCGTGCATCGCTTTGCCGTTGCAGCAAGACTTGCCATCTTTCATTTCACATTTGTTCTTGCCGCAACAAGCCGCGGCATTCTTGGCGTCACCCGCTGCCGGGTGACAGCAACCCTTATCTTCTTGCGCGGCCGCGTTGTGATGGCAGCACGCTTCAGTTTGCGCGGCTGGTGTGGAGTTGGGGCTGGCCGGAGTTGAGGGAGTTTCCTGAGCCCAGCCAATTAGCGACAGTGTGAGAAACAAAGAAAATAACCGGTATTTCATAAGGCTCCTTATCAAAGTATGAGAAGTTAATAAAATATTTTTAGAGTGCGCCGCCCAGGATGAGCGCTGCCGGCGCCACGACCTTCGGAATCTAAACGCGGCTAATCATTCCCAAGCGGGCGGGTCGAAGACCGGACGAAATCGCGATCGATAGTGGGAGTTGTGAATCTTGGACGGGTGAAACCACCTTGAAAGTGCACGTACTGACGATTTCTTGCGAGTCTCTATATTCATCGCGAATCGCCTTCGGGATTTCTTGTGGTCCCTGACGGAAGCAGCAGCGATGCCCCTCGGTGCCCATCATACTGACTGATCCTATGGCGATTCGAGTATGGTCGCCTTCTTCCATGCGAGGGCAGCAGCCGTGGTTTGCGGAAACACTCTGATTGTGACTGCTCTTGCGGCCTCGCATGACCAGCATGGGAGCGGCGGCTATTTCCGCCCAAGAAACTACGACCAGAAGTAGTATCGCCGCGATGGATTGTGTCGGCATGCTAGTTAACTGTGCCAAGCCGAGAGCAATTTTACTGTGACGCCGCTCACGGGCCTCAGTGATCGGTCTCCAAGGGCATTCGAATGTGCGACAAAGCGAATGGTGGTCAGGTAGGTTGCCTAGCGGGGCAAAGCCCCGCCACCACACGAGCCTGAGTTCTTTAAACCAGGTTAGCGAGGGCTGATTTTAAATCGCCGTAGCGGAAGTTGTAATCGCTGGCTTGCAATTTCTCCGGTTCGACCCGCTGACTGGAAAGAAACAATTCGTCGGCGGCCTGCCTGCCGAAAGCCGTTCGAAGCGCGAAGGCAGGAACTGGGAAAAATGCGGGGCGGCTTAAAGCTGAAGCTAATTCTCTGGTGAACTCCGTGTTGCGAACGGGATTTGGGGCCACCAGATTTACCGGGCCCGAGAGTTCTGCCGTATTTATCGCGTGATGAATTCCGCCAACGATGTCGTCTATGTGAATCCAGCTCCACCATTGTTGGCCGGAGGAGATTCGGCCGCCGAGGCCTAGCGTGAAGGGCTTCAACATCGCCGTGAGCGCTCCACCTTTTGCGCTTAGAACTAGCCCTGTCCTCACATTCACGGTGCGAATGCCGGCGTCGGCTGCGATGCGACTTGACGCTTCCCATGCACGACAAACGTCCGCTAGGAAGCCCTGGCCTGCCGTGCTCTCTTCGAGCAAAATCTCGTCACCCCGGTCGCCGTAAAACCCGACCGCCGAGGCACAAACGAACACACGCGGTTTCGCGTTAGTTTGCGCTAATGCCGTGGCCAGATTGCGAGTTCCTTGTGAGCGGCTCTCGAGAATGGTTCTCTTTTTTTCGGTGGTCCAGCGTCCTAGTATGCTCTCGCCGGCCAAGTGGATAACCGCGTCGAAGCCCGATAGGGGTGCGGGAAGGACGGGAGCGAGAGGATCCCAACTGACTTGTGTGGCATACTTGGCGGGTCCGCGCACCAGGCTGACGATCTCCACTTCGCGGCGCTCGAGCTGAGGTTTAAACGAAGCTAAAAGCGCTGTTCCTATCAGTCCTGAAGCTCCGCTCATTAATATTCTTTGCAAGATTACCAGCCAACCTTCTTACCTTATGTTCTGCTCATCCAGCCATTTCTTCAATGGAGCGATGGGTTGCATGTGTGGATCTGCGCTCTGCCAGGTTAAAAAGATCTTTACCACAGGGTGCACAGGGGTACGGAGGGACACAGGGATATCTAAACATAGTCAAGACTGTGACGGGTGATCGGGCGTATCGTTAGCGGGACTCGCTGCTGCGCGGGGATCGCAGCGACTCGATCGCGGATTTCACCTTGGCGGACACCGCTTCCGTATCGCGAACAGTCAGTCCAGCGGTCGGGATCGGCTCGCCTACACGCATTTCCAGTGGCTGGCACTTGATGTGGTAGGTGTTCATAGGCAGAAGATCAAAGGTATCGACGAGGGCAATGGGAACTATATCCGCCTGCGCTTTTATCGCAAGAAAAAATGCGCCCGGCAGAAAAGGTTGGAGCTGGCCGTTTGGCGTGCGGCCTCCCTCTGGAAAAATTACCAGCGGCATGCCTTTGCGGAGGCTTCGGAGCGCCGATTTGACTGCTCCGATTGAAGCGGCGGGGTTTTGTTGGTTGATGCAGACTTGTCCGGAGCGCTTCAGATGCCAGCCCACAAATGGGTAGGCTAGCAGTTCACTTTTGAAAACGATGCGGAACTGAAAGGGCAAGTAGACGTAGAGAATTGGAATATCGAGCGCCGAGGCATGGCTTACGGCATAGACTTTTGGTTTCGAATTGTCGAAGCTAGTCGCCCCGGTTACTTTTACTGGAGACAGAATCGTCTTCATGACGAGCGTTGACCACAGGCGTGCAAATTTGTGCTGGATGCGGCCATCTCGGTCGATGAGCGAGCAGATGAGAGAGACCGTTCCCAGGACTACGGTGTAGACCCAGATGAGCGGGGCAAGAATGAAATAAGAGCGCAAACGACTGGGCCAACCGTGACGCTTCTTGTGACCTTGCGGCAGCGTGCTGGACCAAGCTGTGGCTCCCGATTCGGCGGGGGAGCGGATTTCTCCTCGCTCTTTTTCTGGCTCGGCGGGTGTGGCGGTCTTATTCAATATTTCCTGTCTGCGAAATTCTCACCGGTGGGGACGCCCCCGCCACACGCGCCTATACTTAGATGCGGACGCCCAGCATTCGCATCGCTTCTCCTACAATGTAAATGGAACCAGTTACTACGATGAGGCCGCCAATTCCGGCGATCTCACGCGCCCGAGCCATGGCCGAAACTACGTCGACGGCCTCTTCGATATTGGTGCTGTCTGCAATGCGGCCGGCCGCCTGGCGAATTTCCGGCGGCGTGGCCGAGCGGGGATTGTTGGCGTGAGTCACGATCACGTGCTCGGCGATCGGAAACAAAATCTCGGTGATCTCCTGCACGGCCTTGTCTCGCATCACGCCAAACACCAGCGTGAGGTTGCGGGCCTTTTCGGAATTTTGATACGCGGCCGAAAGGGTCGACCGAAGGGTCCACGCTCCGGCAGGATTGTGGGCAACATCGAAAACATATTCAGGATTGTCAGTTGTCCTCGAGAGTACTTGAAAGCGGCCTGGCCACTTTGTATCGCGGATGCCTTGCTCGATCGTTGCAGGCGTGATCTGTGCTAATCCCTGGTTGCGTAACTGCTGGTTGTGTAATTCCTCCGCAGCAGCGATTGCGAGGGCCAAATTGCGGAGCTGATGGCGACCCACGAGCGGCGAGTCGACCATGATCTGGGTGCCCATAACTTCCAACGGATAGCGGTTTCGGATGCTTGCTTTGCCAACTTCTCTGTCGAGGGCAGTGCTCAGGCTGCTGACGCTTCCCGGCGAAACGGACGGCACGTAAGGAACGGCATTTACAGCGCGGGCATGGGCATCCAAAATTGCGTTGCCAATTACGTCATTGGCTTCGGGCAACTGGGGGAGCGTAACTACTACTCCGTCAGCACGGATGATCCCAGCTTTTTCTCGCGCAATCTCGCCGATTGTTTCACCGAGATATTTTTGATGATCGAGTGCAACGTCTGTGATGATGCTTATGCGGGGAGTAACCACGTTAGTTGCATCGAGGCGCCCACCCATGCCGACCTCGAGCACAACCATGTCGGGACGGGAGCGGGCAAAATATTCAAAGGCGATGGCGGTCAGCATTTCAAAAAAGCTGGGATGCCAGGGAAGATTACCATTCCCTACGAGGCGCTCGGCGGTCTGGTCAACAACACCGTGGAGCATGGCGAAGTCGTCATCGCCGATCGCTTGACCGTTGAGGCGGATGCGCTCGTTGATTTGGATCAGATGTGGCGAGGTGTAAAGTCCGGTCTTCAGTCCGGATGCTTTGAGAATCGAGGCGAGAGTTGCGGCGGTCGAACCTTTGCCGTTGGTGCCGGCGACCAGCACAGCGGGGAAGCGACTTTCGGGATTCTTCAGTGCGGTGAGCAGCACGCGCATGTGCGCGAGGTCGAACTTGCGCGCGGGAGTCTGGGCCAATTCGTGACCTAGCGCGTACATCTGCTCTATTGCGGTTTCGTATGACATTGATCGTGGCTATGAGTACGCCTGACAATTCAAGAACAAAATCTAGTTCGGCAGTCTGCAAAATCCGCGCCTACTCTGCGGGCTTACGCTGCGTGGACCATGAAGTCGAGCGCCCGGGCGATGTAGGGCTTCAAATCCTTACGCGGGACTACGGCATCGAGCATGCCGTGTTCTAGCAAAAACTCCGAGCGTTGGAAGCCTGGTGGAAGCTTTTGCCGGATCGTCTGCTCAATCACCCGTGGACCGGCGAAACCAATTAATGCGCCGGGTTCGGCGATGTTGAGATCTCCCAGCATGGCAAATGACGCGGTGACGCCACCGGTTGTGGGATCGGTTAAAACGGAAATGTATGGAACCTTAGCGGCGTCCAAACGGGCGAGCGCGGCGGAAATCTTCGCTAACTGCATCAGGCTGATTACGCCTTCCATCATGCGCGCGCCGCCGGAGGCCGAGACGATAATGATCGGATTCCGAGTTTCAATCGCCTTCTCGATTGCGCGGGTGATCGCTTCGCCTACTACCGCTCCCATGCTGCCCCCTATAAACGAATACGCCATTGCACTCACGATGACTGGCCGGCCGTTCAGTTTTCCGTGTGCATTGATGATGGCATCTTTTAATCCCGTTTCGGCTTTGGCTGCCTTCAGGCGTGAGGAATAAGCTTTCAGGTCGACAAACTTCAGGGGGTCGGTAGAGACCAGGTTGCTGTCGAAGACCTCGTATTGATTTTCGTCCAGAAGCTGCGCCAGACGCGCGCGCGCGTCGATGCGGAAATGTTTGTCGCACTTGGGGCAAACATTGAGATTGTCTTCGAGGTCCTTTTTCCAGATGATCTGGCGACAGCCGTCACACTTCACCCACAGTCCTTCGGTGCGGACTCTCTTCTCGCCCGAAGTGTCCAGTTCGCCGGATTGTCTTTTAAACCAAGTCATGGGGGGAATTTGTAATTTGGTAAATTGTAATTTGTAATTTAAACACTAGCACCAAAACAAATTCGGCCTTTAATCACCAATTACAAATCACAAATTACCAATTTAATATTCGATTCCCCGCTGCGCCATCACACCTTTTTCGTAGGCGTGTTTTACCTGGCGCATTTCTGTGACGGTGTCGGCTAGCTCAACAATTGTCGGATGGGCGCTCCGTCCGGTCAAGATGACGTGCACCATCTCCGGCTTTTGCTTTAAGGAGTCGACCACCTTCGCGGGGTCTAGCATACCGTAGCTGATGGCGTAATTGATTTCGTCCAGGATAACGAGATCCCAGTCGCCAGATTGGATCGCCTTTTCCGCCTCGATCCATGCTTCCTCGACCATTCGCACGTCTTCGGGGTCGGGCTTCTCGGCGCCGACTTTCACGAAGCCGCGTCCCATCTGCTTCATGATGAATTTGTCGCCGAAAGCTTTGACGGCATCGAGCTCGCCATAGTGCCACGAACCTTTAAGAAACTGCAGCATCAGGACTCGCATGCCCTGTCCGACAGCTCTTAGAGCTGTTCCCATGGCGGCGGTTGTCTTCCCTTTGCCGGGGCCTGTATTCACGATGATTAGACCACGGCGGAACTCTGACATAAGGACTTCGGGCGCGGAATCATTGATTGTACGCGGAGGAAAATATCCGTGCCAGCGAGGTGATTTAAAGTGGAGGGACGGGCGTATCGCCCGTCTCGCCGGGACGGGGACGCCCGGCACTCCACTATTTGAAACTGCTCTAATACAGGATTGTTTGTAGGAAGAGTTGCCTTAGCTCTGTATCTAAAATTCTCAGGATTTCACCCTAGTGTCTTTTTATGTCATTGAAAATAAAGCGGCATGCTTTGGTTCGCGTGTTGCACACCGAAGGGCGGAGAAGAACGCGGAGGAAGACATGGTAGCAATACACGCCGAGAAATTACACGACTTGGCAGTGGTAGAGTGCAAAGGACGGATTGTGCGCAGCGACTCCGTATTTAAGCTGCGGGATTTTGTGCAGGCTCAGGCACCGGTGCGTACGATCGCGCTTGATCTCTCTGAGGTGGAGGCAATAGATGGCGGTGGCTTGGGAATGCTCGCTTTTCTAGAGCGATGGGCCCGTCAAAAGGGCATTGGGTTCAAATTGTTTTCTCCCTCACGGCCGGTACTCCAAGGTTTGGCGCAAAATCGCTCGATTTTGAACTTTAAAATTACCGGCTTCCACGAAATGATGGCCTTACTGGAGCAAGCCGACCAGCGCTATCATGCTGCGGCATGAACCAGGCCCGCCGTGGTTGGGTTAAGCAGAGCAAATTCGTCTCTCTTTAAATAGCTGTTAACTTTTCTACGCACGCTTCGTGCAAGTTCCAGTACTTCTCATTATTCTCCCTAAACGTGTGCCCCGACTTGCTTCTCTTAGAAGCCAACAAGCATGAATCGCAAACATGGATTGCAAATCAAATAAAGATCGCAAGTAGCGCAAATTGAGGAGCACTCATGAAAACACGCACTCTTGGACGTTCTGGTCTCAAAGTCTCCGCTCTAGGCCTCGGCTGCATGGGCATGTCGGAGTTTTACTCAGGACGCGACGACGCCGAATCGATCGCAACTATCCATCGCGCACTCGAACTCGGCATCAACTTTCTCGATACCGCCGATGTCTACGGCCCCTACAAGAATGAAGAGTTGGTCGGACGTGCGATCAAGGGTAAGCGCGACAACATCGTGCTGGCCACAAAGTTCGGCATTGTCCGCGATCCCAGCAATCCTGATGTTCGCGGCGTCAACGGCAAGCCCGACTATGTAAAGAAGGCATGCGACGCAAGTTTGAAGCGGCTCGGCGTCGACTACATCGATCTTTATTATCAGCACCGCGTTGATCCGGGAACGCCGATCGAGGACACGGTTGGCGCTCTTGCCGATCTCGTCAGGGCGGGCAAGATCCGCCACATCGGATTGTCAGAGGCAAGCGCCAGCACGCTGCGGCGTGCCGTGAAAGTCCATCCCGTAACAGCGTTGCAAACCGAGTATTCGCTTTGGACGCGCGATCCGGAGGAGGAAATTCTGGCGACCTGCCGCGAACTAGGTATTGGATTCGTCGCCTACAGTCCGCTTGGGCGAGGCTTTCTGACTGGCCAGTTAAAAAAGTTCGAAGACCTCGAGGCCGATGACTATCGCCGCTTCTCGCCGCGTTTCCAGGGTGACAATTTTCAGAAGAATCTCGATCTGGTGAAAGAGGTCGAAGAGATCGCACGCGAGAAAAGATGCAAGCCATCACAATTGGCATTGGCATGGGTGCTTGCACAGGGCGACGATATTGTTCCGATTCCCGGCACAAAACGCCGCAAATACATCGAAGAGAATTCAGCGTCAGTAGACGTGAAACTAACTCCGGACGATCTGCGCCGTCTGGACCAAATTTTCCCGTCGGGCGCAGCCGCCGGATTACGCTACTCCGCACAAATGATGACTCTAA